>NPIF01003704.1_pt2 | contig 17308 bp, 14 predicted proteins | sample 8637461 | NCBI WGS metagenome assembly NPIF01 (sample SAMN07420641, study PRJNA396082) | bioreactor metagenome | isolation source: sample BR12 brine-fed electro-methanogenic bioreactor BR | place: Japan: Kochi | collected 2016-12-09
GCAGAGAATCGGCTCGTGCGACGGGTCCCAAGCGGCCACGCGATTCCGGCCTTCGCCCTTCGCTTGGTAGAGCGAGCGGTCGGCGATGCGGAGGACTTCTTCGCCGTTCGCGCCGGAGTTGACGTCGTAGCTGCCGATGCCGACGCTGACGGTCACGACGTTGCTCGGCGGGTTGCCGGGGTGCGCGATGCCGGCGGACTCGACGGTCTCGCGCAGGCGCTCGGCAACGTGGACCGCGCCCTCGAGGTTGGTCTCCGGCAGCAGGCAGGCGNNGGCGAACTCCTCGCCGCCGTAGCGGAAGACGAAGTCCGAGGTGCGGATCGATTCCATCAGGATCTGCGCGACGGATTGGAGCGCTTCGTCGCCGGCTTCGTGACCGAGCGTGTCGTTGTAGACCTTGAAGCGGTCGATGTCGAGCATCAGCACGGAGAACGGGCGGCGATAGCGGCGCGAGTGGACGCGGAGTTTCTTGTACTCGTCGTCGAAGGCGCGCCGGTTGGGGATCGAGGTGAGCCCGTCGTAGCGCGCGAGGCGCTCGAGCTGCGCGTTTTGGTGCGCGAGCTGCTCCTGCAGGCCGATGATGCGCTCGCCGGCGCGGATGCGAACCATCAGCTCGTCGCGGTCGAAGGGCTTGGTGATGTAGTCGTCGGCTCCAGCGTCGAGGCCGTGGACCTTGTCCTTCTTCTGTGTGCGCGAGGTGAGGAGGATGACGTAGGTGTAGGCGTCGCCGTCTTCCCGGCGCACGCGGCTGAGGAGCTCGAGCCCGTCCATCACGGGCATCTCCCAGTCCGCGATCACGAGCCGCACGTCGTTCTCCTCGAAGAGGCGCCACGCTTCCTTGCCGTCTGCGGCGGCGAGGACTTCGTGGCCCATCTCGGTCAGCGCCTTGGTGAGTAGGCGCCGGGAGATCGGCTCGTCTTCTGCGATGAGAATGCGCACGACGCTGCGGCTCCTCGTTAGAGCGAGCTGGCGAAGTCGGCGAGCTCGCGGACCTTCGTCTCGAGGGTCTGCACGTGCTCGTCGGCGTTGGTGAGGTCGCCGTCGCGGCCGGCCTGCTCGATGTGGAACGCCGCTTCGCGCACGGCATTCGCGGACAGGTTGGCGGCTGCGCCCTTGACGCTGTGGGCAGCGCGGGCCATCGCCTCGCCGTCGCGCGAGGCCACCGCGACCTTGATCTCGCCAAGGCGCTCGGGGACGTCCTCGAGGAAGATCTCCATCAGCTCCTTGAGGAACTCGCGGTCGCCACCGGCGCGTTCGAGCGCGTCGTCGACATCAATCGGGCTTTGGGTCATCGGCATGGTCATGGAGCCTCCGCAAGCACCACCACCCAGCCAGCGGGGGTGCCACTCGACCGGCTCTTCGGTCGCTCTTGGCGAATGTTGAGCCTGGCGGAGATTTAAACCACTAGGAAAAGGACGTTTGGGGGCGAAGCGCGAAGGGCCGGGACGAGCCGCGGCTCTTGCGCGGGCGCCATAGAGCGCGCATTCTCCCGGCAGTGCGCCGGTGTTCCTGGCTGGCGTGTTCAGGAGTGTTCGAAAATGTCCACGATGCCCGCCCGCGAGCTCGAGACCGTCCCGAACCCCGCCCCCGAGCGGCACTACTCGATCCGGATGGTCTGCCCGGAGTTCACCTGCCTGTGCCCGCGCACCGGCCAGCCCGACTTCGCGACGATCCTCGTGGAGTACGTGCCCGCAGAGACCCTGGTGGAGCTCAAGGCACTCAAGCTCTACCTCTGGTCGTGGCGCGACGAGGGCATCTTCCACGAGGCCGTCGTCAACCGGATCCTCGCCGACCTCGAGGCCGCCGCCGCCCCGCACTGGATGCGCGTGACCGGCTTCTTCAAGGTGCGCGGGGGCATCACGACGACCGTCGCGGCCCAAGTTGGCACCCGCCCGCCGGAAGCCGCCGACGTTCCGGAGCCCCCGGTCGAGTAGCAGCCGGCCGCGAAGCCGCCTGAGCGCCGCGACCCCGCGGCGCCCCGCAGGAGAGAGCGATGAGCACCGCGAAGTCCACGCCCAAGCCCGTCCACGTTGAAGTCTTCCCCAACCGCGAGGTGGGCATCGTGTGGGACGACGGCCGCGAGGACTACCTGCCCATCCGATTCCTGCGCCAGGAGTGCCCCTGCGCGGAGTGCGTCGACGAGATCACGAACGAACGCCGCCTGAACCCGGCCAGCGTCCCCGAGAAGATCGGCATCAAGTCTTGGGAGCCCGTGGGCAACTACGCGCTGCGTTTCCTCTTCAGCGACAACCACGACACGGGGATGTTCACGTTCGAGACGCTGCGGGCGATGAAGGACTGAGTGGAGCCGGCGGCGCCCCGCCGGCCCCCCCCTGATCTAGCGCGCGCCGTCGCACGCGTCGTGCACCCGCTCCTGGCCGGCGCTCGCCGCACCGTAGCTCCCCGCGCCGCAATCGTTGCGCCCTCGGGCCAGATACCACCACGCCTCGCCCGCTGCAGGGCGCTCGGTGTCCGTGGCGCTCGGCGAGACGAGCCCGCGCCCGAGGCACAGGGCAGGGGAGCCCGCAGCCAAAGGCAGGTCGTGCACGTTGCCGCGGAGGAGGTCGTAGACCGTGGCCGTGCCGGCTGCGGTGCCGAGCTCCTGCCAGCTCAGTGATTCACCGGACGCGTCGATGTGCAGCTCGGCGGCTTCAGGCGGTAGCGCCCAGGTGTCGGGGTCGGTGGCCGCGCAGTCGCAGGCGTCTCCGCGGGCGTCGTCATCGCCGTCGCTTTGAGTGGGGTTGGCGGCGAGTTGGCAGTTGTCGAGTTTGCCGACGATGCCGTCTTCGTCGGGGTCGGCGCCGTAGGCCCAGAGGTCGTAGCGTGCGGCTTGATCGGTGGTCTTCCCGCCGTAGAGGAAGATCACCTCACGTGATGGGTCGTAGACCAGGCGGAAGGACCTTCTGTCGGATTCAGGCTTGGTCGCCGTGGTGCGGGCATGCCAGGCGCCGTTGCCCCACTCCCAGGTGACATCCTCTTCCGAAGGACCGTCGCCGAAGACGACAACTCGGTCCCGGATGGGGTCGTAGGCGATGCCGTGGGTAGCTCGGGTTCCCGGCGGCGAGTCTTCTTGCACGAGAGTCCAGTTCTCTCCGTCGAAGTGCCAGAGGTCCTTCTGCTCGCCCGTCGAAGCTGCGCCGCCATAGGTCCACAGAAGCTCGTGCACGTTGTCCGAGGCCAGGTCGCAGTAGTCGCGCGGACTTGGACGAAGTGCAGAGGTGGGGAGCTCGGCCCAGCTTCCGTTTCGGAACCGCCAGAGGGTGTTGGAGAGCTCGACTCCGAGATCATCGAAGATCGTGCCTCCGAACATGACAGTGCCTTCGAGCCAGGGGGCATACGCGATCCCGAAACGCTTCCGCGCACGCGGCCCGGGAAGCGTCGTCGAGGTCCAGCCCGTCGAACCCCAGTCGTGTCGGTGCGTGTCCGGGGATGCCGTGTGGTTTGGAGGTACGTGCCCGCCAAACCCGATGACGGCGTTCTCCCCGGGGTCGTACGCCAAGCTAAACGCGTTCGTTGCTGATGGAGCCGGGACGAGACCAGCATTGCTCCAACGTGTGCCGTCCCAGAGCCAGGTTTCATCGGACGCCGATGCTCCGGTATCGGCCCCACCGAAGACGAGTAGTTCGTGGCCTGGCACCATAGTCATGCCATACAGCGCATACCCGGTAGGACCTTCCCAGGACGAAAGGAGTGTCCAAACGCTGCCGCTCAGGCTCCACGCCTTCAGTCGATCCGCCGGGACAGAGGCCTCCCCGCCATACTGCACGACGCGATGTCCAACGGCGTCGTGAACCGCGCTGCCGTAGGGTAGGGCACCCGGAGGCGTCTCCTCTTCGAGGCGAGTCCAGCGCGTGCCGTCCCACTCCCACAGGTCAGCCATCTTTCCGACGAGGTCCTGGTACCCCGACACGAGGAGGGTATTGCCACGGTCCGGGTCGTACACCCAGGCATGGCCGCGTCGGCGTCCGGGCGTCGCGGCGCCCAGGGGAGTAATCGGAGTCCACGCAAGGCCGGTGTACTCGTAGACGAAGGCGCGGAAGACAGGAGCCGACTCGTCGAAGGGCTCGCCATACGCCAATACGATGCCTCTGTCGGAGTCGTAAGTCAGCTCGGGGTTGGGGCCAACAGGTGGCGGTAGCGATGGCGCAATCTGCGTCCACTCCGCACCGTCGTACTCCCAGGTCACGTTGGGTGCGTTCGAGGTCTCGAGCGCGAGCAAGACGATCACAGAACGCGCGGCGTCGTAAACCATGCTGCAGTGGAAGTCCACGGCCGGGCGCGCCGACGTGGAGACGCTCGTCCATCGATCGTCCGTCAGCTCGTGTGTGGACCCTGTGTCGTCAATGACGACGAGCGCGTTGCGGTGCGTGTCGTAGGCCGAACAACGAACGGTCTCTTCTGGGGCCTGTCCCTCTGGGTCGAGCCGCACCCAGGCGTCGTTGTCATCGAACTGCCACACGAGCGGGGGATTCCCGCGGTGGTTGGGCTGGATGTCCCGAACGCGCCCCGCGGCGCTGTCGTAGTAGATGGTGCTCCAGTGAACGGGCCAGCCGTCGTGAACGCGTTGCCATGCGACAGGCACCGACTCGCTTGCCAGGGCGAACGAGAGAGTGATCGCGATCAAGCCAATCGCCGCGGCTTTCAGAGCCACCGCGAGAGCAGCCGCCACACTAGCTTGCGGCGCCGCATCAACGTGCTTCGTTCCCATGACTCCCCCCTGTACGTCGATGCCCTTGGCGCCCATCGAGACTCGACCTTCCCCGCCGAGTTTCGGGCGCCCTTGAGGACTTACGCGCTTGTGCGTGTTCAAGCCATACGAAAAGAGGCGGCCTGCTGACCCGAGCTTCGAAACGGAATCCACCCCGCGGCGCTCCGCTCTGCGGCGACGAGGAGAGCTCTCGTTCGCTTTCAGTCTTGGGGTTAAGCTGGATCTGCGATTCGGCGGGGCGCGCGTCGCTGATGCTCCGTCAAACGGGTGGGGGACACACCTTGGCTTCGTTGGGGAAGGTGCTACGAGCAGCAATCATCGGGCTCGCCGCAGGCGGAGCTCTCGTGGCGCTCTTGATCTTCATGGCATTGGGTTCGCGCCCTTTCGAGAAGACATGGAGCGGCTTCTCTGCACGCGCAGCCGAGATTCGGTGGACGAGCTTTCCATTGACACGTCTCGGGGACTCCGAGCTCGCTCAGCTACGCGACCGCGTACTAGAGGTGGCCTTGCTCTCTGACGAGAGCATCGTCTCGGTGGGCAGAGGCTACTCGGGTGAGCTGCCGCTCATCATCAGCGAGGCCTACAGCAGCACGACACCCGAGATCGGCAATCTCAATATCAAGGTCGTCTCCGAGGCGGCGTTGATCGGCTCCGTCGACGAGGGCGATCCTCTTGACTGCATCCACCGCATCGCCGGACCGCGTTTCTCGTGGGGCGAGGTGCGTGTGGAGGTCTGGTGCAAGCTCGTGCTGCCGCCCGACCACGGGGATCTTGGCTCCCCTGCGCAGGTCATTGTCTGTGCTCGAGATGAGGGAGGCTGGGATTGCAGGTTGGGAAGGAGGCGGCCGTTCTGAGGTGCTACGGGAGTGTGCACAACGATGGGCGACAGCTCGCCCGCGAATGAACCCGCCCCCCCCCTCCAGTTGACCACTAACTACCGTCGCGGATGTGACTAGGTTGACACGCTCGTCCGATATGCTCTCTACTGTCGAGCATCGCCGCATCTGGCGACTCCCGATGCGGACAGGGCAGGCCACCGTCGTTGAAACGGACTTTGCGACCGGGAGGGGGCAATGTCCGATGCATTGGCTCCAACGCCCAGCGTGTTTGTAAGCCACCGCCGAAGTGGATCGCCTTGTGGATACTCTCTCCAGCTGGCGCGGGACCTTCGTCAGAGCCTCGAGGTCGAATCCGTATTCCACGGCGCGTCCAGCGCTGGGATCGGATCACTCGATCTCCAAACTCGAAGAGCTGCGGAATCTTGCAGCGTCATGCTCGTTGTCATCGACCAACAGTGGCTGGATTCGACGACGGTCCCGTCTTCAAGAGACGATCGGGCTTGCATGGAGATCGAGATCGGTCTGAAGCGTGGAATTCCCGTGGTGCCGATACTCGTGGGGGGAGTAACGCGAAGAGAGTTCGAGCAGTCGAGAGACAGCTTGCACGCTGGAGTTCGAGCCCTGCCGGATCACCAAGCGTTCGTCTTTCGGGATGTCGACTGGGGTAGGTGTCTCGAGCGACTGGTCAATCAGCTGAGCCCATACGTTCCCACCTGCAGTCGGCTCGAGACAATTAGGCGGGCCGTGCAGCGCGGGAGCCGGCTGAGGAAGCGACTGCTTCGCTTGACTGCGGCTCTCGCCGCCGTTGGTGGAGCCATCGGTCAAGGCCTGAGAGAAGATTCGTTCCTCTCGGAGGGCCTTGTCGGTACCGTGTTCCTGGTGCTTGCCACAACGTTGGTCGGCTGGGCGGGGGTTTCTCGAGCAGACCGTGTGTCTGCGAAGGCGCTGGAGCATCGGTTTCAGCTGGCGCCCAGTTTCGAAGGCGGTGTTTACGGTGGCTTGGTCGGAGGGGTCGTGGGCGGCCTCGGTGTAGGGGCAGCGTACTTCTTGGACTTGGCCTCCGACCCGGATCTGACGGGAACCAGGAGCTTGCGAGTCGGACAGGTGCTGGCCTGCCTGATCGTTCCGTACGGCGGTCTTTCAGGTGCGTTGACGGGGGCGCTAGTTCAACTCGGGGGCAGCGGTGGCGATTGGCTCGCCCAGTGTCGAGGGCGCATCGCGCCGTTCCTTGGCATGTTGCTTGGCGGGGGGGGTGGCGGAGTTCTTTGCGGGCTGGCGGCTTGGGTGTTCTTCTCCCCGAGGTCTGCACCCGCTCTTCAACCGCGTTACGTGGTTGGAGCGACTCCCCTTTGCGCCCTGGCGATAGTCCTGGGTGTGCTCCTGTACAGCTACGAGGGACATGTTCGTTTCGTTCTACGTGCGGTGCTGGTCTCTTCAGCGTCAGCGCTCCCTGTCGTTGCGCTCGCAATCGCCGGGCTAGATCTCGCCCCATACCAATGGCATTTCGATGACCCATTCGAGGGGCTGGCTGTTGGGGCAACCGCCGGCATGGCGATCGGTATGACAGTTGGTCTTAGTGTGACGCTCTATCGAGTTTGGCGTTGTGCCGAAAGGCAATCGGAGCAGTCTGCCCACTCCGCGACCGTGGTGCATTGACGCACTCGGTCCAGGGCACGCATCCTCCTCGTGCGATTCAGAACGGGGCGGTTGCCGGTGAAACACTTCCCTAGATCCTTACCGTGGCGCCCAATGATCGTGCTGGAATGCGGGGTAAGGCTAAGGAGAAGAAGGCAGGGGCAGTTCCGAGCGCTGATGATATCGCGATACGGGCCGGAATCCCGAAGCAGGGGGCCGGTGGATAGTGTCCGAGTTCCGGTGAGGATTCACGCGGCGCTCCGGAAACCCTCGTCGGATAGACGATGGAGTTCAAGCAAGATACACGATAGGCGATCGCGCACCGGCTCCCGATGTCATCGGCATGCGTAGATCGTGCTATCATTCTTGAGTCCAATAGGCCGATTCGGAAGGGGGCCGGAGGCCAAAGTCGTTCCAGAACGCGATTCGAACATCTCATCGCAACTCATTGGCTTGGCAAGGCTAGTAGCTAGGGTGCGGGTTACATTAGCAGTTCTTGAGTGAGTTGGGGGGTGGTGATTCAGATCTGCAGCCGCCTATCCAGGGGTGGCCTTCGCGACTACCATCGACCGCGCTCGCGGGCGGTGTCATGCTTCTCGTTACTGTTCGGCAGGAATGGGCAAGTAACCGGGGAGGGCTGAAGTGGGTCGACCATACGGTACCGAGCTACAGAGGCTAGGTGTCGCTCTCGATTGGGCGAGCGAAATAGACTGTACCGTCTTGAGAGATTTTGTTCGGTCGGCTGAGTCTTGTGGGCTAGTCTGTGTTGGCACAGGTGGATCGCTTGCTGCAGCTCACTTCTCTGCGATGCTGCATCGCTACGTCTCTCGAATGACCGCGATCCACGCTACTCCCTTGGAATTCCTCTCTTCTCCGGACGGTTTTGCCAAGCAAGCCGTTATCGTCGTGTCTGCTTCTGGAAGAAACACGGACGTCCGCGCCGTGGCGGATGTGGCAATCTCCTCAGAAGCCAGATCTCTGGCTTGTGTCACTACGAAGGAAGGAAACCCCCTGGCTTCCAGAATCTCCGCCTACGATAGAGGGTATGCTTTTGAACGAGAGATTCCGACGGGGAGAGACGGATTCCTGGCCACGAACACTCTCTTGGCCACGATGATCCTTCTTGCACGTGCGTACGGTGTGGGAATAGACATCGACAAGGACCTGTTTCAAGAATCCCCGGCCTACTTCCCTGATAAACGTGACACCGTACTCGTATTGCACGGGGGGTGGAGTACTCCCGTGGCAACAGATCTTGAGTCGAGGCTGCATGAATCGGCGCTAGTCAATGTCCAGATCAGCGACTACAGGAACTTTGGTCACGGCAGGCACCTCTGGCTGTCCCGGTATCCTCAAGAAACGAGCTTGATCGCACTTGTTACACCGGAGACGGCCCAACTGGCCGAAAGGACGCTTCGCTACGTTCCTCCGGACATTCCGGTGACAAGAATGGCTGTATCGGCATCGGGTCCTGCGGCCACAATCGGCCTAGTCGTGCGCGCCATGCATTGGACAGGGGCGCTGGGAAGAGCGAGAGGCGTAGATCCAGGGCGGCCGGTCGTGCCGGAGTTCGGACGAAAGCTCTATCATGCGAGGCCCCCTCGAGCTAGGTCTAGTGTGCAGTCCCCCGCGGTTTCGCGGAAGCTTGAGGCGCTAGGTTTGCAGTACGGACCTGCGGTTTCATGTTACGAGTCGGCTCTAGAGGGGTTCCTGCAAGCGATGTCGTCCACGAAGTTCGGCGCGCTGGCACTGGATTACGACGGAACCCTCTGCACGAGTCGCAATCGTGGCGCTGGCCTGACCTCTCGTATGGCGGAGGCACTGCACCGTGTGCTTCAACTCGGCATGCGGATCGGCATCGCCACCGGCCGGGGAGGATCCGCCGGTGCTGCATTAAGGGCTGCACTCCCTCGGGAGTCTTGGGATCAAGTAGATATCGGCTACTACAACGGAGCGGAGATTCTCCCCCTTTCGCGGGAGGATGGGCCGAACAAGGCGCGCGATCAGGAGCCAAGCATCGCGCGGGTAGAGGGGGTCATCAGAAAGGACCCGCTTCTCCTCGACTTGGCTGAATACGAAGTCAGGCCGCAGCAGGTGACGTTGACTCCGCGAAGAGCGCGGGAGACGGAGCGGCTGTGGAAATACATTGCCTGGCTCGTGGAGTATCACGCGATCGGAGTCCGTGTTGTTACTTCGGACCACTCAGTTGATGTGATCGCGAAGGGAGTCTCGAAGACAAGGGTGGTAGAGCATCTGTCGAGGACATCTTCTTCCCTCGACGTGTGCGCCATAGGCGACTGCGGTGCGTGGCCGGGCAACGACTACGAGATGCTCGCAGGCAGGTACTCACTTAGCGTTGATAGAGTGTCTCCAAGCCGAGGCAGTTGCTGGAACCTGGCGCCGAGAGGGTGTTGTGGGCCAGAGGCAGCGTTACTGTATCTGTACTCGTTCGAGAGTTCTGACGGGTTCGTGAGGTTCGTCTGGCAGTCCGAGGGGGGGGCGAGTCGATGAAGTCTGGATTGGCGGATCGGCTTTTGGCGAAGGTGATGAACTGGTCCGAGCAGGACGTGGCCCGTGAGAGGCCGGTGCTGCAAGTCCTGGCGGATCTGAAGTACGACGAGTATCAGCAATTCTCTCCAGGCATGCGGTTCGTCGAGAGCTTGGCCCTTTGGCTTGAGCAGTTCGAGAGTCGAGATGAACGCCTGTGTGCTTACGAGTTCATCAAATCGAGACTGGTGTTCTTCTCTGGCGCTGAGATGAACCACTACGCGAGCGTCGCTTACCGAGAAATCATCAGGCCGAAACTCCTGGAGCGGGCAGCGCGAATCGAGAAGATGCCTCGCTACGCCGTCGGCGGGCTTCTGGATACCCGCACTTTCGAGCTTCTCGAGAAATCGACTCTGGTATGTGGCCTGAGTGATGGTGCTCGGATCGACTACTTCCGGCGAGCAAACCCCAATCTTAGTCACGAGCAGGTCTTTCAGGATTACGACCTTTCAGAGAAGCGCTTGCAGGAGCAGGCTGAGAGGTTGTCATCGATCGGCAACGATCCGCCGTGTGGTGCGCTGGTTCTGATCGACGACTTCACGGCGAGTGGTACGAGCTACTTCCGGGAAAGCGAACAAGGCTACAGAGGAAAGGTCGCGCGCTTCTTGCAGCAGACCATGGAAGACAGCGCTTGGCGGAGCCTCGTCCGCTATCCGGATACGATTGTCATCGTTGCAGTGTACGTTGCCACGAAGGCCGCGATGGCGCGGATAAGGGACGGGAGCGCAAAGGTACTTGGCAACGGGGCGGCAACGGTCTCCTGCGTTCAGACGCTCCCCGATGAGATCCGGCTTAAGAGAAGGGGAGTGGATCCTTTCTCTGCTCTTGCTGAGAAGTACTACGATGACGCACTCGAAGACGAGCATACTCGCAAGGGGAAGACGGATTTGCGGTTTGGGTTCGCTGGGGGGGGGTTGCCAGTCGTGCTTCATCACAACACGCCCAACAATTCGCTATTCCTTCTCTGGTCGAGTCCCGGTAGTGAGGTTACTGCTCTCTTTCCTCGCGTGACGCGCCACCGGAGTGCCGGGGGCGCGGCGTGAGAACACCTCGTAACCCGTTTCGGCTGAACTCCTCGGAGAGCATTGCATCTGAAGGGGAGTATCTTCGCCTGTTCGTTCCGACGATACTTGAGCTCCTACCGACCGGCGCGACCGATGGCGGGTTGTTTTTCATCCGGAGCGCTCCAGGTGGGGGAAAGACGTCCCTGCTGCGCCTGTTCTCGCCGTCAGCCCTGATCGCTCTGACAGGACTCAGGAATACGGAGCCCTACAGGGAGGTTTTTGAGCGCCTCCGCGGCCTCGATGTGGTTGATGAGCATGGTCCGCTCATACACAGCGTGATGCTCTCGTGTCGGAGGACGTTGCCTTCACTCATGGACCTGGAGATAGGTCCCATTCGGCGCGGGCGACTACTGCTAGCATTGCTCGACGCGAGAATCCTCCTTGTTGCGCTGCGCTCCTTCCTGGCGACATATAGAGCGGAGTATCCCACGGGACTGTCCCGAATCACCATCGCGGGCGGAGCTGGGCTGGAGGGTCCTCCGGGTCTATCGCTGCCGTGCAGTGGTCTTGAAGCGCAGCAGTGGGCCGAGAAGGTAGAGAACGCCGTCTGTGGAGCGATCGACAACCTGGGCGGAGACGAGGGAGCGGGCGTGAGAGGGCACGACGCTCTTCATAGCCTTTCGTTGCTCGATGCACGTGCGTTGCGATTCGACGACGAGGCTTGTGAGAAGCGCTGGCTTGTAATGCTTGACGATGCGCACAAACTGTCCCGGGAACAGCGCTCGTTCCTTCGCAAGACTCTGATAGAAGAGCGACCCGGTACCGCGACGTGGGTGGCAGAGCGCCTGGAGGCTCTCTCGCCGGACGAGATTCTCGCTGAAGGCGCCTTGGAAAAGAGGGACTACTCACATGTGTGCCTGGAGGATGGCTGGCAGCACGGTCAAGGAAAGAGGAAGTTCGTCTCGTTGGTTGGTGAGATAGCGGAGCGGCGTGCGCAAATGGCGGCGGACGCGCATGCCGATGTATGGAAGATTGGGAGTTTCGCTGCGACCCTGGACGCGACAACGCAGCAGAAACAGCTGGAGCGGAAGATTACTAATGGCTGCGGTGTTCTAGAGGAGAGACTGAGAGGCTTGGCAGCCGCTGAGCCTCGATACGAGGAGTGGGTGGCGGCCAGGCTCGTGGAATCCCGCGAGGGCATGGACAGGCTGATGGCGCTCAGGTCGCTCGAAGTGCTGATCGAGCGCGATCAGCGCAAGTCTCAGCTATCGCTTGACTTTGGGCTTCCCGTATCGGAGTTGGAGTCGCGTGAGGATGGCTCCATTGGCAAGGCAGCGCGACTGTTCGCGGCGAATGAATTTGGTTTGCCCTACTACTACGGCAGCGATTGCGTTGCGCAGCTAGGCTTCTGGAACGTCGAGCAGTTCCTGAGATTGGCGGGTGATCTATTCGAGGAGTCGATCGGCTCTGCACTTATCGGTCGGCACGGGATGCTGTCCTACGACAGTCAGGACCGAATCCTGAAGTCGGCGTGCGAGCGGCGGATGAAAGATTTGCCACGTCGTGCAGGGAGTGACGTAGGGCGATTCGTCTCGGCTGTCGGGGCGTTCTGCAGGAGTGAGACGTATCGCCCCAACGCTCCGTACGCTCCCGGCGTAACAGGGATTGCTGTCTCGATGATCGATCGGCAGCGCCTCGTCGATACTTTGGATCGAGACGAGGGGGGGCCTCTAGGACGTTTCGCGAAGATGCTCGCGATAGCGATTTCGCAGAACGTGTTTCGAGCGATGCAGGACTACAAGGTGAAGGGCGGAAGGTACATGGTCCTCTACCTGAATCGGATTTCCTGCGTGACGTGGGGACTGCCACTTCAGTACGGAGGATTTCGCGAGAGGCAGTTGGCACAACTCGTCGAGTGGATGGAACGAGGGCCGATTCAGAGAAAGGGGCTTCCGCTGTGACGTGCCAACCGGAGGGAAGGTGGAACGATCCATTCCTCGCGGGAGGCGAGGAGTTTGCCTCGTTTTGGCAAGCCTACCTTGGCGGGCGCAGGCGAGACTTGATGGTAATACTTGGGGTTGGCTTCGATCGACGGATGATCGGTTGCGCCGAGGTCATCTTGGCTGTAGGGGGCGAGGGCGCGCGCGATTGCATCGGAATCGAGTACGACGAGGGTCCTGGCTCACATTCGCAGAACTACGTATCTAGTCGTGAGTCCAATCGAGGCCAGTTGTCGGCGCTGTTCGCGAAGAGAGGAGAAGTGACCACTCGGGAGGTTCGGATGTTCGCGGACGATGGTCGCAGAGTCGGATCGCGGTCGATCGTCAGGGCATTCGATAGTCTGGACGAGTTTCGCGAGTATTCGGACGTGCTTGTCGATATCAGCGCGTTGCCTCGCAGTCTGTACTTCCCGCTTCTTGCCAAGCTACTGACGCTGTTCGATCGCGCAGGCATGGGGCTTGCGCCGAATCTTCATGTTCTCGTTGCTCACTCGCCCGAGATTGATGGCGGGATCCGTTCCGACGGCGTTGATGAGACGGCAGCGTTTGTGCTCGGTTTTCCAGCAGCCACATTCGAAAGGGAAGCAACGAGGGAAGTGCCTCGAGTTTGGATCCCCCTGCTTGGCCGTGGTCAGGGGGTGCAAATGGAGCGAATACACGAGCGCGTAACGCCCGACGAGATCTGCCCAGTTGTACCGTGTCCAGCGGCGAACCCTCGGGAGGCGGATGAGTTGATTCTGGAGTACCGTGAACTCCTGTTCGACCAGTTGCTGGTTGAGCCCCAGAACATAATCCATGCGTCCGAGTCCAACCCGTTTGAGGTCTACCGGGAGCTCACCCGGTCTATAGGGCGGTACAACAGGGCACTCGCGCCGCTCGGAGGTTGCAAGGCAGTGCTGTCAGCAATGTCGTCCAAGCTGTTGTCGGTGGGAGCGCTACTCTGCGCGTACGAACTGTCAGCATCGGGCAGCGATTCAGAACGGGTCGACGTGGGCGTCGCACATGTGGACTGCCAAGGCTACCGGGTCCTCAGCTCAGCCTCGGAGCAGGCATCGGTTACACTGTACTCGATGTGGCTCTGTGGTGAGTGCTATGGGGAATAGACCGAGGATGAGGGAGAAGGTTCCGTCGTGCGTGGGCGTGGGTTTCGTTGCTCTGGACGTGGTGCAGACCAGAGACCTTGACAGCAGTGAGCGGCGATTCGCGGGAGGCTCCTGTGGCAACGTGCTCACGATTCTGGCCTATCTCGGGTGGTCGAGTTCTGTCGTAGCGCGCATAGGCTGCGACCGGCCCGGAGAAGAGCTTGCGGCGGACTTGTGCCGCTGGTCGGTGGACACAAGCCTACTGATCCGGGAGGAGAGTGGCGCCACGCCCGTTGTATACCAGGAGCTCTACCGGGATCGATCCGGCCGCAGGAAGCACAGGTTCTCGCGATACTGTCCGGAGTGTGGCGAGAAGGCTGCAGGATTCAGGCCGCTTCGGATTCGAGATGCAAATACCCTGAGCAGCAGGTTGCCCGCGTCAGAAGTCTTCTATTTCGATCGCGTCGCCAGAGGGAATCTGGAGCTTGCCAGAAAGATGAGAGGGGCTGGCGCTTTGGTAGTGTTCGAGCCTTCAGGAGTCAGAGACGACGGTCTCTTCGAAGAGTGCCTGCAGGTGTCTCACGTGTTTAAGTTCTCCCATCGTCGATTCGATGCGGAGTCGAAGGCTGTGCTGAATGCGAGGATCCCGATAGTGGTCGAAACCCGAGGAGCGGCGGGGCTCGAAGTTACAGTGAGAGATGGGGGGCGCGTGGCTCTGAGGAGGAGTCTGCCAGCTGTCCCTGCGCCGCGAATCAGGGATGAAGCGGGTAGTGGCGACTGGTGTACGGCGGGTTTGATTCACGGGATGGTCAGCGGGGGGGTGGATCCTGCTCGGTTCGAGAAAGCGAGTAAGCAGATCCTGTCTTCGATCCGATACGCACAGGCAATGTCAGCGCTGAACTGTGCGTACGAAGGGGCGCGCGGGGCGATGTACGCGTTGCCCAGAGAGAGGCTGTTTCATAGCGTTGGAGCGCTCGCGTCCGGAGAGAACGTGGACCTATCAGAGGAAGGCGACGCGGAAAGGGGACCTACGCCGACTGGTGGCGCGCGTGACTGTGTGCGCTGCAGCGATGCGCTCGGATTGCTGCCCGTATCGGGTCATTCTTGATGGCGTGGTAGGGCCCGAGACCGCCGCGAGCTTGCAGTTGTTCTCCCGAACGACAGGTGGGGGGCGAGAGGTTGCCGCTCCGGTGACGCTTGGAGGCGGCACGCGGTCCTCCTCACGAGAGCGGCGGCGTTGGAGTCCTTCCGGGCGCCCGCTCGTTGATCGTGCGGCGCTGCTCCAGGCGAGGACGGTGCGAGATGGGCTCTGAATCGCATGGCGCCGGTTCTACGCGATCGGTGGGAGAGCGCTCAGCTGACGCGGCAGTGGCTGTTTCAGACTAGTGGTCGTCCGTATTGACGTCGGCCATCGCATCCATCAACCACGTTCCCGCCAACCCGAACCCCTGCGCCGGCGGCCAAATCAAGTAGATCGGCACCTCCAGCGGCAAGCCATCGAGCGGCACGGGCACCGGTACCAGGCGTCCCGCCCGCAAGTCATGTCGAATCATGTGCACCGGCAAGAACGCGAATCCCAGGCCGCGTCGGACGAGGTCGTGGATTGCGTAGTTGCTGTCGATCATCCAGGGGCGGCCGCCGAGGAGAGTGGCCTCGGGTTCGCGCTCTCCGCCGCGGGTGATGATGCAGAGCTGGCGGTGTTCGCTGAGCTCGTCGCGGGTGACGCTCTTGCGTTGGGCGAGGGGGTGCTCGGAGGAGACGACGGGGAGGAAGGGCATCGGGCCGAGGTGGCGCGCTTCGAGGGTCTTGGCCGGGTGGCGGAGTGGGACGAGCAGGCCGAGATCGGCGCGGCCTTCCTGAACGAGTTCTTCGACGTCGCCGAGGCTGCCGAAGAGCAGCTCGAGTTCGGTCTCCGGGAAGCGCTCGGCAAAGTCTCCGAGCAGCTCCGCGGTGAACGTGAACGAGATGATCTCGTCGCACGCGACGCGGAGCTTGGCGTCGGTCTTCTGGGCGAAGCCCGCGGCGCGGTCTTCGAAGCTCGTGCAGCGGGAGAGGATGGTGCGGGCGTCGGCGAGGAGGGCTTCGCCCTCGCGGGTGAGGGTGGGGTAGCGGGCGCTCCGGTCGAACAGGCGCAGGCCCAGCTCGAGTTCGAGGTTCGCGATGGCGGTGCTGACCGCGGATTGGGCCTTGCCGAGGCGGCGGGCGGCGCCGGAGAACGAGCCGGAGCTGGCGGCGGTCACGAAGAACTCGAGCTGCTCGAGGGACATCCGCATCGTGCGCTCTCCGGCGATCGCTTTGGGGTATCAGCAAAGTAGATGGTATCCAACTTGAAGCCATCTATCCAGGCGATACGGTGGTCTCCTAACCCCATCCGCCCGCCAAACGGGCTTGGAGACCCCGATCATGCGAAGCACCTGGCAACGCCTCCTGCACACGATCCTGTTCGAGCTCTGCCTCGTTCTGCTCCTCGTCCCCAGCCTCACGTGGATCCTGGGTCAGAAGGCCACGAAGATGGGCGCGCTCGCGGTCTTCATCAGCGTGCTCGCGATGAGCTGGAACTACCTCTTCAACTGGGCCTTCGACAAGGCGCTGCTCCGGCTGGGGCGTCCACTCCAGCCGCGGAGCTGGAAGCTCCGCACCGTGCACGCGCTGCTCTTCGAAGCAGGGTTCATCTTCGTCAGCGTCCCGGCCGTCATGGCCTGGCTCAACTTCACGTTCCTCCAGGCCCTGGCGCTCGATGGCGCCTTCCTGATCGCCGTGCCGATCTACGCCTATCTCTTCAACTGGGCGTTCGATGCGATGGTCCCGGCGTCTTGGAAGAAGGCGACGGCCTAATGCCCCAACCGGCTCTGAGCACTCCTGACCGCATCGCGTCGAGTTCAAGGCCAGCCCCGCTTCCCGAGGGGCTGGTCTCCTGGCGCAGCTAGGTGATACCTTGTGTGGTATCGCTTGTGCTTTGGAACTCGAACGCGAAGGCCAACTATGAAGATCCGCACCGTCACGCCCAACAACCGGAAGAAGGTGTTCGAGGTGCGCGTGGCTTCGCAGGTGTTCGCGCTCCCGTACACCGAGGTGGAGCCGCGTCCCGGCCCTGGGAATCTCGTCGCCGAGGCTTCCGTGGATCCGGAGTTGGGCCGGGAGGGCTTCACGTTTCGGCTGGCGTCGGGGGAGGAGGGTGCGGTGCACGTCGAGCAGGTGCTCGAGTTCAACCAGGACCCGGGTTACCTCCGCGAGATGGTGCTCTACGACCTCACCCTGAAGGCGCAGCACTTCGTCGAGGAGAGCCCCATCGCCAAGCGCGAGATCATCCGGCGGCTTGGGACCTCAGCGTCGCAGTTCTACCGGTTGCTCGACCAGACGAACACCCGCAAATCGGTGGACCAGATGCTGCGCTTGCTCCATGTGCTGCGCTGCGACGTCGAAGTGGTTGTGAAGCCGAAGAAGAGCGCCTAGGAGCCCGAGCGGTAGGCAGCTTCGCGGCCGAAACGACTCA
>NPIF01003261.1_pt1 | contig 17296 bp, 15 predicted proteins | sample 8637461 | NCBI WGS metagenome assembly NPIF01 (sample SAMN07420641, study PRJNA396082) | bioreactor metagenome | isolation source: sample BR12 brine-fed electro-methanogenic bioreactor BR | place: Japan: Kochi | collected 2016-12-09
GAGCGCGGATGATGCAGCCGCCGCGCCAGATCATGGCGACCTTGCCGAAATCCGTATCCCAGCCGAATTCCTCCTTGGCCGCCTGCATCAGAGCGAAGCCCTGGGCATAGGCGCAGATCTTGGATGCGAGCAGGGCGTCGCGGAGATCGTTGACGAATCCCGCCTTGTCGCCGCCGAAGGACGGTTTTGCCTTGCCGATGATCTTTTCGGCCTCGACCCGCTCGTCCTTCAAAGCCGACAGGGCGCGGGCGAAAACGGCCTCGGCGATGGTCGGCGCAGGGACGCCGAGCTCCAGCGCCGAAACGCTGGTCCACTGCCCGGTGCCCTTCTGACCGGCGCGATCGAGGATGATGTCGACCATCGGCTTGCCGGTCTCCTCGTCGACCTGGCCGAGGATGTCGGCGGTGATCTCGATCAGGTAGGAATCGAGGTCGCCCTCGTTCCAGTCGCCGAACACCTTGGCCGTCTCGGCCGCCGACATGCCGAGCAGCTTGCGCATGATCGAGTAGACCTCGGCGATCATCTGCATGTCGGCGTATTCGATGCCGTTGTGGGTCGTCTTGACGAAGTGGCCGGCGCCGTCAGTGCCGATGTGGATGCAGCAGGGTTCGCCGCCGACCTGGGCCGAGATCGCCCGGAAAATCGGGCCGACCTTGGAAAAGGCGGTCGCGGTGCCGCCCGGCATGATCGACGGGCCGTGGCGGGCACCTTCCTCGCCGCCCGAAATGCCGGTTCCCATGAAATGAAGGCCGGCCTCGGTGAGTTCCTTGTCGCGGCGCTGGGTATCGCGGAAGAAGGAATTGCCGCCGTCGACGATGATGTCGCCTTCCTCGAGCAGGGGCTGCAGCATCTCGATCTGCTGGTCGACCGGCGCGCCGGCCTTGACCATCAGGATGATGGCCCGCGGCCGCTTGAGGCTTTTGACGAGATCCTCCATGGTTTCGCAGCCGATTACCGGCTTGCCCTTGGCGGCATCGGAGTCGACGAATTTGCGCATCGTCTCCGTGGTCCGGTTGAAGACCGCGATGCTGTATCCATGGTCGGCGATATTGAGGGCCAGGTTCTGTCCCATGACAGCCAGACCGATGAGACCGATGTCCGCTTGCGTTGTCATTTGCCTTCCTTCTTTTCTTCGCTTTTGGGTGCCCTTGGCGGTCAGGGGGGCCAACGCAACCGAATGGAAGCGGGGACTACTCGCCCTACTGCCGGGCAGTCGTTAGCCTCAGGGTAGATTGGTTGGGCCAATAAAACGCGACTCCGCCGGGGGCGTCAAGTTTGTGACGATGTAAGGAGCCGATTTCCAAGCTTTTTTTCCTGCGCCTCGTCGGTGAATTCAGCCGCAGCAGGCCGAATCGGAACTGCAAAATTATGCGTAAAACGCTGTTTTTTCTCAATTCCACCATGTGGAAACCGAAGAAGGTCAATGCGCTGCCTTTATAATTGTCCCAAAAATAGAAAGGGTATTAAATGCCGGTATTGAAGCCGGGGAAGGAGCATTGACCCCGGTTTTCGTCGGCCCGCAAAGCCAGGTTCACCGGTTATTCCGGTTCAGGTGCCGCCGTTTGAGCGGATAGTCATTCCCACGCGGGCCGGTCATGTGACTCGAAAAGCAACCTGAAGAACAAATAATCATCGCGACGTCATGAACCAGCCCACATCCGGAGGAAAATAAGAATGTACGGTTACCACGACCGATTGGCCTGGATCGATCTAACCCGCGGAAGCATCGAATTCCGAGAAGTCGGCTCGAAAGACCTCGGCGATTTCATCGGTGGAAGCAATCTGGGTGCGGCCATTCTGGCCCGGTTGGTCGATGGCGATACCGATCCCCTGTCTCCGGAAAACCCGCTGATCATGTTGACCGGGCCGTTTACCGCTGCCGGTGTGCCGGGGGGTAACCGTCATGAGGTTGTGGCGCTGTCGCCCCTGACCGGGATCTACGGCGAGTCCAACTCGGGCGGAGCTTTCGGTCGGGTCTTCAAGCTGACCGGCGTCGACGGCATCGTGTTTACCGGCGCCTCCGAGAAACCCGTCTACCTGCTCATCAACAAAGGCGAGTTCGAGTTGTGCGACGCCGCCCACCTGTGGGGCAAGGATGTGTTCGAATGCGACGACATCCTCAACGCCGAATTCGGCAAGCGCCAGGCCTCGGCGGTCATCGGTCCGGCCGGCGAGAACCTGGTGCCGATGGCCTGCATCGCCCATGACGGCCGCCACACCCGCGTAGCCGGACGCGGCGGCATGGGCGCGGTCATGGGATCGAAGAAACTGAAAGCGATCGTCATTCCGGATGCTGGCGAGGCCTTGCCGGAATACGCCGATCCCGACGGTTTGGCGAACGCCCTCAAGACCGACGTCGCCAAGATGCGCGAGTCGCTCGGCGTTTGGGCGAAATACGGAACGCCCGGCAGCTTCTCCAATAACGAGCGCCTCGGCAACCTGCCGATCAACAACTGGCGCGATGCCCGCGCCATCAAACTCCAGGAGACGGTCAACGGCATCGTCATGGCCGAGACCATCCAGGTCAAGCGCGCCGGTTGCAAGCGTTGCCCCATCCTTTGCGCGCGGGTCGTCCAGATCGACGATCAGCCCTATGCGACCGACGGTATCGTCGAGGGGCCGGAATACGAAACCCTCGGATCGCTCGGCAGCATGCAACTCGTCGACGACCTCGGCGCGGTGACCAAAGCCAACGAACTTTGCAACCGCTATGGCCTCGACACCATCTCGACTGGCGGCACACTCGCCTTTGCCAACGAGTGCTTCGAGAAGGGCCTGCTGACCCTGGCCGACACCGACGGCCTCGAACTCGGCATGAACCATCCCGATTCCAACATCGAACTGATCCGGCGCATCGCCTACCGCAAGGGCCAGATCGGCGAGTTGTTGAGCCAGGGCTCGCGCAAGGCGGCCCGTCAGATCGGCAAGGGGGCCGAGGAATATGCCATCGAGGTCAAGGGGCTGGAACTGCCCATGCACGACCCGCGGTTCAGCTGGGGCCATGCCGTCAGCTATTCCACCGGCAATCGTGGCGGCTGCCACCTGACATCGCTGGCCCATGCCTACGAGCTGGTGGTGACCTTTCCCGAGATCGGGCTCACCGAACCGGCCAAGGGCCGCGAGCGTGAAGGCAAGGCCGACATGGTCGTCAACCTGCAGGACTACATGAACCTGCGCGACAGCCTGATCTTCTGTAACTTCGACCAGTTGAACAACGCCGCCAAGGCGTCCAACGTCCTCAACTGGTACAACCTCATTACCGGTCAGGGACTCGATTTCGAGAGCTTCATGGCCTGCGGTGCCCGCGGATTCCAGCTCAAGCGCATGATCAACAACCGCCGTGGCGTCACCCGCAAGGACGACAACCTGCCGCCGCGCCTGCGCACCCTGAAGAAGGTGGGACAGGACCTGGATTTCGACGTTCCGCCGCTCAATCCCATGTTGAGCGATTACTATGACTTGCGTGGTTGGACCGAGGAAGGTAGACCCAATGCCGATACGGTTGCCCGCCTTGGACTGAGGGACTTCATCACCGCGTAGTTCTACGCCCATCACATAAAACCACGAACCCCATCGGCTGCGGCCGTCCCGAGACCGAAGATCGGACGGCCGCGGTGCCCGGAGGATAAATGCACGGCTACTACGACCGCGTGGCCTGGATCGACCTGGGTCGCGCTTCCATCGATTACCGTCCTATCGGCAGCAAGGATCTCAAGGATTTCATCGGTGGCGGCGCCCTCGGCGCGGCGATGCTGGCACGCTTGACCACCGGGTCCACCAAACCTCTGGATCCGCACAATCCGTTGATTTTTCTGACCGGGCCGTTCACCGCGACCAAGGCGCCGGCAGGCTCCCGTCACGAGGTCATCGGCCTTTCGCCGCAGACCGGCATCTATTGCGATTGCAGCGTCGGCGGGACCTTCGGTGTGGCGCTCAAGGGGGCCGGCCTTGACGGATTGGTTTTCACCGGCGCCTCCGATCGGCCGGTCATGCTGGTGATCGACGAGGACGGGCTGAAGCTGGTCGATGCGGCCAATCTCTGGGGCCACGACGTTTTCGAGTGCGAGGACATCCTAACCGCCGCTTACGGAGACAAGATCTCGACCGCGGTCATCGGTCCGGCCGGCGAGAAGCTGGTACCGCTGGCCTCCATTTCCCATGACGGTCGCCACACCCGTTCGGCAGGACGCGGCGGCCTGGGCGCGGTGATGGGATCGAAGCGCCTCAAGGCGGTTCTCATCCGGCGCGGCCTTTCCGCGGCCGTGCCCCTGGCCGATGCCGAAGGGCTCGAGGCATCGATCAAGCAGGCTCTGCCGCATATGAAGGAGTCGCTCAAGGTCTTCGGCCAGTACGGGACACCGGGGAGCATCGACAACGCCGATCGCCTCGGCAACCTGGCGCTGGACAACTGGCGCGGTGCCCGGGCGCCGGAAATGGTCAAGAAGATCAACGGCGTCACCCTGGCGGAGACCATCCAGGTCAAGCGCTCCGGCTGCCAGCGCTGCCCGATCATCTGCGCCCGCACCGTACGGGTCAAAGAAGGCTGCTACGCCACCGACGGCGTCGTCGAGGCCCCCGAATATGAAACGCTGGGAACCTTCGGGACCATGCAGCGGGTCGACAGCCTGGAAGGCATCACCAAGGCCAACGAGCTGTGCAACCGCTACGGCATGGACAGCATCTCCATCGGCGCCACCATCGCCTTCGCCAACGAGTGCTTCGAGAAGGGGCTGCTGACCGTCACCGATACCGACGGGCTCGAGTTGGGCATGGGCGATCCCGACGTGAACATCGAACTCGTGCGCCGTATCGCCTTCGCCGAAGGCGATTTCGCCAGGCTGCTCGGCCAGGGATCGAAGAAGGCTTCGGAAGCCATCGGTCAGGGCGCCGAGGAATTCGCCGTGCACGTCAAGGGCATGGAATTCCCCATGCACGATCCGCGGTTCAGTTGGGGGCATGCCCTGGGCTATGCGACCGCGTCACGCGGCGCCTGCCATCTGACGACGGCGTCACACATCTTCGACACCGTTGTGACCTTCCCCGAGGTCGGCTACCACGAACCCCACAAGGGCCGCGTTCGCGAGGGCAAGGCCGAGGCGGTCTATCACCGCCAGAACCTGTGCGTCGTCCGCGACAGCCTGATCGCCTGTCACTTCTCGTTGTTCAACAACGCCCTGCGGGTCAGCCATTTCGTCGACTGGTACAACTGCATCACCGGCGCCGGAATCTCGTTCGAGGATTTCATGGACGTCGGGGCACGGGGCTTCAACCTCAAACGGATCATCAACAACCGCTTCGGCATCTGCCGCCAGGACGACGACCTGCCGCCGCGCATGCGCACCCTGCGCAAGGTCGGCCCGGACATCGACTTCGACGTGCCGCCCATCAACCAGTTGATCAGCGACTACTACCAGGTGCGGGGCTGGACGGAGGAGGGCAGGCCGACCGCCGAGACCATCGCCCGCTACGGCCTCGAGCCGTTCACGGTCGAGCGCGCGATCACCGCGCCCTATCCCGGGCAGGAAAAACGGGCGCCGGCCGAGGAGCCGACGCCCGCTGAACTTCCCGAAGATCGGCCGTCGCCGACTACTTGAAGTACTGGCCGCCGTTGATCTCGATGACTTGGCCGTGGATGTAGCCGGCCATCTTTTCTGACGCCAGGAACATGTAGATGCCGACGCAGTCCTCGGGCGTGCCGAGACGCTGCAGCGGGATGCCCTTGCGGACGTTCTCCAGTTTTTCCGGCGTGCTGAAGCGCTCGTGGAACGGGGTCAGGATCACGCCAGGCGACACACAATTCACGCGGATGCCTTCACCGCCCAACTCGATGGCCATGGTGCGGGTCCAGGAATGGACGAAGGCCTTGGTGCCGGCATAGAGCCCGGCTCCGACGGCGCCGCCGTTGTGGCCGGCGATCGAGCCGGTATTGATGATGCAGCCCTTGTTCTTGCGCAGGTGCGGCACGGCGAGACGGCAGGCCGAGACGACCGAGCGGATGTTGAGGTTGGTGACGTTGTCGTAGAGCTCGTCGTCCTGGTCCTCGAGGGCGGCACGGTGATACAGGCTGCCGGCATTGTTGATCAGCACGTCGAGACCGCCGAAGGCGGCGACCGTCTCGTCGATGATGCGCCCGACCACCTCGGTCTTCATCACGTTGCCCATGGTCAGGATGGCCTCGCCGCCAGCCGCCTTGATGTCGGCGACGACTTGTTCGGCCTGCTCCTTGCTGGAATTGCCGTGAACCGCCACGCGGGCGCCTGCGGCGGCGAAACCCTTGGCCGCGGCGGCACCGATGCCGGTGCTCGAACCGGTAATGAGTACGGATTTGCCCTTCAGATCCTCAAACATTTCTTCTCCTTTTTAAGTCTTGAGGCCCCTCTCGGGAGTGGCGGGGCCGGTACGCTTATTTTCCGGTGAACCTTGGGGGGCGGCGTTCCTTCCAGGCGACACGCCCCTCCTCGGCGTCGTCTGTGAATCCGGTCATGGCTCCGGCCAGGGCCTCGAGCGCCGGCCCGGTCTCGCGGCCCAGGGCGGCGTTGACCAACTGATTGGCCGTTTGTACCGAAACGGGAGCGTTGCCGGCAATCTTCCTGGCCAGTTCCATCGCCCGTTGGTCGAGTTCCGCCGCCGGGACGCTGGCATTGATCAGGCCCCATTGGGCGGCGGTCGGTGCGTCGATGCGCTCGCCGGTGAAGATCATCTGCTTGGCCCGAACCTCGCCGATGATCTTCGGCAGGCGCTGGGTACCGGCCCAGCCCGGCACCGTTGCGATGGTCACCTCGGGCAGGGCGAAGGCCGCCGTCTCGGCGGCCAGCCGCAGGTCGCAGCAAAGGGCCAGTTCCAAACCGCCGCCGAAGGCAATGGCCTGCACCGCCGCGATGGTCGGCTGGCGCAGATTGGCGAGGCGGCCGAAGATCTGGTGGCCGCGGCGGATCCAGGTATGCCACATGCCGAGAGGCTTCAGTTCGGCCCAGGCATTGATGTCGGCGCCAGCACAGAAGGCGCGCTCGCCGGCCGCCCGCAGCACGAGAACGCGGATGTCCGGATCGGCCTCGATTTCCGACAGCAGGGTTTCCAGCCGGTCCAGCATGCCGGTGTCGATCGCATTGAGTTTGTCGGGCCGGTTCAGGGTCATGACGGCGACGCCGTCCTCGACCGTGAACAGGATCTTGTCGTTATCGGCCATGCGTGCCTCCTCAGGCGGACCGGAAGCGCGGCGTCGCGCGCACCGGCAATTCCAGTTTCATCAGTTCGGGGCGGAACAGCCGGCCGTCCATTTCCTTGAGGTCGGGGCTGACCGAAAGCTTGGCCCGGGATTGCCCGAGGACGTCGCGTTCCAGATCGACGCCGGGGGCGATCTCGGTCACCATCAGGCCTTTCGGCGTCAGCTTGATGACGCAGCGTTCCGTCACATAGGTGATGTCTTGGCCGAGCGCCTTGCCGCGCCGTCCGCTGAAGGTGACGTGCTCGACCTCCTCGACGAATTTCGGGAATTTGCCCTCGTTGACGATGGTTAGCTTGCCGCCAGTGACGTCCAGCTTCAGCCCGCCCGCGGTGAAGTAGCCGCTGAACACCAGCTTGCGTCCGTGCGAGGTGATGTCGACGAATCCGCCGACACCGGCCGTCACATGGGGCTTGGCGGAAAGCCGCGACACGTTGACGCAGCCCTCGTTGTCGACCTCCATGAAGGACAGCAGTCCGCAATCCTCGCCGGCGCTCTGGAAATAGGTGAACTGCACGGGCGAGGGGATGATGGCCTGCGCGTTGGCTGCGCAGCCGAAGGCGAAACCGTCGAGCGGCACGCCGCCGACGGCGCCCTGCTCGATGACCCAGGTCACGGCCTCTTCCTGCCCTTCCTCGATCAGGATGCGCGGGACCAGGGCCGAGATGCCGAAGCCCAGGTTCACGGCGTCGCCGTCCATCAGTTCCATGGCGGCGCGCCGGGCGATGATCTTGTCGGTGCCGAAATCGACCGGCGGGAACGAGCTGAACGGCCGCCGCACCTCGCCCGAGATGGCCGGGTCGTAGGGCGTCTCGGTGGTCTGCCACTGCTCGGGCTCGACGACGATGAAATCGACCATGGTCGACGGCACGAAGACCCGCTGCGGCGGGATGCTGCCCGAGGTGGTCATGCGCTTGACCTGGGCGATGACCATGCCGCCGTTGACCCGGGCGGCCAGCGCGACGTCGAGGGCGCCGAGATAGCCGCCTTCGTGTTCCATTGAGATGTTGCCGCGCTCGTCGGCGGTGGTGCCGCGGATGATCGCGACATCCGGCGGAACGTTGGGGAAGTGGAGCCACTCCTCGCCGTTCATTTCGATCAGCTTGACGATGTCGTCCTTGGCCGCCTTGTTCATCTTGGCGCCCTGGCGGCGCGGATCGACGAAGGTATCGAGGCCGACCTTGGTGAACACGCCGGCCCGCTTGCCGCAGGCATTGCGGATCATGTCGAACAGGATGCCGCTCGGCACGTTGTAGGCTGCCACCTCGTCGTTGCCGATCATCTGCCAGATCTTGGGCGATTCCCGGTTGGACGGTCCGCTCGGATAGGACCCGGCGATGACTCGCGAAAGAAGGCCTTTCTTGGCGACGTGATCGATGCCGTCGATCCCGTACATGTCTCCGGCCGCGATGGGCAGGAAGAACTCTAGGTTCCGCGGCCGCCCCTCCTTCTCGAAGCTCTCGCCGATGGCGCGGAAAATCCGGTCCGGGGTGTTCAGGCCGCTCGAGCAATTGACGGCGACGACGGCGCCATCGGGTATCTTTGCGGCGGCTTCGGCGGCGGATATAAGTTTCGACGACATGACCTTGTTAATCTCCTTCTGCGGGCGGGGTTGGCGCAGCCGGGGTTCGTCCTCTCGTCGGTCCGGCGAAGGCGTTTTCTCCGGCTCCCCTTTCTTCGTGCGCGGTTCTTATTAGCACGCGCTCAAGGCGGGGCAAAAGGGTTCGGCGCGTCCGTGACGGGAGTTTGTCGGCCCTTGCGGCCATTGACGCCTCGCAAGGGGGCGCCTACGTTCCGTATCGGGATTCCGTTCCCGGCGGCATCCGCTCAAGAAGGGGGATACAACGTGACCAAACACCGCATCGGCGTCGTCGGCCTGGGTATGGCCGTTACGCCGCACGCAAAAAGCCTGCTCGACCTCTCCGACCGTGTCGAGGTCGCCTACGCCTTCAACCGTTCCGAGGGCCGCCGCAAGGTCTTTTCCGAGAAGTTCCCGTCCTTTCCGACGAACGGTGACTTCGAGGCCATTCTCGCCGACGACAGCGTCGACTGCGTCCTGGTCCTGACCACGCCGGACACCCATCTCGACATCGTGTCGCGCTGCGCCAAGGCCGGCAAGCACGTGCTCCTGGAAAAGCCGCTGGAGGTTTCGAGCGAACGCGCGGTCGAGATGATCCGCGTCTGCCGTGACACCGGGGTCAAGCTGGGGATCGTCCTGCAGCATCGCCATCGCGCGCCGGGCAAGCGGCTGCGCGAGATTCTCGACTCCGGCAAGCTCGGGCGGATGGTCGGGGCTTCGGTCTTCATCCCCTGCTGGCGGCCGCAGATCGGTTACTACGACCAGCCGGGCCGGGGCCAGAAGGACCGCGACGGCGGCGGCGTGTTGCTGACCCAGGGCATCCACACCCTCGACGTCTTCCTGTCGCTGGCCGCGCGCCCTGTCGAGGTCACAGGCTATGCCATGACCAGCCCGGTCCACGAGATGGACACCGAGGACGTGGTGGCCGCGTCGGTGCGTTACGAGGACGGCGCCCTCGGCGTCGTCGATGCGACGACCACCGCCTATCCCGGTTTTCCCGAACGCATGCAGTTCTTCGCCGAGAAGGGAAGCGCGGTCATTTCCGGCACGGAGCTCAAGGTCGCCTATCACGACGGCACCACGGAAGTCATCGAGGCCGACAAGGCAGTCGGCGGAACCGGCGCCGACCCCATGGACTTCCCGCACGACCATCACCGCGAGGTGTTGCGTGATTTCCTGGATGCCCTGGACGAGGACCGTGATCCCCTGGTTACCGGCGAGATTGCGCTGCGTACGCATCGCTTCATCGACGCGATCCTGCAGTCGGCCGAGCAGGGAAAGCCGGTCAAGGTCATCCACGACTGACGCGAAACAGGGAGGGGCATCATGGAGTACCGTCGTCTCGGAGGAACCGATCTCGACGTTTCGGTGATCTGCCTGGGACCCATGCGGGCCGCCAGCAAGGAGCCGGCCGAGGACGAGAAATCGAAATCCGGTGAGGCGGCCCTGCGCGCCGCCCTAGACGCCGGGGTCAATTTCGTCCACTCCAGCTACGAGTACAACACGCGCTGGATGATGGAGCGCGTCCTCAAGAACCATCCCAAGCGCCATGACATCCATCACGTCATCAAGGTGCCGGTACCGGATTTTAAGGACGAGGGGCGGTTCGATGCGGCCAAGTTCCGCATGCGGATTGACGAGGCGCTTCTCGACCTCCATGCCGAACGCATCGCCGTGCTGCAGTGGATGTGGCGTTCCGATCCCAACGAGGACGATCTGCGCCTTCCCATGCTGCCGGCCATCCTCGACGACGTGGTCGCCGAGTTCGAGAAGATGCGCGACGCCGGCAAGGCCGGCTATCTGATGACCTTCCCGTACACGGTGCCCTGTGCCCAGGAGGCCATGGAAAGCGGCCGGTTCGCGGGCACCATCGCCTATTACAATCCCATCGAGATGGAGATGGCCGGGCTCTTCGACGAGATGGAGAGCCGGAACATGGGTTTTCTGTGTATCCGGCCTTTCTATCAGGGGATTCTGACCGACGCGCGCGATCCCGACCGCATGGCGGCTGATGACCGCTTCCGCGATTCCAAATACGCCGACGACTTCGCCAAGCGCGCCAAGGTCGCCGAGGCCTTCGCCGTCGAGATCGGCGGTTCCATGAGCTCGTTCGCCTTGCGCTTCGCGTTGGCGTCGCCGGTCGTCGGCAGCCTGATCGTCGGGCTCAACTCGCCGGCCCAGGTCGAAGGCGTCGTCGCCGCCGTCGCAGAGCCGCCGTTGTCGCCACGGATCGTGACCCGCGCCTACGAGTTGTGGCAGCGGAATTTCGGTCTGTCCTGAAGGAATGGATAACCAACAACACCGAGAAAAGGGAGCGTGAACCCGATGATCAAATTGATGCTGGCTCCGGCCATCCAGCCGGAGATGCAGGCCCTGCTGAAGGGGAAGTACGAGATCTACGACATGACCGGCTATGCCCGGCCGGCCGACATTCCGAACATGAACCCGGCCGAGATCCGTGCCGTCGTGACCAAGGGCGAGAGCATCTTCACGGCCGAGATGATCGCCGACCTGCCGAACCTGGAAATCATCTCCAACTACGGCGTCGGCTACGATGGCACCGATGCGAAGGCGGCCAAGAAGCAGGGGGCGATCGTCACCCACACGCCCGACGTGCTGACCGACGAGACGGCCAACACCTCGCTGCTTCTGACCCTGGCGGTGACCCGTAAGCTGCTGGTCCTCGACAAGATGATCCGCGCCGGCGGCTGGCCCAGCGAGCCGAAGGAACTGCTGGCCAACAGCATCGTCGAGAAGGTCTGCGGCATCGTCGGACTGGGGCGTATCGGCCGTGGCGTCGCCCGTAGGCTCGAGGCCTGCGGCGCCAAGATCGCCTACAGCGACCCGTTCAAGCAGGACGTGCCGTATGACTATTATCCCGACGCCGTGTCCTTGGCCAAGGCCAGCGACGTGCTGGTCGTCGCCTGCATGGGCGGGGCGCCGACCCGCCGGATGATCAACGCCGAGGTGCTCGACGCCCTCGGGCCGGAGGGCTTCCTGGTCAACGCGGCCCGCGGCTCCATCGTCGACGAGCCGGCGCTGATTCAGGCGCTCGAGGAGAAGCGCATCGCCGGCGCCGGCCTCGACGTCTTCGAAAACGAACCCCACGTGCCGGAAGCCTTCTGGAGCATGGACAACGTCGTCCTCATGCCCCACCGAGGCAGCGCCACCCACGAAACGAGGGGCCGCATGGCCGCCCTCTGCGCCGCCAACCTCGAATCCTACTTCGCCGGCAAGGGCCCGATCACGCCGGTCCCCGAGATGCGCGGCTGAGCTGAACGCCGGACAGAACGCAAAGCGGCCCCGCGTAATTGCGGGGCCGCTTTCTCTTGTCAGTAGTCTCCGCCGCTACATCGTCCAACCGCCGTCGATGACGAAGGTCTGGCCGGTGACGAAGGCGGCTTCGTCGCTGGCCAGGTAGACGCAGAGCATGGCGATCTCCTCGCAGCTCGCGAAGCGGCCCATGGGCTGGCGCTGCATGAACTGGGCGCGGATCGCCTCGTAGTTGCCGGTCGCGTGGAAACGCTCGTTCAACGACGGCGAGTCGACCGTTCCCGGACAGACCGCGTTGCAGCGGATACCCTTTTCGACGAAATCCTTGGCGATCATCTTGGTCAGACCGGTCACCGCGGCCTTGGTGGTGCCGTAGGCGAAGCGGTTGGGCACGCCGGTGATGGCACTGGCCACGGACGAGACGTTGACGATGTTGCCGTGGCCGGCGGCCAGCATGGCCGGCAGGAACGCCTTGATGATGCGGTACATGGATTTGACGTTGATATCGAACGAGAAATCCCAATCCTTCTCTTCGCACTCCAGGATCGTTCCGTTGGCAACATAGCCGGCGGCGTTGAAGACGATATCGACCGTACCGACTTCGGCGGCGATGGCCTTGATCGCCTCGCCATCGGTGACGTCGAGGCGGCGGGTCTTGATGTTCGGGCTCTCCGCAGCGAGTGTCGCCAGGGTTTCCTCGTTGATATCGGTGGCCCAGACGGTGGCGCCTTCCTGTGCGAAGGCCAGGGCGGTGGCGCGGCCGATGCCTTGCCCGGAGGCGGTCGCGAAAATGGTTTTTCCAGCGAGTCTGCCGGTCATCCTTCTGCTCCTTCTAGTTTTTGCGGCCCATTGCCGAACATGGCCCCCCAGCCATGGTGGCGGTCGACTCCATATGATCCAACACGGAATTCGACGTCCGTTTGTTGATTGCACGCAATATCCATAAGGGTAAATAGCCGCGATCCGGATGGCAACACCTACCTTTCCCGAGGAAAGAATATTCCGGATGGGATCAGGGAATCAGGAACCCGGCGAGGACAGAAAAACTGACGACCGCCACGGCCGTCGAAACCAGGATGGCGGTCGACGAGCGTGCAGAATAGATGCCGAATGTCTGGGCGACGACGAACAGGTTGCCGCCGATCGGCAGGGCCGCGAGGAGAACGGCGATGGTTATCCGTTCGATGGTCATGCCGAACAGAAAAGCCGTGCTCACCCAGACCGCCAGCGGATGGAGGAACAGCTTTCCGGCTGCCATCAGCGCCACCTCGCTGAACCGGTCGGCGACGGGTTGGCCCGCCAGCTTGGCGCCGATGGCGAACAGGGCGCAGGGACCGGCCGCCTGGCCGAGGATCTTGGTGAAGGCTTCGACCGGCACCGGGACGTGCACCTGCAAAGCGGCGACCGTCGCCGCCACGGCAACGGCCAGGACCAGCGGATTGGAGGCAAATCCCCGAAGAACCTTGCCAGCCGTGGCCAGGGGATGGCCGTCGCGATTGCGGGCGATCTCGAGCAGCGCCATGGTCGGGGTCTGGATCAGGACCATGTCTGTCAGCATGGCCAGAATGGCCGGGACGGCCGCTTTCTCGCCGACCAGGGCAATCAGAAGGGGCAGGCCCATGTAGCCGATGTTGGACAGTTCGGCGCCCTGGCCCTGCAACAGGCAGACGCCGAACGGAGACGAGAACAGAAGCCTGCCGATAAGGCCGACCAGGATATAGACGCTCCAGCCGGCAACCGCCCAGGCGGCGACATAAGGGAGATCCAGAATCTCGGCGACCGGGCGTAGGGCGATGCCCCTGAAGACAAGGCTTGGCAGCGCGAAATACCAAACGAATGCGTTGAGGCCGCCGATGGCGTCGACGGGAAACAGGCGGAAACGGGCCGCTGCAAATCCGCAGCCGATAAGCGCGAAGAAGGGCAGGGTAATATTGAGTATGTTCTCCAAGACGCCGGTTCCGCTGGTGTGGCAGGTTCAAAACAAATCGGCCGCCGTCCTCGCGGGAGGGCGGCGGCCGTCAACCGAATATATCCGGTTGCTAGGGCATGATCATGCCGCCGTTGACATCGATCACCTGGCCGGTGATGTAGCCGCTCAGATTGTCGGATGCCAGGAAAAGATAGGCGCCGACCAGATCTTCCGGTGTTCCCAGGCGGCCCTGGGGAATCATCTTCTTCCACTGTTCGACCGCCGATTCCGGAGTTTCCTTGTGGAACGGGGTCCAGATGGCGCCGGGCGAGACCGTGTTGACCCGCACGTTGAAGCCGACCAGTTCCTTGGCCAGACTCTTGCTGATGGTATGCACGAAGCCCTTGGTGCTGGCGTAGACCGACGTGCCGGGGCCGCCGCCGTGTCGGGCCGCCACCGAACCGGTGTTGATGATGTTGCCGTGCCCCTGTTTCTCGAAGTAGGGGATGGCGGCACGGGTCGCCGCCACCACCGAGCGGATGTTGAGGTCGATGATGGCGTTGATCACCTCGTCCTCGTTATCGACGGCCATGGTACGCTGCACCAGCCCGCCCGCGTTGTTGACCAGGATGTCGATGGTGCCGAAGGCGGCAACCGTTTCCTCGACCACCCGGGCGGCTTCGGTCGATTTCGCGACGTCGGCCTGCAGCAGGATAGCCTCGCCGCCCGCCTGCTTGATTTCGGCAACGACCTTTTCGCCTTCTTCGCGGCTACGGTTGCAGTGGACCGCGACCTTGCTGCCGCAATTGGCGAATCCCTTGGCGACGGCTGCGCCGATCCCGGTGGAAGAGCCCGTTACCAGGACGGCCTTGCCGATAAGATCATCGAAGTAGTTTTTCATGGATTTTCTCCCCACGAGAATTCTCGCTTCCGTCGCGCACTCTTCCGGACAGGCATGGCTGACCGGGCTGTTGGCTCAGGAGGATAAAACAGGAGGGCGGGAACCGAAACCCCTCGGTTCCCGCCCTGAGCTTATGGGAGATAAGCCTTATTCGGCCGGCTTGGTCGGAAGACCGTGTTTGGTCATCAACTCGAGGTAGTCTTCCCGCGGCGGGATGAAGATGTCGATGCCCTTGAATCCGGTGGTCGTCTTGCCGCCGTGAATGGCGTTGGACGGGTGAATGCAGACGTCTCCGGCTTCCATCAAGAAGGTCTCGTCGCCGCAGGTGTGCTGCTCGCTGCCTTCCAGGATGATCAGAACCTGAACCGCCTCATGGCTGTGCAGCGGGAACTCGGTGCCCGGAGGGTTTTCGATGAAGCTGAGAAGCGCGCCGCCGGCGGCCAGGAAACGGGTGCTCGATTCGGCGGTCAAAGGCACCAGCGGGATGTCCTTGATGGTGTGGCAGTATTTGGACTTCTTATTAGCTGTATAGGTCACGGTTCCTTCTCCATTATTGGCAGGGAAACGGGCGGGTGACGCCAGCCGCTCCTAGTACGCGAGCCAGCCTCCATCCACGAAGATGACCTGGCCGGTGATGTAGTCCGAAGCTTCCGAAGCCAGGAACACGGCGGCACCCATCAGGTCCGTGGGCTTGGCCCAGCGGCCGAGAGGGATGCGGGAACTGATCTGTTCGAATCGTTCCTTGTTGGCCCGCAGCGGTGCCGTGTTGTCCGTTTCGACGTAGCCGGGGCCGATGGCGTTGACCAGGATGTTGTACTGGGCCCAGTCGTTGCACATGGTCTTTGTAACCTGCATGAGGCCACCCTTGGACGCCGCATAGGCCGGCACCGTCTTACCGCCCTGGATGGACAGGAGGGAGGCCGTGTTGATGATCTTTCCCTTGTGCTTGTCGGCGATCATCACCCGAGCGCAGGCCTGTGCAAGCAGGAAGGGCCCCGTCAGGTTGACCTTGATTTCCTCTTCGAAGACGTCGGCGTCGAAGTCCTCGCAGGGATTGCGGTGGATGGTGCCCGCGTTGTTGAACAGGATGTCGACGGTTCCGAATTCCTTGACGGCGGTATCGACCAGGGCCTGGATGCTCTCGCGGGACCGCATGTCGACGCCGGCTCCGATGGCTTTACCGCCGAGCCCGAGCTTATTCAGTTCATCGGCTTTCTCGCGGGCTTGCTCCTCGAGAATGTCGGCGATGACCACGTTGGCGCCGGCTTCGAAAATGCCCTGAGCAAGGGCTGCGCCGATTCCGCGGCTGGAACCGGTGACGATGCCGGTTTTTCCGGCCAGATTGAATTTATCAAGGATCATGTTTTCTCAACCTTTTTCCAGGACACCGGAAATCGCCGCAGCGTGCCGTTGGACGGCCTTGATTTCGGCTTCGATGCCTCTGTCACTGTTTATGTACGAAGGAAAAGCGATGCTGACGGCGCCGACCACGTCATCCGGGGAACCAAAGATCGGCGCCGCCACGCACATCACGCCACGCGTGATTTCTTCCCGATCCAGGGCATAGCCGAGCTCACGGATATCCGCGAGTTCCTTGGCAAGGGCCTTGGAATCGGTAATCGATTTCGAGGTGATCGCCGGCAGGGGGCCGTTCAGGATTCGATTACGTTCCTTGTCCGGAAGGAAGGCCAGAAGGGCCTTGCCCAGGGCCGTGCAATGCAGCGGAAACCGCTTGCCCACCTCCGAGAACAGCCGGATGCCGTATTCCTGGGTCTCGATCTTGTCGAGGTAGACGCCGGCATCGCCGTCGCGGATGGCGAGGTTGGCCGTGTGATGGGTCGCCTCATGGAGTTTCTGAAGGTGCGGGTGAACCAGGGTGCGCAGGTCGAAATTCGCCGTAACCGCACAGCCCATGCTGGCCAGTTTGAGACTCCCGCGGTAGCGTGCCGTGTCGGGGGTGAAAGTCAGCATTCCGATCGCAACGAGTTCCTTGAGGATTCGATGCGCACTGGCCTTGGGGGTGCCGGTCGCGGAGACGATCTCGGCAAACGTCATGCCGGTCGCCTGGTTGGCGACGACGGTGTCGATGATTGTAATGGCCTTTCTTAGCGTGCTCATCGGGCTTCCCTTCCTGTCGCGAAACGCAACCTACGCGTCTCCACCTAGGTTATGGCGCCCTTGTTTAAAGCCATCTGAAATGGCACGAAACCCCTGAACGATATTTCGGACGGAATAGGCGAGCATAACGAAACCGGCAAATGGCATGGGGGCGTACCACCAGGTCATTGGCCACGAGAGGATCGGCGACGTCCGACCGACCGAGATGGTCAGGTCGAGACTGTACTTGGCGAAGAAGAAAATGAATACGGCGGTCAGGATCTCGATCGCGAATGAGAAGATGCGGCCGAAAGA
>NPIF01000882.1_pt1 | contig 17279 bp, 19 predicted proteins | sample 8637461 | NCBI WGS metagenome assembly NPIF01 (sample SAMN07420641, study PRJNA396082) | bioreactor metagenome | isolation source: sample BR12 brine-fed electro-methanogenic bioreactor BR | place: Japan: Kochi | collected 2016-12-09
TTTCACGCTTGGCTAAGGTCTAGTGGGACGCAGCGGCCGTTTCACGACCAAACGACTTGAACTCATAGAGAATGAGCCCGCCGATCAGGACAACAGGCGCCACCACCAGCCCGATCGAGACTGCCATAAGCTTTCTGTTGAGGGAGAATTGCATTGCCATTGCTCCCGAAGTCGATCAAATCTGAAGGGCAAGGAAACTACTCCTTCATTTCTTCGTGCGTCGTCGTGTGCGAGTGAAGCTTGGAACATGATGGGAAACAACAAACTTGCCGCGCAGGAACGAGCGGCGCGCGCACGAGAAGGCCAGGGAGGAGGCGTTGGGGCAGCGATGCCGGAGGGAGGGGGTATCCCGGCGCCGGTGGCGCTGCCGCCGGCGCTGGGATTGATCGACTATTGGTCGGAGTGGTTGGTGGCGACCGTCGTCACACTGTCGAGTTCTTCGTTGGTCAGGACCTTGTCGATGTCAAGAAGGATTTTGACCGCCTCGGCGACCTTGCCCATGCCCAGAATGAAGGAGGTGTCGACCGAGCCGCCCATGGACGGCGGCGGTTCGATGTTGGAACCATCGACGTCGAGCACTTCGGACACGGTGTCAACGATGATGCCGATTTCGCGGCCGACGTCGACGACGATGATGCAGGTCTGCTCGGTGTGCTCCGCTTCCTCGAGCCCGAATTTAAGCCGGAGGTCCACGACGGGGATCACCTTGCCGCGCAGGTTGATGACGCCCTTCATATAGTCGGGCATGCGCGGGACGGCCGTGATGTCCATGACGCCGATGATCTCGCGTACCTTGAGGATCTCGACGCCGTACTCTTCCTGGGCAAGCGTAAAGGTCAGATACTTGCCGCCGCGTTCGTTGAGGTTGACGCTCCGTCGGGCGGTGCCTGCGGCGTCTTGCGACATGGTCGTGCTCATGTTTCTGCCTCTCTAACGGAATCCGATCTTGATGTCCCGAGCCTGCGGCGGCCAGCGCCTGCACGAGCAGGGTGGGCGTGGACGCGGCGTTCCGGACAAACTGCAACCGCCCATCGTATCGACCGCTTGCGCGGGGGGATTTCGTTCAGTTCGTAATCGGTTGAGGCGTGGGGGCCGATGTTCACTGATGCTTGCCGGCGGGCCGTCTGGAACGCGTGGTCCGAGTCCACGCACCTGTCGCGGGCCTTGGACGCCGTTTGAGGGAGTGAACGGCGGTTCAACAGCGCTGAGCAGGGGCGGGAGTGCGGCAAAACGCCACACGCCGTGCGGATACCGGGCTGATAGGCGGACCACCGGCCTGGATCCTGGCTTCTATCGCGTCAACTGCGACATAAGCCACTCTGGCTGAACGAATTCCGGCAAAAATGCTCAGGGATCCCGTGGGCGCCATCCGATAAGGGGACGAGACGTGCCTGTCGCAGATTCTGCATACCACGTGCAGCGCGCCGACAGGTTTCTGGCGGACGGTGCAGCAAATACGTCGCAGTTGGCGCGACGGCGACGTGCGGACGCTGGTCCGGCCAACCCGCCGAATGAAATGGACCTGGACAGCCAATTGGGTCCCCGAACATGGCCCTCGAGGTATGCAAGGGAGCTGGGTAATGATGCCAACACACACCTTTCGAAACCGCGTTCCTTGGATGGCGTTAATGGTCGTGGTGCTAGCGGCCGGGTGGTGCGTGCCGGCCTGGGCGCAGGAGACGGCTGCACCCGAGTCGGCTGGTACGGAGGAGGTCCGGTGCCATGTGTGCGGTGAGCGGATTCTGACGGCGGCAGAACATTTCGACGCTGAGGGGCATCCTCTGTGCGCCGCGTGTGCGGCCGCCCGGGCCGAGGCGACGCCGGCGCCGGAGCCCTACAACATCTGGACGACGAAGCATCTCACCGGCGACTGGGGCGGCGCGCGTGATGAGCTGAAAGAGGCCGGGCTGAACACGTCGTTTCTGCTGGGAACCATGAGCCAAGTGAACATGCGCGGCGGGCGGAACACGCACAACGCGCATGAAACCGGCGGGAAGATGTTCTACAACTTCGAGCTGGATTTCGGCCAGATGGGCCTGCTGGACGGGGCCACGTTCTTCATCCGTGGCATCCAGACCTTCAACAGCGGCATCCGCCCCGACGTGGGGTCGCTCACGCATCCCTTCTACAGCGCAGGGTCCGATGGCGATAAGGCGATCGAGATCGACAAGTACTGGTACCGCCAGCGGCTGTTCGACGACCGGCTGGAATTCCGCCTGGGCAAGCTGCTGAACTTCGCGGACCTGTTCGACAAGAACGAGTACGCCGACAACTACCTGAACGAGTTCATGAATCAGGCGTTGTCGTACAACCAGACCGTGCCCGTCACCAAGGGGTTGGGCGTGTTCGTGCAAGTGTGGCCCACGGACTGGCTCTATGTGCAGGGGATGGCCGTCGACCCGGATACGGACAGCGACTACAACCGCCGGGGGACGGGCGGTTTCGACTCGGCGTTCCATGACGAAGATCGATTCCGGGCGTACGGCGAATTCGGCGTGTTGCCGAATTTCCTCTTCGAGAAGGGCCTGCTGCTGCCGGGGCAATACCGCTTTGGATTCTGGTATGACCCCAAGCCCAAGAATGTGTACATGGACACGCTTGGTGGACTGCTGGTGCAGCGCGCGCGCAGCGGGGACATGGGGTTTTATCTCAGTTTTGACCAGATGCTCTGGAAGGAGAATCCGGCGCCGAAGGACAAACAGGGGCTGGGGGTCTTCGCGCGATACGGTTTTGCGCATCGGGACGTGAACCGGCTCAACCATTTCTGGTCGGTGGGCGCCGTGTATCGAGGTCTGCTGCCCACACGCGACGAGGACACGTTGGGCTTTGGCGTAGCCCAGAGCATTACTTCGAGCCAATATCGCGAATATATCGACACTCGCGCGGACCGCGAGACGGTCTACGAACTGTATTACGCTTTCCAGGTTGCTCCGTGGCTGGTGATCACGCCCGACCTACAGGTGATTACCAATCCCGGCGCGCTCAAGGACGCCCGCGACGCCCTGGTGGGCGGTGTGCGGATCAAGATGATCTTCTGACGCGACACGCATGTCACGCTTTCATTGGGAGAAATGGCAGATGAAAACAACCACTCCACGCAGAATCCGGATGGCGGCGCTCGCGACCCTGCTGACTGGCGGCATGGTCCTTGGCACGGGATGCAGCCTGCGCGATCTGCAAACGAACCTGGTCGCCGGTACACTGGCTTACGTGAAGGGGACCGCAACCGCGTTCTGGGACGCCTTCCTGCCGGCCGACGACATCTTCGACGCCCTCGACGGCCAATAATATCCGTCGTGTCCGGCGCCGCGCGCTGCGGCGCCGGACACGAACTGAGCGCATGCATCCCGGGACGATGGAATCCCCCTAAAGCCTTGCTTCTCTGCGCTTTGTATCCGAGCCTTGTTCCACACGCAGTCGCCGTGGGGAGCAGGGGGATATGGAGCGCACAACTGCATTGCTGCTGACCGTCGGCCTGATGGTGGGCTGTCACGGCCCGGCCGGTTGGCAGGCTCAGCAGATCGAACTCACACCGGAGGCCGAGGCCCTGGCGGGGGCGGCCGCTGCGCCGACTCTGGAGGCGCGTTACGGCGGGGTGTTGGCGGATCCGGAGGCGGAAGAGCGGATGCAGCGGGTCGGCCGAGTGTTGTGCGCCCGCACGTGCGCCCTCGAGGGCGAGTATCAGTTCCAAATCCTGGGGTCCGATACGGTCAATGCCCTGTCGCTACCCGGCGGCAGGATTTATCTCACGCGCGGGCTGTATGCCCGTATCAAGACGGACGCCCAGCTTGCGGCCATCATCGCGCACGAGATGGCGCATCTCGTCGCGAAAGACCATTTCAAACCGCGCTGCGGCGATCCCGAAGCCGCGCTTGATCGCGAAGTGTGCGCCGATCTGCGGGCCGTGTGCTACCTGAAGGCCGCAGGTTACGCACCTCTGTCGATGTGCGAGGTGATTGAGATTATCCGCGACCAACAACCCGACGGCTGGTCCGATATTCGAGCGACCGCCGCCGCGGCCAAGAGCGACCAATTGACGCACCGTCCCGAACCGGTCTGATAAGCTGAACCCCCCGGGCGGGCCGTCTTGTTTTCGTTGACCTTCGCATTCCGTGCACATACCATTGGGTGTATTCCGCTCCAGCACGTGCGTGCCGGAGCCCCGTGACGTTGCCAACGAGCGCCGACAGGGTTGCCGGGCAGTCGCGGGATTGGGGGAAAGCGTTACGGAATAGCGAAGGGAGAAAAGATCATGATGAAGCGTTTTGTACTGCCGCTGTGTATGTTGGCGTTGGCCCTTTTCCTGGGCGCATGTGCTTCGCCCGAGGCGCGGGAGCAGGCCCTCACCGGCGATATGCAGCATCCGCGTTCGGACACGGGCATGGACAGCCAGGTCGGCGATACGGGTATCGAGGACTAATCGTCCGATTGGAGCAACCGATACGGCAATCCGCCTGCAAGCTGATCGGCGCCTGAGAGCAATCTCGGGCGGTTGAAGCAGGAATGCGGGCGGAGCGTCCGCCGCTTTGGCGCATGCCGCGCGGGAGCCTGCTGCGGCTCCTTCGCGTCGATGCGCCTTTTTCGCGCGCAGGGTTTCTGTGTGCAGTCGCAAGTGCTGATCAGGGGGCGGTCGGGCCCGCGGGCCGACGACGTCAGGCGTCAGGTTCGCCCGTGCAGGTAGTCGTGGAGGTGCTCGATGTGGGCTTGTTTCTCGTCGACTTCCATGGCCATCAGGTCGCCGGTCGAGATCAACCCGATGAGCTTCGGCTCGCTTGGCCCGTCGTCCATGACCGGCAGGTGGCGGATCTTGCGGGCGGACATCACGGCGACGCAATCGGCTGCTTTGGCATTGATGCCGCAGGTAACCACGGGACTGGTCATCACGTCGGCGACCCGGGTCGCCCCCGGATCCAACTGGCGGGCGACCACGCGGTTCAGGACGTCGCGCTCGGTGAACATACCCACCAGGCGGTCGCCCTCGACGACGCATGCGGCACCGATCCGGCGCTCATTGAGACCCTTGGCGGCGTCCAATACGGTCGTGTCGGGCGAGATGGTGTAAACCTCATGCCCCTTGCGAGCCAGAATGTCGCGGACGATGGGTAGGGAAGTCATCATGGCTGTTCTCCGTGTCGGTTCGTGACGGGACCGTACCAAGTGGCGGCGGCTCCCGGCCTGGGCCCAGGGCGAAGAAGCTCGGCGTCAAGCGGCGTGGGGGCATCGGCGGCTTTGCCCGGCAGGTCTGCCACCCACCCTAATCAATTGCAGTTTATCACGTAATTCTTTGCAAAAGCAAGATTTGTGAAAAGATTCGCGATGCTGCGACCATCGGGGAGGGAGTATTCGGGCCCTGCTGGAGCGGCAGAACTGACGGGAGAAGTCATCGAAGAAGGCAAGTCCACGGTTGCGTACCGGCCTATTAGGGAGGCGTTGGGCCGGCCGACATCGAGGCGGTGGTTTTCGGCTGACCGGGATTTTCGACTGACCGGGCGGGCGAGGCAAAGGAGTGCAGGCCGGGCCGCCGTGCGGCGGTCCGGCCTGCATGCTGTGTGCGCCGGTGCGTCACGCCGGCTGCTGTGTGTGGTCTGGGATTGCCCCGTCGACCGGGGAAGGCAATACGGGATTCTACATATCCGCATGGCGCCGGGAGCGTCGCCCGTGGTTCAGTCTTTCCTTGTGTACGGCGATCTGGCGTTCGAGCTGCTGAATGGTGGACAGAGGTTCTTCGTTCCACCAGGCCTCGTCGAGGCGCTGGCGAAGGGAGTGAAGCTCGCCTTCAAGTCGTCGTGGATCCTGCATGGTGCGTCCGTTCGTCTCTCGCATCTCGATTGCGGCGCCCGTTGGTCCGCCCCTCTCCGTGTACCTTCTGCGACAGGCTCGAAGGCCTGCTCTATTCATACACCATAGACGTTCGACAAGTGTCAATCCGTCGTTAGAAAATGTCGGAAAGTGCATCCCGGCAAAAACCGCCACGGGTGTCAAGCAATCCGTGGCGATGGGGACCGTGCACATGCGGCATGCACACGCGCGTATGCTGGGTGCCGGCCCGGTTTGACCGAGTCTCTTCCTATCGGCAGGTTCGAGGATGGACTTGAGAGTGGCACGACGCCGCCCGACGGGGAACGATGTCCACGGCGCGGCGGTTGGCGCAGCGTCCGTTAGGGAATGAACTTATAACCCACGCTGTGAACGGTGACGATGTGCTGCGGGTTCTTGGGGTCGTTTTCGATCTTGCGCCGCAGACTCACGATGTGGTTATCGACCGTTCGGTTGGCCGGAAAGGCGGAAAGTCCCCAGATCACGTCGAGGAGGCGATTCCGCTCGACGGGCTGCTCGGCGTTTTCGATGAGCATTTTGAGGATTTCGATCTCGAAGTGCCCCAGATTAAAGTGCTGCTCACCGCGCACGACTTTACCCTTGACCAGATCCACTTCGGCCTCGCCGATCTTCATCATTTTAGTGACACTGGACAGGGCGCCGCCGCGGCGAAGGGCGGCCTTGATACGGGCTAGGACCTCGCGGACGCCAAAGGGCTTGGTGATGTAATCGTCCGCCCCGGCTTCCAGACCGCGAACGACGTCAATCTCCTGGCTCTTGGCCGTCAGCATGAGGATGGGGACGGTGAAGCCGGCCTGCCGGATGGCCGAGCAGGCGGTGAGCCCGTCCATTTTGGGCATCATCACGTCGAGCATGATGAGGTCCGGGCGTTCGGCTTTGGTCAATTCGACCGCTTGTTCACCGTCGGTAGCCACGACCACGTCGTACCCCTCGAACTGGAGGTTGTCGCGTAGGCCCATGGCCATATCCGGTTCATCCTCGGCGATCAAAATGCGGGGCATCGTCGTCGTCCTCCGTGGGTTCCAGCCGTTCACAGCAACGGCCTAATGATACGCAGTCTGCGGTCATTTGCCAGTGTCTGGAGGGCGCGACGGGGAGGGCGATTTCGCCGGACGGCGTCACGCAGGCCGGGCGGGAAGGGGGGCATCCGCTGCTTAAGTGGGTGTGGCGTGCGGTCGATTACCCAAATAAGGCGTTCGCCATGGCATGACGTGATCATTGGGCCACATCGCCGGGTCGGAACACGCTCAAGGAGGGCATGGTACGAGCCAGCGTCCGCACCGGACGATTGGGAGGTTGGGAGGGTCATGACGGCACCACTATCCACGCCACGGGAACCCGCGGTCATCTCACCCTGGGATGTTCGCCTGAGGGAAGCCATCGACGCGCTCACTTACCTGCCCACCAGCGTTGCGGTAGCCATGCGGTTCATCGAACTGGGCAAACGTCCGGACGCCGGGCTGAAGGAGTACGCGGAGATCCTCAGTGCGGATCCGGCCTTGAGCGCCAAGCTGTTGGCGCTGGCCAACTCCTCGTACTACGGGGTTCGTAACGAGGTTACGACGGTCCGCGCGGCCATCAGCATGCTGGGCCTGGGCACCGTGCGGACACTGGCGATCAGCTACTGCATGACGGGCGTGCACAATCAGTTAGGGCTGTCCGGGGAAGAGGCGCGCATGCTGTGGGAGCCGGCGCTGTGCAAGGCCGTGGCCGCCAAGCAGTACATGCGCCGCGTGGATCCTGAGCGGGAAGACGAAGGCTTTCTGGGGGGCATGTTGCAGGACCTGGCGCTGACGGTGATGTACGCCATCGGCCGTGATGCCGTTCTTGCGCCGCTGAAAGACGAGCAGCTGAGTTGCCGCAACCAGCTCGAAACGCAGCGGGCCCTGTTCGGGCGCGACCATGCGCAAGCCGGACGGATCCTCGCCCAGAAGCTGAACTTGCCGGATTTGTTGGTGGACGTCATCACGCTCCACCATGACCGGACGCTGTTGTGCGAATACCTGGAATGTGCGGGACTGGCGTCGGCGTGCTATGTGGCGTCGCTGTTTCCTCATTTGCTCAACGTGTGGAACAGCGATGATGCGGAGGAACTGTGCTGCCACGTCGGCGAGCAGTGCGCCGAACTGAGCATGGACGCGTCCGTGTTTTTGGCGGACGTGCAGGTGGAATTCGACAAGCTGTACCGCTTTTTCGAGAACGGCGTGGAGCCGGAAATCCGCCTGGCGGAGTTGCTCCAGGCGGCCGCTTGCGAGGCCGCCGGTCAGACCGAACACCTGGTCCTGACCGTTCGGCAACTGCAAAACGAGGCTGCCACCACGGACGTGCGCCTGAAGCGGCTGTTGGAACGGCAAACGGGCCTCCAGCGTCAAGCACATCAAGACCCGCTGACCGGCGTGTTCAATCGAGAGGGGCTGCGGATCCGCGGCGAGGAACTCCTCGCCAAGGCCGTGCGTTACGGTGTTGGCGTGGCGTTGGTCTACCTCGATTTCGACAGGTTCAAGTCCATCAACGATACGCTGGGCCACGACGTGGGCGATTTGGCCTTGGAGCGCGTCGCCGGGCACATGCAGAGCGCCTTGCGCACGCACGACATTGCAGCGCGCCTGGGGGGTGATGAATTCGTACTCCTCTTGTACGACTGCACGCCCGAGTCGGCAGTGGAACTGACGGAAGCGTTGCTACACACGGTGGCGGGAGACGCTATCGGCCACGGAACCGGGGAAGTGCACATCACGCTCAGCGCCGGGTGCCTCTGGATCCGGCCGACGGGAAAGCCAGTGGCGATGCAGACGCTGATCAGCGCGGCCGACCAACTCATGTACAAGGCCAAGCGCGAGGGTGGCAATCAAACTACTTTTCGGGAAGTGCGGGTGTGACCACAGAGGTGTGGTGAACCCGCTATCCGGGATCATCTGTGGCGAGGTCCGCGCTGGCGGTCGCACGCCGGGGCGGCTCGGCGGGCAGAAAGATGCGGAAGGTGCTGCCCTTGATCAACCGCGACTCGACGTCGACAATTCCGCCGTGCGCGTCGACGATGTGCTTGACCAGGGCCAGACCGAGTCCCGCCCCGCGCCGTTGGCGCACGCGCTCGTCGTTGGCCCGGTAAAAGCCGGTGAAAAGGTGGTTGCGGTCCTCCGGCTTGATGCCGATGCCCCGGTCGCTCACGCTGATGAGCACGCCGTGTCCGCCGCGCCGCGTCTCGCGCGAAACGTCGATTCCCAGAAACTTGTCGTCGCCTTCGGTGTACTTGACTGCGTTGTTGATCAGGTTGATCAACGCCTGGGCGATGGCATCGCGATCGCACGCAATTTCGGGCAGGTCGTCGGCGATCACCAGATAGTGTTCGAACCCGTCGTGATCGAGTTGTAGCCGGTAGGCCTCGTAGGTCTCCCGTACAAGCTCTCCGATGTCGGCGGGCTGCAATTCGTAACGCTTACGCCCGGCGTCGATGCGGGCAAAGTCGAGGATGTTGTTGATGAGGTGCGTGAGGCGGTCGCTTTCGCGGGTGATCACCTCGTAGTACTCGCGCTTCTTCTCCTCGGTGGGCACCCGTCCGGAGAGCAGGGTCTCGGCGAACAACCGGATGAGCGACAGGGGCGTTTTCAGTTCATGCGACACATCGGCGACAAAAGCCTGCTTAAGCTGTGAGAGGGCGATCTCGCGTTGGAGCACGCGCCACATGCCCCAGATGATGGCCGCGAGCGCGCCCATCACCAGGAGCATGCCCACGATGAACAACGCCGTTTGAGTGCGGACGACGTGAAATTGCCGATCGACGAACACCGGGGTCGGCTTCATCCAGAGGAACGGCGCGAGGGGGGCGAGGTCCTCGTGCCAGGGCAGCGCCCGGCGGCGGGTCGAAGCGCCCCCGGGCAGCACTTGCTCAACGCCTACCCGATCACCCGCCATTTGCCGATCCAGCACGTTGCGGATGAGGCCCGGGAGGTCGATGCGGGCGGCAACCACCGACCACCCGCGGGCGCCGTCGGCGTCGATCATGAGCGCAATGGAGAACGGTTCCTGGTCCACCACGTCATAGACGAACTGAACCGGTTCCGGCGGCGGCGCGAACTGTGCGGCCAGAAACGGGGCCAGCAACTGGCTGAGAATCGACGCAGTCTCCGGGTCGAGCCCGCCGGTCCGGTCCGTGCGCACCGACAATTTGCGCCAGCGGTGGGGACCGGACCGCGTCCAGCGATCGAGCATAACCGCCGAAGCGTCCGGATCGTAAAGGTAGACCTCGCTGATCCACTCCGGCGGAGGACCGCCCTGGAAGGGATCGACGGCGCCGGCCGGTGCAAGATTGTCAGCCGCCCGCCGCAAGAACCGCTCGATCTGCGGCAGGAGATCGGCGTGGACCGCGTCACGAATCCGTTGCGCCTCGACGCGCAGATCGGCGATCCGCAGACGGGCCAGCGAATGGGTCTGACGAATGGCCACGAAAGTGCCGACGGCCGCCAGCAGCAACGTCAGCGCGACGACGCAGATGCTTGCGATCGTCCACGCCTTGGTCCAATGTCGCTCCTGCTTGGCCATGGGGGGGCATGATAGCAAACTGGGCCGCGGCGTCATTTTGATGGATGACGGCAGGGGCGTTAGATTGGCGTGCCCGCGGTCGGTTGGAATTGAGACCTCAGCGGTACTATATTCAGGGATAGTCACGAGGACGCAACCGGGTCGCTCGGCGCGGTTCTCAGTAACACACCTCAGCGAGGAGACGAGATCGATGACTCAACCACAATCGGGACCCAATCCGCAGATGGCTACGCCGCTACCGGGCGTCAAGCACGTGGTGGCCGTGGGGGCCGGCAAGGGGGGTGTGGGCAAGAGCACGACGTCGGCGTTGCTGGCGGTGGGTTTGCGTCGCCGGGGGTTGCGGGTCGGACTGCTTGATGCGGACATTTACGGTCCGTCGATCCCGACGCTGATGAATGTGGCGGGGCAGCGGCCTGACGTGGACCAGGATCAGCAGATTCTGCACCCCATCGACGCGGCGGGGGTGAAGGTGATGAGTATCGGGTTCATGGTGGACCCGAACGAAGCGGTGGTGTGGCGGGGCCCGATGGTGCACGGGGTGGTCACCCAGTTTCTGCGGCAGGTGGCGTGGGGAGAATTGGATTACATGGTGGTCGATCTGCCGCCGGGGACCGGAGATGTCCCGTTGACGCTGTCGCAGACCATTCCCATGACGGGGTCAGTGGTGGTGTGCACGCCGCAGGACATTGCTCTCCAGGATGCCAGGCGGGCGATCAAGATGTACCAGACGCTCAATGTCCCCAGCTTGGGCGTGATCGAGAACATGAGCTATTACCTGTGTCCCAAATGCGGCAATCGGGATGAGATCTTTGATTGCGGCGGGGCGGCAGATGCCGCGGACGCCCTCGACGTGCCTTTCCTGGGGGCGGTGCCACTGAACGGACAGGTCCGCCGTTTCTGCGATGAAGGCACGCCCGAGAAGTGCTTCACCGAAGGCGGAGAGTTGGTGTCCGTAGCCCTTGAGGCGATTCTGGACAACATGGTGAAGCAGGTGGAGGCCCGGGCGGCCGAGGGCAGTTCGGCGCCGACACTGTCGATCGAATAGGCGCAGGGGGTTGAAAAGGGACACGCCTCGGCAGGGTCACAGCGGCCTGCCGAGGCGTTTCTGTCTCATGCGGTCCGCGCTGAACTGCTACTCAGCGAGGAAGGCGCGGAGCATCCAGAGGGTCTTCTCGGTTTCGGCGATGGCGTCGTCGAACATGCCGGCGGTCGTGCGGTCGCCGTTTTCATCCGCGGCTTCGGCGACCTTCTTGAACCCGGCGACCTGGGTCTGAAGATCCGCCGCGATGTGTTCCACCATGGTGCGGGCCGCCGGACTGTCGGGCGCTTCCTTCAGGCCGGTCTGGTCCAGCATCTCCTTCAGCGTGCGCAAGGGCATACCATCCAGTTGCATGATGCGCTCGGCCACGTCGTCGATCAGGTCGGCCCAGCGGGTGTAGATATCCTCGAAAGCGTCGTGCAGCTTGAAGAACTGCGGCCCGCGGACGGTCCAGTGGTAATTCCGCACTTTCTGGTAGAACACGGTGGCGTCGGCCAGCACATGGTTGAGCTGGGGGGTCAAGGCAGTTGCGGTCATGATGTCGTCTCCTCGATAAAGGGGCCGCCAGGCCCAGAAGGTCCAAACGGCGCTTGCAACGTCGCCGTCATGCGTGCTTGACATCCGAATTATAGATGATAAATCTAATAGCTCCAAGATATGGACCGTATCCCAAACATAGGATTGACCTATGGAGCTGCACCAACTGCGCTACTTTCTGAGCGTGGCCGAGACCGGCGGCTTCTCGCGGGCGGCGGCCAAGTGCGGCGTCGCCCAGCCCTCGCTCAGCCAGCAAATCCGCAAGCTGGAGGACGAGCTGGGCGTTCCGCTGTTCGACCGCCTCCCCCGCGGCGCGGTGCTCACCGAGGCCGGCATCCGTTTTCGCGAGCACGCCGAACGCATCCTGGCCTCGATCAACGACGCCCGTCGGCAGGTGGGGGATCTGCGCGGGCAGGTCAGCGGTCGCCTGGCCGTGGGGGCGATTCCGACGATCGCGCCATACCTGCTGCCCAAGGCGCTGCGGCGGCTGCTCAAACGGCATCCGCAAGTCGAGGTCCGCATCGAGGAGAACTTCACCGAGGTGCTCGTGGAGCAGCTTGTGACCGGGCGGGTGGAGTTGGCGGTCATGGCGTTGCCAGTGGAGCACGACGGTCTGCACGCCGAACCGCTGCTCGAGGAGCCGCTGCTCGCCGCGATGCCGGCCGACCATGCCCTGGCCAAGAAGAAAAAGGTTACGTGGGGGGACCTGAATCAAGAGCGGTTGATTCTGCTGCATGAAATGCACTGTCTGGGCCGGCAGATGGGGGCACTCTGTCGGCGGTTGCGGAGCGAGCCCGATTTGAGCTTTTTGGGCAGCCAGCTCAGCACGATGCAGCAGATGGTGGCGCTGGGCATGGGGCTGTCGCTGATTCCAGAGATGGCCGCCAGCGCGGACAGCGGCAGCAGCCGGGTGTATCGGCCTTTCAGCCAGGATCCGCCCATGCGCACGGTCGCGGTGTTCTGGCATCTGCATCGCTATCGTACCAACGCGGCGCGGGCCATGGTGGAGGCGTTGCGGGCGGTGGCGACGCCGCGCAAAGGCAGTTAAGTTTCGGGCGGCCGTTCTTCCGCGCGTTGCGGGACGCCTGCGGTCCACTCTGAGGTGCGAATCGTGAACGACCCAACCGGTGGAGGGGATTTCGGCATGTTGGCATTTCTTGCGTCGGTACCCGGTGAACATGCCGTCGAGCATACCGTCGGCATTTACGTCGGCTTGCTGCTGGCCGCCTGCCTTGTGGGCATTCTGTGCAACTGGGTAGTGCGTGTGCCGTATACGATTGCCCTGACGATTTTCGGCCTGGGGTTGGCGCTGCTTCCCTGGGCGCCGCGGATCGAGGAGACCGGCTTCGGCAAAGAGCTCATTTTCTTCGTCATGCTGCCGCCGCTGCTATTCCAGGGCGCATTGCACATGGAGTTGAGCCGGCTGCTCCAGCACTTCTGGCCTATTCTGACGTTCGCGGTCGCGGGCGTGGTGATATCGACATTCGTGGTCGGCGGCATCTTCTATTGGGTGGGGGGGGTGAGCAGTGTAATGATCGCGTTGCTGTTCGGCGCGCTGATCACGCCGACCGACCCGGTCAGCGTGCTGGCCCTGTTCCGGGAGTGCCGGGTGCCGGATGATCTGAAATACATGGTCGAGGGCGAGTCGCTATTCAACGACGGTACGGGGGTGGTGGTGTTCACGATCATTCTGGGAATGATCATTGAGCACCAGGGCTTCTCGCCGGCCGCGGCCGTCGGGCAGTTTGCAGTTGTCTCGGTGGGCGGGCTGCTCTGTGGGCTGGTGCTGGGCGGCGCGGCTTCGTGGCTCATGCGCCATTTCGAGGATCACCTGCTGGAGAACGCGCTGTGTCTGGTCCTGGCGTACGGAGCGTTCTGGCTAGCCGAGGTGGCCCACGTGTCGGGGGTGATCGCGACGGTGGCGGCCGGGCTCATGATGGGCAACTACGGGCGGCGTCTGGCCATGGAAGCCCGGACGCGAGAGACGGTTGAGACCTTCTTTGAGTCCGTGGATTTTCTGATCAACTCGTTGCTGTTTATCCTCATCGGGCTCGAGTTGCAGGTGGTGACGCGCGAGTCGCTGGGCGACAAGTGGCCGGCGATCGGCGCGGCGATCCTGGGCCTGGTGGTCGCCCGGGCGCTGGCGGTGTACCTGCTGTACTGGCTGATGAACCTGCATGGCACGAAGCGACCCGCAAGATGGTCGCACGTTCTGTTCTGGGGTGGACTGCGCGGGTCGATTCCGATTGCGCTGCTGCTGGGCCTGCCCACGGTGGATGCGCACGGCGCGCCGATACCGCTGCTGGTCGAGTATCGTCCGGTGCTCCTGGTCGCCGGTTTTGCCGCGGTCTTCTTCTCGCTGGTGGTCCAGGGGCTGACTGTGAAGCCGCTGCTGCGGGCACTGCGCATCGGGGGCGAGGGCACGGCGGTTCCGCACTGACCGCCATGAATGGGAGTGGCCAGGGCCACAACGCGCAGGTATCCTGTCATCGGGCAATGCGGGCACATGCCGGAGGCTGCAATGATGGATACGAGCGACATTCTGGTGGAGCAGTTGCGACGAACGCGTGAGTGGCTGCACATGGTGCTGTCGGGCTTCGAGGCGGAAGACTGGACCTATCAGCCCGCGACGGGGTTGCAGCACGCGCTGTGGATCTGCGGCCATCTGGCGACGGCGCAGGACACGCTGGTCTTTCAACGCTGTTTGGGCAAGAGCATCCTGTCGGAAGGATTCCGGCGGCATTTTCCGATCGGGGCGCCGATCAAGTCCGCTGGGGAATATCCATGGCCGGCGACGGAGGACGTGCCGCGCAAAATGGAGGAAATGCAGGCAGCGACCTTGAAGGCCGTGGCCGGCATGAGCGACGCGCTGCTTGCGGAGCCCGCGGCCGGGAAAAACGGCGCCCCTCATCCGCATTACGCCACCAAGCTCGGCGCGATCAGCCACCTTGACCGGCATGAAGCTTTCCACACGGGGCAGGTGGCGACCATTCGCCGTTTGTTGGGCAAGCCTTTCCTGCGTTGAACGCCGCGGATGGTCGTCCTTTTTTTGACGCCCGAGAGATGGGGCACTACCTTCCGTTTAATTGCGGGAGATGCAGGTTGCACCGCGAGCGCGTCCGCACGCGGCCAGGCATCGCCCTGCCAAGGAGCCGCTCATGGACGCACTGATCGAAGCCGTTATCACCTCGTGCGAAGCCTTCATGAGCGACAAGGAGGACGCGCTCGCCTTGCCACGCGAAGCCGGCGCGTTCGTTCACACGCTCATTGAAGCGACCGGCGCAACCCAGGCGTTGGAAATCGGCACCAGTTACGGCTACAGCGGTCTGTGGATCGGTGGCGCGCTGGCTGCGGCCGGGGGGCATCTGACGACCATTGATGTGTCGCCACGGAAAAGCGCAGCGGCGCGGGAGCGATTCGAGGAGGCCGGCCTGGCCGACGTCGTCACCTGCCTGACGGGCGAGGCAAAGTCCATCATTCCGGATCTGCCCGGCCCGTTCGACTTCGTCCTCAATGACGCCGACAAGCAGAACTGCCGCACTTATGTCGAGATGCTCTTGCCCAAGCTCAAACGTGGGGCGGTGGTGCTGACCGACAACACCTTGACCCATGCTGAGGAACTCGCGGATTTCATGTCGTGGGCACGGTCCACGCCACAGTTGCAGTCGGTGCCCCTGCCGTTGGGCAACGGATTCGAGATGTCCGTGCGCCGCTGACGCAAAGGCGAGGTCCCCGGCTATGCAGATCGACATACTGCTCTTCGGACCCGTCCGGGAAATGGCCGGCGCCGATACAATCCAGGTCGATGTGCCCGCGGACGCCACGGTGGACGCGGTGGCAGCGGCGCTGGCGGCCGCCTGTCCGCGAATGGCGCACGCGCTGCCCCCGGCGCGCTTCGCGGTGAATGGCGCGTTTGCCACGGGCGATGTCGTCCTGCAAAAGGGGGACGAGGTGGCAGTGATCCCGCCGGTTTCGGGAGGATGAGCATTGGCAGAGGACGACTTCATTGCATTACAGGAGGAACCGATCGCAGTGGAGGCCGTTTTTGCCCGCTTGGCGAGCGCCGATCCAACCGCCTGTGGTGGCGTGTGCGTCTTCGAGGGCCGCACGCGGCAGGAAGTGCATCCTGACTACGGCCCGTTGGTGGCACTGGCCTATGAAGCCTACGCTTCGATGGCGTTGATGCAGATGCGGCGCCTGGTCCAGACGGCACGGGAGCGTTGGCCCATTGCCAAACTGGTCCTGGTCCACCGCGTAGGGCAGGTGGCAGTGGGGGCCCCGTCGGTCATCATCGCGGTGGTGTGCGCCCACCGGGAGGAGGCATTTGCAGCGTGCCGATGGTTGATCGATACCTTAAAGCAGGAGGTCCCCATCTGGAAGAAAGAGATCTGGGCCTCCGGCGAGAGCAGTTGGGTGGATCCCACGACGCAGGACGGGAGCATGTAACGTGGGGCGGGCGGCTGCCGCGCGGACCACGCGAGTCAATGACGAATCGATGAACGGGAGCGCCGAAGCGATGGCGAAACGGGAGACGATCGAGCAGCGCACACAGCGAGCGGAGCGGATCTTGGCGCTGCTGCACAGTGCTTACCCAGCGGCTGACTGCGCCTTGCGGCATCGCTCGGCGTTTGAATTGCTCGTGGCGACCATTCTCTCCGCCCAGTCAACCGACGAAACCGTGAACAGGGTGACGCCGCATCTGTTCAAGGAATACGGGACGGCGGCGGACCTCGCGGCCGCGGATCCGGCCGACATCGAGCGGATCATCCACCCAACGGGATTCTTCCGCCAGAAGGGCAAGAGTATCCGCGGAGCGGCGCGCATGATCGTGGAGGCGTACGGGGGGCAGGTGCCCGACGACATGGATCGGCTGCTGGCGTTGCCGGGCGTCGCGAGAAAGACCGCCAACGTGGTGCTGGGGACCTGGTTCAAGCAAAACGTGGGGGTGGTGGTGGACACCCACGTGGGTCGGCTCGCGGATCGGTTGCGGCTGGCTTGGCGGCACCGGGACAGCAAGGACGCGGCGCGCATCGAGCAGGATCTCATGCGGGTGGTTCCGCAGGGGGACTGGACATACCTGTCACATGCGCTGATTCTGCATGGCCGGCAGGTATGTACGGCCCGGAAGCCGGCGTGCGAGGGCTGCGTGTTGTCGGGGGAGTGCCCCTCCGCGGGAAAGGTGAACGGGCCAGTGCCGGGCAAGGCGACGGATCAGCCCAGGAAGGGCGCCGGCCAGCGTTCGGGCCAGGGGACGCAGGCCTATTGAGTGCGGCCCGGGGGGCAGGAATGCCTTCGGAGCCGGTGCAGGGCAATTGCATCTAAATTC
>NPIF01001317.1_pt1 | contig 17272 bp, 15 predicted proteins | sample 8637461 | NCBI WGS metagenome assembly NPIF01 (sample SAMN07420641, study PRJNA396082) | bioreactor metagenome | isolation source: sample BR12 brine-fed electro-methanogenic bioreactor BR | place: Japan: Kochi | collected 2016-12-09
GTTCCACAAACTGAGAGTATAAATTTTTTTGCCATTAATTGAGCCCTTCGATATGCTTAATATTAAATAGAGGATGGGACCGTCCCATCCTCTATTTTACGTTATTTTTAGAGCGCGAAACCGAACAATCCCAGAACCTTTACCAGGATCCAGGTGATCCAGTTCGAGCCAGCGCCGATGCTTGTCCAGACCACACCCTCGGGAACGTCCAGCCCGATGGCCTGTCCGGCTGCGGTGTAGAGGGGTGCCAGGTCGCCGGCGACATACAGTGCCAAGGCGAAGACGAACACACCACCGATCAAACCGCGCACAATGTTGCCGCGCTTCAAGAAGGGCATGCACATACTGATCAAGAATGGAGTTGCGATGGCGAGGTCAGCCAATGGGAGTACGTGATTGCCGGGTAATACCAAAGCCAAGCCTAAGACGATCGGGATGAGCAGCATACCGACTGCCAGAACATCTGGCTGGCCGATGAGGATAGCAGCATCCAAACCGATGTAGACTTCGCGGTCGAATTTCTTCTTCATGAATTCACGCAGGTGCTCAGAGATGGGTCCCAAACCTTCCATCATCAAGTGCAGCATGCGGGGGTAGATGAGCATGACAGCTGCCAGAGTGACCGCCAGGTTGAGCACGGTTCCCCAGGGTTGCTTGCCAATAACGCCGATCAAGACACCCAAAATACTACCCAGAGTGACAGGTTCGCCCAAAATACCGAACTTCTTGGTGATCGTCTCGGGATCTGCGTTCAGGTCGCGCAATCCGGGGATCTTCTCGATGACCCAGTTGACAGCCACTGCCACTGGGGGGAAGAGGGCGGCGTTGCCATGCGGCACGGAGATGCCCACCATCTCGAAGTGTTCACCGATCTTGGGGGCCGTCCAGTCTGCGATGAGCAGAATGATGATCTCATTGATCGCGAAGCCAGCCAATGCTAACAGCACGTTGCCGGTGAGAGCGTAGATGGCGATAGCGGTCACACCCCAGGTCCAGTAGTTGAGGATGTCTGCGTCGAGTGTCTTGGTGGCTTTGAGGATCAGCAGGATGATGTTAACGCCCAGGCCGACCGGGATGAACCAGATGGCGATGGGGGAGCCCCAGGTGGCGGACAGCAGCGAGAAAACGCCCATGTCCGTGACGTCCAATTGGACGCCCAGACCCTGCACGAAGGAAGCGACGATGGGAGCGATGTTCGAGGCGAACACGTTGAACATGGCGTTGAATCCGATAAAGCCAGCCCCGATCATGATGACCGCGCGGAACGCTTTCCCGAACTTCATGCCAGATGCCAGGGCAATGATCAAAATAGCCAGGGGTACCAGCACAGCGGAGGGAAGAGAAGTGATTGCTTGCATAATACTTGCGAATGTCATAATAAATCTCCTTTATTATTGTCAAAACTACTAAATTTATAAAATACTGCTACTTGTAAATACCGGTAAATCTTTCTTTCTTGTTTGTATTGCACCTCCTTAGAATGTGATTTCAGGTCGATTTAAAGTTGCATCTTTCAATGCTCTGAGTGTTTTACCGATCTTCTCTAAAGGCGTTCCATCTTGGATCAGCCTTGTGATAGCAGAACCGACAACAACGGCGTCTGCTTGAATTTCTTGTGTCGTCTTGTAGACATCTTCGGGCGTCGTCAGTCCAAAACCCACCATGATGGGTTTCATCTTGTTCGCTGCGTCCATAACCTGGCGAATGCGCGCCACAGCTTTACTCAGGTAAGCCACGTTCACACCACCGGTCGCGCCGGTCACACCCGGCGTTGCGGTCAGGAACAAAAAACCATCCACATCGGTCACGATGCGCTGCATCAGGTCGTACTGCGGCGTACCTTCCTCTGCCAGGCTGATGCCATCGCAGAAATTGATGTTGTAGAGGCCCTTATCGCGCATGGCTTTGTGATAGCCCAGCGGATCGTGCATGCGGTATGAAGGATAATCAGGCAGTTCAACACCGTCCATACCCGCTTTGAGCAATTCTTCTACAAAGCGCTCGATCCCCATGCGCACAACAACGGAGGTGTACAGCATGGGTAGGATCGGGAAATCAGGATGGCGCTGGCGGATGGCTGCGCCCAATTCCAATGCCTTGATGGCGTCAATACCGGTCTGGTGAGACTGCAAATGGTTCTTCTGCATCGGCGTCCCATCCAGCCAAGGGGCGCCACCGGGGGTGCCCAGTTCAATATAGTCAACTCCAGATTCGATGAACATATCCACCAATTCATTCGAACGGACCAGGTCTGGACCGATAGATGGCAAATAGATCATCAAGCAGGACTCGTTGCGTTCTGCTGCTTTCTGGAACATTACATCAGTTCTATTCATCCTAGCTCCTTATACCCGTGTTGCGTCTTTGAGAGTCTGGGCAAAAGGTTGGATATGTTCTAAGGATTCTCCAGCCTGAATGCGTTTGGAGATCGCGCTTCCCAGCATGACCCCATCGGCGCCCACCACACGGATGCTGTCGCGCACCTGTTCGGGGGTGGAGATGCCGCACACCACGATGATGGGTGTGTTCACGCCAAACTTCTCTTCCAGTTCTTTGACCCGATCCACTGCCGGTTTCAAGGTATCGATCGGCAGGGAATCTTTTGTTCCGGATACACCGCCTGCCTGCGCGATCATGAACAGGAAACCACCCGATTTCTTGATCAAATTGCACAGAAGGTTGTATTCGCGGGTGCCTTCTTCAGCAACTGCCAGGTCGGTGGTCACGTCCACCACAAAGTAGACGTCATTGTTGACCAGGTCTGCACCGAAATTGAGCGGGTCGTTGGCAGAAACGTAGGGATAATCGGGGATATCAACAGCATCCATCGAAGCGCGTTTGCAGCCGGAAACATAATTATCCTGCCCGTAGGTCAGCACAGGTCCCATGAAATTCAGGGTTACCAGCGGCCAATCGGGATATTTTTCACGTGCGGTTTCCATCAATTTGAAGGAATCGCTTGGGGCAACACCCTGTTCGATCGCTTCCAACTGGTGGATCTGCATGGCGGTGCCTTCCATCCATGGGTAGCGGGTGGGGACAGCGATCTCGATCGCGTCCGACCCGATCTCCGCCAGCATGTCGATGATCTCCATCGAGGTCGTGAAAGGCGCTTTATCGCCCGGCGATAGGGGTATGAGAGCCCCTTCATTGCGCGCGCGCAATTGCTCAAATACTATATCTAATCGATTCGCCATTAGCAGTCCTCCACTACCAGGACTTTGCCCTTGATATCCATCGCGGCTAGAGCGGTGGTGAAATCATCAGCATAAACACGATCGACCTCGCTGGTCTCCCATAACGAGACAAGTTCAGGGCAAAGGATGCGCTCTTCTTCACCTACCTTGACGACCTTGGTGTAAACACCACAGTAGCAGTCATCTCGGTCGATCTCGAAAGCAGGCTCGACCGAGATCAAGCGTGCATCGCAATTGTCGCAGGCTTTGAAAGCCGCCAACGCGCCACTTCCAGGAAATCCGGATGCCAGGATGGCAGCCAGTTCGCCCTTGAACACTTCATCCATGGCTTTCTTGACGACCTTGGTCATACCTGCCATGAAAGCAGCCGTTAAGGAAGGAAGGGGATAGGGGCCTGAATTGGCTTCATCAGGAACATACATACTATTGTTGATATTGGAAATGAAATACTGGAAAGCATACAGGATCGCATCATCGAACAATTCTACGCACTTCTTGTTCTCAACTTTGTGTCCAGCCTTCTCCAGTTTAGAGACCAGGGCGGCATCTTGTGAGAGTTCTTTGCTCAGCGCAATGTACGCTTTGAGGTCGAGTGCCGCGGCGGCTTTGACGAAGGTGTCCAATCGGGCAGCGTTCAAACCTGCAAAGGATGGCGTGAGTTCGAGGGTCTTTGCCAGGGCAAGATACCCGGATAGGATCAGCTCGAACACTGGCGCGCACAGCTTGTAGACGGATGCGTTCTTGATCTCGCCGACTTCTTCCAATGCTGGCACTTCTGTGCCAAGCGCTTCCAATACCGCTTCGCGGTTCTTTAGGAATTCTTCTGAAGCAAAGGTCTTTCCAACCTTTTCTGCCAATGCCTCAAGAGCGGGGGAAAATGGATCCGGCACATACATACCGCCAAATTTTCCGAATTCCATCTCTAATTTTGGTTCTACACTTAGGTAGCTTGGGTTTTGTGAAAATTTCATTACGTACTTCCTCCTAGTATTTTTTGAAAAACCTATAAACAGCCTGTTTGGAAATAAGATTCCAGCAGATTTTTCATCACAGTTTGATCACTATTCGCCAATTGGCGCATCATCTCGTCGTCCCGCAGCATCTGTACCATCTTTTGGATCATGGGAACCTGGCTCTTGGGATTGGGAAGCGAGAGCATGAAGACCAGCTTCAAGTCGATCGTCTCCCCTTCTTCCCCACCCATCACGCCGAACGGGATGGGGGTCTCTGCCAGGCCAACCGCCATGGCATTCTTCAAGCAGAATTCAGAATCAGCATGCGGTATCGCCGCGGGCGTCGGGGTGGGTATTCCGGTAGGGAAGATACCTTCCCTTTTGATCACCGCTTCCTTGAATCCCTCTTTCACCATTCCTTTTGAAAACAAAGCGTCTGACAAGACCGATAAAACCTCAGGTACATTCTGCGTTGTTAGTGGAATTACTTGTAAGTCCTCAAAGATACATTCTTGTTTTTGTTTTTCCATTTCTCTACCTGTAATCTTTCTTAATCCAACCAATCCGGATATAAAATCTTGCGTATCGCGCGCACATCCTCATCAGTCAAGATCGGGCTGACCTTGATCACCGGGAGTTCGCGGTCAAATATATTGACGGTTGTAATGATGGCTTTGCTGCTGCTTTTATCGACCTGACTCAGTTTTTTCAAAGACACCACGTCAACAATATTCACGTTGGGGAATTCTGTTTTCAAGCGTGAGACCATCATCCACACAGTAATTCCACCACTGGGGCAAACCACGATCACTTTTGGGGTATCATCCTTGGTTTTGGCATTCATCTCCAGCGCCATGGCCATGTACATTGTGAGGTAGTTCGCTTCAGCCATGGGGATATGAAATTCATACTTCTGCCCTTCATCGGCATTGATCTCAATTATGGAGTCGATCGTGGCTTCCCACAGTGTTGGGTAGGCAAATTGGATCTCTTCGCTCAGCTTGGTGCGCAGCGGTAAGTGCAATTCCATGCGGAAGAACTGCCTGGAAAGATGATCGCTGAGCCGCTTCTGCACCTCTTCATTTGAAAGGTCCAAACCTACTTTCTCGCCTACTTTTTTCAATAGTAATTTTGAGATACCGGTTATTAGGTCGTTTCCTGATCTTTTTGAGTTGAACAGGTCCAGGCGTATCTTGCCGCCCCGGAAGGAACCGAACAGCTCCAGTGTGAATTGGATCGCTTCTTCCTGTGGGAGCAGATACCCGCTGGTATGCTGGATCCGATCAATAGCTGCCTTGACCGCCTTGAATTCGGGTGTATTTAGCAGATTTTCTTTCTTCTCAGGATATGCTTCGATCAGGAAACCGCCTTTGGCGTGTTTCATCATGAGCGCCCAATACAACGCCAGGTACAACACGATCGAATCGGAGAGGACGATGTTCAGATCCTTCAAGATGCGGCTGACATTGCGCCAGGCATCTGGTATCTTCCATTCGCGTAATTTGGTGATGACGTTCAGCTTGCCTTCCGTCATCTGGTTCAGTTCAGCACCACTGGTCGTCTTTCCCCAGATGGAATAATTTAGTAATTCGGATTCAAGATCCATCTCGAACAGGTGCGATATGAGCACGTGGCGGATGTCCTTGATCTTGCCCTTCACAGCGATGCCCATGCGCGGCTGACGCACAAGCTCAAGCCCCTTGGTTTGCATCCATTCTTCTACCTGGTAAAGATCACGAGTGATGGTGGAACGAGCAACGGAGAGTTCTTCCTGGAAGGATGCCCCCTGGTGCCAGTCCGGTTCTTGCAGCAATTCGTAGGTGATGACCTCGATGCGATCCTCGGTGCTAAAGATGGTCAGTATCTCTGGGATGGAATCCAGTTTTTTGAGCAGTAAGTCCTTCTCCCAATCCGAGATACGCAGCTCCAAACCGTCTCTTTTCTTGAGTTGGAAATGGATATCTTCTGCTTCAAGCCATTTTTCAACGTAGGATAAGTTGTAGCGCACCACCCGCACTGGCAAAACCAGGTCTGAAGCCAACTGCCGGATGGAAAGGGGCTCCTGGGTATGGAGCAGGTATTTCAAGATCCGAATTTGACGAGAATTTAGGTAAGTCATCATCTTTAACCTCTTTCATTATAGAAATGGGGATATCAAACGGAACATCGATATATAACGATATTTCACATATATCAAATTACATTTTGAACAAATTACAAGCATGAAAATTATTTAAAAATACTTTTAACTATTTACACAAAACCGATTGTAAAATGATAGTATGCCAAGGAGGAAGATATGTATGATGATTTTGATGAATTAGAAGGACAAAAACCACATCGGCCGGATGCAGAAGTAAATATACCCTCATTTAATAATAACAAGGAGCCCGTTGGAGAACCGATGACGATGGACGATTTTCCCAAAGAGGTCGAAAGCCCCGAAGAAATTTTGCCAATTCCAGACCTTCCTGAGGTTGATGATCCCGTATTTAAAGCTCCTGCTGCTGGTCTGGAAGACGTGATCGAGGAAGAAAAGAAAAGCAAGAAAGAAAAGAAGAAAAAAGGCAAAAAAGAGAAAATCGACAAACAGGATAAAAAGAAAAAGAACAAAGATAAAAAGGGGAAAAAGGACAAGAACGGAAAAAAGAAGGACAAGAAAGATAAAAAGAAGGAAAAAGGCGACAAGAAAAAGAAGAAATCAAAGAAGTAGATCACTTGCCTGAATTAAGATCAGGGAGCGGTCATTCTCCCTTCTCCCTGATCTTAATATTCCGAAGGGAATTGACTCGCCTTTACATCTTTTCACACAGCCATACATTTTCGTACGGCTGCAGTTCTAATTGAGGTTCTGCGAATTTCAGCTCAACCTCACGATCCATGAGCAGATCGTGAATCCTCTCTCCCTCACCGAAAATCCCCTCAGGAATATCCACGCATATCTGCTCATCTGAAACGTTTGTATAGCAGAGGATGCTTTCCCCGCTTTCTGCATCCCGGCGCAGGAGACCGAAAATCCGGTCATCACACTGCACTACCGCTTGGTGAGCAAACGGGTCGAAAGCAGGATGGGCGCGCCGTATCGTCAGCATCTTCCGCATCCGCTCAAACACCTTCGCTTCTCGCGCACCAGGATCAGAAAGTATTTCCTTTAATTTACCTAAGGAGAATTTCTCACGATTGATCGCCCGTGCCTGTCCATCTTCCGCAAAACAACCCATACAATTACGCGAACCGAAAAGGCTGTGCACGTACACCCCTGGCACACCCGCCAATGCAAGCATGATCGCCTGGGATGCCAGATAGCGTTCAATATCCATAGCTGCGTGCGGCTGATCAGGATCATTCAAGAAATCATACAAGGTGATGTTGAGTTCATACACCCTGTCCTCACCATCCGTATCTTTTTTATAGGAAAGCTTCCCGCCATGCGCATGGGTCGTTGTGATCAACGCCTCGATCTCCGCTGGTGAAAGGATGCCAAGTGCCGGGTTCAAACCTATCCCATCATGCGAGGCAATGAAATTGAAATAACGATGAGGAGCAGGCAGCGAGGCAACCCAATCGCTCAGCTTGCGTGCATTCCCATTTAAAAATGTATGCAAGATCAGTGGCGCCAGCGAGAATTGGTACACCAACTGCGCCTCATCAGTATCATCCGTCTCTCCAAGCACCTCTCCCAGATAAGGGATATTATCCTTGAAAGGCACATTGCTTTCAGTGATAAGCAGTACGTCGGATGCGACCATGTCCAGGATAGCGCGAAAGGCTTTTACAAGTGCATGTGTTTGCGGGCGGTGAATGCAATCCGTCCCGATCTCTTTCCATAAAAAGGGCACCGCATCAATGCGGATGATCCCGGCTCCCTGATCCACATAGAACAGCAGCACATCCACGATCTCCAGGAATAAGGAAGTAGAGGCAAAATTCAAATCCACCTGGTCCTTGGAGAAGGTCGTCCAAACACATACCGCGCCTTCATCAGTTTCGAACTCTGTCAGCAGAGGCAAAGCCCGGGGTCTGACAACTTTGCTCAGATCCGTTCCCGCAGCCACTTTGATGAAATAATCTTTATAGGGTTCCTTTCCTTTTAGGAAGTTTTGGAACCAGCTGTTAGCCTGCGAAACATGGTTGAACACCCCATCCACCATCAAGCGAAAATCCTTCGCCATGGCGTGCAGATCCCGCCATGTTCCAAATTGGGGATTCACCTCGAAATAATCGATCACTGAAAAGCCGTCATCTGAAGAATAAGGAAAGAACGGGAGGATATGGATGGTATTGAAAGCATCTTTGAGGTAATCGAAGCAGAAATCATGCAAGCTCTTTAGTGCCGCCCTGCCCTCTTCCTGGAATTGGTCAGCATAGGTGATCAGAACGACATCTTCAGCGGAAAGGTCATAGCGCTGTGCGCCACGTTCTTTCACACTGACCCTGTTCTTGATTCTGCTCTCGATCTTCGACAGAAGCTCCTGCCCCGTCGCTTCTCCGTATATGAATTGCAGATTTTCAGCTAACCGTTGTCGTTCTTCCATTAATTATCCAGTCACCGCTTTCATTTCAATTCTTGCGCAACGCCAATCATTGTATCAAGTTTTTGTTGTGCCATTGGGAATGAATAATGTTCCTTTGCGATGGTATGATTTCGCGCTGCCATCTCTTTTCGCATACTCTCATCCATCATCACATCCATCACCCGCTCAACCACCTGCGGAGTGACCTCGCCATCCATTTCGATCAATTCAAATCCCAAAGGGCGGATATCACGTACATACACCGGATAGCGGTTAATCACCACCATTTTCTGGAAGCAAAGCGCCTCCAGCAAGGCGTTCCCGAATCCCTCCACATAACTGGGATAGGTCACCAGGTCTGCACAATGATAGGCATCCCACAGATTGGTGAGATCGCCATCCTCCAGCCCAAGCGAGAAGACATGCGCAGCTTGTACAACCGGCACGTTCAATCTTTTCGCCCGTTCAAGCAAGTAGCTCAGGTAATCATCGCCCTCGTCCCCCGATGGGTGGCTGAAGACCAGTTTGACATCCTTTTTACCCAGCCGCTTCAGGTTTGCTTCCCGACGCAGCTCCGCCACCAAGTCGATCGCCAATTCAATGCCTTTGCGCGGTACGATACGCGTTGGCTGCAGCACCATCATTTCATCATGCTGTATCCCCAGAGAAGCCCGTAATCTTGCCACAGTCGCTTCATCTACCGTATAACTTTGCTCAAATTCGAAGATATTCGGGATGATATCCGCATCCAACCCTGTCCTCTCCTTCAATGCCCCCTGGGCGATCGAATTGATGACCACATGCTGGATGGCCGGGTGTTTCGGCGGGAAATATTCCTTCAGTATCTCGGGGATTTGATTATCCTTAAAACGTTCCCGTTCCCAGTAGAAATCATGGTGGTGGGCGATCGTCGCCAGGTCTCTTTGCCGGATGATGCGCGTCAACGCGATCGCCAATGGGATGTTCATGGGAATGGTGAGAATATTCTCAGCGATGACCAGCTCGATCTGCCACGCATCCAGCGTACGACGGATCGCTTCTTCCAGTCGCTCGGCCATCGTCATGATGCGATCGCTCAGTTCATCCGATCGCTCTTGCCTACCGAAAGCCATTTCCTGTATACGCAGGATCTCAGCATGCTTAAAATGCATCTCCGGGAGCTCTTGTTTATTGGGAAAATTCCCGAGTTCACCCGCCGCATAGAAGATCTGGTGCCCCTCGCGTGCCAAGATGCGCGCCCATTTGTCAATTTCCAGCGAAACACCATCCGACCCGTTAATGCGCGTGGATAAAAATGCGATCTTCATGGATTGACCTATCCCTTTACTCCTCCAGCAACCAGACCTTTTTCCAGGTACCGCTGCAGAGAGAGATATAGGATCAGCACAGGGATGGTCATGATGGTAGAAGCAGCCATGACCACGTTCGGACGTGGACTGGGATCATTGAAAATGGTATTGATGCTGATGGGGATGGTGAACTGCGTCCGGCTGTTCAAGAAAATGAAGGCGTACAGGAACTCATTCCAGGCGATCATGAAAGAATAAATGAATACTGACACGATCGCGGGGAAGGATAATGGCAAGGTGATCTTTCGCAGCACATCGATATGGGTGCAGCCATCGATCAACCCGGCTTGTTCGATCTCGGTGGGGATGGTCTTGAAATAATTGGTGAGCATGTACAGCGCCACCGGGAGGGTCTGCGCCAGGTAGGTAGTGATCAACACCGGCAGGTTATCCTGCACTTCAAACCCGATCACACCCCCGATCTGGGACAGCATGGCAAACAATGGCATGATCAGGAGCACGCCCGGAAAGAGATAGATCAACAAGATGCCATTCAAGAAAAGACTCTTTCCTTTGAAATGCAGGCGTGTGATCGCATAAGCCCCCAGGGTGGAGAAGATCACAGTAATGAGCGCCGTCGGGATGGATACTTCGATGCTGTTCATAATGCTCTGCCCAAAATGACGGAAAAATACATTTTCCGGATTGAACAATTCATCATAAGCATCCCAGCGTAATTTTTCAGGGATATAGACTGGCTCGCGTCCCCCGATCTCCGCAAAGGATTTGAACGATGAACTCATCATCCAATAGAAAGGAAAAAGGATGCTCACCAGGAAGAAGATCATCAGGACTGAGAAGAGGAAGCGGCGCCAATTTATCCAATCTGCCAAACGGTCGATCAAGTTCTTCTTCTCGCTCGTCACTTTAGTTTGTGTTTTGGCTTTCATCGTTAATCCTCATTTCTCATTAGTGTCTTGGAATAGATGATCATGAAGATGACTACGATCACGAACAGGATCATTGCCGTTGCCGCCCCCTTACCAAAATTGAACGTCCGGAAACTGAATTCATAGGTGAGGATCGGCAGTACCTTGGTCCCGTACCCCCCTCCAGTCAACAGGAATATGTCATCGAATTTGTTGAAGGTCCAGATCAAACGCAGCAGGAAAGATGAGCCCAGAACATATTTCAGTTCTGGCAAGGTGATAAAGATAAATCGCTGCCAATGACTCGCGCCATCCACCTCGGCTGCTTCATAAAGCATGTCATCAATAGCCTGCAAACGCGCCAGGATCATCAACATGGCAAACGGGAAATATCGCCAGGCTTCAAAAACGATAACCAGGAACAGCGCCAGTCCTCGCGTGGCGAGGTACGCCTGGCTGGTTTCGATCAAGTTTAGTTTCAGGAGAAGATCGTTCAAAACGCCTGAAGGACGCGGATCCAGGATCCAGCGCCATACGAAAGCCACGCTGACCACAGGTGCCACATACGGGAAGAGGAAGACAGAACGCGCCAAACCCCTTCCTTTAAAAGGTCGATTTAATAATAATGCCGCTATAAGACCAAACAAAACCGTCAGGACCGTTGAGGCCAATGAATACACCACACTTGTGATGACAGCCCCCGGGTTCTTCCAATCCTGAAATTTGAATGCAAAATCATTGATCACATTCTTGAAATTATCCAACCCAATGAAAGGAGCATTGAGCACATCGTTCAGGTTCTTCAACCCAACGTCATGGAACCCGATCCAAATGCTGTAGATGGCGGGGAAGATCACCAGACCAAAGACGATCAATGCTGTAGGAAAAATAAAGCGATAAGCAAGCCGTGCTTCTGTTTTCTTGAGGGGAGTGAGCTTTTCTTTTCGCTGCGAGCTCTTCTTTTTAAAATTCATAAGATACCTCCACTTTTGCAGGTATACGATTGCTCGTATACCTGCATTGTGGTCAAATAAACTTATTCAGCTCTTTCAGCGACCAATGCCTCTACCTGTTCCTGCAGCCAGGCAGCTGCGGTCTCAGGTGTCATGGTGCCTTCCAGTGCGATATTGCTGATTGCTTGCGGGATCAGCAAACGTCCCTCAATATCACCGATCACAGCGCGCTGGGTCGCGTCATAGGCAGGATTGAACAGCCAGCGGCCCATGGTATCAAAACCATTTGCGATCTGGTCCAGCGTCTCGCTGGAGTAGTTGGCAAAGAAGGGGCTCAGTAATTTCCATCCATCGACAGCACTCTTGAGCACAGGAACCTTTCCGAATGGAGCCAGCTCGAGCACATCCTGATAGCCTTCGGTCATGAAGTATTTGACAACATCTTGTGCTTCAGGATCAGCACCCTTCATCAATGCCAGGGTAACCAATTGCCCGTAGGAAGCAGAACCATTTTCGCCAACCATCTGTGGTGCGAAGCCAGTCTTGAGTGCCAGGTCTTCTACGGGGATCTCGACGTTGCCGCCGCCTTCCAAACCAGAACCTTCCACCAGGTCGTCCATGATGTAGGTGCTGTAGAAGAGCATACCGGATTGGTCGAGCTCGTACGATTCGCGAGCACCGCGCCAGTATTGTGGTCCGGGCAGTGCGCAGCGCTGCAGGTCTGTATAGAACTTCAAGGCCGCGATCATTTCCGGAGTATCGAAGGTCACATTGCCCTCATCGTCGAATGGCCAGGCGTCGTTGGACATTGCCACTTGTTCGAACACCTGGTGCCCATAGTTTTGTCCGGGGTCGGTGCCCAATGTGAGCGCATAAAGCAGATTGCCAGTTCCCGGTAGTGCATCACAGGCAGCGTTAATGGCTTCCCATGTCACCGGGGCATCCAGCTCTGCTGTTTCGAACACATCAGAGCGATACCAGATCGCCTGCACCCAGCCGTCGTAAGGGATGGCCGCATATTTACCGGTTGTTGGGTTGGTGACCATTTCCAGAGGTGCTTCACGGAAATCATCTTTGCCGATCGAGTCAATGACAGCTTCTGCGGCATCCTCATCAAGGATCTCATCAGCTGCCAGGGTCGCTACTCTCTCCACCCCCATGCGCACAATATCCGGTAGACGGTTCGCCGCAAGCGCAGTTGCTATACGCTGCGAAATGCCAGCTTCTTCGATCGCCACAATGCGCAGATCAATATTGGGATGTTCTTCCATATACTTATCTGCAATGGCTTCATAGACATCCAGTCGTGCTGGTTCATTGTCGGTGGTCCAGAACTCAATGATAACTTCTTCTTCCTCTACCATTGGCTCTTCAACTACTTCCTCAACCACTTCTGGTTCTTCAACAACGGTCGGTTCTTCAGCGGGAGCTGCACAGCTCGCCAGGACAAGCCCGGATAACACTAGTATTGTCAGTAAAATTCGAAATCGTTTCATCTTTTTCCTCCAATTATTTTTCCAATTCCGACCAACAATTTCCGATCATCACCTCCTCATTATTTATGGTTATCTTTTTCCAATGGAGCTCCGGTCGTTTGTCGTTTAATCAATGATGGCTGTAATAAGATTTGTCGATTATCCAAAGTCGTCCCCTTGATCATCTGAATGAGCATCTCACACACCATCCCGCCGATCTGGAAAATAGGCTGGTGAACGGTGGTGAGAGGCGGATGTGTATATGAAGAAAGTGGGATGTTATCGAACCCGGTGACGGAGATGTCCTTCCCCACTTGCAATCCTTTGTCCTGAATAGCGCTTATCGCCCCCATGGCCATCAGGTCATTCCCCGCAACAATGGCGGTTGGTCTGTTCTCGCGCTGGATTAATTCCAGGGTGCGCTCATACCCACCTCTTTCGGTTAGATCCCCCGTGAGGATATCCTCCTCGCCCAGATGGATATTGTGCTTTCTCAGACCATCCTTCAACCCAGCGATGCGATGCATGGCAAAGGTATGATCTAGGGTAGGTGCAATACAGGCGATCCGGTCATGCCCCAACTCCACCAGGTGATCTGCGATGAGCTGCATCCCATATTCTGAGTTCTCATCAACATAGGGAATATCTTCCATTCCAGGTACGCGCCCAAATGCCACAAAAGGGAAATCAATGCTGTTCAGATATTTGATGCGCCCATCATCCACCCGCGTGCGCACGATGATAAAACCATCCACCCTGTTGCTCTGCACTTCATATTGATATGTGCGCAGTTCTTTTTCGCCGGGAGGGCATGTCGAGACCAGCAGATCATAACCATAATCAGACGCCTTGTTCCCGATCCCTGCCAGGAATTCGCTGAAGAACGGGTCAGAGAAACGTGGTCCGAATGTGGGCAGGATAAAACCGATGGTGTCGGTGGTCTTCTTCCGCAGCAGTTGTGCCTGGCGGTTGGGAATATATCCCATCTCCTCCGCCGCTTTGCGCACCAATGCCTTTGTCTCTGGGCTGACATCATCATAATCATGCAGCGCCCTTGACACAGTTGTGATGGATTTCCCTACTTTTTCTGCGATATCACGTATAGATGTAGCCAAAATTGTCTCCCTACCCAAAACGTTTTGGTTATGTACCCATTGTATACCAAAACGTTTTGGTTTTCAACAATGCAACCTTAAATTTTGAGTGGAGGGAAATTAAATAGAAAGAGGAGGTGTATCTACCTCCTCTCACTTCGATTTATTAATTAGCTTCGGGAGCCTTGAACAAGGTGAATACAATATTCAACAAGATTCCCAACACTGCCCCGGTCGCGATCGCCGGCCAACCATCAGGGAAGATCGAGGTCAGCAATGGAATGGGCAGAAAACCATCCGGGTATCCGATGTGTCCACCGACGCCAACGATGAAGATGACCGCACCGATCGCCAGGTTGCGCGCATCATACATGTCAACCTTCTCCTCGATCATCAATGCGACACCCTGCATCCCGATCACACCAAATAAGTAGATCGCCAAACCGCCGCTCACCGCGGTGGGGATGCTGTTGACAATTCCCGACAACGTGCCGCTGAACGAGAGCAAAATGGCGATGAGTGCAGCGCAGATCAAAGAGTAGCCAGAGTAATTACGAGTGATGACCATCAACGAGTTGTTCTCGCCATAATTGGTACCTGCCACACCACCGATGAGCCCATTGACCATGTCACCGATACCATCCAGCACCAGGTTGAAGCCCACGTGTTTGCTCAAACCAACTTTCTTACGGCCTTTCTTCTCAGCCAACTTATCCACATACAACCCGATCTGGTAGAGATGTGCAGTCGATTCCGGGATGGTTGCGATCGCCATGATACCGATGCTGGCTATCGCGGTCATTGACAGGCTGCCGCTGAATTTGGGAAGCGTCACGGTCGGCACAGATATGATCTGCGCTTGTGTGATCTTGGTGAAATCCACCAATCCCAACGGGATGGCCGCCGCATATCCAACCATCGCACCCAAGAGGATGGGGAGCATTCCGATGAAACCTTTTCCACGCAGATAAACCGAGAACAAGATAGTCGCGATCAAGGTGATCAGCCCCACCATCAGCCAGGCTCCGTTATTCGTCACGCCGCAGCAGTTGCCCGTGATCATGCTCAGAGCAGAATAACCCAGTGCGAATCCGATCACACAGGCTACCGAACCAGTGATGACAGGTGGGAGGAATTTATTGATCAATTTTTGTCCACCACAGTAGTGGATAAGCAAACCCACCAGGATGTTGATGACACCCGTGCAGACAATACCGGCTTGCGCGGTCTGGATCAGATCCTGTGATGCCAACACACCGTAGGGAACTTTTGTTATCGCCAGGATGGCTGCGATATAACTAAAGCTGGACCCATAATAAAGAGGGATAAATGTGCCGATGCGCAGCTTGGAAAGGATGAGTGCAACCAGGGTTGCCACACCGGAGGCTAATAAGACCGTGTTGATATGAAAACCAACATAGATTGCCACCAGGACAGTTGCCGGGAACATGGTCAACACATGCTGCAGCCCCAGCAGCAGCATTCTCCCAAATGGCGGTCGGTCATCCGGCAGGTAATAATTATTGCTTTTTTCTTTTTCCATCGTTCTTTTCTCCTTTGGTTTATAAATTGGCATAAAAAAAGACCCCCAATAAAGGGGGTCTCTTTTTAATTAATGGGAAATGCCAGCACGATTGTTGTTATCCACACGTCAAGGTATATGAGTTTGATTGCTTTCTCCATTGTTCCTCCTGCTGACAAAACCGTATAAATTTATCATAATTTGCGTACAAAGTAAATCATCCAGACATTTTTTAATCTTAAAATATTGTCCAGACAAGTAAAACTTTCCATTTTCCCGAAAAATTCGTCACCGATGATTTACCACAAAGCTCACATCTCAAAATATGGTCCAAAAGAGTACATGCATGTTGTTTGCGAAAAGGATTTTTCCTAAAGAGCAACCCATTTCAGTGTATAAATAGAATAGTGATGGACAAAATGGCACTGTCTATCAAAGGAGGGAAAATGAAATACAACAATCTGGGAGAAAGAAATTACACACCCATCGCCGAGCATTACGAGCAGGGGCAGATCACAAATCCACACTTTGCCCATCTTGAACGTCCGACAACATTTTCGCTTCTACCGACTCCGAAAGGCTTACGGGTGCTGGACGCAGGTTGTGGTCCAGGATTCTACAGCGCGTGGTTTGTTGATCACGGAGCAGAAGTCGTTTCAATTGATGCGGCACCTCCCTTTGTTGAAATGACAAAAAAGAGAACCCGTGGGGCAGCGCAAGTGCTCCAATGGAATATTGAAGAACCTCTTGCTTTCGCTGAGCCCGAGACATTTGACCTGATCTTGTGCCCATTAGTGCTGGACTATATCAAAGGTTGGTTGAATATATTCATAGAATTTCATCGTATCCTACGCACAAACAGCTACCTCATTTTTTCGTGCACGCATCCAGCTTCATCTTTTTATCGCGATTGGCCCAATGATAATTACTTCAAGACTGTTCTTCATGATAATGTATGGAATGGTTTTGGGGATACAAATCTAGTTATACGCTACTATCGCCGTTCACTCCAGGCACAGGTCAATCCTTTCATCAAAGCCGGCTTTGTTCTCGACCGCTTGGTCGAGGGTCAGCCCACTCCCGCTTTTGAAAATGTACCTGGGTATGAGAAAGAATATCAAAAACTACACAAGGAACCTTGCTATATCCACTATCGATTAATCAAAGGGACTGATAAAGAGGGTTGTTTTACAAAGTGATGCTCACATTTTACGATAAAGTTCATAGCAGCCGCGCAGCAACCGTGAAGAAGGCGGAACGATCTTTTCATAGAAAAAGAAGCCCATCACCAAATGCCACCGCCGGGAGAAGTTCGGCTGCAGTACCTTCAATAAGGGATAGACCAG
>NPIF01001685.1_pt2 | contig 17243 bp, 16 predicted proteins | sample 8637461 | NCBI WGS metagenome assembly NPIF01 (sample SAMN07420641, study PRJNA396082) | bioreactor metagenome | isolation source: sample BR12 brine-fed electro-methanogenic bioreactor BR | place: Japan: Kochi | collected 2016-12-09
TGGTGCGGGTTCTCGCCGTAGCGGAGATCCTGCACCTTGTCGAACTCCATCTCGATCTTCTGCGGGAAGAGCGAGTCGGCGTTCTTGCGCTCGCCACTCGGCTCGAGCTGGTTGAGGAACGAGAAGATCGCCGTGTCGTACGAGGCCGTGTGCTGGAACGCCTTCTCGGCGAGGCGGAAGCGGGTCTCGTCGGACAGGCCGCTGCGATCGCCGAGCTCGTCGACGATCGGCTGGTAGTCCCGCGGGTCGACGACCGAGCCGACGTCGCGGAAGTTCTTCGCGGCGGCGCGCACCATCGTCGGACCGCCGATGTCGATCATCTCGACGATCTCCTGGAGGCCGATGCCTTCCATCCGCGCGGTCTTCTCGAAGGGGTAGAGGTTCACGACCACGAGGTCGATCGGCTCGATGCCCTGCTCCGCGAGGTCGGCAAGGTGCTGCTCGCGCTCGCGCATCGCGAGGATTCCGGCGTGGACCTTCGGGTGAAGCGTCTTCACGCGCCCATCGAGCATCTCGGGGAAGCCGGTGAGGTCGGCGACGCGACGGATCGGGACACCGGCCTCGCCGAGCATGCGGGCGGTGCCACCGGTCGAGAGGATCTCGACGCCTTGCTCGGAGAGAGCGCGGGCGAACTCGACGATCCCTTCCTTGTCGTAGACGGAGATCAGGGCGCGGCGGACGGGAGTCACGCGACTGTCTTGAGGTGTGGCGTTCATCTACTTCTTCTCCGGGCGGCTTTGAGCTGCCGGGCTGGGGGCCGCGGGGGCGAATGGATCGCCGCCGGCAGGGAGCAGGGGCGTGCCGGCGAGGTCGCCGTTGGCGCGGTGCCACGTATAGAGCCAGATGCGCGCCGTCGCTGTGACCGCCAGAGAGACCTCGAGAGAGGCGGCGGCGAAGGCGACGGAGCGTTCGTCGAAGTCCTGGGGCAGCCGTTCCCTTCCTTCGGGGAAGTAGCTGCGCAGGATCCCATCATAGTCTCGTCGAGCGAGTGTCCCCACGTTTTGCGCGTACTCGCGGACATTGCCGCGGGCGAGGTGAGGATCGCCGAAGCCGCTGAAGGTCACGCTCATGCGCGGGAGCTTCCGTTCGACGTACGCGGCGTAGTCCAGGTAGATCTCGCTCTCGCGCGGGTGAGCCGGGCCGACGTTGAGCGCAAACGAGAGATCCGCGCTCAGCGCCGCCATCTCTCCGAATCGGCGGGCGACGCGGGACATGGCCTCGCGCTCTTCGATGGCCTCCGACGTGGTGCGTACGGTCCTCTCGAGGGCCGCGTCGGCGTCCCCCGGAGCCAGGGCAGCGCATTGCCTCGGGTCGCCCTGTCCGGCGGGAGCCAGCGCGCCTTCGAACAGACTTCGGGCGTGCTTCTTGAGCTGCCGCTGGAGTCCGTCCGGCATCAGCGTCAAGGCGCGGCGGACGATCTCCGCGCGTGTGCGCGGAGTGAACGCGTCGCTCTCGGGCGTCGTCGCGAAGACGGCGAAGGCAGCGAGCAGGGTGGCGGCCAAGCGGGATCTCGTCATCGTCTCGTGGGCTCCGGAGCCCGGATTCTATCGTCCCCGCGGTGGCTCGGGTACGTCGGGCCACCGAGTTTCCGCTCCTGTCTGGCACGGGATTGGCAATGTCTCGGGGTCCACGGGCTGCTCGCCCGCCGGGCCTCAGGCCGGCGAGCCGCGTAAATGCTTGAAAAGAGGCGAACAAGGCGGGATTCCCGTGCGACAGGCGCGCCGGAGGGGCCGATCGATCGACGGTTCCTTGACACCGCAGGCCGTGCAGTGCCCCGTTCCCGACGCGGAGGAAACGAGATGACCCAGGAAGTTCCCGTGCAGGATGCGGTGGCTCAGTCCCGTGAGCTCCTGTTGCGCGCACTGACGAGCGCCGAGGTGTTCCTCGTCGCGGCCGAGCGTCAGCTCCCCGAGATCGCCGAGGCGCTCGAGACGGGCCGTGCCGACGACGTACGCGAGTCCCTGACGCTGCTCCTCGACGGACTGTCCTCGCTGGCCCAGCTCGCCCGCGACCTCTCGACGCTCGAGCGCGACCGCTTCGATGCGGAGGAGGCGCTTTCCCTCCAGGCCGTCGTCGGTGTTCTGCGGGAGCTCATCGCTGCGCAGGAGCGCGGCGACGGGAGCGCGATGGCCGAGGCGCTGCGCACGGGCATCGCCCCGCACCTTGCGAGCTGGCGCGGCGTGTTCGTCGGGTGCCGCGAGTTCGTTCGGGTCTGATCGCCTTGAACTCCGAGCGTCAGCGGATGGGGCGGAGGGTCTCCCGGGCCGTCCGGACCCAGCGCACGACCTCTTCGAGGTCCGCGAGGGAGTCGGCGTCGGCGAGTCCGCTCTCACGCTGTTCCGAGTAGCGGCGCAAGCCCTCGAAGAGCACGAGCTGGGAGCCGGCGAGCAGGTCGTCCGGCCGCTCCGGGACCGCGCTGAGCTGGAACACGGGGAGATCGCTGAAGGTGGCGAGGAGCAGCGCGCCATCGACCTGCCAGCCAACCAGCAGGTTCAGCGAGCCGGGGAGTACGACCTCGAACGCCGCCTTGCCGAAGCTTCGCTCCAGGGATTCGAGGGCGACTTCACGCGTCTGTGTCGCCTCGAGGAGCAGCGTGACCTCGACGAGGCTCTCGCCGCCTAGGAAGAAGAGGTCGCCGTCGAGGACCCGGACGCCCGGAGGCGCCGGCAGGAGGTCGCGGCGATCCCGCGTCTCCGAGAGCAGCCCCGCGTGCACGTAGATATCCTGGCCAGCCTTGAGACGGCCGGTGGCTCTCATCGGCGCGATGTGCCGGATCGACTCGTAGCTCGTAGCGAAATCGAGGCGGAATGCAGCGAGCGGCCCGTCTTCGACGCCGTCGATCACTTCCGCGAGCTCGCTGAGTCCGAGCGGGCGTTCTTTGGCCCCGAGCTCGGACACGGTGGCGAACAAAGGCGCAACGGCGAGAAGCACGGCGAGCAAGGAGAGGGCGACGCGACGACGGTCGCGAACGGTGTTGAGTCGAGTCGCTGGGATCTGCACGTGGCCCTCGAATCCCCCGCCAAAGCGTTTCGTTTCGGGTCAGTCGCCCCAAAAGTACGAGCAAGCCAAGACCGGGCAAGCGGGCATTCTCGGCGCGAACGAAGGCGGGCGAGAGCGGGAACTCTCGGAGTCGTCTCTTCCGCGAGACGGGTGCGTGTGACGGCAGATCCCTCCGCAGATCCTCCCGCGAGTGGCGCGGGACGGGGTGTGGGCGCGAGAATACGCGTTTCCCGCGCGGGTCGGCCGCGAGGAGGTCTCCGATGAAGGGCGCGCTCTCCACGATCCTACTTCTGCTGACCGCGGCGGTTCCCGCGACGAGCGAAGCGTTCGCCGAGTCGGCCGCTCCGTCTCCAAGCGGCGCAACGGACGCGGCGGGTGGGCGGATCGTCGCGACCTTGCGGGGTGCCCATCGCGTCGTCGCGTGGTCTCCGGACGGCGAGGTGTTGGGGAGCGCCGTCACCGGCGTCTCGCCGACCGGCATCGTTCGGGACGGCGACAAGCTCCTGATCGCGAACTGGGGCCTGAGTCGCGGGCCCGGCTCCTCGATGACCGTCCTCGATGCGAAGACCTTCGAGGTCGAGCGGACCGCGGTGCTCTGCGAGGGCTGTGCGCCCCACTCCCTCCTCCTCGGCGCCGATGAGCGGCTGTGGTGGTCGGCGCAGAAGCACAAGGTGGTGTACTGGGCCGACGCGCCCCACGACGCGCCCGGGGGCTCGATTCTCCTCGTAGGTATCGACGGCTGGCCGCACCAGCTCGGCTTCCTCAGCGATGAGCTCCTGTTCGTCGGCCTCTCGGGCGTGCCCCACGCCGCGCTCGTCGATCTCGAGACCCGGACGGCGCGCGCGTTGCCGCTTCGTCCTTCGCCGAGCCGCGTCCTGCCGAGCCCCCGTCCTGGCGAGCTCTATGTGCTCTGCACGACGGGGGGGGCGATCGCGCGGATCACTATGGGCGAGAAGGACGCCGACCCCGAGGTCACCTGGTTCGTGCTCGGCGGGCTCGCGAACGACGCCGCTATCGACGCTGCCGGGACGCGTCTCGTGGCGTCGGTCGTGAACACGCCGCGACTCGTCGTCTTCGACGCGGATTCTGGCGCCCTCATGCACTCGCTCGACGTGCCGACCCCGCCGCGCCTGCTCACCGTCTCGCCGGACGGGACGCGCGTCGCGGCGGAGTTCACGAACGAACGCCTCCTTCGGATCTACACGATCACCGAGGAGGGGCTACGCGAAGACCGGGCCGTCGAGATCGAGAGTGGATTCGGCGACGTGATCTGGATCGATTGAAGGGATAGACGGTATGTGTGGATTCATCGGACTGATCGGAACCGACGCCCCGGTGCAAGAGATCCACGACGGGCTGCTCGCGATCCAGCATCGCGGCCAGGACGCCGCGGGCATCGTCGCCTACGACGGCAGCTTCCATCTGCGGAAGGGAGAGGGCCTCGTCCGCGATGTCTTCGAGCCATCGCGGATGCGTGACGTGCGGGGCTCGATGGCCCTCGGTCACGTCCGCTACCCGACGATTGGCTCCGGGGGCGAGGAAGACGCACAACCCTTCGTCGTCACCCACCCGTTCGGGATCGCGATGGCGCACAACGGCAACGTCGCGAACTATGCCGGACTCCGCTCGCGCCTCCTGCGTCACGGGAGGCGGCACCTGCTCTCGCGCTGCGACGTCGAGATCATCCTCAACGTCTTCGCGGACGCCCTCGCGCGGCAGTGTGCGGGTGGGCCGTTCTCGACCGAGGTCTTCCGCGCTGCGGTCGCCGAAGTCCACGCGCAGGTCGAGGGGGCCTACTCCGTCACGGGCTTCATCGCAGGCGAGGGGCTCTTCGCGTTCCGCGATCCCCACGGCATCAAGCCGATCTGCTTCGGTCGCCGCGTCGGTGAGGGCGGCAAGGTGATCTACGCCGTCGCGAGCGAGAGCGTCGTCCTCGAGACCTTGGGCTACGAGATCGAGCACCGGCCGCATCCGGGAGAGGCGATCTTCATCCGCCAGAACGGCGAGGTGACCTTCGAGCAGGTGACGCCGCCGCGCTTCCGGCCGTGCATCTTCGAGTTCGTCTACTTCGCGAGGCCGGACAGCACGATCGACTCGATGAGCGTGTACCGCGTGCGCGAGGGCATGGGGCGCGCGCTCGCGCGCAAGGTGCAGCGGCTCGGCATCGAAGCCGACGTCGTCGTCCCGGTGCCGGAGTCCGCCCGACCCGCCGCCCTCGAGATGGCGCGCGAGCTGGACTGGCCGTTCCGCGAGGCGCTGGTCAAGAACCGCTACGTCGGCCGCACCTTCATCATGCCGGGCAACGAGGCGCGGGCGCGCTCGGTGCGCCACAAGCTCAACGTCATCGCCTCCGAGGTCGAAGGGAGGAGCGTGCTCCTCGTCGACGACTCGATCGTGCGCGGGACGACGTCGCGACAGACGATCGAGATGGTGCGCGAGGCCGGCGCCAAGCGCGTCTACCTCGCGTCGACCGCGCCCCCGGTCGCGCACCCTTGCGTCTACGGGATCGACATGTCGACGCGCAAGGAGTTCATCGCGCGGGATCGCAGTCACGAGCAGGTCGCCGAACAGCTCGGCGCGGAGGCCGTGATCTACCAGGACCTCGAGGATCTCGTCGAGTCGGCGCGCGAGGAAGCCGGCGTGGCGCTCGAAGACACCTGCCACGCCTGTTTCAGCGGTCACTACCCAACGGGCCGCATCGACGCGAAGGCCTTGCTCGAGGTCGAAGAGGAACGCCTGGACTCTCACGGCGACGACTCTTAGCAGCGGATTATCGTGTATGGCGCCGGGTCATGGACATGCCCGGCGTCGGCGCGCTCCTCGCCTTGCGCGTTCCCGATACCCCGCCTTTACGATTCTTAGTTGAGTCTCGGCGTTCTCGAGTGTTCGCCGACGCGCGTGCGATCTGGTGGAGCGTGCTCGGGAAGTCGTTGTCTCCGGGAGGGTTCCAGGAGCAGTCTCGACGCGCGACTATCTACTGATTACCAGCTTTCGTTATATATTAGCCTCTGTTCAAAACCGCGCTCCGGATTATCGCGGGCGCGAAAAGCGGTTTGACGTTACTCTTTTTCCGACCCCCCTTGGAATGAAACAGGCCACCACCGGAAGTAGCTTCAGCGTCGTTGCGTGGGCGTCGGCATCATCGAGCGCTCAGCCGACCCGGCGGGGGCCGTCCTACAACGAGAATGCAGCGAGATGGAACGACCTCAGAATCTCCACGAAGCGCTGGCAGAAGCCGGCTACCGGCTCACCCGTCAACGGCAGGTCGTCTACGACACTCTCGATGACATCGGCGGGCACCGTACCGCCGAAGAGATCTTCCGCGAGGCCCGCGGCGCCATGCCGCGGCTCAGCTTGGCCACGGTCTACAAGGCCCTCGAGTCCCTCGAGGAAGCCGGCCTGATCCGCAAGCTGAGCTCGCGCCGCGGGAGCGCTCGTTACGAGACCGACACTTCGCCGCACTACCACGCGCGCTGTCGCGTCTGCGACCGGATCATCGACATCGAGAACTCCGGCGCGTACGACGACGCAGCGGCCAAGCTGCCGCTCAACGGCTTCCGCGTCGAGATGACCGCGATCGAGTTCCGCGGACTCTGCGAGAAGTGCCGAGGCGCGTGAGAGCGTAGGCGCTCGACCCCGAACACATGACACGAAGAAGGGCGCCCCGCGGGGCGCCCTTTTTCGTGCGTCATTCGATGCCGGCTACTGCTGCGGCTCGAGCGTGAGCGGATCCCGGAGCGGGATGTGCTTCACCGTGCCGCCGAAGAACTCCTCGATGCTGGCCTCGTGGTCCGGGCTGCCCTTGGCAATCTCGTCCCACTTGCCGACGACGAGGAAGACCATCGCGTCGGGCGTGAGGTACTTCTTCGCGACGCGCTGGACGTCCGCGGCGGAGACCTTCTGCACGCGCTCGCGGTACTTCTTCCAGTAGGAGTGCGGGCGGCCGTGGTAGAGGTCGGCCGCGTACAGGTTGGCGATGGTCTGCTTCGAGTCGAAGTAGCTCGGGAAGGTGTCGATGTAAGCGGCCTTCGCGATGCGCAGCTCGTCCTCGCTGACCGGCTCGGTCTGGATGCGGCGGATCTCTTCGAGCGCGATCTTCGCCGCGTAGGCGACGGTCGCGTTCTTCGTCTGGAAGGAGACGCGGAAGAGTCCGGGCCAGTACTGGCCGATGCCGAAGGCCGAGCCGGCGGAGTAGGCGAGGCCCTCGTCGGAGCGGATGCGCTTCGTGATGCGCGACGTGAAGCCGCCGCCACCGAGGATCTCGTTCATGATCATCAGCGGGAAGCGGTCCTTGTCGTCCCACTCCTTCGCCTGATGGCCCATGTGACCGAGGAAGACGGCGGACTGGTTGACGTCCTTCTCGACGTGATAGAGGCCCGGGACCGGCTTCGCGCTCGGNNTTCGGCGGCCACGCGGGCCGGTCGCCGTCGGCCTGCCACGCCGCGAAGCGGGAATCGAGCTTCGCGAGGAACTCCTTGGTCGCGACATCGCCGCTAACGCTGACGATCATGTTGCCGGGGTGCCAGAAGCGCTTGTGGAAGGCGAGGAGGTCTTCGCGGGAGATCGCGTCGACGTCCGCCTTCGTCAACCGGCGCGCGGTGTAGAAGTCCTCACCGCGCATCAGCCAGTCCCACTCGCGGCTGAGGATCGAGCGGTGATTGTCGTTGCGCTGCTTCATGCCCTCGAGCATGTTCTCGCGCTCGAGCTGGACGCGCTCCTCGTCGAAGCGCGGCTCTTTCAACATCGTGAAGAAGAGATCGAGGCACTCGTCGAGGGTCGTCGTCGTGCAGTTGAAGTTCGCGACCGACTCGAGGTCGCCACCGCCGCTGCCGAAGTTGGCGGCGAGGAAGTCCAGTTTCTCGTCGAACGCGGCAGCGTCGAACTCGCCCGCGCCGCCGCGGCGCAGCATGCGCCCCGTCAGGCTGGCGACGCCCGGCTTCACGCCCGGCACGAAGGCGCCGCCGCGGATGCTGACTTTCACGTCGACGAGCGGGAGGCTGTGGTCCTCGGCGACGACGACACGGACGCCGGAGGGGAGGGTGTTCTCGAAGTCCTTCGCGTCCGGGACGTCGAAGCGCAGCTCCGCGTATTCGAGCTTCTCCGGTCGCGCGGGGATCTCAGCGGTTTCGGGGGTCGACTTTCCTGCCGTCGCGCCGCTCGCGAGAGCGAGCGTGGCGGTGACGAGCAGGACCAGGATGACGATCGTCCGGCGCATCACTCACCTCCTTCCGCGGACTCGAGCTCGGCGATCCGCTGCTGGACTTTCTCCACGAGGTAGTCCATCGCCTTCTGGTACGGCGGCGGGACCTGGGACTTCTGCTGCTCCATCTGTCCGACGATCTGGCGTAGCTGGTTCACGTCGGTGAGAGCGAGGAGCTGCTTGAGCTGCTGCATGATCTGCTTCTGAGCAGGCTCCGGCAGTCCGGCGAGCGCCTCCGGCACCGGCTGGGCGCTCGTCCCCGCCAGGCGGGTGTAGATCGCGACCGCGCGGTTCTCCTTCGCGAAGTACTGCTTGGCGACGCGCTGGACGTCCGCGGCGGTGACCGCCAGGGTCGCCTCGGCGCCGTCGCGCAGGTAGGTCCAGTCTCCGAGTCCGTCGTAGATCAGGAGCTGCACCATCAACCAGAACGGGTTCTTGAGCCGGCGGAACGCGCTGGCGGCGATCCGGTTCTTGACCTTCTCGAGCTCCGCGGCCGGGATCTCCTCCTCCTGGAGGCGGGCGAGCTCGGCGTACCACGCGGCCTCGAGCTGCTCGGGCGTGGCGTCACCCTTCGTCTCGGCGGAGAAGCTGAACGCGCCGGCCCACTTGCGTGAGTCCTGACCCGCGCCAGCACTCGCGGCGATCTTCTTGTCGACGACGAGCGACTTGTAGAGGCGGCCCGTCCGGCCGTTCAGGAGCTCGGCGAGGACGTCGAGCGCGTACGAGTCGGCGTGGCGGAACGGCACGGTGTGGTAGCGCACCTCGACCTGCGGCTGGCAGTCGCACTCGGCGTTCATCCGCTTCTCGGCGAGCTGCGGCATCTCGAGCGTCACGCCCGGCGGCGGGTCCTGGGGACCGCGCGGGATGCGGCCGAAGTAGCGACGCGCGAGCGCCTTGATCTCGGCCGGGTCGAAGTTGCCGACGATCGCGGCGGTCAGGTTGTTCGGCGCGTAATAGGTCGCGAAGTAGTTGTCCGCGTCCGGCTTGCTGATGGCGCGAAGATCCGACGGCCAACCGATCACCGGCCAGCTATAGGGGTGCGACTGCCAGAACATCGCGTCGAAGAGCTCGTTGTACTTGCCCGTCGGCGTCGAGTCCGTGCGCATGCGCCGCTCTTCGTGGACGACNNCGCTCCGAGTAGAACTCGCGGAAGACCGGCGTGCTCAGCCGGTCGGACTCCATCCAGAACCAGAGCTCGGCCTTCGTCGCTGGGACCGTGACGAAGTAAACCGTCATGTCTTCGTTGGTGAAGGCGTTCATCCCGGTGGCGCCTTCGCCGGTGTAGATCTTGTCGTACTCGTCCTTGACCATCAGCTCGCGCTGCTCGTCGACGAGGGCCTTGAAGCGGCGCTCGAGCTCGACGAGCTTCTCCGAGCGGGCGTCCGCAGCGTAAGGGTCTTCGACCTCACCACGGCGATAGCTCGCCTTCTGCTCCTCGTAGAGACGGCGGATCTCGTTTTGCAGCGTCTCCTGCTCGGCGAGGATCTCGAGATCGCGGGCGATGTCCGTGGTCCCGATCTTGTGGGTGCCCTTGAACATCATGTGCTCGAAGAGGTGGCTGATGCCGGTGATGCCCGGCCGCTCGTTCGAGGAGCCGACATGGGCGACCCAACCGGCCGCGACCGTGCTCAGCTCGGGCTTCTGCACGAGCAGGAAGGTCATCCCGTTGTCGAGCTCGAAAACCTCGACCGGAAGCTTCGCCGAGCCCTCGGCCCAGACCTGTCCGACGCCGAGGCTGGCGAGCAGCGCAGCGGCGAGGAGGAGGGCACGAAGCGTCACGCGCGTGGTGCTCATCGTTCTCCCTTCTCGCTGAGGAACACGCCGCGACGCGAAGACGAGCCGCACGTGTCATATCCCAGCTTAAGAAATGTCAAGTTCATCGGGGGGCCGCGCTGGAACGCGGATCACGAGAAAGTATAACGGTCTGCACTCTACGGCCGCGAGGAGGCGCGGCAAAGCGCGCCGACGGGTCACGAGCCGAGGTTCGGTGGTCAGCGTTCCTCGCTCACGCGCACGCGCCCGGCGCTCTCGGCGGGAATCCACCCTGCGAGGCCGTCTCCCGTGACGACGCGGAGCCAGCCGCCTCGCTCGTCGAGAGCGCGGATTTCGAAGCCCTCGTGCATCGTGAAGAGGACGGGGTTGCTCTCGGCCGGGCCGGAGCGGGCGTCGGTCCGCGGTGCGAGCACGACGGCCGTGTCCTCGCTCGCGCGCGCCGCGAGCTGCAAGACGGGCGAGAGTCCGACGAAGAGCGCGACGAGGGCGACGAGAATCCCGAGCTGACGGAGGGCCGGCAGGTGGCGGCCGCGCTGACGGGTGAGAAGGAACGCACCGACGAGCAGCGCGGCGAGCCATTCGAGGCCGAGCGCGAGGGCGAGGCCAAGTCGAAGCGGCAGGAGCGCGGCCGCGCGCGCGAGACTCTTCAGGAGCTTCGGCTCGAGCGTCGGCGCATCGGCGAGGCGTGCGCGCAGCCACGCCAGGTTCGCCGCGGCGTCGTCGTGCCGCGGGGCGAGCCAGAGGGCGCGGTGCAGTGCGAGCATCGCTTCGCCATGGCGTCCTTGGCGAGCGAGGGCACAGCCGAGGTTGTAGTAGACGGTCGCGTCTTCGTGACCGCTCGCGATCAGCTCCGCGTACACGCTCTCCGCGTCGGACCAGTTGCCGGCCTCGTAGGCAGTGTTGCCTGCTTCGAGGCGGGTCCGCGCCGTGTCCTCCGCGAGCGCGGGTGCCAGGGCAAGAGAGAGCAGGAGGACGAAGACGCTGCGGCGAATCATCGGGGCTGCCCCCCTTCGAACAAGGACAGCGTCTCCTCGAGGAGGCGCTGGGCGTCGCCGCTGCTCGCGGCGCCTGCGTAGCGCAACGCTTCGGCCGCGTCGATCAGCCGCACCGCCTCTTCCGCGCGTTTCGGGTCGCCGCAGGCGTCCTCGAGGCTGCGGCGCAACTGCGCGCGGCCGAGCGCGCGCGCCGAGCTGCCGATCTGGCTTTCGGCCCAGGTGTGGAGTGCGAGCAGCGCCTCGCGGCCCGCGCCGGCCGGGTCCTTCTCGGCGAGGCGGCGAGCGCGGGTGAGGTGAGCCGCGGCCTCCCGCGCGATGCGCGCGCGCCGTCCGCTCGCGGAGAGGGCGTACTGCTGGCGGGCGCGATCGGCGAGGACGATGGCGGGGAGCAGGACGAGCGGCAGCGCGGCCAGGAGCCACGGCCACAGACGGCTCGAGCCCGTGCGGGCGAGCCGGCCCGGGGCCGGGTGGATGAAACGGAGGTCGGTCGCGAGCGCCCGGATGCGCGCTCGTCCTCCGAGCACTCCGGCCGCGCCGGTGCCTTCCTCTCCCTCGACCTCGAGCGAGAAGGGCCCGGCCCTCAGCGTCTCGTAGCGGCGCGTCGACGGGTCGAAGTAGCTCATGTGGATCCCCGCGATCTCGACGCGTCCGGGTGTGCGCGGGACGAGCGGGAAGATCCACCGGCGTGACAGAGCGCCCTCACGCTCCTCNNTGCACGTCCTGCGGCGCGGAGAGCGAGGGTGCCGAGATGCCGCCGAAGGGCTGCGCACCCGTCAGCGACGCGACGAGGTTGACCGCTTCGCCAGCACGCGCCGTCTCACTCGCGAGCTCGGCGCTCAGCTCGAAGCGGCCGACAGCGCCCCCGAAGTCTTCGGGGCGGCCCGCCTCGGGAAGGGGAAGGACCTCGAGGCGCCTCTCCTGCACGTAGCGGGCGATCTCCTGGTCACGGTCGAAGGAGAAGAAGTCGCGGCGCCGGCTCGGCACGATGAAGCGGAACGGGCTGCCGGGGACGGTGAGCTCGCCGGAGCGGGTCGGCGTCAACAAACGTCGGAAGAGGACGAACTCGCTCCAACTGCGGCCCTGGGCATCGCGGAAGGCCTTCTTCGTCGACTCGGGTTCGAGCTCGACATCCTCGATGAGGAAGCCCGGGATCGGCTCGAGGCGTTGCGGGTCGTAGCCGCGGATCGAGACCCGCGAGCGCAGGACGTACTCGAGCGTGACGGTCTCTCCGAGGTAGATCTGATCGCGGTCGAGACGTGCGCTGATGTCGAGGACCGCGTCTTCGCTCGCCGCCTGGCCCGCTCCGCGCGGCGTCGCGCCCGCGTCGAGCACCGTGACGTCGACGGGGACCGTGCGATGTTCCTGACCCTCACCCGAGAGCGTGAACGCGGGCACTTGCCCTTTTCCCGCCTTCGTCGCGAGGTAGCGCATCTGGAACGTCTTCGTCGCGCTTTGACGCCCGTTGATGAAGGAGACTTGTTGCCCGACGCTCACGCCTCCGAGCGGCTCGAGTAGCCGGCCCTTGGGCACCCGTCCGCGGAACTCGAGCGCCGTCGAGCCGGGACCTTGGGCGGTGACGGTGACGACGACGCTCTCGCCCGCGCGCACCTCCGTCGGCCGAACGCTCACATCGAGCTCGACGGCAGCGCGCTGCGCGAGCAGCGGCGCCGGCGCGAGCATCAGGATCACCCACGCGAGCAGAACGCGGCCGGAGAGCGGAGAGTCAGCGCGCATCACCAGTCCTTCCCCTTCTTGCGGTCGCGACTCTGCCCCTTCTTCTCGGCCTGCTTGGCGCGCATCGCGCGGCGCAGGGCGTCGCTCTCGTTCTTCTCGAGATACTCGAGGAGCTTCTCCGCCCACTCACGGTCGCCGTCTTTGGCGTCCTTCTCGCCCTCTGACCCGGCCTGTTCCATGCTCTGCCCCTGGCGCTGATCCTCACCCTTGTTCTGCTCGGGAGGATTCTTCTCGTCGCTGGGGGAACGCTTGGGAGGCTGCTGCCGTTCCTTCTCCTCGTTCGGGTCGTCTCCGCTCTGCTGTTGATTCCGCTCCTGCTGCTGATTCTGCTGCTGTTGATTCTGTTGCTGTGGGTCTTGTTGCTGATTCTGCTGTTGCTGGTCCTGCTGCTGACTCTGCTGTTGCTGCTTCTGCTCGGAGTCGTCTTTCTGCTGTTGCTGCTGCTGTTGTTGCTGCTGGGGCTGAGGCGGTTGAGCCTGGAGCTGGCGCAACGCCAGCTCGAGGTTGTGGCGCGCGTCGGCGTCGGTCGGGTCTTCGAGCAGCGCTTCGGTGAACGCCTCGGCGGCACGCTGGGCGTCCTGGGCCTCGAACGCCGCCACGCCGCGGTTGTACCAGGCGTCGCGGCGCAGGTCGCCTTCGGCGAGTTGGCTCGCCCGCGTCCACGCCTTCTCCGCCTCCTCGCTCCGGCCGAGGCGGGCGAGGGCGAGGCCGAGGTTGTAGAGCACGCGGGGGTCGTCCGGCGCGAGAGCCTGCGCTTCGGTGTAGTGCTTCAGCGCGGCCTCGAGCTCACCCCTCTCGAAGGCCTCGCTACCCTTGCGGTTCTCGCGATAGAGCGACTGCCACGGGTCGATGCCCGTCCCGAGAAGCAGCAGCAGAGTGGCGACGGCGAGGGAGGTGAACCGGGTCATCGGCGTCTTCTCCGGTCGATGAGAAGCGCTTCGAGCGCGACGAGCAGGAACGCCGCCGCGAGGGGCCAGCGGTACCGCTCAGCCTTGCGCACGCTCAGGCTCTCCGCAAGCTCCTCGCGCTCGAGGCGGCCGAGCGTCTCGATGATCTGCTCGACGCCCAGTCCGAGACCGCGGGTCCGCGCGTAGAGCCCTCCCGTCGCTTCGGCGACCGCGGCGAGGCCGGTCTCGTCGAGCTTCGAGGTGACGACCTGTCCGCTCCCGTCGCGCACGTAGCCGCTGACGCGTCCGTCCTCGTCGCGCTCCGGGATCGGGGCTCCGCTCGCGGTGCCGATCCCGATCGCGTAGATCGTGATCTCCGCAGCGCGCGCTTCCGCGGCGGCCGCGACGGCGCCGCTCTCCTGGTCCTCGCCGTCCGAGATGAGGATCAGGATGCGGCGCTTGCCGCCGCGCTCGTCGAAGAGCGCGCGGGCCTCGCGGATCGCGGCGCCGAGGTCGGTGCCCTGCTGCGGGAAGACCGAGGGGTCCGCGGCTTCGAGATAGAGCTCGAGTGCGGCGCGGTCCAGCGTGAGGGGACAGAGCCGGCCGGCGCTCGCCGCGAAGCCGAGAAGCGCGACGCGGTCCGACGGCAGCCGGCGTCCGAGCTCGCGCGCGAGCGACTTGGCGACCGCGAGGCGGCTCGGTTGCAGGTCTTCGGCGAGCATCGAGCGCGAGAGGTCGAGCGCGATGACGACGTCGAGGCCTCGGACGTGCACTTCCTCCTCGGTCGCGCCCCAGCGCGGGCGGGCGAGCGCCACCGCGACGCAGGCGGTGGCCAGAAGAAGCAGCGCGACGCGCCAGGCCGGGCGTGAGCTCGGCCGGGTCAGGTCGAGCGTCCGCGCGGTGCGGGGATGGGCGACCCGCCGCCAGCGCCGCCGCCGATACCAGGCCAGCAGCCACAGCGTCAGGGCCAGCGCCGGGACGGCGAGCAAGGACCACAGCCACTCGGGAGCTCCGAAGGTCATGGCAGCCTCGCGAGCCAGAGCCGCGCGAGCAGCTCGAGCAGGAATATCGCGGCGGCCGCGAGGAGCCAGCCCTCGAAGCGGTCGGACCAGTCGACGTGGATCGTGCTCTCGATCTCGGTCTTCTCGAGGGTGTCGATCTCCGAGAAGATCTCCTCGAGCTTGCCGTCGCGGTCCGCGCGGTAGTAGCGGCCTCCGGTGCGCGCCGCGATCGCCTGCAAGGTCTCTTCGTCGATCTCGACCGGCGCGTCCACGACGACCCAACGGCCGCGCGGATCCTGCACCGGGATGCGCGCGACGCCACGCGTCCCCACGCCGATCGTGTAGACCTTGATCCCGGCGCCCTCCGCGAGCTCCGCCGCGGTCAGCGGCGCGATCTCACCCGCGTTGTTGACGCCGTCGGTGACGAGGATGACGACCTTGCTCGTCGCGTTCGAGTCGCCGAGGCGGTTGATCGCGGCTGCGAGGCCGAGGCCGATCGCGGTGCCGTCCTCCGCGCGCGTCGCGAAGCCGAGCTCGTCGACGAGGGCGAGCACGCTGGAGTGATCGAGCGTGAGCGGCGAGGCGGAGTAGGCCTCGCGTGCGAAGGGGACTAGTGCGGCGCGGTCGCTCTCGCGGCCGAGCAGGAACTCGCGGATCGTGCGTTTGGCGACGCCGAGACGGTCCGGCGTCAGGTCGAGCGCGCGCATGCTCGACGAGCGGTCGAGCACGATGGCGATGTCGACGCCGAAGGTCTTGATCTGCTCGGAGCGCAGTCCGAACTGCGGGCGTGCCAGCGCGAGCACGGCGAGGATCAGGAAGGCGACGCGCAGCACGCGCGGCAACGCTGCGAGGTGGACGCGCCACGTCGGCCGGACGCCCGCGAGCGGACCGAGGTCGGCGTGGACGAGCACCGGTGGGCGCCGCCGGCTGCGCAGCCAGACGTAAACGAGCGGGATGATCACGATGAGCGCGGCGAAGGCCCAGGGGCTGGCGAAGCGGGTCATCGGAGGACCTCGCGATCCGGCGACGGCTCACTCGACGTGGCTTCGAGCTCGAGCTCCGGGCTCTCGGCACGCGCGCGCTCGGCGCTGTCCTCGACGATCATCGCGCGCAACTCCTCGGCGGCCTTCGCGAGCACCGTCGTCGGGGGGCGGTCCCCCGCGAACTTGACGAGGTCGAGCCGCGTGAGGAAGCGTTCGAGCCAGCGGACTCGCGCGTCCGCGAAGCCCGCGTTCGCGAGCTCCCGGGCGCACTCCTCGGTCGTCCGCTCGAGCAACGGGAGCTCTGCGACCTCCCCGATGTATCCCTTGCCGATCTCGGCGAGGCGGACGGAGAAGGGCTTGTGCAGGTCCCGCTCGAGCAGCCGCTCGGCGAGCAGCGCTTCGAGAGCGTCCAGGGCGCGCACCTCCGGGGGAGGTGACGGCTCGCTCGGCGGGGCGATCTCCTCGCCCCGCGCGCGCAGCCGGCGCCAGGTCCACAAGGCGAGCAGCGTCAGCGCACCCGCGACGAGCGCTGCGACGACGAGGACGATCAGCAGCGAGGCGAAATCCGGGCGGATCGACGCCGGCGGTCGCGTTGGAGCCGGCTCCGACTCCTCCGCGTCGAGCGCGGTCCGGACCTCGAGGGTGAGCGGGCGCGTCTTCGCGATCGTCTCCCCGCCCTCGTCGACGAGGGCCAGAGCGGGGAGCTGAGCGCCCTCGAGGGTGCCCAGTAGGACTTCGATGATGTCGTCGCCGTCGGCGCGCGGATCCGCGAGCACGAGACGGCGCGCGCGGAACGCGCCGCTCGCCGCTTCACCGGCGAGCGAGGGCTGCGCTGGGCGGAGCCCGTCCGGCCACGCGAGCGCGAGCCCGATGGTCTCGCCGGGCTGCGGGGGCGTGTTCTCGTCGTAGGGGCGCGTCCCCTCCTGGCCGATGACGAAGCGCGGCGTGAGCTCGAGCTCGGGCGGCAGGGCCTCCTGAGCGAGCACGGCGCACGCGACGGCGAACGTCGCGAGGCCGACGAGGACACGGAGCGCACGGCGCATCACGAGCGGATCCTCGCGGCGCGACGGTGGAAGTACTCGAGGAGCGGCCGCTCGTAGGGCTCGGCGGCGTTGATCGCGATGCGGTCGACGCCCGCCCGCGCGAGGAGCGCGCGCGCCTTCTCGCGCCTTAGGGTGGCGGCCTGTTGCCAGGCGCTGCGCACGCGGCGCGAGCTCGTGTCGACGAGTTGGCGCGTGCCGCGCTCCGCGTCCTCGAAGTGGATCAAGCCGGCGTCGGGGAGCTGATCCTCGGCGGGGTCGAAGACCTCGAGGGCCACGATGTCGTGGCGGCGTGCGGCGAGCTTGAGCTCCCGCTCGTAGCCGCTGCCGAGCATGTCCGAGACGAGGAAGACGACCGCGGGCCGCCGTTGGACTCGGACGAGCGTGGAGAGCGCGCCGCCGATGTCGGTGCCGCGCCCGCCCTGCTTCGAGCTCGAGAGGATCTCCCGCACGACGCGGAGCACGTGGGTGCTCCCGCTGCGCGGCGGGAGGTACTGGTCGATCCCGTCCGAGAAGCGCAACAACCCGACGCGGTCGCGGTTCCTGATCGCCGCGAAGGCGAGCAGGGCGGAGATCTCGGCCATGACCTCCCGTTTGAGCCGCGCCCCGGTTCCGAAGACCGTCGAGGCG
>NPIF01000497.1_pt3 | contig 17230 bp, 17 predicted proteins | sample 8637461 | NCBI WGS metagenome assembly NPIF01 (sample SAMN07420641, study PRJNA396082) | bioreactor metagenome | isolation source: sample BR12 brine-fed electro-methanogenic bioreactor BR | place: Japan: Kochi | collected 2016-12-09
CCGATCCGCACATGGGATCGAACAACGGTCGCCCCCCTTGCCAGCCTAACAACATGAGGATCCCGGCGGCCAGGGTCTCCCGCAGGGGAGCGATTCCGATGTCCTGGCGATAGCCCCGGCGATGCAGAAGGTCTCCAGAACTGTCGAAAGACAACCGACAGACATCTTCCTCCAGAGTGACTATCAGCAATTGCTGTGGTCCGGTTTCGTCTGCTTTCTCCCCGCCCAGCGCCCGCGCCATGGCCTCTCTAAGTGTTTCGGCAATACGCTCGGTGTGCTGCAACCGGGAACGACGACAAGTCGCCCGCACCTGCAAGCGAACGCCGGGCTTGCAATAACGACCCCAAGGCAGCTGCAATGCCTTACGGAACAGGCTGGGAAAATCCCGGCAGCGCAACTCGCCGAATCGCACCAAAACCCGACTGGCGGTACGCAGCCAGAGGTTGGCCAGATACAACTCCCGCAAACCACCACAAAACTCCACTCCGCCGGCAACCCTTTGGACTTCGGCCATGCCCAGAGCGATCAACTCGGCCTCACAGACCGCCTCCAGACCCGGGCCAGTTGCAGCAAAAAGGCGTTGCTCCTGTTTTTTCACGTCAGTATTCCTTTAGTGACCGGCAAATAACCACTGAAGTGCCAGCGCATGAAGCATCTCAAAGGGTGCGAGCCCCCTGGATAAAAATCCCCGGTAGCATCTTAAACGGGCCGCGATCCTAGCACGAGTGCGGTCCTCTGGCAATCGACCTTCCACCAACCGGGCCGGCAACAACAGCGGACTCTGTTATTATTTGGACATAAGATTTCCGAAGACTGCGCCGGGCTCCAAAAAATCTATTTGCCACTATTATTCGTGGAAAGGCTTCCTCATGGACATTGAAGAACTGGATATCGATTGGGATTTTGTCGTTGAACGGCTGGACCGCATTATGGATCTCAGTGAAGAATACTTGAACCGCCAACTCAGTGATTATGTCTTCGATCCGAGTTTATTCCGGGACTTTAACGCATTTCGCTGGATCCGATATCAGGACCATGGCTACCTATCCGAAGTGCTCCACCCCACCCTGGCAGACCACGGGGATCTGTTTGGCATACAGGAGCCCCTGTTGACGCTGCAACGAAACACCGAACAATTTGTCCATGGCTACCCCGCTAACAACATCCTGCTCTGGGGCAGCCCCGGCTGTGGCAAAGCAACGGCCATAAAGGGCCTGCTGAAGCTGTTTGCCACCAAGGGGCTGCGATTGGTAGAGGTGAACAGCCATGATCTATGCCAGCTGCCCCTGATCAGCGACCTGCTGCGGGACCAACCCTATCGCTTTATTCTGTTTTGCGACCAACTCTCCCTTGATGGTCAGGTAAAAGGCTACCGGAATCTAAAAACCGTTCTCGAAGGGGACGTGGCGGAACCAGCCGGCAACATTCTCCTCTATGCCACCAGCAATGAATCCTTGCGGGCCACTGCAGAATCAGCGGCTAAACTAAACGCTGAGCAGAAACAGAACCAGGAGTCCCTGCTGGAGAGTTTCGGCATCCACCTCAATGTCCCTTCCATGGCCCAAAGCACCTACCTGGAGTTCATTTTTTCCCTGACCCGCCGCCGGCATCTGAAAATTGCCGACGAAGAACTCCAGCGCCTGGCCCTGCAGTGGCTCATGGAGGGGCGACGCTGTTCCGGGCGAACCGCCAGGCAATTCATCGACGATCTCAGTGGACGACTGAGTCTCACCGAGCAGACCCCGCCCCCATAATCCGCCCGCCCCCCCTCGTGATGGTCCATCGAAAACCTGAATTAACGCTTTGTTGTCCAAAAGAGCCCTGCTGGAACACAACTTGCTTTTTTCCGGGTTACGGAATTCACACCGACCAGAGAAAGGGGCCAGCCGAAGATGTACAGCCGATATTTCAGTCCGGGCCAAAAAATACAAATCACCACCCAGCGCGATGATAAACTGCCGTCCCGCCGGGAAGCGATCAATGTCTTGTTCCATAGCTACGAACTTGGCTATTTCGACGTCACCGTCCCTCATGGCTGGCCGATAAACGAAGGGACCCCTTTCTGCGAGGGGCGGCCTGTGGAAATCATTTCGGAGCGATATGGCTTATGGCTTAAGTCGACCGCCGAATTTCACAGCCATCCGTCAGACAAGATGCTGCGATTACGCATGAACCAGGACCTTTGCCTGTTCCGCCACTGCCCTCGACTGCGCGTCGACACCCACATCGGCCTGCGGTACAGCACCCAGCGNNGACCCTTCACCGTCATTGGCGACAGCAGATCAACAAGTTAACCAGCCTCGATTGCGCCTTGACCGCCCCCTCTTTCGCCCAGGGCGAGGTGAATCTGAGTTCCAGCGGAATTCGGATCCCCCTTCAGGCCACATTAAAAAAACACGACATTTGTCTTTTGATGATGGCCCTGGACAAGGCCAGTGACCCAATCTGCACCCTGACCGAAACCATCTGGACGGCGCCCAGCGAAACGGGCCAGGGGATTATTGCCGGCCTCCAGTTTCTCAACATCCTGCGCCAGGATCAGCAACGAATCGAAGGCTTCGTAAAGCAGAATCTACCCAAGCGGTCCGGGTCTGCGTCCAATAGTATTCCCCCAAAACCGTCCCTTTCCTGCTGATGAAATAGTCACCCTACCGATCATCAATTTCCGGTCAGACAGTCATTGGTCGTTTTTTGTCAACGCAGCCGGCTTTTTCCCCGACAGGAACAAGGGCAAGCCGTCTATTTAGCAAACTCATCAGGGAAACACGGGGAAGGCTCCTGCAACAGGCTGCCCCGGCCGGACGCCCCCTGCCCGCAGATATTTCAGGAACTGGCGACGAGACAGGGTGGTGGCCCCCAGGGAGGCAAGATGAGGGGACGGCAGCTGGCAGTCAACCAAGGCGAAGCCTTGTTGTTGAAGTTTCTGTACCAAGGCCACGAAGGCAATTTTGGAAGCGTCGGTGACTCGAAAAAACATGGATTCCCCGAAAAAACAACGCCCCAAACACAGCCCGTAAAGCCCTCCAACCAGAGCACCCTGCAGCCAGGCCTCCACCGAATGGGCATAACCGAGTTCATGCAACCGGCAGTAGGCTGCACGCATTTCTTCGGTGATCCAGGTTCCGCCGCTGCTCTGGCGAAGGGCCGCGCAGCTGTCGATCACCTGCGGAAAACAACGATCAGCCGTAACCTGAAACCTGTTTCGGCGCCATGTCTTGCCCAGGCTGCGACTGGTCCGCAACTGTTGAGGAAACAGTACACAGCGGGGATCGGGACACCACCAGAGGGGCGGCTCTCCCTCATTAAACCAGGGGAAAATCCCAAGAGAATAGGCCAAAAGAAGACGATCAACTGAAAGATCGCCCCCCACCGCCAGAAGGCCCTCGGGCTCCGCCCCTTGAGGATCGGGAAAGGCGAGCTGCTCGCCAAGAAGAGTAATGGACATCACAAGCCGCCGGATACAGCGTTTACGGATAGGCGAAAGTTAACCGGTCCTGGCGACACCCTACTTTGACCTGGCCACCGGTGGACAGATGTCCAAACAGGACTTCATGGGCAATAACATCGCTGATCTCGTTTTGGATCAGTCGACCCAGAGGGCGAGCCCCATAGATGGGATCATAACCACGGCGAGCCAGCAGGGCACGAGCAGCGGGTGATATTTTCAAGGTCACATGCCGTTCGTGCAGCCGTTGACGCAACTCGTCGGCAAACTTGTCTACAATGCGCAGCATGGTTCCCTGGCTCAGGGACTTGAAAGGCACGATGGCATCGAGGCGATTGCGGAATTCCGGGGAGAAGGTTCGCTCCACCGCCTGGGTGACGCTGCCGGGCGACCCACCGCCGAAGCCGATGGCCTTGGCGCTGAGATCCCGGGCCCCGGCGTTGCTGGTCATAATCAGCACCACATTGCGGAAATCGGCCCGTCGGCCGTTGTTGTCGGTCAACCGGCCATGATCCATAACCTGCAGCAGGATATTGAACAGGTCGGGATGGGCCTTTTCGATTTCATCGAGCAGCAATACCGCATAGGGATGCTTGACGATACTGTCCGTCAGCAGCCCTCCCTGTTCAAAACCGACATACCCCGGTGGCGCACCGATCAGCCGGGCCACCGAATGTTTCTCCATATATTCACTCATGTCAAAGCGCAGAAACTCGACCCCGAGCTGTTGAGCCAACTGGCGGGCCACCTCGGTTTTACCTACGCCCGTCGGACCGGTGAACAGGAAGGATCCCGTCGGTTTTTCCGGATGGCCAAGACCGGCTCGAGCCCGCAATACTGAACGGCAAAGCAGATCAATCGCCTCATCCTGACCGAAAACCTGGCCTTTGAGGTCGCGATCCAGATGCTTGAGCCGCTTGCGATCGGAACTGGAGACGGTTCGCTCAGGAATCCGCGCCATGGAAGCCACCACCTGCTCTATCTCCGCCACGCCGATCGTTTGACCGATCTGGTCTGTCAGGCGACAGGCGGCCCCGGCTTCATCGATAACATCGATGGCCTTGTCGGGCAGATGGCGATAATTGATATGCCGGGTGGCCAGCTCGGCGGCCGCCTGCAGAGCCTCATCGCTGTAGGTTACCTGATGATGGCTTTCGTAATGCTCCCGAAGTCCATGCAAAATTGCCACGGTTTCCGCCACCGTCGGTTCGACCACGTCGATTTTCTGGAAACGCCGGGAAAGGGCCCGATCCTTGTCGAACAGGTTTTTGTATTCTTCATAGGTCGTAGAGCCGATACAACGCAAGTCTCCGGAGGCAAGCATCGGCTTGAGGATATTGGAGGCATCAAGAGAGCCGCCGCTGGTGGCACCGGCCCCCACAATAGTGTGGATCTCATCGATAAACAAGATGGCGTCCGTGCGGTCCTCCAAGGTTTTGAGCACCGCCTTGAGGCGTTCTTCAAAATCGCCGCGAAATTTGGTCCCAGCCAATAAGGCACCCATATCGAGCAGATAGATATGCACACCCTGCAGAATGGCGGGCACCCGTCCCTCGTAAATCATCAGGGCCAGGCCCTCGGCCATGGCGGTTTTCCCGACTCCGGGCTCGCCGACATAGATAGGGTTGTTCTTGCGTCGCCGGCAGAGCACCTGCACCGTCCGCCTCAATTCCTTGTCCCGGCCGATCAAAGGATCGATGCGACCCTCGGCGGCCCGTTGCGATAGATCGACGGTAAAGGCCGCCAGCGGATCTTGCTCGGCATCGGACTGTCCTTCTCTGGCCGACCTCTTTCCGCCATCGGGGAAAGCTTTCCCCCCTTCCTGCCGGGGCACCTTGCTCACTCCGTGGCTGATATAGGTCAACACATCAAGCCGCGACACCCCCTGCTGCTCCAGCAACTGTACGGCGTGGGACTGTTCCTCTTCCAACAGAGAGGCCAACAGGTCGCCGATGGTAATTTCCTTCTTACCCGCCGCGTGAAGGTGCATCACCGCCCGCTGTAAAACGCGCTGCAGACTGACCGTCTGTTCGGGGACGATCTCCCGGCTGGAAGGCCGGCTTTCCAGTTGAGAGCTGAAAAACTCTTCAAGGAGCTGTTTCAACCCCTCCGGGTCACCGCCACAAGATCCTATAATTTCCAGACCGTGTTCCTCAAAGAGCAGGGCGTAGAGGACGTGTTCCGTGGTCAGATACTCGTGATGGCGTTTTTGCGCTTCGCGTACCGCCAGGGAAAAAGCGATCTGGACTTCCTGAGTAAACATAGATTTTCCCTTCAGGCTTTCTCAAGGGTGCATCTGAGCGGGTAACCGGCCTGACGGGCCAGACCATGAACTCGAGCCACCTTGGTTTCGGCAATTTCATAAGGATAGGTCCCGCAAACCCCCACCCCCTGAGTGTGAATGTTCAGCATGACTCGATGGGCTTCCGCCGGCGGCTGATGAAAAACCAGCTCCAGTGCATGGACCACGAACTCCATGGTGGTGTAATCGTCATTATGCATCAACACCCTGTAGAGAGAAGGCAGCGCACTCTTAGTGGCGTTCTGCTTCTCAAACTGGATATTCTGGTCTGGAAGGTTGTCACTCACGGGTTAACTCCTTCATCGAATTCCCTTCACTGGTTAAAACAATCGTAGCACAACTGCCTGTTTCCTTCCAAGCGGCGGCAGCGACAGGATTAGTCCCCGGCCCGCGGCCATCCTGTGGTATAGTTGCAATTTTAGCGACACCACTACAGACACTATCTGCAAGGGAGGCGCCATGCAACACCATCAAGGGGGAAGGACCCCCAACTCCGTCGACCGCCAAGTCGTCGAGTTAATCAACCGGTTGAAAAAGGGGGGCGGCAGCAAAGTGGTTTTTATTGCGGTGGCCCTGTTACTGTTTTTTGGCTTAACCAGCAGCTTTTACATGATCGATACCGAAGAAACCGGAGTTCTACTCCGGTTCGGCCGCTTTAGCCGCTTCGTCCCCCCCGGGCCCCATCTGAAGATACCCTTTGGTGTGGATCGGATCTTCAAAGCCAAAACCGGTCGGGTTGAAAAAGAGGAATTCGGCTTTCGCACCCTTGTAGCCGGGACCCGTACCACCTACAGCAAACGGGATCTGGAACATGAATCGCTGACCCTGACCGGCGACCTCAATGTCAGCGACGTCGAATGGATCGTTCAGTACCAGATCGCCGACCCTTTCAAATTTTTGTTCAACATTCGCGAGCCCAAAACCACCATTCGCGATATTGCCGAAGCCATGGTGCGGAAGGTCATCGGCAACTCCAACGTCAGCGAAGTTTTGACCACCGAACGGGCATTCCTGGCCAGCAGGATTGAAAAGGATCTGCAGGAGGTTCTCAACAATTACGGAGTCGGCGTGCGCATCGTTACCGTAAAATTCCAGGATGTCAATCCTCCAGATCCGGTCAAGGGAGCCTTTAACGAGGTCAATGAAGCGGAACAGCAAAAAGAAAGCCTGATCTTTCAGGCTCGGGAACAATACAATCGCGAGGTGCCCAAGGCCCGCGGCGTAGCCCTGCGCACCATTCAAGGGGCTGAAGGATATGCTATTGAGCGAATCAATAATGCCCGGGGCGAGACCAGTCGCTACCTGGCCTTGCTCAAAGAGTACCGCAAGGCGCCCGAAGTGACGCGCCAACGCATTTATCTGGAAACCATCGAGCAGGTCCTACCGGCGCTGGACGAAGTGTACATAATGGATGACCAGGGTACCGGAGCCTTGCCGCTGCTGCCCTTGCGCACCCAGGGCCAGGGAGGTAAGCAATGAAACGGGGTTTATTACTAATAATTGTCATCGTGCTGGTACTGGGCGTGACCCAAAATCCCTTGTTCGTGGTCAGCGAAGGGGAGCAGGCACTGATCACCCAGTTCGGCAAACCGGTAGGCGGCGTGCTCGGACCCGGCCTGCATGTCCGTATCCCCATCATTCAGACCGTGCACCGTTTTGAAAAACGGATCCTGCAATGGGATGGCGATCCCAACCAGATTCCCACCAAGGACAAGCGTTATATCTTTCTCGACACCACCGCCCGCTGGCGCATCGCCGATCCCCTGTTGTTTTTCAAGACGGTGGCCAACGAGCAAGGCGCTCAGGGCCGCCTTGATGACATTATCGATTCCGTGGTAAGGGACGCCGTTTCCGGGCACCTGCTGGTGGAACTGGTGCGTGGCAGCGATTACGAAGCCCCCGGAGGAATTGTTGAGGAAATCGAGGTCGAGGGGGTTCCCGTTGCGGTCGAACAGCTGATCGGCCGGGAAGAAATTCTCGATACCCTGTTGGAAAAGGCTCGAGCCAGCACCCCGGAATACGGCATCGACCTGATCGACGTCCAGATTAAACGCATTAATTATGTGGAGCAGGTGCGACAGCGGGTCTACGAACGGATGATCTCCGAACGTAAAAAAGTCGCCGCTCAGTTTCGCTCCGAAGGTGAAGGAGAGCGGGCCGATATCCTCGGTCAGATGGAAAAGGAGCTCAAGAGCATTACCTCCGATGCCTATCGTCAATCCGAAGAGATTCGCGGCAAAGCCGACGCCGAAGCGGCAGGCATCTACGCCGCCGCCTATGGCAGCGCACCGGAGTTCTACGCCTTTTTGCGCACCCTTGAATCCTATCGCAAGGCGGTGGGCAAAAATGGCAAGCTGGTGTTGTCCACCGACAGCGAATTCTATCGCTATCTGAAAAGCAGTAAATAGCCAAAGCTGCCCTTAAAAACAGGGGCGGGACCGTGCCCGCACGGCCCCGCCCCTGTTTTATTTCAACCTAAGCCGAACAAAGTCGAACATCAATGATCGTACCCAATCATCTGTTGCAGATGCTTGAAGCGCTCCCTATCCATAGTCAAAATTCCTCCCAGGGCTGAAATGGCTTAGCCAATGAATTTTTCTTTGTCAGTCCCAGATTGTAGACCATTTTTGGCGGTTGAGCTTTGTGCCGGGGAATGATAATCCTTAGTGCATGATGGCTTAGCCATCTTTTGTGTTTTTGCGAAAGCATTCTGCAATGTTCACCCAAGGGGGCCCTGATGGATCGAAACCAGGCAATCGAGTTGTTCCTCAAACATTTTTTCGGCAAAACATCGGAAAGTCTCTATTCGCTGATCGATGAGATCAGCGTCGTGCAGAAGCGTAATAAAAAGGAGATACTGTTTCTGGAAGGGGAAGAAGGCAGTTCTTTGCACTTTCTCCTTGCCGGCCGGATAAAACTTTACCGGGCCAACGAGGAGGGCAAGGAAGCGGTCATCCGGTTTGTCCAGAGCGGGGAGTATTTTGCCGAGATTCTGCTGGAATTGCGCAACCGCTACCCGGTTAACGCGGTCGCTCTTGAGGACTCGACGCTCCTTCTGGTCGATGTCCGCCAGCTCTTCGACCGGGTCCAGAAAACACCGGGCCTGGCCATGGCCCTGATCGGCGCACTTGCTCAACGCATCAGTTACCTGCTCAACCGGGTGGAGCAACTGGCTATTGCCGATGTGCGGGAACGCTTCGTTAGCTACCTGCGTCTGCTTGACCAGACCCACCGCACCGGGGTGGTTTTTCTACCGGCGCCCAAGCGGGAAATCGCCCTACTCCTTGGCACAACCCCTGAAACTTTTTCCCGGCTGCTGAAAAAACTATCCGAGGAAGACCTGATTCAGGTTAAGGGCAAGACGATTCAACTTTTAGCGGGCTTCAAAGAACTGGCCGAGCCCCCCGCGTTGGACAGTAAATAAGCCTCTAAAACTGACCTGGGCAGAAACACAGGGGCCGAAACTCTACAACAGGTTCAGTGTTTGTCGTCGGCAGAATACCGACTTAAAAAAAGCCCGGCCCGATCCGCAGGGTGAGGACGACTGAAATAATATCCCTGACCAAATTCACAACCGCAACGACGGAGAAATTCGAGCTGTTCCGGGGTTTCAACCCCCTCGGCAATGACCTTCAGCTTGAGACTGTGGGCCATGACCACTATCGCCTCGGTGATAGCCGCATCGTCGGAATCCGTGGTGATATCCCCGACAAAACTGCGATCGATCTTGATATGATCAATGGGAAAATATTTCAGATAGCTGAGCATGCTGTAGCCTGTACCAAAATCATCAATCGCCAGCTTGACTCCGCGGACCTTGATATCGGTAAGAGTCATCAGGGTTTCTTCTGAGCGTTCCATGACGATGCTTTCGGTCAGCTCTATCTCGAGCAGCCCGGGATCGAGCTGGGTCGCTTGCAAGATCCGGTCTAGACGATCAATAAAGTCAACCTGTTTGAACTGGCAGGCCGAAATATTGACCGCCATGCGCAGGGTACGAAATCCGGCCAGATGCCACTGTCGCGCCTGCCTGCAAGCCGTCTCCAACAACCATTCTCCGATAACAAGAATCAAACCGGTCTCTTCAGCCAGGGGGATGAATTGGTCGGGAGGAATACTGCCAAGGGCGGCAGAGTCCCAGCGCAGCAGCGCTTCCATGCCGACTACCCGGCCACTGCGCAAATCGACTTGAGGCTGGTAATGCAGACTCAGTTCCTGTCGTTCAAGGGCCTGACGCAGATGCATCTCCATCGTCAGGCGCTGGCGGGTGAGCAGATTCATCTGCGGCGCGTAAAAACGATAACCGCCGGGGCCCTGCTCCCGGGCCTTGTGCAGGGCGACACCGGCATGTTTGAGCAGGGTATCGACGTGATCGCCATCGTCAGGAGAAAGCACCAGGCCGATACTCGCCGAACAGTAAAGGGCCTGGTCGTCCACTTCGATGGGCGCCGCCAGACTGAACAGGATTTTTTCAGCCAGCAGGGAAAGCTTCTCAGGACTGGTGATGGCCGGCACCACTATGGCGAACTCATCGGGCCCCAGCCGCGCCAGGCTCGCATCCTGTTCAAGGCAGCCGCGCAGACGCTCACTGACCCCCTTTAGCAACAAGTCCCCGACGGCATGACCAAAGGTATCGTTAATGCCTTTGAACCGGTCCAGATCGAGGGTCAGGATTCCCAGCGGATTTTGCCCGGATTTGGTTAACAGGTCGCTGCACCGTTCTCGAAACAGTTGTCGGTTGGGCAGCCCGGTCAAGGTGTCGAAATAGGCCAGCTGCCGGATCTCCTGCTGAGCCAGGAGCTGAGCGGTAATATCATGTATCAAACAGACACAAAAGGTCACCTGCTTCTGCTCATTGAAAAGCCAGGAACAGGCCACGTGAACCCACAGGATATCACCGTTTTTGCACAGAAAACGTTTTTCGTAATCGACGGACTGGCGCTGGCCGCCGGCCGCCTCATGAAACAGGCGGCGGGTCAGGGCTATATCGGCGGGATGGGTAAAATCATAAGTGGTTTTGCCAACCAATTCTTCTTCGGAGCGCTGCAACATCTTGCAGAAAGCCGGGTTGACCTGGACAAAGGTTCCATCAACCAACAAGGTCGTTATCCCGGTAATGGTGTTCTGGAAAATTGAACGAAAACGCTGCTCGCTTTGCTGCAGGGTCTCTTCTGCTCGCCGCCTCTGGTGCCGTCCGGCTGCTTCGCGGAGCTCCCGCTCTATGACAGGGAGCAAGCGGGCGGTGTTGCCTTTCATGATATAATCATGAGCCCCGGCACGCATGGACTCCACAGCGGTTTCTTCGCCAATATTTCCGGAAAAAACAATAAAGGGGAGATCCAGCCCGCTCTCTTGCAGCAGCTTAAGAGCCGCCAGGGCACTGAAATCAGCGGTCGAATAGTCACTGATAACCAGATCCCACTCGTGCCCGGCAAGAGCAGCCATCATGGTTTCGGCGTTGTCTACTTGTTGATAGATCAGCTCGTAACCGGCTTGCCGAATAATGCGTGCCAGCAACAGCACGTCATTTTCCCTGTCCTCGACAATCAGGACACGCAGAGATCCGCGAGCTGTGACTTGTTCAAAATTAGGTGAGTTCATCTAGATATCATTCGATACGTTATCCGAAAGGCAACAAACCCACGTCCACGGCAAACCGTTCTCATGCACCGCGGGTGACTGTGCGCGCAGTTTAGCTGGATAAGGTGCGCAAAGCAAACACTGTCTGGCCATTTGAGCTGACTCCGGAGAGGATTCGGTCTGTGTCTAAACGAAGCTCATTGGGCAACCCTGTTTCGAATATCGGCAACCGGCCTAAAAACCCGGTTCACCATCGCCATAGGCGACGCAGTCATGCCTCAGACAACAGTCGCCACAGCGTGGCGTGACGCGACAAACCTGCTTGCACTGTTCGACGATCAGGGCATGGTACTCATTGAACAGTTCAGGGTCATGGGGTAGATGATTCATGAACATGAAACGGACCTGATCATAGGATTCCGTCCCCTGAAGAAGCCCCAGACGGCCAAACAAACGGCGGGTATACGCGTCGACCACAAAAGAAAGGCGTTCTCCGGCATAGAGCAGAATCGAATCGGCCGTCTCCGGGCCAATGCCTTTGCAACACAGCAACTCATCCCGCACCTCTTGCAAAGGACCACTCAGCATGGCGCTCAGGTCCCCCTCGTAGTGATTCATAAGATAGGCGGAAAAAAGCTGCAGCCGTTCGGCTTTCTGGCGGAAAAACCCGGCGGGCCGGATCAGGGCTTCGAGCCGCTGAGGTTCGAGCCGCAGCAGGCTTTCCGGGGTCAGGGGCCCCTCGGCCTTGAGAGCGACAATGGCCCGTTCCACGTTGCGCCAGGCCGTATTCTGGGTCAGGATCGCTCCTGCCACCACCTCAAAGGGAGTTTCCGCCGGCCACCAGTCTCGTGCTCCGAAATGGCTCAGCAACGCTGCAAAAATATGTTTCAGGGAGGCTGTCAGAGAATTTTCCGAATTTTCCATCATTGGGTTCACCTATGCAACCGGGCCCGGGCCAGAACCGCCACAGCCACCGCGCCGGCGCCGCCCTCAAGAAGCGTGCGGCTGCACTCGCGAGCCGTGGCGCCGGTGGTCATCACATCGTCTATCAACAGAACCTTTTGCCCCTGCAGAGGGTGCTTCAACATAAAGGCACCACGCAAATTATGACGGCGCTCGCTGGCTTTGAGCCCGATCTGGGGTGCTGTTTCGCGGATGCGCAACAGCAGCCGGGATGACAGGGGCAGGGAACCGGATCGCAGAGCCCTGGCCAGAAGCAGCGCCTGATTGTATCCACGCTGTCGAAGCCGGGTTCGAAACAGGGGGACGGGGACCAGCAGATCGGCACGAAACTCCTGCAGACAGCGGCCCAGAGTGGTGCGTAATAAATTCGCCAACGCCCGGTCAAGATTGAAGTCGCCCCCATACTTGAAACGTTGCACAGCCTGGCGCAGGGGGCCATCGTAGAGGCCTACGCTCTTGGCCCAGATGAAGGGAGGAGGATTCTGCAGACAAGCCTGACAGAGGTGATCTGTGCCCTCCAGTGCCGTAAAAGGCTGATCACAGCGCGGACAATGGGGAGAAGAGATGGGAATAATCGATTCAAGGCACTGAACACACAGTTCTGACGAGTTTTCGGGGATCTGCCGACAAAGGGGACAGAGGGCCGGAAAACATAATTGCGTTAAACCGGCCCACTCCCGACGCAAAAACTGCCAGAAGGCTCTGGAACCGCAGCCGTCCATCAAACCTGCTCCCCGCCAGCGCAGCAGCGTGCCGTTGAAGATCACCTTTGCAGCAAACTGTGGCCTGTCATTTCCGGAGGCTGGGGCAGGCCCAGCATTTCCAGGAGGGTTGGCGCAATATCGGCCAATTTCCCATGATTTAAACCCGTCTGACGTCGATCAGGGTCGACCAGAATCAACGCCACCGGGTTGGAGGTGTGCGCGGTGTGAGGGGACCCGTCGGCGGCCTTCATCTGCTCACAGTTGCCATGATCGGCGGTAATCAGCAGACTGCCTCCCGCAGCCAGAACCGCATCAACCACCCGGCCCACACAGACATCGACGGTCTCCATGGCTTCCACCGCAGCGGTCAACACGCCGGTGTGGCCGACCATGTCGGGATTGGCGTAGTTAAGCACAATCAAATCATAATTCCCCCCGGCTACCCGAGCCAATACTTCTTCGGTAACCTGCGGGGCACTCATGGCCGGTTTCAGGTCATAGGTAGCCACTTCTTGCGGCGAAGGGATCAGGACCCGATCTTCACCGGCAAAGGGAACCTCGTTACCGCCGTTGAAAAAAAATGTAACGTGGGCGTATTTTTCCGTTTCGGCAATGCGTAATTGACGTAAACCAGCTTTGGCCACCACTTCGCCGAGGATGGCGGCATAGCTCGCCTGAGGAAAAGCGACGGGCAGAGCCAGGGTTTCATCGTATTCGGTAAGACAGACAAAACCGCTTAATTGCGACCATTTGTGCCGCACAAAACCCGTGAAGTCTGCCTCGGTGAGACTGCGGGTAATCTCTCGGGCACGGTCGCCGCGAAAGTTAAAAAAGATCAGTCCGTCACCATTTTCGATGGCCACCGAAGAGCCGCCGTGTTCAATGATGCGGGGCTCGACGAACTCGTCGGTCTGGCCTGCATCATAGGCCTGCTGGATGGCCTCAGCGGCACTGCTGAAGTGCTGGCCGAGGCTTTCAGTCATGGCACGATAGGCCTTCTCGACCCGGTCCCAGCGATGATCCCGATCCATGGCAAAGAAACGGCCGGAAAGGGTCCCTACGCGACCGAGGCCAATATTGGCCAAACGTTCTTCCAAGCGGGCCAGGTAATGTATGCCGCTCTGCGGCGGCGTATCGCGGCCATCCAGAAAAGCATGAATGCAGACATCTTCAAGGCCCTGCTGTTTAGCCATTTCCAACAGGGCGTAGAGATGCTCACAGTGGGAATGAACACCGCCGTCAGACAGCAATCCCATAAGATGCAGGGTTCCGCCTTGGCTCCGTACCTTTGTCATCAGCTCGCACAAGACGGGATTTCTGAAAAAATCGCCCTGTTCGATAGCCTGGTCGATGCGGGTCAGCTCCTGATACACGACGCGCCCGGCCCCGATATTGAGGTGACCGACTTCTGAGTTGCCCATCTGCCCCTCGGGCAACCCGACAGCCAAGCCCGAAGCCTCGATCCGGGTGGTCGGATATTCGCGACGCAAGCTGTCCAGATAGGGAGTACGAGCCAGACAGGTGGCGTTGGCTTCACAGCTGGGATTGAGGCCCCAGCCATCAAGAATCATCAAGACCAGGGGACGGCGCAGGTCAGACATGGCTAGTTTCGCTCTCCGTGGTGAATTTCCCGAACTTCCGAAGCAGGCGGATGAACGATCAATGGCAGCTCGCAGAGGTTGAGGCTGCCCCAGCTGCCACAGGACTCGCAACGCCCTTGCCAGGAAGAAGCAGCGGCACCACACTGATCGCAGATATAACCGAAGCGGAATCGATCGTCCCCGCCCAAAGCTTTCTGGTATTCGATCACCGCCTCGCCGGGACGCTGGCGTCGCATATGACTTTCGGCCAGCAGCAGATGCAACTGCGGAAAATCAACCCCTTTCTTTTCCAATCCGTAGAACTGTTCCAGAGCCTCATCCACCATTTCCACCCGCAGACAGAATTTGCCGTAAAAGAACCCCAGCAGCAGATCGTCAGGACGCTCGGTAACCGCCTTCCGATAGTAATTCAGCAGAGCGTTCGGGTCCTCCTGAGACATGGCCAATTTCTCCAGACGTTTGAGGAATACGGCGTGGCCAAAGTGACGATAGGCTGTCTGCCAGGTAGCGGCCGCTTTTTCGAAACGCCCCTGCTGGCGCTGCATATCCCCCAGAGATACCTGGGCGGGCAAAAAATCGGCGTCTTCCTTGACCAGTTTTTGATAAGCCGCCAGGGCTTCCTCAAATCGCTCTTCCTTCTCCAGTTCCAGAGCCAACTGATACCGTAAACCGTTGAGCAAATTTTTCTCTGCCGCCTGGTCGGCACTGGCGGCTTTTTTCACTATCCGTTTCTGTATCGCCAGCGCTTCGCTCCACTGCTGCTGAACCAGATACAGATCCCGCAGACGAAGCTGGCCCTGGGTATTGTCGTTGTCCAACTCGAGAAGATCACGATAACAGTCCGCCGCTTCCTGCCGGCGCTCAGCCTGCTGATAGGTCTCGGCCAGAGAAAACAGGATGGTCAGATCCTTGGGAGCAAGCTTGCGTGCACGCTGCAGGGAAGCGATGCTTTCCTCGATTTCCCCTTCGGCCAACTGCACCCTGGACAGGGCCGCCAGCACTTCGATCCGGCTGCCATCCATACTCAGCGCCTTCTGCAACAATCGCCGGGCTTTGGTTTTGTCGCCGGAATGGAATCGCGCCAACCCCTCCCGATAAAGTTCGGTGATTTCCCGGCCCCGTTTTTCGGAACGGGTTCGTTTCCAGCCTTTGAACAGGTAGCTGGCTGCTCCATAGAGGTGCAGCAGATAACCGATACTCAAACCGAGGACCACGCAGGCCACCACCACCACCGCCGGCGAAGCGTGCACAACATGATCAGGGTAAAACACGATTGCTATTTCGGCCGGATTGAGCTGCAGAAAATAGATAAAAAATACCATGAACAAGATAATCAGCAGCAATAAGGTCATGAGGGTCATGGTCTTCCTCCTTGGTCATCGAAGCGGCGGCCAATGCTTCAACGGTTGTGGTAGGGTTCGTTGCGTAGGATGGTAAAGCCCCGGTACAGCTGTTCCAGCAGCAGCAGGCGGGCCATCTGATGGGTGAGGGTCAGCCCGGAAAGGGACAACAACAGATCCGCCCGCTTTTTGACTGCCGGACTAAGCCCGTAAGCACCACCGATAATAAACCACAGCTCACCGATTCCCTGCAGCATGTGCCGCCCCAGAAACTCGGATAGCTGCTCCGAATCAAATGGCTGCCCCTTCTCATCAAGGACAACCAGGACGGCACCAGCGGGAACCCGGGACAAGAGGTTTTCACCCTCCTGGTCGCGAATCGCCTGCGGGTTTGTTTTGGCACCGCCCTTGGCTTCTTTGAGCTCAATACTTAAAAATCGGCTGTAGCGTTGGAGACGACCGGCATACTCGGCGACCCCTTCCCGTAAAAAATTCTGGGAAAGCTTGCCGATGCTGATCAGGCCGATCTTCATGCAGGATCGACAGGCCGCGCCAGGGTCTCTTCGGCGATGGCTACCTCGGCGGCCTCGCTCCAGAGTCCGTCGAGGTCGTAATAGTCCCGCACTGATTCCTGAAAAACATGAACCATAACGTCACCATAGTCGATCAGTACCCAGCGACCTTCCTTGATTCCTTCAATGGCCAGGGGCATGGTGGCATGGTCTTTTTTTAAACCAAGATGAATGGAATCGGCTACGGCCTGTACCTGGCGATCAGAGCGTCCTGAGGCAATCAACAGATAATCGGTCAGCGAGGAAATCTTCCGGACATCGAGCAAGCGGACGTTGAAAGCTTTCTTATCCAGAGCATAAGCGGCGCAAAGTTGTGCGCGGTCTTGGGATTGCAAAATCGTCATAACCTTTCCCGGTACCCATACAGGGAATGCCGGCAGATGTAATTTTCCACAATGGAGGGGACCAGATAGCGAATTGAACCCTGTTCGGCAACGTACTGGCGAATCCGGGTCGAAGAGATGTCGAGAAAGGTCTCTTCCAGAAAAATCACCCGGTTTCCGTTTTGGTGCCGCAAAACATTGGCTTGATAATCGTAACAGAACAATTCGCGCATGACAACGGGCAGCAGGGCCAGGGGATCGTCCCCGGCATGACCGGGACGGGCCGCCACCACAAGGTTCGTCAACTCGAAGAGGCGGGCATAGTCTTTCCAGGTATCGATAGCCCGCCAGGAATCCATGCCGATAATAAAATAGAACTCATCCTCTGAAAATTCCCGGT
>NPIF01001052.1_pt1 | contig 17070 bp, 14 predicted proteins | sample 8637461 | NCBI WGS metagenome assembly NPIF01 (sample SAMN07420641, study PRJNA396082) | bioreactor metagenome | isolation source: sample BR12 brine-fed electro-methanogenic bioreactor BR | place: Japan: Kochi | collected 2016-12-09
GTCTTTCATTACAACGTATATTTTGTTTTTCACAAAAAAAGTCTCTATTTTCGAGCGCTCTTCCTCCTTATTGGTCCCCCAAAAAAGGTCTTTCCCATTGTCTCTAAAAGTTGGGAAATAACCAATTACAACATAACCCTCTTCTTTTATTTTCTGTATTTGCAAGATTACTTCGTGTGCGGCCTCTTCACGTTGCCAAGAACAAAAAAACACATCGTTCCTAGGATACCCCGCTTCAATGCACTTGTCTTTTGGAACTTGAAAAGCTTTCCCCAAAAGATTCGTAGTATACCTCGAAGTTGTCAAAAGGAAAAAACGTCCTGTTTGCCAAGCTACAGGATACGCAAAAATATTTGCCAATCGTTTTGCATGTTGCAATATCGATTTGTGATTTTCTCTATTATTATTTACATATTTCCCCACCTTTTTCATCGGAATCCCGTGCCAAAGGTTTACGCAAAGAGCACCATTAGAAGTCCACGGATTGATGTCGAAAAAGGATTGATCGATAATATGCACACTCGCTCTTAGGCTAAACCATATACCCCATGGCGACCACACATGAAAAGCTTCTCCCGAATAGCTGCTTCTTATTTGTTTGATAACCTCATTATTTCTAGAAAGCCATACTACCCTCTTTTTTGTGAATCTATGTACGTATAAAAAAAAGGCTTTAGAATTATCAGCAAACCTATCTCCGAACCACCCTCCCACGACCCACAGGTTTTTCTCCCTAGGCACAACAAAACACAAGATTAAAAAAACCAAATTCAATATTGAGCTCCAACACTTATTAAGTATTCTTATTAATAAGTTTTTCTTTTTAACTTTTGTGAAGGGTTTTATTGTTTGCCCCTCCTTTGAATAGATTAATCATTATACTGTTCCTGCATCTTATCGATCATTAACCGAGTGGCCTCTTCCCATTTCGGCATGTAGTGTGAGCGTAGCGTTGATAAAACAGAGCACTTGGGCCTTTTTGCGTTTGTGGGGAAATCATCACTACCCGTTGGGTTAATGACCCCACGCCAATTTTTGCATTGAAGTATTTCCTTCGCCCATTCATACCTGCTGCAGTACCCTGCGTTTGTTATATGACACAACCCCCAGGCTCTTCCCTGAAGCAAGGCATATACCGTCTCGGCCAGGTCCGGAGCATACGTGGGGGATGACACCTGGTCGTCTACCACGCGAAGCTCCGTTTTTGCCTCTGCCCATTTCAGGACTTTTTTGGGAAAACATGATTCGGCTTTCCCTTTGACACCAAACACCCAGCTGACTCTTGCAAGGATATATTTTCTGCAGAGGCTTTGGACGTAGTGCTCGCCCAGAAGTTTGCTCTTACCATATGCGTTGATGGGGTTAGGGGCGTCGACTACAGTGTACGGGCTACCCTTGGTCCCATCAAAAACGTAGTCTGTGCTGAATGTAACCAAGGGAATTCCCGTCTCTTCACAGGCAATGGCCAGGTTCCTCGGCCCGATCCCGTTGACCAAAAAAGCCTGCTCCCAGTCGGTTTCGGCCTTGTCGACATCGTTGTAAGCTGCCCCGTTGAAAACAGCCTCTGGCTTGTAAGTCAATACGGCTTCACGAACGGCCTTGAGATCGGTGATGTCGAGTTCTTTCCTCCCCAAGGCGACGTAATTTTCTTTTTTTGCGTCGAGCAAATCAGCGAAAGCCAAAGACGCCTGGCCGTCCTTGCCGGTAATGAGAAACTTCATCGATTCTGACTCCCTTTGCCTTCATACGTAAAAGGCGATTCCATGTCTTTGAAAAAGGGTAACACTTGATCTTTTTCCGAAAGAACCGGCTCGATGTCACCTAACGGCCAGTCTATCTGTACATCGGGATCATCCCAGCGGATGCCCCCTTCACCACCGGGATCGTAAAAATCAGTGCATTTGTAGTTGAAGTCGGCCACCTCGGAGAGGACGAGGAAACCGTGGGCAAAACCCGGTGGCACATAGAACATCTTGTGGTTTTCATCATCCAGGGTGAGACCATACCAGGACCCGAAAGTTGGCGAGCCTTTCCGCAAATCAACGGCAACGTCAAACACTATACCTCTGGTGACTTTGACAAGCTTTCCCTGGGGCCGGCGGGTTTGAAAGTGAAGGCCCCTGAGCACACCTTTTGTTGACCTCGACATGTTATCCTGGACAAAATCCATCGCAAGCCCTGCTTCCCGAAAGGCTTTCCGGTTGAAGGATTCGAGAAAAAATCCGCGTTGATCGGGGAAGACCTGCGGTTCGATGACCAGCAGGTCCGGGATCGGTGTCTCCTGAATTGTTATTTTGGCCATAGGTTCACCTCATTATTCCTGGAGCAGGTCCAGCAAGTATTGCCCGTACCCGTTTTTCGCAAGGGGTCTCTTAACTAGCCCCATTTTGATACTGAATGGCATTATTTGGGTTCGAAAGCCAAATTTTGCCTCTAGCTCTAGAAGTGCGGAATGCGTTTATCGAAGACATCGAAATTATCAAATAACCCATACCAATAGGGTTATTGAGAAACGGGTTAACGGAAGAAACAACACATAGCATAAATAGCCCAATTAACAAAGAACGGATTTGAACGGATTCTTGTTGACTAAGACATTTTGAAATCTTGAATCCTACAAGAAATGTTTTCAGAATCATAAAGATGTAGGCTAAGAAACCCAACAATCCAGTTAATACAAGCAGTTCCATCCAAAATAGTTCAAATTTTGTCATTATTCTCGTCTTTATTTCGCTGACAAAAACAACCTCGGTACCGAACCCTTTTCCTAAGAATAAGTTTTCAGACCAAAGAGACATCAGCGTTTTTAATTGATCACTTTTTATAATGTAACTACTGTCATTTACGTTAATTCTATTTACGAAAGCCGTCCAAGCATACTCTCCTAAAGTTAATGCCATTACAGTAAAAATCATTACCAACGCGAGCATAACGTATATTCTTTTACCGCCCTTAGATATTAAACCAACTCCGACAATACCTACGAATAAAGCAATCCAAATTCCCATAGTCATTGTTGTCAAACAGCCCATAAAGAGGATTATCATATATACAACATTGACAAAATTACGTTCCTTTTTCAAGTTTACCCATCGCATCATTATATTTATAAAAGCAATCGCCATATAAGGACTCGTCTTGAAAAACACACTTGGAAGTCCATACCTTATTGCTAAATGTCCGTAATAATGTTTTTGCATAACACGATTTATTATATTAAACATGCCCGGTTCTACTTTTATCAACACAAAGAGGCATATTGTCAGCACAGCAAAGATTACAGCCCCTATATTAAATAATTTTACAACTTGAAGAGCTTTTTCTTTTGAGTCAATAAATATAGTAAAAGGCAAAAGCATGAACAAGTATAAATAGCCCTTGCTCGCAAAAATTATATCTTCTGGCGAGTATCCTCTTAAAATACCGTTGATAACAGCTACCAAATACAGTGCAAAAAAGGTGAAAAGAGGCGCATAAAAGAGGTTTTTCGGAGTTTTAAAACCTTTTTTCCAAACATCTACAATAAAGAAAAGCATCGCAGAAAGGAATAGAACATATCTAGGAGTTAACGGGCCAAACGAAAATATCCTACCTGCTCCTCCATAAATCAGATCCAATACAACTAAAAGTCCCAAAAAACAAATCCTTTTACCCTTTACCAAATTTACAACTACGTTTCCCTTGCTACTTGAGACAATGTACACCATTTTTTGGCACCCACCGTTTGCTCTTTATCTTTAGTCATTCTGCGCAAAGTCGATTATGATTCGTTTTCGTTATCCCTCCCAGAGCTCTTTAAAACCAACAGAATCAAGAACGTTATGTTTTTGTGCTTGAGAGATAGCTTAAAGGAGCGAAATGTTATTTTCGCAAAATAGTAGAACCGTCCCCAAAAACTATTTTTGCAAAAAACATAAAAATCCCTTTTGTATATCATGAATCGCTTTACTTCTGCGTCAAAATCCTTTTGTTCATGATCGGAAAATTCTTGCATTAACCTCGCATTGAAAAGTACAATCCCTTTGAAATATTTTTTATACTCTCGGATAAAATAATGGTCTATGTAATCGAGGAAAAGTTCTTCGTTGTATTTTCCCACCTTAGAAAAAACACATCTCTTGACTGCCATACCAGTATTTATGGCTGTGCTATCAAAATACACACCAGCGGCCCTAGGATAGGACCTTCTTTTGACATGATAACCAAAAATTTTGCTGGGCGATATTTGAATACCTTTCTGACTGGATAAGACATAAGGGACATGTATGTATATGTCCGGATGCTCCTTTATAGAACTTTCTAATTGTTCAAAAAAATCTGGAAGAATCCTCGTATCTTGATCAAAAAAGACCACCCAGTTATCTTCATGGTCGCTAATCAAAGAAATCGCTTTGTTGTAGGCCTTACTCAGACCCATATTTCCTTTCATATCTATATAGACAATATTGGATTTCTCACAAAACAACCGGTTATTTTTTTTTATTGACTCGTCTGTGCTATTGTCACACAATATAAAACTCGACAATACGACTCTTTGGCTCACAAGATAATTTACACTGGGGCTTTTCGTACACTTTTCGTTATAGATAACTAATACGCTATGGAATTTCATTGGCTAAATGCTACTCAAATCATTTTTCCCTTGGAGCAGGTCCAGCAAGTATTGCCCGTACCCGTTTTTCGCAAGGGGTCTTGCCAACTTCTCAAGCTGGTTTGAATCGATATACCCCTTCCTGTAGGCAATCTCCTCTGGACAAGATACCATGAGGCCTTGCCTTTTCTGGATCGTTTCTATGAATGTCGCCGCTTCGAGAAGACTGTCGTGGGTCCCTGTGTCGAGCCAGGCGAAGCCCCTTCCGAGGACATCGACCCGGAGCGTGCCTTCTTCAAGATACAGCCTGTTAAGGTCGGTGATTTCAAGTTCTCCCCGCGCCGAGGGCTTGAGGGCATGGGCTTTTTCGACGACGGTGTTATCGTAAAAATATAACCCCACTACGGCGTAATATGACTTGGGAGCTTTGGGTTTTTCCTCGATGCTTGTCACGCGGCCCGTCTTGTCAAAGGCGACGACACCGTATCGCTCAGGGTCTTTTACGGGATATCCAAAGACCTTTGCCCCTTTTTCCAGCATGGCGGCATTCGTCAGTATTTCGCTGAATCCGCGGCCGTAAAAGAGGTTGTCCCCCAAAACAAGAGCGCAGCTGTCTCCGCTTATGAAATCTTCCCCAATCAGGAAGGCTTGCGCCAATCCACCGGGTTCCGGCTGCACCGAATAGGTTATCGACAACCCCCATTGGCTGCCGTCATTGAGAAGCCTCTTGAACGCCGGCAAGTCATCCGGGGTCGTAATGACGAGGATGTCCCGAATGCCCGCCAGCATGAGGGTGCTTAAGGGGTAATAGATCATGGGCTTGTCGTAGACGGGCATGAGCTGCTTGCTCACGGGAAGGGTCAAGGGATAAAGCCGCGTTCCGCTTCCGCCGGCGAGAATGATGCCTTTTTTGATCATTTTTTTGCCTCCCTGCTGGTGCCAAGACCGAGCCGTTCAAGGCCGTATTTGCCGTGGGTGACTTCTTTCACCCACCACTGGTTGTCCAGGTACCATTGTACGGTTTTTTTGAGGCCCGTCTCGAAGGTTTCCTTCGGTTTCCAGTTGAGTTCTCGCTGGATTTTACCGGCATCGATGGCATAGCGGCGGTCGTGGCCGGGCCGGTCGGTGACGAAGGTTATCTGGTCACTGTAGGTGGTTCCGTCCTCTTTGGGCCGCAGGCTGTCGAGCAGGTCGCAGAGGGTATGCACTACCTCGAGGTTGGTCTTTTCGTTGTGTCCTCCAATGTTGTAGGTTTCCCCTGGACGCCCTTTTTCAAACACCTCAAGCAATGCCTCGCAGTGGTCCTGTACATAAAGCCAGTCCCGGATGTTGCCGCCATCACCATAGACAGGAAGGGGTTTGCCTTCAAGGGCTGTGATGATCATGAGCGGTATGAGCTTCTCAGGGAACTGGTAGGGTCCGTAGTTGTTTGAACAGTTCGTAATTACCGTCGGGAGACCGTAGGTATGGTAAAACGCACGGACAAGGTGGTCCGACGAGGCCTTTGAGGCCGAGTAGGGCGAACGGGGGCTGTAGGGCGTCTCCTCGTTGAAGAGTCCTACTGGACCCAGTGAACCAAAGACTTCGTCCGTGGAAACGTGGAGGAACCGGAAAACTTCCTGTTCCGAAGCGTTGAGATTTTTCCAGTAATCCAAAGCTGCCGACAAGAGCTTGTAGGTTCCCACAATATTGGTCTGAATGAAGTCATCAGGGGCGTCGATGGAACGGTCCACGTGGCTTTCGGCTGCAAGGTTCAGAATCCCTGTCGGATGTTCCTTTTCAAGGAGTTGTGTGGTGAGGCGTGAATCAGCGATATCGCCGTGGATGAATTTGTATGAGGCATTGTCCTCAACATCTCTTAAGGATGCAAGATTTCCCGCGTAGGTGAGCTTGTCCAGGTTGATGACCTGGTACCCTTTTTCAAGGCAGTACCGGACAAGATTGCTTCCGATGAAGCCGCAGCCTCCGGTGATGAGTAATGAGGTGTCTTGTTGTTTCATCGGTTACCTCCATTAAGTATTTCCTTATCTCTTAAGTTTCGAATCTGGATCGTTGTCGCTTACTGTAACACCTAATTATTTAATCTAGGACTAATCAAGAAGATAGAAATCCTATTGTGAAGTCTATATTTTGTCCCTTTCGTGCAATCCCTTTAACAAAAAAAACCTGTCCATCAGTTTCTTTTTTAGAGATTGGTTGCTTCTCCCAGTTGTTGGGGAGGCATTTCCTCCATGTCTTCTGTAATATATCAATGGTTCGTCAAGGAATATTACGTTATAAAACTTCTCGGCAACCATTCCTATCCAGGAATCATGCATTGGAATATTTTTAGGAAAGGGTAACGCTCTTTCAAGTATCTTCCGATCAAATGCCATACAACACCCTACATAAGGATTTCTCACCAAGTTCCTGAAAAAAGCGGTTCTTGGTACTCTCTGCTCGAAAAAAGTCCCTTTTACGGAATCAATAGTTTCTCCTGTGATATAAGCATCATGGACAACACAATCATACCCTTTTTGGAAATACGGTAATATCTTGCCCGTTTTGTCCTCGGACCAAACGTCATCTTGATCAGATAAGAAAATATATTTCCCTCTTGCAAAGTTTAGACCATTTTCAAAGTTGTTTACCACTCCATGGGCTCCTTGATTATGAACAATATGAATTCTTTTATCGTCAAAAGAAGAAATAATTTCTAAGGTGGCATCCGTAGAAGAATCATCCGAAATAATCAATTCATCTTCCGGCGAGAGTTGACATAAGATACTCTCGATTTGGTAGGAAATATATTTGGCACCATTGTATGAAGCCATAACCACAGAAATAGTCATATTTGCAAACCTTCTCCGTAACAAAATCTTTTTTTGCTCAAACCCACAAGCAGACAATCACAATGTTTTTTATAACCTTCCGTACCTATCCTCCACCCTCACAATATCATCCTCACCCAGGTAACTCCCCGACTGCACCTCTATCAGTTCCAGGGGGATCTTGCCGGGATTTTCCAGGGCATGGGTTTTTCCTATGGGAATGAAGGTGGATTCGTTTTCCGCCAGCATGAGGGTTTTGTCCTCGATCGTCACCTTGGCTGTGCCCTTTACCACGATCCAGTGTTCGGCCCTGTGGTAATGCATCTGAGTCGAGGTCTTTGCGCCCGGCTTTACGACAATCCTTTTTACCTGAAACCTCGCGCCTCTTTCAAGGCTGTCGTAAAAGCCCCAGGGGCGGTAGACTTCCCTATGGTTCAGGTACTCGCCTTTTCCCTGTTTCTTGAGTTTCTCGACGATATTCCTGATCTCCTGTGTCCTGTCCTTGTGTATGACCATGACGGCGTCTTTTGTCTCCACGATTATCAGGTCTTTAAGGCCCAGTGCCGTCGTGAGGCGGCTTTCGGAACGGATAAGGCAGTTTTGGATATCTTCAACCATGACGTCGCCCTGGACGGTATTGCCTTCTCCGTCCTTTGGAGAAACATCAAGAAGTGAAGCCCAGGAACCGATGTCGTTCCATCCGGCGTCGAGGGGAATAACCGCAGCTTTTTTTGTCTTTTCCATGACGGCATAGTCGATGGAGTCCTTGGGGCAGGTGGCGAAAGCTTTTTCATCGATCCGCAGAAAATCCAGGTCCTTTTTGACCCCCGAAAAGGCCCTTTCGCAGGCATTTGCCATATCGGGGGCGTATGCTTCGAGTTCCTCCAAGTACCCATTCGCCCCGAAAAGGAACATGCCGCTGTTCCAGTAATATTCACCTGTTTTGAGATATTCCTCCGCAGTGGCTTCGTCGGGTTTTTCAACAAAGGTGGCGACTTGAAATATCCCGTCGTCTTCTTGACTTCCCCGACGGATGTAACCATAGCCCGTTTCGGGCCTGTGGGGTACGATGCCGAAGGTGACCAGCTTGCCATCCTGCGCGGCCCCGAAGGCCTTTTTTACAGCTTCCTGGAAAGCGGACGTGTCGGCAATCAGGTGATCGGCCGGTAAAACCAACAGCACGGCCTCTTCGTTTTGCTTAAGTGCCTCAAGGGCGGCCAGTGCGATGGCCGGCGCCGTGTTTTTGGGGACCGGCTCCAGGATAATGCTGGCATTATCGATGCCAATTTGCCTCAGCTGTTCGGCGGCCAAAAAACGGTGTTCCTCGTTGCAGACAACTATGGGCGCTTGGCAGTCAAGACCCTGCAGCCTTTCTATGGTCTGCTGAAGCATGGTTTTTTCACCCAGAAGGGGCAGAAACTGTTTTGGGTAAAGCTGCCGCGACAGGGGCCAGAGCCGTGTCCCCGAGCCTCCGGCGAGGATGACTGGTATCAATGGTTTGGCCATCTTTTGGGCACTCCTTTTACTTCGCACGAATTTCGTTCCGGTGTTCCAGAAACCACTGGTAGGTCTGCCTGATTCCATCTTCAAGGGAAATTACAGCCTCCCATCCCAGGGCATTCAAGCGACTCACGTCCAGAAGCTTCTGCGGTGTTCCGTCGGGTTTGGACGGATCGAACCGGATTTCTCCCTTATAGCCTGTGACCTTGGCGATTGTTTCGGCCAGTTCGCGGATGGTGCAGTCTTTGCCGGTGCCGATGTTGACATGAGACAACATGGGTTTTGTGTTGGCTTTGTATGTTTTTTCATTAAGGTTCATGATGTACAGGCAGGCGGAGGCCATGTCGTCTACGTGGAGAAATTCTCTCCTGGGTCTCCCGCTTCCCCAGACTTCTACATATTCTGATTGGTTGGTTTTCGCCTCGTGAAATTTTCTCAGTAGACCGGGAAGCACATGGCTGTTTTCGGGGTGGAAGTTGTCGCCCGGGCCGTAGAGATTCGTGGGCATGACGGAGCGGAAGTCGGTGCCGTGCTGCCTGTTGACGCTTTCGCACATTTTGATCCCGGCGATCTTGGCGATGGCGTAGGGCTCGTTGGTGGGCTCCAGGGGACCAGTTAGAAGATATTCTTCCTTCATGGGCTGGGGGCATTCCCTGGGATAGATGCAGGAACTTCCCAGAAACAGAAGCCTTTTAACACCCGTTCGAAGTGCGTGGGTGATGACGTTGGTCTGGATCTGGATGTTTTGTATGATGAAGTCAGCGGGGTAGGTGTTGTTGGCATGGATGCCGCCGACCTTGGCCGCAGCGAGGAAAACGTACTCCGGTTTTTCCTCATCGAAGAAGGATTTTACGGCGCTTTCGTCCCGGAGGTTGAGCTCCTTGCTGGCCCTGAGTATGAGGTTCGAGTAGCCTTCTTTTTCAAGTCTTCTGACAAGGGCCGAACCGACAAGGCCCCTGTGTCCGGCGACGTAGATTTTCGCGTTTTTATTCATCTCGGTTCTCCTTCCCACGTCTGTTTAGACGTGGAACTCCTCGAAACTGCTGTTGATTTCGTATCCGGCCTTTTGGCACAGCTGCTCTTTTTCGAAAAGGCGCAGGTCTTCTTCAACCATTTCACTAACCAACTGCCGAAGGGATGTCTTTGCCTCCCAGCCGAGCTTTTCCTTTGCCTTGGTGGCGTCGCCGAGGAGAAGGTCCACCTCGGTGGGTCGGAAATATCTGGGGTCCACTTCCACAAGGGTTTGGCCTGTTTCGGCATCGATCCCCTTTTCGTCGACACCGAAACCATGCCACTGGATGTGGAATCCCGTTGCGGCAAAGGCAAGTTCGACAAATTCTCTCACCGAATGGGTTTTGCCCGTGGCAATGACGAAATCGTCAGGCTCGTCGTGCTGGAGGATCCTCCACATGGCCTCGACGTAATCCCTGGCGTGGCCCCAGTCCCTTTTGGCGTCGAGGTTGCCGAGAAACACCTTTTTCTGCAGGCCCAGCTTGATGCGCGCAGCGGCGCGGGTGATCTTCCGGGTGACGAATGTTTCGCCCCTGACAGGAGATTCGTGGTTAAAGAGGATACCGTTTGAGGCGAACATGCCGTAGGCCTCGCGGTAATTAACGGTTACCCAGTAGGCATAGAGCTTGGCCGCGGCGTAGGGACTGCGTGGGTTGAAGGGCGTTTTCTCCGTTTGTGGTATTTCTGCAACCTTGCCGTAGAGTTCGCTCGTAGAAGCCTGGTAGAAGCGTGTCCTTTTTTCGAGCCCCAGGATCCGGATGGCCTCCAGGAGCCGCAAGGTGCCGAGGGCGTCGCTGTTTGCAGTGTATTCTGGCGTCTCGAAGGAAACCTTCACGTGGCTTTGGGCGGCCAAATTGTAGATTTCGTCGGGTTGCACTTCCTGGATTATGCGGATGAGGTTGGTGGAATCCGTCAGATCACCGTAATGCAAGTGGAGCTTGACGTTTTCCTCGTGGGGGTCACGGTACAGGTGATCTATTCTCCCTGTATTGAAAAGGGAACTCCGGCGCTTGATGCCGTGGACTTCGTAGTCTTTGTCAATCAGGAGCTCGGCCAGGTAGGCTCCGTCCTGGCCGGTTATGCCGGTGATGAGGGCTGTTTTCACTTAGAATTTCCTCCCCTAATGCAATGTTTCCTTTTAAGTTTCCTTTTAATAAGCAACCGCTTTCCATTGTTTCCATATTATTTTTCGGAGATGCTTTAAAGACATCAGTCCGTTTTTTTCACCATTTCTTCAAGAAAACTGCAAAGTTTACCACAAAGCCTGCTTTTCGAATAATACTCCTCAATTGTTTGTCTTGCGTTTTTTTGAAAAATAGCACGTTCTTCTTTTGAAGATAAGGCCAAATTGTGAATAATTTTACTGCCTTGTTCGACATCGCCGTGACAAATGTGAAACCCTACACCATTTTTCTTGACAATCTCAGCAAGATGAGATCTTTCCGGACCGATCGTCAGTACCGGTCGGCCAACTCCAAGTGCTCCATATATTTTGCTCGGATGAACGATACCTGTCATCGTCTCTCCTATCACCGCCACATGGAGATCTGCCGCGGAAAGCAGATCTTCGAGTTTGTTAAAAGGCTGGTAAGGGAAAGTAACAATATTTGCTTTACCGGACGCTGCTATTCTTTCAACTTTGCCTTTTTCAGTTCCACCACCAACAAAAACAAATACTATGTTTTCTTCGTCCTTAAGATTCTCAGCAATTCGAAGCAGTGTATCCAAAGGATTAGCGGGGCTGTGATTTCCGCTGTACAAAACGACGAACCGGTCTACGAGACCGTTATTTTCTGCAAAAACACTTTTATTTTTTGGGATAAACTCTTTCAATTGCATATGAGGCCAAGGTGGAATTACTTCAATTTTGCCTTTTAGTGCCGTCTTTTTTTCTAATGTTGCAACCATATAACGGTCAAGTGTTACAACATATTTGGCGTTTCTTAAAGCAACCTTGTTGAAAAACTCTAATATACGCACACTTAGGCTTTCCTTTTTAAACACCCCTAAGGCAATTGCCTGGTCCGGGTTAATATCCATAACCCAAAAAGAAACTGGTTTTCGTAGCACAATGGCAACAAAAGAACCAATTAAACTGCTTAAGGGCGGTACCGTAGTAAAAAGAAGTGATTTGAATTTTATTTTTACTGATATATAATAAATGCTTTTTATTATAAAGCTTAAGTACCCTCTGATTCTCGAGAAAATGGTACCTTTCCCAAATGAAGTATTTGGTATTCTGATTATCTCGATGTTCCCTATTTGTTCATGGATGGAATATTTCTTTTTGGGGTCATCATATCCTTCCCTAGAAGTAAGGACTCCAACATGGTACCCCCTTGAACCCATTTCCGTCGCCACATCGTACAAGTATTGACCAACACTTGCGGGGTCCGGCGGAAATACCTGGCTGACGATCAGGATGTCCTTGGTATCTTTCATACGCATGGGTTCCCCGACCCTTTCCAAAAATCGGCTCCGATTTTCTCTTTTTTTCTAAACCATATACAGGTTTTTTCGAAACCTGTTCTCATTGAATACTTTGGTTCCCAACCCAGTTTCCTCAAGATTTTCTGATTTGAAATAGTTAGGGATCTGGTCAGCTTATCAATTTCTGAAGATTTATCCATTAGAATCCCTATTTGCCTGAGCATAACCTTAGGTACAGGCACCAGTCTGGGCTTTTTCCCCATATGCCTACCCATTTCGACCATGATTTCTTTAGTTGATGGCGTCTCGCTGTCAGCAACATGGTAAATCTGTCCGGCCGCTTTTTCCGATTGCAAACAGGTGAGAATCGCATCCGTCAAATTTTCTACGTAGAGCATGCTTCTGGCGTTTTCAATCATCCCGAAGGGAAGGGGGAATCCGCGATCCACTGCCTTGAGGAGTCTTAAAAAATTCCCTTTAACACCAGGGCCGTAAATCATCGGTGGGCGGAAAATCACGGTATCTATTCTCTTTTTGTATTTCTGGATCAGTTCTTCCGCCTCCCGCTTGCTGATTCCATAGGAGTCAACAGGATGACAGGGAGACTCTTCCGTAAAGGGTTTGTCGATTGGTGTCTCTTCCCCGACAGCTTTTATGGAACTGAGGTATATGAATCGCTTCACTCCTGCCGCGCTGGACGCGTCGAGAAGGGCTTTTGTGATATCGACGTTGATGTGCCTGTAGTCCGGCAAAGCCTTGAGGTCACCGGAATCGGAAGAGTGGGTCTTGGCTATGAGATGAACAACAATATTAACGTCTGCCAAAAGCGATTGCCAGGCTTCGGCGGAATAAACATCCTGGATTTTTGCGTGTTCGTAATTGTTCATTTCCGGAAAAGGAGACACTTCTTTTCGGGATACTCCACGGACCTTGTATCCCTTTTCCGCAAGGTGGCGCACCAGGTGGCTTCCTACAAAACCGGTGGCTCCTGTCACAAGTACCTTTCCCATTTAGTAACCCGCCTTTTGGGTCGTTTTGTCGTCGAGAATATGTTTCCAGCGTTTGTCCAGCATACCCCAAAGCAGGATCAGCACAAAAAACACTGTGATAAATGGTATCACAGGGTTTTTCATCGCTCTGCCTGTTACAACAAGAAACACGAAAAGTGCAACGTCAAACACCAGAAACGACAGAGTCACAACCTGATGCGAGTGCCCTTTTTGCACGGCCAGTTGGTACACATGGCTCCTGTGAGCCTGAAAGAGTTTTTCTTTTCTTTTCATGCGGCGTAGAAGCGTCAGCGTGGCATCGATAACAAAAGGTGCAAGGAGAACGGCCCAGACCAGAGCCGGAGCTGAACCCGTATGTTCTCCTTCCAGGGCGTAAACGAAGAAGACAATGCCTAAAAACCCGCTGCCCACGTCACCCATAAAGACCTTTGCAGGGGGCCAGTTCCAGCACAAAAACCCGGCGAGAGAGAGGGCAAGCAGGGCCAGGCTCGTTGCGATTGTTGCCTGCCCATTTTGGAGAAAAAACCAGGCACCTGCCAGCGATACGAAAACACCCTGGCCACCGGCAAGGCCGTCAATGCCATCCATGAAATTGTACAGGTTGATGAGCCAGACTCCTCCGATAAAAGCCAGGATTGTTCCCAAAATGCCAAGTTTAACGGTGATGTTTTTCGTGAGGATGAGTTCCGGCATACAGCCAAGGCAGTACAGGGCCCAGACTACGGCCACAGATTGTGCGAGAAGGCGAACTTTTGGTGACAGGTGCCTCCTGTCGTCAATCCATCCCGTCAGGGCCACTATTGTTCCGCTGCCCAGAAGGGCACTCCAGAGTTCCCTGTTTACAGGCAATAAGATGTAAAAAAAGGCCATCGAAACCAAAAAGACGGCCGCAAAGACCACGCCCCCGCCCCTTGGCGTGGGGGTGGAATGAGAGCTTCTTTCGTTGGGAATGTCCAGAATCAGTTTATCCTCGGGCTTGCTGAAATACCAACGGGTCCCGAACAAGGATACAAAAAAGGCAAGGATCAGAAGAGGGACAAGAATCATACCGGCACGCTCATCCTTCTTTGACCTCGGTCACGAGGCCCTTATTCCCAAAGGTCGGCACTATCTGCTTTATGACGGCGATAATCTCTTCCCTGTCGCCATCAGCGGCTACCTTGAGGAGGTCTTCGAGTTTCGCCGTAAAGCCTTCGCCAATGTCGCTCTGGTTGGCCACGTAGATCTTTTCGTGGGGGGTGGCTTTGGTGCCCTCTTCCGCTGTGAGAAGCTCCTCGAAGAGTTTCTCCCCGGGTCTGAGGCCGGTGTAGATTATGTCTATGTCCTCGTAGGGCTGCAGCCCCGAAAGCTGGATAAGGTCTTCGGCCAGGTTTTTGATTTTGACGGGTTTTCCCATGTCGAGCACGTAGACGGTGCCGTTGTCGGGCAGGGCCGCCGCCTGCAGCACCAGCTGGGCCGCTTCGGGGATGGTCATGAAATAGCGCCGCATGTCGGGGTGGGTGATGGTGACGGGGCCGCCCGAAGCTATCTGGCGTTTGAAGACGGGGATGACGCTGCCCCGGCTCCCGAGCACATTGCCGAAGCGGACGGAGACAAAGTGCTGCTCTGGCCTGGCCTTTGAGGCGCACTGGCGGACTACCATCTCGGCGATGCGCTTTGAGGCGCCCATGATGGATGTTGGGTTTACGGCCTTGTCGGTGGAGATGTTGACGAAGTGCTCCACATTGTACTCAAGGGCCAGCTCGGCCACGTTGCGGGTGCCGCCTACGTTGTTGAGGATGGCCTGGTCTGCGTTGGCCTCCATCAGGGGCACGTGCTTGTGGGCGGCGGCGTGGAAGACGACCCGTGGACGGTGCTTTTTGTAGATTTTTTCGAGCTTGTGGCGGTTTTGTACGTCGGCGATGATGAGTTCGTGGGGCAAGCCCGGGAAAAGGTCCCTGAGGTCCTGCTGGAGCTCGAAGAGGCTGTTTTCTCCCCTTCCAAGCATAAGGATCTTTTCGGGATTGAAGCGGGCCACCTGGCGGACGATTTCGGATCCGATGGACCCCCCCGCCCCGGTGACCAGGATGGTCTTGTCCTTCAGGTACTTCGATATGGCAGAGACGTCCAGGCGGACCTGCTCGCGGCCCAGAAGGTCGGCCACGTCCACCTCGCGGATCTGTGATATGGATACCGCACCCGAGAGGACTTCGTAAACGCCCGGTATTATCCGGTACCCGACTTTGGCCTTGCGGGAAAGCTCCACGATGCGGCGCACCAGCTTGCCCTCGGCCGAGGGGATGGAGATGAGGACCTCCTGGATTCCTTTCTGGCGCACCTTTTCGGGAAGGACCTCTATGGGGCCCAAAACGGGAAGGCCGACGATCCTGGTGCCTATCTTGACGGGGTCGTCGTCGAGAAACCCCTCGGGCATGAGGCCTGCCTCGGGGTGACGGAGCATTTCTCGCGCTATCAGGGATCCGGCATCACCGGCCCCGACGATGAGGATTTTTTTGGGTTTGACCCAGCCCTGGCGTGCCCCGCGTTTGCTGCGTTCGCAGTAGCAGCGGTAAAGAACCCTGATACCGCCGAGAGACAAAATCGCAAGCAGCGTGTTGATTGCTGTAACGCTCCGTGGCACGGCTACTATTTCCCTGGCAAAAAAGCTCAGCGCGGACGTGGCGAGGCCGAAAAAGAGCATGGCCTGCAGCAGCGTCAAGAGGTCGAGTATGCCCGTGCCGCGCCAGGAGCGCAGCGGCAGTTTCCAGATAAATTCGGCAGCCAGCAGGCAGAGGCCGGAAATCAGCATGTACCAGGGAAGCCGGACGGCAAACAGGTCGAGATTTCCCTCAAAGCGCAGGTAAAAAGCCAGAAAGGAACAAATGACGCTTCCAAGGAGAATGTCCGTCAAGAGTTTAAGTCCATAGTTCCTGTAAAAAATCCACATGGCCGAAGCTCCCGTTTTTGTTTAATGCCTCAGTAGTCGGATGGAATTGGCGATTTAGCTCGAATATCGGCGGTTTGCGCGCTTTTATCAACTAGCACATAGCATATTGCATTTTAAAGCCTGTTTGAAGGGAAGGCAACGACAAATTGAACCTGCGCTCAAAACACATATTTTGAAGTATAGTGCACAAATATAGCTAGTTTTGTGCATTATGTGTTAGCAATCAGGGACCGAAACAGGAAGAAGTCGATTTCGTCGTCAAGGAAGGGACAAAGGTCTCCTCTTTAATTCAGGCGAAACCTGCTCAAGGCCTCTGAAAAGCTGGGCTGCGATAATCTTATTGTTCTGACGGAAAATCATGAAGGAGAGGAACATCATTCATGGTATGGGATGGAAGGAACCATCCGGTACATCCTCTTGTGGAAGTGGCTTTTGGCATGACCGGACTAAAAGGCTCTTGCCACAAGCCGGGACGATCTCGGCACGGGTCACCCCTCAAGTCACCCCCACGTTACTCCTCAAGATATCCTGATGTCCGGGAGGATTTTACCCACCGGGCGGCGCGGCCCCTGCCTGTGCAGCTGACAATCCCCTGCTCCCGAAGGCCCTTCAACGAGCGCCTGAGGGCATGTTCGGACACATCGGGCAGCGCTTGGGCCAGTTCTTTGAAGGTGAAGGCCTCGGGCATTTTTTTTATGGCTTCTTTTACCTGCGCGGTGGTGAGGCTCGGGATGTCGGGCGAGGAAACAAAGGGCGGCTTTTGCGTCGTCAGGCGGCCCTGGGGCTCTTCTT
>NPIF01000721.1_pt1 | contig 17063 bp, 20 predicted proteins | sample 8637461 | NCBI WGS metagenome assembly NPIF01 (sample SAMN07420641, study PRJNA396082) | bioreactor metagenome | isolation source: sample BR12 brine-fed electro-methanogenic bioreactor BR | place: Japan: Kochi | collected 2016-12-09
CGTTGCCTTCGCGGCTTCGAAAACCGCATTGGCGCGTTCTTCTTTCCGGGCCTCGATAGGATCCATGCCCTCGTTCCGTAACCGCGCCGCATCGTCGCGCTTTTGGCGGGCGCCTTTCAAACTGACTGTGGAAACAGGGCCAAGGCCCATCTGCCGCGGCCGGCCGTTCAGCATGAAGCGGTAGAGCCAAGATTTCGCGCCTTTGGCTGAGATCTGCAGATAGAGCCCGCCGCCGTCTGGATAGAGGCCTGGTTTTTTGGCTCGCGATACCGCGAGAGCGTTTAGGCGATTTTGGGGCCGAGCCATGAGCTCCTACCTACAATCTTACCCACAAATAATATTCGGATTGTAGCAGACAATCTCGGACGGTGCTAGACCGTACAGGAAAGAACTCAATGAAAACATTGGTTTTTTGCGGATAGATGCGTACAACGGCAAACGCTGGAAAACATTAGTTAGGCGGACACCTGCTCGTCGACGTCGGCGTCGGCGCAGGCCGCCGTAACCAGAGCGGTGATCGCCTGGATGAACTCCACCCGCTCCTCCCGGGTTTCCGGCTCGAGAAGGTCGGCGGCATAGTCGAAAGCGGCGGCGAAAACAGGGACATAGGCCTGCGAATGGGCGGTGCGCGAGAAGATCGCGTCAATGCCGTTCCGTCCGCAGCGCTCGGCCGCGTAGACGACTTCCTGTTCGGTAAGCCCGGAGATCACGGCCAGGATGGATTCGGACAGGCCGATCTCGCCGCGGCAGAGGGTCATCAGGGCCAGACGCGGCGTCGGGGTCGTGCATTCGATGACGAAGTCGAGGATGGTGTCGGCGTCGGCCTCGCTCTCCCGGAGGGAGCGGGCGAGCTCGACGGTGATCGACTCCCCAACGATGCTGGCGATCTTTATGGCGGTCAGCGGGTTGATGAAATAACGCTCGCGCAGGATCTGGAAGGCTCGGGAAACGCCGACGGTGATCAGGCTCGACAGCATGGTGAGCGGCAGATGCATGCCGGTTTCGTCGCGGGTGATGTCGACGCGGATCGGAGAGCTGGCGCCGGTCCCTTCTTCGGCCTCCGAGTCGAAGGACTTACCGTTGACGCTAACGAGGGCCAGGTGACGGAAATTCCCGCTTGCCGTGATACTCTTGGTGTTCTTGATGGTATCGGCAAAGGCCTTATCCCCAAGAAGGTTCACCTGACGCAAGAAGGCGTGGTGAGCCTGAACGAGCTGGGCAGAGATCGAGACCGCCAGATCATCGCTGAGATCCTGCGACATATGGACCTGCCGAGCCGTCTCGATGGAGAACAGGGTGTCCATCTTATCAAGAGCCTTCTCGGCGCTGCTGCGCTCGACGAAGAAAAGGTTCTGCTCCTGGTCGGCCGTCGTGTCGACGATCTTGATGATGGAGTCGGAGATCTCGGCGATCTTGGCAAATGCTTCGGTGGTGGCGGTGTTGCTGGTGGACGTCATTATTTTTACCCCTTGAGTTCTTCTGGCCCGGCATCCGGCTTGGTCGTTGCCGTTGTGAATTCTATCGTTCTCGTTACGCGGCTAGGATGACTGGTGAGGTTTCCGTTGCCTCCTGCAACTCCCGTTGCCTCTCGCAACTCCCGTTGCCTCACGTAACGGGAATTTGTATGGCCCAGGACCGTGGAGAGGTAAACAGAAAATGTATCGAAAAGTCGTAGGAAGGATTATTTTTTGCCGAAATCTTTTATTAATTTCAACAAATTGTCGATCTTGTGAGATTGAATCGCAACGGCCGCCGAGGTGGGATAGAGGCGAGCGTGGACCCCTTCCGTCCGAACTTCGATAAACGCCCTCTTGCGAAGCTTTCCGATGTGGTGATGAAGGCTCGTGAAGGGAATATCGAGCTCTTTCGAGAGACTCGTGATGTCGTAGGGCCGTCCTTCGCTGAGCCCGATCATGACCTGCTGGATAATCCTGTTGTCCCGTGGGGACAGCGGGCCGTGGTCGCCGATTCGAGAGACATCGCGCAGAAGTCGCAGGTTCTTCAGGAATTCCGGTGTCAGGTTGGATCGTGGCATNNGGCATTCTGGAGTCCGTCGTCCTGAGAAAATCGTGTTGCGGATTCTCAGGGATTCAAAACCTCTGCGCCGAGAGCTATATTCAACTAAAAGAACCGCTGCGGATTGCTGATACCATGAGCAAAGAGCCGATTCCATTGGAATCATACCTGGATAACGCCCTCGTTCCCTTCGGGGAGCGCGCGCGCGACTATGCGAGCCGCAGCAAGGCGGAAAACACGCTCGAGGCCTATCGCGGTGACATCAACGATTTTACGGATTGGTGCAAGGCCAGGGGAATCGAATCCGATCCGCCGTGCCCGGGCGGGGTCGTCGCCGAGTATCTCGCGCAAGTGGCGGACAAAAGAAAGCTGGCGACGGTACGGCGCCGGCTGGCCGCGTTGAACTGGTGGCACACCCTGAAGGGGCATATCCCTCCCGGTAAGACACCGCCAGTCATCATGACGCTGGACGGCATCAAAAGAAATNNCACGGAGGCTAAGCGCGCGATCGTCGTCGAGGAGTTGCGCAAGATTGTTTTCGGCGTACCGGAAACACGCCGGGGGATACGCGACCGCGCCCTGATCCTGATGGGCTTCGGCGGCGCCCTCCGCCGATCGGAGCTCGTCCGCCTCAGAGTCCGAGACGTACGCAACGAGGCCGACGGCCTGCGGATCACCATACCCTATTCGAAGACGGACCAGTTCGGGGAGGGTCAGACCGTGGGGGTGAACTACGGCAGGGATTCGAATCTGTGCCCCGTTCTCGTCTATCGCTACTGGCGCCAGGTATCGGAGATCAAGAGCGGTTTCGTCTTCCGTCCGATCGACCGCTGGGGAAACATATCCGATGACGACGTCCATCTCTCGGAAGATGCGGTTGCGCTGATTCTCAAGCGGGCAGCCCGCCGGGCTCTCGGCCGGGATTTCCCATGCAATGACGTATCCGGGCACAGCTTGCGCGCCGGCTATGCGACGTCCTCGGCCATCGGCGGCGGTGATATCATGGCGATAAAGAAGCAGATGCGCCACAAATCTGTCGAGACGACCATGAAATACGTGCGCGATGCCGAGATATTCAAAAGAAACGGTTTCCGCGAAACGGGGCTCTGAACCAAAAAGAGCAGGATGAAGGGTCGTTTTCCCCTTTTGAACCCATCTTCTTCCTAGAGGTGTCCCCTCGTTGTGCGGGAGAAGATCGAATCATGCGCATTTCCGTCTCCGAAGCCAGGAAGCTCGGGCTGCTTCAAGACTGCAGCGCAAAGAACGGCAAATCCCGGCGGAAAAAAGACGAAACATTCAATGCCGGACTGCCCGAGCCATTGGGAGAAATCGTCTTCCATATCCCGGGAGCACCGGTCGGAAAGGCCCGTGCCCAGGTGGTTCAGGGAGGCGCACACACGTTCACACCCGAGAAGACGGAAAAGTTCACCCGCATGGCAAAGACCTATGGCGTAGTGGCCATGGTCGGGCGAGGGCCCTTTAGAGGTCCCGTCAGAAGCGAAATCGTCGTCGTTCGCAAGCCGCCAAAAAGCTGGAGCCGCAAGAAGAAGGAATCAGCTCTGCGTGGGGAGATCATCCCCGTGGTCAAGCCGGATTCAGACAACATTGATAAGGCGATCCTCGACGCTCTGAACGGCGTCGTCTATGTCGACGACAAGCAGGTCAAGGATCGCCGTACCATTGAACTCTATGGCCCGGAATCGATGATTCTTCTTCGTTTCGAGGCAATCGCATGCCCGGTCGGGCCTGCTCCCACGCTCGAGGAATGGATGGTCAGCCGACGGCCGACTTGAGCGTTGAAGCCACCTTCACCTTGACGGTCTTGCCGGCCGGGATTTCGATGGTTTCGCCCGTCCGCGGGTTGCGCCCCTGACGAGCCGGGGTGTTGCGAACTTCGAAGGTTCCGATGCCGTTGACGCGGATCGAACCGGAGTCCTTCAGCTCGCCTTCGACGATAGAAACGAAGCTGCGAAGCACTTCGCCGGCGGCGGCCTTGGTCACGCCGGATGCTTCGGCGATCGCGGCGATAAGTTCGGACTGGTTCATTTGCATTGCTCCAGAGAATGTTGATGGGCGGGTTCGCCAGTCGGCGGGCCGGTGGCGGGCGCATCTAAATGAAGATGATGAGGAAATGCAACGATTGAATCGCGAATCCGGCTCGTCTTCTTCCGGAAACCGGGACCGAGTCTGGACTTATCCCCGGCGGATCACTTCGCGGGAGGCAAAAGCCTGTAGGCGTTCTCGATGATGGTGGGCCGGGCGACGCCATTCAGGCGTATGGCCCGGGCGATTCCATCTTCGGCGTGACGCCGGGCTTCGGAGCTGCCCGGAACGGGGTGAATAATTGAGGGTGGTGACTTGGAAAGCTTCCCATGGATGTCGACAGGGACGATCGTTATCCCCTGCCCGGCCGCTGGCAAGAGCGCCTGGTCCGGCTCGGTCTCAGGAAGCTCGGCAAGTTGTTCAGGCTTCAGGAACCTGCGGTAATCGCCGCTGCAGTAGTCGAGCATCGGTTGGGTCAGGCGCCCGTGACCGGAGTTGATCTTGTGATGCAGGACGAGACAGACATAACGCTTCTGGCGGCCGTCCTGACCACTATGGTAGCGAGCCGTTCCCTCGGTCCAGGTGCCGGTGTCATTGTAAAGGCTCTGCACAAAAGACGCCGCATAGAACACGTTGGTGCGGGGGTCGATCATCTTTGACGGGCTGGAAAAATTGTCCCCGTGGTATCGGACGTTGACCTGCATGCAGCCGACATCCATCGATTGATACAGGCGTCCCTGGGCGTCGATCATTCGTTTGAGCGCCGCATCCTTCGTAGAGAAGTAATAGGGCTTGCCGGAAATATTGAGCGTCCACGGCCAAGGAGATCCGTTTCTTCCGGATTCAACAAGGGCGATTGCNNAGGCCTTTCGGAATACCCAAAGCCGTCTCGGCCTGTTCGGCATAGGTGAGGCATACATTGGACGGATCGGTGGCCGGCGACGCCATGGCTCCGGATGCCCCGGCAGACATCGCGATGAAGAACATAAGTATGAGGCGCATCTGAAGCATGGGATATTCTGATCTGTCAGCGTCAATAACGATATAAGGCTAAAAATGGGGCGCACGAGTAAGGAAATGCGGCGGTCAATATCCCTGCCGCATGTTGAAAAAGGCGGGATTCGAAAATAATTCGATTAATAAGGAATGTGCGTCTTCTTCATGCGACATGGAAACGGTGAATGAAAAAATCGAGCCCTGAAAACCCTTCCGCCTCCGGCCCGGAAGGAGACGTAATTCGTCTCGAGGCTGTGCGCCTGGCGGCGGTTCTGACCGCGGCACACATCCAATCTCATGACATGAAGAGCGACGAAATCTCCCTGTTCATCGGGGATTTGACGACGTCGATCGAGGGCATCATCAGGCGGGAGTCCCCATCTGCCGACAGTCCGGCCGTCGAGATCGAGGAATCTGTCTGCGACGAGTATATCGTCTGTCTCGAGGATGGGCGGAAGCTGAAGCTTCTGAAGCGGTACCTCATGACTCATTTCGGCATGACGCCGGAGCAGTATCGGGAGAAATGGGGCTTGCCGCTGGATTACCCGATGACGGCTCCCAACTATTCGAGGGAGCGGGGCCGCATGGCGAGGCGGATCGGATTGGGCAAGCACGGCCGTAGCAAAAAATAGAGCCAACGTTCCACTGGGACGGAGGCTGTCGGATCGTGCCGCCTCGAGCCGGTTTCAGGAGACGAGGGAAGCGATGTCGTTCCACGTTGTGATCGCGAAAATGGCGACGATCATGGCCAGGCCGGCATAATTGGACACCTTCATGACGAGCGGATGAAGGGGTTTCCCTAGAACGGATTCGATGGTGAGAACCAGGATCTGGCCGCCGTCGAAAAGAGGGATTGGCAGAAGATTCAAGAGGGCCAGGTTCACGGAGATCATGGCGGTCAGGACAATCAGGGCGAAGAAGCCTGAATTGTGGACGACCGTCCCGGTGATCTGGGCGAGACCGATGATTCCGGAGGTGTCGTCGGTCGATCGCTGCCCCGAAAAGATCTGATGGAACGTCTGACCGATAATCACGAAGGCGCTTCCGGTCTTGTGAACGGCCATGGTCGCCGCTTCGTCGACGGCAAAACGGCGGTTGGTCGAAACCTCGGAGGCGATCCCGACGACGGCCTTGTTGATCGACCGCCCGGTCTCCTCGACAGATTGAACGATCGTCGGCGTCACGGTGAGCACCATCGTCGCGCCGTCGCGCTCGATGACGAATTCAAGGGGTGTCTCGAGATTGATCGCCACCTTGGAAAGGATGTCGCCGAATGACTTGATGCGTGCTCCGTTAACCGAAAGAACCCTGTCCCCCGGCTCGATTCCGGCGATGGCGGCCGGACTGCCCGAGGCAACCTCCTTGATCACCGGATCCGCAAAGGGAACCGGAATAACGGCATAGTAGATGAAGTACAGAACCAGTGCGAGCGCCGCATTGGCGGCTGGCCCGGAGGCAAGAATAAAGATCTTCTGGAGGCGGTTGATCTGATCGTAGATTTTTCCCGAGACGTTGCGCTTCACCAGATCGGAACGCTTTTCAGCAAGTTTGACATAACCGCCGAGTGGGAAAAGAGCGAACCGCCACTCGGTCCCCTTCTTCGACACGAACGAATACAGTCCGGGACCGAATCCAATCGAAAAACGAAGCACGGCGACGCCGCAGGAACGAGCGGCGAGGAAGTGTCCCCACTCATGAAAGAACACCAATACCGATATGATGGCCAGAAAAGGCAGAATAGTCTCTAGGAGGAAGGTTGGCATTTGAATCTCTGGCAATCGCTCGGTCCACAGATTGATATAGGGCCGCAGAGAATCCTGACTAAAAAAATATGCGCCCCTCATTTTCCCGGGGATATCCGGGGTCAAACGGCAGTTTCGAACCCATATCCATAATGGAACAAAAGAGGGAGATCATGGATCAATCCCAAGACATGACCAGTGCCGAGACCATTGGCGATGACGACATGCCCATGGATACGGCACTTCGGCCGGTCACCATGGGTGATTTCATCGGCCAGGTGGAAATTATCGAAAACCTGACGGTTTACATCGGTGCCGCAAAGAACCGGGGTCAGGCCGTGGACCATATTCTCTTGCAAGGCCCTCCGGGTCTCGGCAAGACCACCCTGGCAAGGATCGTCGCCAATGAAATGGAAGGGCGGTTCGTGAGTGCTTCAGCGCCCGCGATCGGAAAACCCGGAGATCTGGCATCCATCCTGATGGGGCTCGGGCAGGGGTCCGTTCTTTTTCTCGACGAGATTCACCGTCTCAACAAGGTCGCCGCGGAAATGCTCTATACGGCCATGGAGGATTTTCGCATCGATGTTCTGGTCGGTGAGGGCGCCGGCGCCCGCACCATGAGCATCGACCTTCCGATGTTCACGCTGGTCGGGGCGACGACAAGGGCGGGAATGCTCCCCTCCCCGCTTCTTGATCGCTTCGGCATCAATTTCACGCTCGATTTCTACACGCCCGAGGAACTGGCGCGGATCGTGGCCAGGGACGCTACCCTGCAGTCGATTGAGGGCGAAAGCGATGCCTTCTTTGAGATCGCTAGGCGGGCGCGCGGCACGCCGCGAATTGCCAAGCGAATTCTCAGGCGGGTCAGGGATTTTTCAGAATTCCGCGCGGACGGGAAGATCGGGGAGAACGTCGTATCCGTGGCGCTCAATCAAATGGGGATCGACGGGTCGGGGCTCAACGGTGAGGACAGGAAGTACATTCGCTGCCTGATCGAAAATTTCAGAGGCGGACCGGTCGGCGTCGAAAACATGGCCGCGGCCCTCTCGGAAAGCCGGGACACCCTGGAGGCGGCAGTCGAGCCGTTCCTGGTCTCCCGCGGATACATCGAAAGAACTCCGCGAGGCAGAAAGATTACCTCCCTCGGGCGAAAATCCCATCTTGCGGGAAAGGCGTTCGAAGAGGAAAGAGCGAGGGAGAGAGGCGTCCCGAAGGCGGCGTGATCGTAGTCCCCTCCCCTGCCCTCATCTCGAGCGCTGCCGCCGCTTGTTCTCCAGGTTCTTACGGCTGAGGAACTTGATGATACGGGGGAAGTAATCCTGCCCTCCCTCGTATTTCGCAAAGGAAGCCACAAGCGCCTCGAGGCCGATTTCCAGAATCAAGGCCGCCGTGACATTGGCGCTGAAGCCCGACTGCTCGGATATCGCGTTGATGAAATCCGAGTTTTTCGTCGGGATCCGCAAGGTCAACTGGACAGCCGTTGGAACGGGCCGGTCGAACATCGGCCTGGAAAGCTGCTCCGGATTCGTCGGAAGATCGAAGTCGTCCTCATGGGAGAGTTCAGGGGCCTCGATGATCAGTCGAGTCGTGTCGGCAGGAGGTTTCGATCGCTCCTCATGCTGTCCGGGAGAAGTGGGCGCGGCAGCAGGCTTGTCGATATCATCGTTGTCGTGGAAAGCCATGAAGGCGGAAACGTTCTCCGGCTTCGGTGCCGGAGCGCCTTCGACCTCCAAGGGAGGGCGGGCTGATGGCCTGGGTTTGGTCGTCGTCATGCGTATGCCTCCTCCTTCCGGACGGCGAACGGTTCGCCGAAAATTGATTCATACAGGCTGGCGATCTCGATGCGAGCCTTGGAAGCGGAAAATGAGACTGTTCTGTTTTCGCTGACGCAATGTCCCTGGACCAGAGAGTCCCGGAAGATGATACGATCGAAAATCGGCTTGGGAATCAGATCGAAGTTGTCCCCGTAACCTTCACGGACGGTTACCTGAGAAGAGTCCCACTCCTTGCTGAGCGAGCTGGCGCGATTGCAGACGATCCGCGGTTTCGGGATCGGATGGTCGAGAGTGCCGGAAAGNNCGGAAACGGCGTTCAGGTAGATGGCCTCGAAGCTATCGAGGCCCCAAATGTCGAATTGACCGGGATTATAGGGCACGATGATCATCGTCGCCGCAAAGAGTGCTGTGCGGAGCCCCGGGTTGTCGGAGCCGCCGACATCGAGAACGACGGTATCGACCTCGGAGGCCACCTGCCGGATCTCATTCAAGGCATCAATTGCGAACTGGGCGCCCTTGGCAACGCGAAGCTGCTTGAATCTTACCGGCGGAGTAATGGCGTTCCCGTTCCTCGTGGCGGCCCAACTTACGGCCGATTTCTGACCGTCCAGATCAAAGCCCAGGACGGATTTGCCGGCCATGGCACGCATGGCCGCGATATTCGTCGCAAGTGTGGTTTTTCCCGTGCCTCCTTTGATCTGCATGAAAGCAATGATCTCGGACTTTGGATCAAACTTCATGAGATGAAACGCATCAGACATGCAATACCCCCAACGTAAGCCTACCGAGTGCCGCGACTGAAAAAAGCAGCGCGGGAACATGTTCAAGGCGGAAGATTAATATCAAGTGAATCATTGAGGCAAGCCATAAAAGTATGCATGTCCGTTGCCCGGTATCAAAAAGACGAACTAGCGAAATGCATTAGCCAATTGCATGGAACGACAAAATTGAAGAACTAGAGAAGAGGGAGCAGGCAAGGCGCGCGACACAAGATATAGTGGTGAGGAAGCCCATGCACACGACGAGCACAAAACGTAGAAAGCGGGCGGTGTAAATAAGAAAAAGAGGGCGAGGCATTTCGACGCAAAAAAATCACTTAACTCACTTATTTCTACAACGCATTGTAAAAGCACAATAAAATTTTTTGGCGATGGCTCTGAAAAATATCAACAGGAGAGCGACAGGGAGTAGAGGAATCGCGAGAGAGCCCCCAGAAATACCATTTGGGAGAGATCCAGGAAGCAAAAGACGCCCTAGATATAGTGTCTGAACAGAATATGGCTAAACGAATTTAGCCATAATAACATGTATTTTAGATTCCCCCGGAATCTCTGCCAATGACGCTCCGCAGTTGTCTCCGGAGCGCCGTAAAAGGAAGCCCGAACGCGGAACGAAAACGGGTCAGCGCATGCTGTTCTGCGGCATGGTCAGGACAAAGCGCCCGAAAAACAGGGGGCGGTCGCCATACTCAAGGCCGGTGGCAAAAGAGCAGAAAGTCCGCGGCGGCAAGGGCGCCGGCGCAAACCGGACGCAGTAATTCCGCCCGGAAATCCACCAGCGGCCAGGCGTCTGACGCCCGGCGAAGGTGAAAACCGCCTGCCCGTCCGGGGCGTGGGAAACGGACATATGGCCGGTCGTAATCGTGGCGTTTTGGAGGTTCCGATGAAGAGCCAGCATGTCGCGATCCGAGGGGGTATTCCACTTATCCATAGAGGATGATGGAGGCGCCTTGTTCCCGGCGTTCTCGGAGTTGATGATCTGGGGAAGGACCCTGGTGTAGTAGAGTTGGTGCTGTGATCGGTCGAGAACGAAGCGACGCGGCGTCGAGGTGTTCCAGGACCAGACAAGTCGTGACGGGTCATTGGCTTCGGTGATCAGCAGCATCTTGTTGAATTCGAAGACGCGGAGGCAGCGCGGCAGCTTGGATAGACCACCGGCGGCCCATTGTCGATCGATGGTCAGGCAGAGAAAGCCCTGGGCGTTGATATCCCATTTCCCGGCATGATATTCCCCGAAAGCTCCGGCGGTGGTGGGAATAAGAGGCTGCACGCTCAATTTCCGATCGGGTGAGAATACGAAACGATCCTGGATATCGGTATCCCACCAGGTCTTTCCGGAGAGAGCGGCTTCGATCTGCTGTCCGCTGAGTTGCTTTGGCGCATAGTCGCCGATAGCCGGCTCCCTCGGATTGAACATGAAGCGTGGATCGCCGCCGGCTTCAGCAGCCGTCGGAACGGCCCAGGTTGCCAAAATGGCTGCGCCGAGCAGAAGGGCGCGATAGAAGGAGCGTTTTGTCATTCTTGTTCTCCCTTGGAAGCCTCGGTCCTGGCTGCGTGGCTGGGTGACGGCTCAAGGACGGCCTCGGATGCGGTTTCGGCATGAGCGGTGGTCGGGTCCGTCATCGTGGCGACCAGTACGGCGAAAAGGACCGCGAGGGATACCGAGACGCCGAAAAAAGGCGTGGCTGCAACCATCGCGGCGCCGGCGCCGCGAAGCCTTGTCGAGAAGGGCTGACCGCTCAGCATGGGTGCCTGCGGAGCCATGGCGATTGCCAGGCCGAGGAAAAAGACGATTGTCAGACCGGGAATGAATACGCCGGTCTGGAACATGGCGTAGGCAAAGCCAGCAATACCGACGCCGATGGCCAGCGGTACGGCAGACGCGATTCCGGCGCAGGCGAGCCCGGCGGCAACGATTGCGAGGGCGGCCAGAGGAGCGAACAGGAACACGCCCATGGATCCGGCCACGGGCAAGGCCGCTGCGATAACCAGCAAGGCGACGGAAAATTCGACGAGCGGGTAGGTGACGGGGACCGGGTAATCGCAGCTTGCACATCGCCCGCGAACGATGATCCACCCGATGACCGGGAATTTCTCGCGCCAGGTCAAGTTGGTTCCGCAAGCTGGGCAGTGGGAAGGGGGCATCGAGACCGCAGACAGGATACCCTTGATCCCCTCGGGCTTTGTCTCGAGGAGCCGGGGAACGGCAACGGTCAGGAAGCCTCCCGCGAGAAGCCCGACAAATCCGGCGAAGGCGACGACGAAAATGATTTGAACGAACATGGAATTATCCCTCGTCAACTGCCCGGCGTGACGCGCCGGGGCCGGTTCCAAGCATTGGCTCCGGGAGTGCCAAGGGCGGCACGCAGTTCGAGATTCTGTTGATGAAGCTGCCGGATGGCCTCGATGATCGGGCCGACCATCGAGCCGTACTCGACGGCGAGCATGCCATCGTCGTTCATGCGCACGAGTTCGGGATAGACTTCCGCAACGTCCTGAGCAATCAGGCCGTAGTCGACGCTGCCGTCCCGCTTCCAGCGATATTTAACGCCTCGGACCTTGAGCAAACGTTCCAGGGCATCCTCGAGCGTATGGACATCCTTCTTAAGGCGCCCGTCGGATACATAGTAGAAGGCGCGAGCCCGCATGGATCCCTCGGGGGCTTCGATATCGTCCTGGCTGGTGATGCTGCCATTGGCGTTGATCGTCGAGTTGAATTGCGCCGACCCCTCGACCCAGAGCTGGTCGCCGGAGGGATCGCCTGCGCCTACATTCAGATTGCCGGTGACCCGCGCGTTGTCCTCGACGACAAGACGTTCATCGCCCTCGGCGGAACCGACGGATAGCTTGTCGGTGACGCGGCTGGTGCCCTCGACAAAGAGGTTCTCGTCGCTGGAGGGGTTATTGGTGTTGATGGCGACCTGGGACGCCACGGTGTCGACAAGCATCGACGGGATGAAGGTATCCTCGCCGTTCCCGAACACGAATTTTCCGGCGCCCGAGTTTCCGTCGAACACGAGGCAGTCGCCGCCATTGCAAGCGCCGCCACCCTGTTGCTTGTAGAAATGGAATGAGCTGTTCGAGGACTCGTCACCAAATACGAGAGCGCCCTGCTTTTCGTCGGACCGTGTACTAGGTTTCTCGACGCTGATGCGGAAGCCGCTGGCGTTTTTGACGGCACTGGCCGTATAGCCGTCCTGCCCGCCCATGTCGATGTCGGTGTTCATGGTGTTCACTTCGGGATGTCCATCGACCGAATAACGGTAGAGATAATCATCCATGACCTGGTCACGGTTGAAATGAACGATGCTGGCAAGTCTTACCGGCTCGGAAGAAGCGCTGGCGCCTTTGAAATCAGTCAGGCTCGCGCGCCATCCACCATAGGCGCCGAGAACGGTGTTGGGGTTGGCGGGCTTGACGAACCCGGATTTACCGCCGGCCATGATCGCAGCATTGGGAAGGTCGACTTCGCCTGGATCATATCCGCCGGCAGCGACAACCATCGCCTCGATCGAGGTGTTCGGACCAACACCGCTTTCGCGCAGCCAGATCTCGTAGGAGGCGCCATAAGGGTTACTTGTGAAACTGTCTGCAGGGAGATAGCCGGCGTCACGAAGGGGCTGCAAGCTGAGCGCCATTTTCCCGCCGGCGGTCGCGATCGAGGTTTCGAGCGCCGCATAGTTGTTGTGGACATAGGATGCCGCGGCGTCGGCAACGATGTTGAGTTGGTCGGCGGCTCCCTTGGACCGCAACTGTGCGGCGTTGCGGTTCATCCAGTACATGCCACTAACCGCAATGATCGCGGAAACAGCAAGGGCGAAAAGAACTTCGACCAGGGTCACGCCACGGTTAGACCGGCGATCAAATTGCTTCCTGAGGTACTTCATGGCTCGTTCTCTTTTTCCTGACTGTCCTTCAGAAGAAGGTAGTAGCGGTCGGTGTGCCGCGAAACTGCGGTCACTCGTTGATTTTTGTGGTCACAAGCAAGCTTCCCTCGGTGATTCCCGGAGAGCTTCGGATGGGGATCGACGGCGAAATCGGCCGGTACCGGCTGGTCAAATAACCGTTTTCATAAAATCCGATGGTGCGGGAATAGCCAGATTCTTCCGTTATCACACGATAAAGCTGCTCGAGTCCGGCTTTGGAAAGACCGGCATCCTGAGCCATTGCCGGCGTGACATAAGTAATGATCCGACCATCCGCATCACGGATCGACGGCCAATTGCGGATCCGTACGTATACGGTTTTACCGGAATTGGCTCCGGCTGGAATCTCGCCTTCGAAATATCTGTTGTCCCAAATGAACTGGATCGCGTGATGATGGGCTCTCATCACGTTCTCGGCAATAGCGACAGCCCGCGCTTCGCGCTGAGTCTCCATAGAGACGGGTCCGGTCGGCCCGAAGTTCGAAATAGCGAATGCGACGATGGTGAACATGGCGACAATCAGAACATACATGGCGCTTCACCTCATTCGTAGCCGGAGCGGCTACCGGCAAGTTCGCGGGACTGTTTTTCGATCTCAGTGGCGAGTTGCTCGAAGCGGCCGCTTCGGATTTTCGTTGCAATTGCGAAGTCGTCGTTGAACAGGCAACTCACGTTCAGGGTCTTGGGGCTGCCGACGAGCCTCTGGTTCAGGACGGCGACCAGGCCTTCTCCAAGTACCCTGGTCATGTATTCGTTTTCCGGCCCGTCCAGATAGGTCATCACGCCGGAAATTGCCTCAACGACAGATCCGGCATGCATCGTCGAAATGACCAGGTGACCGTTCACGGAGGCGCGTAGCATGATCTTCGTCGCCAAGGTGGTTCGGATCTCGCCGATCATGATGATACGGGGTTGGTAGCGCATGGTGTGAGTCAGGGGCGTGGCGAAATCGCCGTCCTTGACGGCCATCTGATAACACCAGCCGTTTTTCCCGTGCGGCCCGGACAGTGCGAGTTCGGGCGGCTCCTCGATGGTTACGGCAACGTCTCCGAATTCCTGGAGGTAGGCCTGGACCAGGGCAGAGGCGGTGGTGGTCTTGCCAGATCCCGTGGGGCCGGAGACCAGAATTAGCCCATGGCTGGCGCCGGCCTTCATCAGGCGCTCTCGCATCAGATGGGGGATCTGAAGTTCTTCGAGCGACGGAACGGTCTTTGCCGCCTTGCGAACGGCGAACCACGACCCGCTGACGTCGTTGATAAGGGAGACGCGATAATTGATGCCGTCGAAAGGCACGGTGAATTCGTTCCTGCCCTTCATTTCGACGGCAAGTGTTTCGGCGAACCTCTTGATGTCAGGCTTGATGAAGCCGGGGGGAGCGGCGAGGGGCCCGCCGCTCTTCATCCCGCGCATCCGGCATACGCCGTTTTCGCTGATATAAAGGTCCGTGAAGGGAAAATCGCGAAGCTTCATGGATTTCGAAGCTCCGGGTTAACGGATCTCCCAGACGATCTCGTTCGTGTTCTCGTCGGTGCAAAGGGCAACGGCATCGTTGGCGGTGATATTGAGATCTTCCGCCTCGGTGTCATTGACGGAGACACCCAGGGCGGCGCCGCCGAGACCGGTGTTGTTCATGCGGATCAGCTTGACGCAGGCCTTCCGCGGGACATCGGGGTAGGTGATGGTGAACGACGACCCGTTCCCTTCGAGACGGAGGGTCCCGCCCCAGGGGTTCGTCGGAACGCCGGAAACAAGCTCGGCATTCGGGAAGACGCCTGCCTGGACGGCGACCTCGGTGAAGTCGTCGGTGCCGAAATCAGGGCTTCCGGCATAGAGCGACCGAACATTGGAGACAGCTGCCTGGACCTGGCGCATTGCGTCATTGGACCGGGCGTCCCCAAAAACGGTGTTGTAGAGCAGGACGGCGCCGACGATGATCAGTGCGCCAACCGCAACCACGAGCAGGGTCTCGACGAGGGTGATGCCCCGATCGGCCCTATTGCGCTTGAACTTGAGAGGCGTTTCCATTTTTGCCTGCACTCCTTTTATTTTTGCTTTTCGGGATCGTTGCCCGATATTGGGAAACGAACCTCTTCCTTGTTAAAACTATGTCCGCCGAAGATTTCGACTAGGGCCAATTTTCGGTATTTACAGCATCACGGAAGTGGAGACTTGTTGCTGCAAATCGTAAAATCCTGCGGCGACCCATGAAATCGTGCCGGCAAGAACCAGCAGCGCTGCGAAGAAAAGGATCTTGGACTGTGCCTGGATGCGTTCGACACCGAGATCGATCCATTCGCGGGCGATCGTGTCGATGGCCTCCTCGAAGCCGGAGAGGGAGGCGTAGACTCGAAGATCGGACACGATTTCCCGATCGGGGAAGCCATAGCCGGAATGATGGAGGGCGTCGCCGAGATTGAGGCCGGAATTGAGATGGATCAGGGCGCCGTCAATTCGTTGGCCCAGCCACCGGTTCGCATAGAAGCGCAGGCGGGATAGAGCCTTCGGAAGAGGCATGCCGGCCCGGATCAGAGCGGACAGGGAGAGAAGGAAGCCGGTGCCGTTCCACATGCGATAGAGAGACCATGGCGGAATGCGGTCGAACATCGTCCGCATGCGCCCCGTCCAGATGGGCAGGGTAACGAGATAGGTAACAAGGGCGGCGAACATAATGAGCAGGATGGGGATCGTCCAGATTTGCACGAATTCGGACAGCCATGCCATCTGGGCAGCGAGGCCGGTCCACCTTTCCATGGGCAGAACCTGAGCGAACGCCGGAATGACCCGTACGCCGAACATCCAGAGAACGCCAATGACAGCCAAACCGAGGAAGGAGGGATAGGCAAGACCGGCGATGACGGCGCCGCGCATCTTGCCGGCGTTCTGGGCGATGAAAACGACATCGTGAAGGGTGTTTGCGATATTGCCGGAGAGCTCGCCGGCCTCGATCATCATGCGTTCGCGTTCGGGGATCCAGCCTTGGACCGATTTCGCCAGGCTGCCGGTCGACTTGTATTCGGAAATCCAATGCGACAGGATCATCGCTGCGGGCTTGGTCTTCTTGCGGCCGTCTTCGGAAGCACGTTCCCAAAGGGTTTCGAGCGCGCGATGAACGGGGATATTGTTGCGCATCATGCGTTCGATCTGGCGATAGATCCGGATTCTGTAGCCTTTGGTGAAGCTCAGCTTGGCCAGGCGTTCCTGCAATGTCATTTGGGCCGATAGCATCGGCTACTCCTTGATAAAACGTTCGAGAGATCCAACGGCGTGATCGTCGAATTCGAGAAGAGCCACGGCATTCTCGACTTCCGTCGGGCCGGTCAGTCCGGCGATCATCTTCGAGGCCGCGTGAGCGACCATCGAGGCTCCCTTGAGGGAGCTCAGCCAATAGGCTCTTGCCGCGGTCTTTTCGCCGGCTCTCAGAAGGCCCATGAAGTCATCGTCCGGAATGATCGTCTCGGCGGCGACAGTCCGGCCAACGTAACCACGCTGGCAATGATCGCATCCGGGGCCGCGCGACCACAGATCGATGTCGGTGCGACCAAGCCGCGCAAGCAGAGTGGTCGCCCGAAGAAGGGTTTCGTCATCGGCCTTGCCTTGAGCCACGGCTTCCGCGAAGAGAACGCGGCAGTGAGGGCAAAGGAGACGCAGCAAGCGCTGACCGACGAGCCCCGTGACATAGGTAGGGTCGAAGACCTTGTAGGGCTCGACTCCCATGTCGGCGAGACGGTCGATGATGTTCACCGCCGAGTTCGTGTGAATGCTCGTCCAGATCTGGTGACCGGTCCT
>NPIF01004042.1_pt1 | contig 17032 bp, 16 predicted proteins | sample 8637461 | NCBI WGS metagenome assembly NPIF01 (sample SAMN07420641, study PRJNA396082) | bioreactor metagenome | isolation source: sample BR12 brine-fed electro-methanogenic bioreactor BR | place: Japan: Kochi | collected 2016-12-09
CTCCCATGCCCCGACAGGTAGACATGGGAGGGAGAGGCCCTCGAAAACGAGAGACCTCCTACCTCACAGTGCTTATATCAAAAAATACACAAAAAAAGGGGGCTTTAAGCCCCCCTTGGTTCCTAGCTACCAGTAAAGGTAGCATAGGAACCAAGCTAAGTATGGCAGTATTACTGATGGCGGTATTACCGCCATCAGTAATACGTACTTCACTGCCAGAAGGGAGATTTCTTGTACTCCCTCCTGGCCTTTCTCCTCTTTAAGGAGGTTCTTAAGAAAGACCCCCCAACAGACGAGGTATAAAATTCCCGCTGCCGCTATAAATCCTAACAAGGTGGTCATAAACGACCACCTCCTTTCTAAATAGTCAAGGATCTNNTGCTATCATTCTTATAACAAAAATGAAACAAAAAAAGGGGCTATAAAAGCCCCTCATCCCTGAACTACGTCCACATCATCTGGACGTAGTTCAGGATAATCATGGCCCCTGTTAAAATCTGAGCCACGATCAACCAGCGCAAAGTGTTACTTACTTGCGCTGGTGTTTCGTCCTTCCCCAAGATAATTCCTAAAATCTCTGGGTAAAGAACGATCATGATGGCAGTATATGCCATCCACAGGGCAGCCATAGCTGCCCCTACCATGAAGAGTGTTCCCATAGGAACACCCCCTTTCATAGTAGTCAAGGATCTTTAAAGATCCCTGCTATCATTCTTATAACAAAAAAAGAGAGGATTTCTCCTCTCTTATCTACCTCTCTCATTCTTATTACCATTTAGCTATGACTGCTCCTATTTCAGCTCTTCTATCCTCCGCATCAAAATAAAAACTTGCAAATAAAGATCCAAAGTCTAAAGGTCCTGGGTAAAAATAGGAATGACATACTTTATTTGAAGCATATTCTTTTTTTCCTGAAAGGTCTTCTATTAGGCAGTTATCTATATTTTTTAGGGACCCTGGAAGAATAATATAATTGAAAATATTATTTGGGCCTCCTGATAGTAAACTTCCAGTAAACCAAGATTCACCACTCCCATACAAGGGTTCACCACTTGTACTATTATAACTACCTCCTTTAGTAGACCACGTAGAGTACTTCCCTGAGGAGTCTACTTTTAATCCGTTAAGCCATATAGCTTGGGTCTTACCCATATACATAAGTTCTTCTATACCGTGCCATCTACATAAAGATTTGGACTTTCTTTTGTATACTGGTAGAAGTTCAAAAGATTTTGTTTCCATTACCATACGCATTAGTATTTCATGCCATTCAAATATAGATAGCATATGGTACCCACTTCCTAGTTTGGAGGATATAATATCTCCCCATTCATTAAAAGATAATCCAACCCAGTGGTCTTTATTTGGTTTACTTTCTGGGGTTTCAGCATCTCCCTTAGACGCTCTATATTTTCCTATGTAGAAATAGTCTTCATTCAGCCATGTGCCACTAAAAGCTCCTGGATTAGCTGTATAATTTGCAGTAGGTATTATAGGTTCTTCGGTTTCTGGGTCTAATTCGTAAATAGGCTCTCCGTCATCATCTAGTGGCACTTCAGCTCCAGATTCTTCAGACATCCATATACAAAATTTCCCATTGTTTTCACTTTCTTCATTGTCTATTATGCTGCGTTTCCAATATGTAATAGGCACCTTAACAAAGTAATTTCCACCTATAAGATGGCTAGAAAAATTATAAGCAGAGTGACTTTCAAGTATATTTATAGCTTCTTCTTCTTCTTCGAAAAAATTACCATCTTCATCCACCCACTCCAACCCCGGGCCTTGAGCGTTTCTTTCCTCAGTAAATACAATTCCTATAACAGCCATAAAAAGGCTCCTCTCTTATCTACTCACAATATGTATATACAAATGGGCTATGTCATTTAGCATTTGCCGCGCCACCCATAGGGGAGTAAGGCTATCTTTGAGTCTTCCTGTGTCTATTAGTATGCTCTTTATCTTATGTACTGTAACTTTAGGGTGTATTGTTGTTCCTGTGTCTGCAAGTATGACGTCAATAAATGCTTTCACCTCAGCAGTAGGTAATCGGAACACATCCTCACGTTTATATGTCATTTGTGCTCGTTCTGTAGGAAGCTCACCATATTTCTGATAGTAGTTCATGATAAGCGCTGGTATAACTGAGAAGGCATTATCAGGAGTTACATCATAGTCTTTTGTGCAGTAAGTTCGTAGCTGTTCAATTAAAAACTCATGAGGTTCTGTGGTGTTATTCATGTCTGAAACTATGCTCTCGTAGCCATAAACTCGTAAGAAGTGAGCTGCTACACTAAAGATAAGGTTCCTATACCTTTTTATGATGTTCACTTTCAAATCCTCATATCTTTGAGGTGTAAGGAAGTTTCTTCCAGGGTTCCAGGCTACCTCAAATCCTTTGTCATCTTCTTCCAATCCAAAGTATACCAATAAAGACTTCTTCTGCATGGTTTCGAATCCAGACGCTCCATTTCTTCCAGAGTAAAACTTTATGCCGCCGTCAGTAAGGTTTGTGTTTTTACTGTTATGGAGCGTCTTTAACTGTACATTAAAAGAGTAGTCGTACCCATAGTAAAGGTAAGAGAGTAAAGGCATAAGCAGTTTGTGGTATCTAACCATGTCTTCCGGTGTTCTCACTACAAGAGGTTTTATCCACATGGGGGGAATGAGGTCTATAAGGGCTCCGCTAGCAAGGTAACAAAAAAGAGTCATAGAGCTTTCTTCGTTCATACTAATCGACTCTCCGAAGTCTTTTATGTCTTGGTTCAGCCTTTTGACAGTAGTAGGCATCCACTCTATACTTTTCATTAAAGCCCCCCCGTATACNNTTCGTATACGAGAGGGACTTGCTCTACAGTACCTGTATACAGATTTTTCCAAGAGCTTTCTATAGGGTTCTTAGAAGGGGTGTAGAGGTAACATTCACCTTGATACTCCCCTATGATTCCCTTGTTATCTGCTAAAGGAATACCTTTTTGGAATACAATGTTTTGCAGGGCTTTGTGGAATTCTATACTACCCTTACTCCAATCTTGAAGCCCTGTTAACTGAGCCATAAAAGCAATATACTCCGCATTACTACCTATTACGTATGTCTTTCCAAGGTGTGTTATAGTAGCCTTATCTTTAACATAACCAAAAATAGCACCATTACCTCCAAGCCACTTGTAAACCTCTTCTGCCCGTCTTTGGTTATTTATACTTACTGATGTTACAGCACACTGAACAGCATAAGCATCCAGCAAGACCTTTAAAGGATGCTGCTTAGCCTTACCTTCCCAGAACCTTCTTAAAGCTTTATTAAGTTGTACGTGTATCCTCTTACGTCCTGAAGCAGTAGATGCTAAATACGCAGTTTTTCTTACAAGAGTAAGGAACTCACTCCCAGGAAGCTTAGCTATAGGCTTAAGAAGTTCAGCCATCTCTTCTAAAGGCATATCAAGTATAGAGTCATTAGCAAGATTTGCTGAAATACGATCACACATGTATGCTACAGCAATCTTATCTAGAACTGTACTGTTTTTATCGCCAGCGTTATAGCATCCTGCACAACGGTTAGGATAAGCTTTTGACATAGCTTTGCATGTGTAAACAAACTCCACAGCAGGTACATGTTTACGGAGACAAGACTCAGAAAGTTGTTGCAAGTTAAACTCTGTATGAAGACAACTTACAACACTTGTAAAAAAGGAGTACCCTGTGTCTGTCATGGTTATACGATCAGGGTTATTGAAGAAGTACCTCATAAGAGGACATACTTTAGCTATGTCATCAGTAGACAGCTTTACATTGACAAGAGATTTGTCAGCATAGCTGTAATCGTCTCTTCCTATAGAGCCCATACCAGTCGAGAAACCCCGGGTGTTGGGGAGACCTTCTATAACTTCTTTTGGTACACACTCTCCAGCCGTATAGGGAGTAGGGATGGAAGGTAAGAAGGCATCTGCTTTTGTAAAGTTCTTGATAGACTCTGCTATGTGGCAAGCCTGGTCACTAGGTATAGATGTTTGAAGAGTATAGAAATGCCAACCTTCATATTGAAATGAGGGAAAGCTTTGGTACTCTTCAGGAAGAGGGAATTTGGGGTTTCGTACTCCTATAATATTACATCTATAATTGTGGTCTACCAGATAGCAGTGAGTGTAGTCATCTTCACCGCCTAGTAGAGACTTTTTGACTGTAATGATGTTTCCACTTCTATCTTCTCGTATTCCTACGTGGGATGGTAGCATTTAATCACTTCCTAATTAAAAAAATAAAGCTCCTGTAAGAACAGGAGCTTTAGGTACAACTACGGATTCTCTTTGCTGAAAGGAGGCCAGCAAAGAACGAGCAAAAGTCGCCCGAATATTACATTCAGGTTTATGGGAGTTGCACCTGTTCTATTTTACCATTCGTGAAGCTCTTTTGGAATGAGTCCTACACAGGTTCCTTTAAACCATATACCATGAATGCAATAAATTGATGCCTTCTCCACCCACTCTGCTCCTGTAGTAGTAATGAATGGGGAGAGCTTTGAGTTAACGTCTGGCTTATATGATACCACAAGTACAGACCTTCCGTGGAACTTGTTAGTTAAAGAGAGTGTTTTTGCTTTCATATGTGCTTTGAATAACGCAGGATCTTCCTTTTCCAGTTTTGTTACTGCTTCTTGAAAAAGCTCGTCAAAGTTAAGTACTGGTTTAGGTTGTGTCTTTACCACTGGTTTTTCATCTCGTTTGAGTACCTTATTTGACATTGATTCTGAGCCTTGAATGATTATGTTAAAACCCACGATATCGCCTCCAATTTGTAGTAGAATTACTATAGCACACCAAAAAGAAAAAGAGAAGAGAGAAGTCCTCTTACTCTTCTTATAACAAAAGCTAAGAAAAACCTCGTAGTTGTAGAGGTTCTAGGTTATAATAGAGACAGTATTTTAGTCGTCAAGAAAGGGGTTTTTAGATTGAGTTCATATAAGCAGGAACAGATTGAGCATGGGAAACAGCTGGCAACTCAATACGTTCTGCACACGTTGTCCCCTCTACAAATGAAGTTACTGCCTGTTGCCTCTACATTTACTGAAGATCTTTCTACTGATTTAGAAGGAGATCGAGATGCAGTAAATGGTGTATATACAGTAAAACTGAGTTGTCCTTATTCCAAGAATGTGATTGAAGCAAGAATTCATGTTAATGATGATAACATGTTTGTTGATGATCGTATCATGGTAGACGACAAAGTTTTCAAAACTGATAACTTAATGGCCTTACAAGAGTATATCAAGAAAGAAGCCTTAGATACGACATATGATCGAGGGAATCTTGTCATGGGTATGGGAAGTCGAACGTATAACTCGCCTGATGTGTCTGATGTCAGGTCTAAGCATACTATTTACGGGAAAGGTTGGTCTGAAGTGGATAAAAACTTACAGGATATTGCAAAGCTGTCTTCAAGTGACTTGAGCAAGTTTTTCAAGGGGTGTCATGAGCATTTCAAAAAGTTAGGATCTATTGATGTGGAGATTGAAGGGGGAGAACCTTCTCCTTCTAACATCTTCTCAGGTATGGGGAGTACAAAGTCAAAAACTCCTTTGTATTCGTTTTTCACTCGTAGTGATGAAGGCCCTTCTCTCTTTGTAAAGCGCCTTGCTCCTGAGCCTATCCCTGGTGCATATAGTGGGATTACTTTTAACACTTCAGGGAATGATATGTTTCGGCTAAACTTTGGGGCAAATATGATTTGTCCTCTCAGGAAGAAAGTCTATTTCCTGTCTGACAAGTCTTACTATAGTTATGGCCCTGAACATACGATCCCCGGGCAGTATGAGACATATAGTGGTAAGGGTAATACAAACGCTTCTGGTAGCAAGTCTCTTTCCGATGAAGAGCGTTTTGGTGTTACAGCAGCTTTTGAGCGCAGTCTTACTGGAAACCTTCAGGACATTACCTTTAATGAGAGTGACAACATGAAAGCTTTGGTTGTGGCAAACTGCAGCTTCTTTAAAGACATTGTAGAAGACGACGTTTTTCAAAAGAACGTAGGTGTCTTACCAAACCTTGTTGATCTTGTTATGGTTAACCCTTATGTAATGCGTGGAGAGTTCTCTATACCTGGTGGGGAAGAGACTTACTACGTCTATATCTTCAATGAGTCTATTGAGAAATATTCTTCTAAGGTTGAGACGCTGTATGGTGTACAGCTTACTGATCAGGATTGTATCGAAGCAAGCATTGGCCTTAATGCTCTTACATCTAAGCTTCTCTCCCTTACAATTCAGGCTTTTGAGGATATGAAGCTGTTTAATGGGGATAGCAGGATTCAGAGTATCTTTGACACTCAGGACTTTAACTCTACCTCTGTGTTGGAAAATGGTAAGTCTGTATTTATTATGGACCTTCGTGGAAAGAAAGTAGGGGTTTACTCCTCTGACTATTCCTTTATCAGTGAGGATACTGCTTTCAAAACAGCTTGTTCTATTCAGCTTTCTGCTAACGGAGCTATCGCTATCGAAGAGTATGGGGATGGAAAGTCTTTCCTTCGTAAACTTGCCTCTTCCAAGGAAATTGCTAACTACATCTACGATACGATTGATACTCCAGTTATGGCTAAGGATGTTCTTGCTTGTCTTGTGGAGGACAACTTTGTGAAGTTTGCAGGACAGAAGAAGTTCCAGTCTTCTGATATTGAGATTAAACATGACCCTACTACTGGGACCTTTTCCATTACTGGACGTATCAGTCTTTCTGCAGATGGGCTTACTTCTGCCACGACTCCTGTAGCACGAGCCGACATGCTTGAAGCTGATGTGCGATCTTTCTTGAAGGCTAACGGCGTGGATGATAACTCACTTCTTGATAGTGCTATCAACCGAGCCAAAACTTTAGGTAAATCTAAAGTTACCATTACACAGGAAGCTGTTCCTAGTAAATCTGGATTTGCTACAGGACTCCTTGCTAAGGGCCTTGGAAAGATGGGTACGGAAGCCCTTACTGGAGCAGTAGTAGCACCTATCTTTGGCACCTTTGCGGACCTTCTTGCCTCAGCTCACAACGTAGCCTATGACTTGCAGAAAACAGCTTCTAAAGATGTACCTGCTCATGCAGCATACCAGGCTTTGAACATGGCACTGACAAATCTGAAGAAGGCTTCCAGTAAAGAAGATGTAGCAGTATTCAAGAAACTCGCAGCCTCCCTCTCCGAACACCGGGTGGTGAGGTCTAGTCCCAATAAGGCGCTTCATTCAGCCCTTACGACAAGTATCAATTTCATCACTAGCAATCTTAAGTAAGAAGACCAAAATATAAGGCAGGGCGCAACTGCCCTGCCTTTTTAGTAAAGGAGTAACTCATGAGTAAAGACTATTCTACTTTTGAAAAGAACATAATATCCCTTTTTGGATCGGAGAAGTCATCTTCTAGATCTAAACGAGGTATTATGTATTTGTTATCTAGACGATATAGCTATAAAGACATGATGGAGAAGTTGAAGGTACTTGGTATCTATGCTTCTAAAGACTATATCATGTCATGCCTAGAAGAGTTAGTTAAGGTAGCTACTAAACATAAAGTATCACCTATTTACTTTTCAGGTAGTAACTACAGCGTTGCTCTTATACGAGAATCAGATATAGCTCCAATTACAAAAGACATCTTTCTTAAAGGAATAGATAAAGCTAACTTTGCAGCTTTTGTTCAGGAGCTTGAGATTGAAGACCTTTGGTACTCTTTCCTTGAAGAGAAGAAGTCTACGTACCCTGAAGAAGCTCTAGAGATCCTTGTGGCAAATAAGGATATACGGCAAGATGTGGAGCTTCTTATTCTGAGGGGTGTTTCTATCCCAAGAGTACGGGATATCATTATCTCTAAATACCAGAAGGATGAGCTTTTTAAGCCGGAAGGCATTGATGCTCTTCTCTTACTCTGTACTAAATTCTACAGTGAAAACTCTACCTTAGAGAAACGAATACATTACTTAGGACTAGAAGCAGCAGACTTGGAAGGTATGTATGCTCAGGAGAAGTGTCTTGAGCAGAAAGCCTCTTTAGCTAAGCGTATTCAGGAGTTGGAGACACTAAAAAAGGATTTGTTAACTCTTGCTGCTATTCTGAATACCCCTGAGAATGTAGACTATGCAAAGCTTATAGTCTCTATGTCCTCAAACTTAGTCTCTATTCTCTATGAGCGTCTTGAAGGAGCACTCAAGGTTTGCTCTATGAAAGATGCTTTAGCTGGAACAACAGCCTATTCAACTCTTGTGGAGACTCTTATGAAAGCTTCCGAGAAGTATGAAGAGGTTATGCGTAAGGCTTCTGACAAGGCAGAGGAAACTTCCATCGCTTCTGGTGTTATCTTTGCTGATGAAAACATCACCTTTCCTGAGCTTACACATGAGTTTGAAACTCTTGCAGCAGGTAAGGAAGATGATGAAGTGTTACGGAACTACTTATTTGAGGAAGAGAAAGAGGAGGAAGAGGGGAATGAGTGACAAAAAGAGTTTTAAGGAAAAGTACATTATGCCTATCCTTTCTGTATTGGCAGCTATCGGGGGTTTTCTTATCTATCTCTTCTTGAAGAAGCCTTCGAAGAGCGAAGCAGAAAAGACTCTGGAAGGTCGGATCAAAGATACAAAGGGGGATATTAAAGACCTTGGAGACCAGATAGATATGGTTGAAGAGGAGATTGAAGATAAGGAGCACGAACTTCAAAACGAGTTTACCAGGCATGAAGAGGAGAAAAAGAAACTCTCTGTTCCCATCAAGGAAGTTATCGAAAGCGACCCTGACAAAGCCTTTGCTAAGCTAAAGGAGCGAGTCAATGCTAAAAAGAGCTAGTATCCTTATCATATGTCTCTTTCTATTTACTCCTACCGCTAACGCAAAGACCTATACCCTCACTGCTGAAGAAGTTCTTGCACTTAATGCAGAGATAACTACTCTTGAAAACAAAGTTACAGTTCTCACAGCTCTTTATGAAGAGTCTCAAACTCATAATGAGAACCTTAAGAAGATCTATGCTGATCTGAATACACTCTATAAGCAAAAGATAGAACTTCTTGAGACACAGAACAGTAAGTATGAGCAACTTATCCGAGAGTACGAAGCTCTTCTCTCCGTTGTTCGGGACGATAGAGAGGACTTACGCAAGGAGCTTTACAGGAAAGGTCAGCAGTTATGGATAGAGCGTATTGTGTGGGGTGCAGTAGGCTACAAGTTGAATGACTAAAGGTTGGTATATATGGCTACTCCAAGTTTAACAAGATCTCAATTTGTCGATAAGTACCTCACAGTTAATGGAGACCCTTTCTCTTTGGCAGAACGTCCTTATCTGAAAGATGTGTATGACCACTTTGCTCAGAAGTATGTGTTTATGAATGGACGACAGACTGAAAAGTCCACCACCATTTCCATTAAGGACGCTCTTTATCTCCTGAACCATACAAACTTCTCCATATGCTATGCTGCACCCTCTATTCGTCACGCATCAGAATTTTCTAAAAAGAAGTTCATACCTACTCTTCGAGGTTTCAAAGCACCTTTTGACAAGTACTTCGAACCTATAAAGGGAGAGAATAACGTATTTGAGAAAACCTTCCCCGGGGAGAGGAATATCAAGTTCAGGCATACCTCAAATAGTGCGGAAAACATTCGAGGTATTTCAATTGATAAATTAGACTTTGATGAAGTTCAGTCCATGGATGCAGATGTATTCGCTATAGCAAAGGAAGCTCTTTCCCATAGTAAATACAAAATAGAGTCTTATTCTGGTACTCCTTTATCAACAGAAAACCCCTTGGCTACATTTTGGAATAGGAGTACTCAGTGTGAGTGGCTTGTAAAATGTACTCACTGTAATAAGTATCAGCTTCCTTTGGAAAAGAACATAACCCCTCAAGCTATTATCTGTATTAAGTGTGGTAAGAAGCTGGATACTAATAATGGGCTGTGGGTGGCACGAAACCCTAAAGCCAATATGGTGGGATATCATGTACCGCAAACAATAGTTAGCTGGATAGACCCTGCAGAACTCTTCGAAAAGCTTGAAGAGTACCCTAGGCATCAGTTTCTTAACGAAGTATTAGGAGTTCCTGCCGAGTCTAGTGAGAAGCCTTTCCCCAGGAGCATGTTTGTGGAGCCTCGAATGGATCCAAGTCTTGAACTCTTTGAAGCTATAGAAGGAACTCCCTGGTATCGAAAACCTCTCTATGCAGGGGTAGACTGGGGAGGAGGAGAGAATGGTAAGACTGTATTTACAATTTTTGGTTTTAATGAAAATGACAGACTACAGCTACTGTATATCAAGTACTTTACAAGAGCTGAGGAAAAGTCTCTTGTTCATCAAACGTCTTTTATAGCTAAGAAAATTAGAGACTGGGGTATAAAGCTCTGCGTAGGTGACTATGGTTTTGGATTAGACCAAGGTATAAAACTCAGAAATAAGCTAGGTGGACGATACCTGATGTGTATGTACACTAACGCTCAGCATTCCATGAAATCCAGATCAATTCCTTACACCATAGACCATACATCGGGTATAATAAAGTTGAACAAGTCAGTATTGATATCCGATGTGAAGTATTCATTTCAAAGGTGTCGTATTGTTTTTCCGAATGCTTACCCTGAGCAGCTTGAAAAGCTTATCTCTGATATGTCGAATGAGTACCAAGAGTATAGGAAACAAGCAGGGTCTGAGCGTTCAGAAACACTCTATTATGATCACCCCCTAGGTACAACTGATGACGGTCTTCATAGTGTTTGTTATGCACATTTGGCGTCTATTATAGATAAGACTGAAGCATATACAGATCTTCTTACACCACTTACACCAGCATCAAGTGAAGACTTGTTTGTTTCCTAACCTTACAAACGGAAGGATGTTTTACTTTTGAGTATAACAATGAACAAAATTAAGCCTATAGCAAAAGAGATTGTGGATCAGTACTTTCAAAGCGAAGGTCAGGATTTATCAAAGCTTATAGCCGCACATCTCTATAAGCTCCGAACAAATGAGGGAATTGAGATCCCTACTGATCCTGTGGTTTTTTATGTAAATGCTGAGGTTCATAATGAGAAAGTACGTAGAGAAACTCCTATTGGTACTTCCCCTAATGAACTTAACATTAGATTTGATGTAGCAGACCCTAAGAAGGTTAGAGGCTTTATTACGTTCCTTGAGAACCAGCAAATGGATGAGGAAGAGGCTGTTCTTGATGGTCTTGATGCACCAAGTGTAGATGAGCCTTCTCTGGAAGACATGCTGGCTTCCATGTCTACCCCTAAGAAGATGCATACCCTGGATCAGCTTGAAAAACAGGCTATGGAAGACCTTGAACTGTTCGGCAAGTTTGCAAATGAGTATGTGAACTACCTTCTCTCTCTGCCGGATGATGAGTATATGATTAAAGCTCATAGATTTGCTTTGAAGGAAGCAGATGCTATGGATGATAGTCTTATCATCAACCATGTACAGGAAGTCTTTGAGGAGAAGACAGGGTCATCCCTCATACTGAATGACTACACTGTTGATCCTGTAGACTTTGATGATAAAACAGCAGCTTTCTGGGATCTTGAAGCAGATGTTAATGCTCCCAAGGTAGTACGAAACAAGCAAGCTCTAGCTGCTGCTACAGGAATCATAACAATCCCTGCTCTTCTTACAGCCTCTGGATTTCTTGGTAAGCTGAAAAGACAAGGTATCAGAGCTGGACGATCTATAGCGAGAACTGAAGCTTTTAGAGATCGCATTAAGGGTTAGGGGTGTTAACTTATGATAAATCCTCTTGATTGGCTCCCAACATTTCTTGGAGTAGCAGGGGGAACAGCTCTTGCTACGAAAAGAGTTAGAAATAGTCAGAAAAACGAAGCTGAAGCTTTCCCAACTCCAATGACTGCACCAGAGGACAGGAAAGAAGTAATATTCAACAACATTAATGACTTACTAGGTAAGACTCATGTTCGCTTCACCCCTATCTCTGTCATCCTGACAGATGATAAAGGACGTACAGTCTATAATTTACCTCTTGAAGAGCTTTCTGAAAAAGACATGAACGCTTACCTTAACAGGAACGTTAAATACTTCCAGACCTTGTTTGGTAAACGTGCATTGATGAGTGTACAAGCAGCGGAACTTGCTTTTACAAAAGACCTCCTCACCAACTTCTCAAACCCCGGGGGTTTTGATGCCTCTAAATTAGCTGAAGTAGATTATGGGTTTGATGAAACTCATATTCCGCTTGATGTGTATAGAGAGAATGATAAATGCGCTTCTATCTTCTCTTTGTTTAGCCCTGCTAAGAAAGCTGAACTTGGTTTTGGAGGGCTTCCATTAGAAGTTCGTTACACTCCTGATGCAGTGATATTCTTTTCTGGGGAGACGACACTAGGGTACATTCCATATGCTCAAATGGGAGAGAAGACTCGTACAGAATTTAGGGCTAAGAACAATTACTATTTCAGGGATCTTTTTCGAAATATGCTTGATGATGCTTCTGCTAAGTTTGCAGCTGCTTTTGATCCTTTTCATAAGATAGCCAGTGCAGTTTCAGAGAACACTAGAAGCCCTTTAGTGTTTAAGCGTTGGCTTGATAAGACTGTACATGAATGGTTTGAATTCTCTCCTGATGTACTGACTGAAGTTGTAGCTGAGGAGATGGGTCTTAGTGCGTTATCACCACAGCATGAAAGTATCATGCTGGCATTAGGGTCTCTTATGAATGACGATACGTATAAGGAAGACCCTATCGTTTTAGAGAAGATTCTCAATGCTTTTGGCGGTAATGTGGTTGATTTTAACATTCCTCAACCTATCGACAACATTCAGATACTTACAAAAGGACTTTTTTACCTTGATAAGTTAACAGAAGGTAAACTTGATCTTATGGATGTCTGTCTTCAAACTTTGGGGGACTTTCTCTTTTCCTGTGGATTATGCATAAATCCCTTTGATGACATGTTTGTTCCTGAAGACAATGAGTTCATGAAGAAGTACTTAGCTGAGTTATGGAGACCCGCTGTAGATGATGTTGAAGCAGTACAGCAGGCTATTCGTTTAGCTATTGTTGATCCTTCCTCCTTTGAAGAGAGCATTAGAAAACTCTCCCCAGAAGGCAAATACCTTTTGAAGTCTTGTCTTGGTAATTATAAAGCTATCCGAAAGGTCATCCCTCAAGAAGAAAGTAAGGAATAGCAGATGAGTCTTTATAAAGGAGTTGTACTTAACGAATACGGATCTATCATGGATAAAACCGCCTCCTCCTCTTTTCCTGGACCGAGGCCTAATGACTATTTTTGGAATGGTCCTACGAGAGGCGGTTTGAATGTTACCAGTAGTAATGAAGACTTCAACTCTAAGGATATGTTGGAGATTCTTCAGTACTGCAGGTACTTTTTTAACTATGACTCAATAGTACAAGCTGCTGTACGAAGTCTCACAAACTATGCAGTCACAAAACCTACCTTTTCTACAGTGTCGTCGAGTAAGGTAGCTAAACGAAATCTTAAAATTCTTGAGAAGCATATGTTTCAGAGGTACAAGCTTCTTGATAAGTTGTTAGTGGCGGGTCTCGATTACTTTACTTATGGTAATCACTTCATGATGAACTATAGTACAGCAGAGTCTGACAGAACTATTCTTCGTCCTGTATCTCCTCTTGAGATGAGTCTTGATGAGGATCCCTTGACAGGGGAAACGGAATACTACTGGAAGATTGCTAAGCCTATAGCTCGTATGATTGAGAATCGAAATGATGAGATGTACAGGAAGAAGTACCATCGTTTTATGAAGGAGTTTCCTGAAGCTGATATGGTGGTTAAGGCATACCATGAAGAGAAGCCTTTGTTACTTAGGAATGAGAACATCTATCATTTGAGGATGGTTTCTGATTCAGGGTCTAACCATCACTGGGGTTTCCCTTATATCCTTCCTGCTATGAAGCTCTTGGTTTATCGAAACATTCTTAGAAGGGCTCAGGAAGCTATTGCTCGCCAACACATCATCCCTAAGACTATGTTCTACTTGAACCCTGTAGGCGATGAAAAGTACAACCTTGCTATGTATAAACAGGCAGCAGATGTCCTTAAAGAGAAGCTTCAGGGCCTTAACGACAGGCCCAACGACATGCTTGTATCGCCTGTTCCTGTGGGGGTTGTGTATTCTGGGGGTCAGGCAAGAAGCCTTATGGTAACGCCTGATATTCAGCAGGTGGAAGATGAGATTCTTGCAGCTCTTGGTACTGTGCGTGAGTTTGTTTTTGGAGGGTTAAATTACTCAGGGACTATGGTTTCCTTAAGAACTCTTGAGAACAAGATTGAGCCTTTCAGGCAGCAGGTTACTAACCTGATAAAGCATCTTTACTTACCTACAGCTATAGACGACCTTGAGCTTGATTTCCCTGCTGAAGAGATCTCTGTAAAGCTTATGTCTCTACGAACTGCAGATGACATTCAAAGCAAAAACTTTTATATGGGAGCATGGCAAGCTGGTCTTATCTCTGCTACAACATTCACTGAAGTTCTTGGGTTTGACCCTGTGGAAGAAGCACAGCACAAACTAACAGACGTTAAACGACAAGCTGTACTTGACATGGCCTCTATGGAGGTAGGAAATGTTGTACAATTAGAGCAGGCTAAGAAACAGCAAGAGCTTCAAGGGATGATGTACAACACCTTTGGTCCTCCCCCTCCTGAAGAAGAAATGCCTCCTGAAGAAGGGGAAGAAGCTCCTGAAGAAGAAATGCCTGAAGAGGAAGCTCCTCAGGAAGAAGAGCAACAGATGAGTATGATGCCTGGAGAAGAGGTAGAAGAGGAGGAAGCACCTGATCCTGATGTAATAGCTCAAGCATTTCTTAGTTTACCTCCAGAAGAGCTGCAAGCATTTATTGAAGGGTTGCCTCCAGGAACTGTTAAAAGACTCCAGAAGTATCTTGAAAACATGGGAATAGATCTTGGTGGTTCAGAAGAAATAGCAGGAGGGGCAGTAGATATGGAACAACTTCCAGAGCAACGCCCTGAAGCTTGGAATAAACAAAATAAAAACATCTAGGACTGGAGTGTTTGATATGCTGGACAGTAAAAAAGCTCTTTCAAATCTTCTCATGGCTATTGGTAAGAAGATGTTCTCAAATACAACTATGACAGAGGAGATGGCTAAGGGTAACGTTATAGTACTTTTATAGATAACTATTACTAAACATAGTTACCTATTTGTACTTAAAAAGCCCTCCATGCTTGGCGACAAGCATGAAGCATTCGGTGAGAGTCCGAATGGTAACTGATTTAACTGCTGGCAATCCCTAAAGCTTAGAGAGCTACAACGTGAGGATGAAACAAGCCTGAGCGTGAAAGCAGCGAAAGCAGAAAAAATCTCTAAGATGACATAAGGTGTAAGCCTAAGTGTTGGTAATTAAAATGGGTCTTCAGCATCGAAGCTCCGAATAGGAGAACGTTCAACGACTATCCCGACAGGGAGTAGGGCTAAGTAGCCTGAAAAGGTCAGCTCCTCCTTTAGAAAGAGGATGAAGATATAGTCTGCGCTGTATGGAAACATACAGAAGTTCATAAGAGAACTGGCAGAGATTAACGACCTCTGTTGAACACGAAAAATACTATAACAAAAGTTAAACTCGTATCTTGACAATTCGGAGCCTCCTGCTATAATTTGGGTTAGTAGCTAACCCAAAGAAAGGAGGTGAACAACGAGATGATGAGAGCATTTAAGATAAGACTTCTTCCTACAGAAGATCAAGAGCAAATTCTATGGAAAACTACTGGAGTATCTAGGTTTGCCTGGAATTGGGGTTTAGCTTTTCAGATGGAAAGGTTTAAGAATGGTGAAAAACTTTTAGGTGAGTATGATTTGCGTAAAGAGTTTAACAAGCTTAAAACTCAAGAAGAATACTCATGGCTAAAAGAAGTTTCATCAAAAGCTCCAGTCTTTGCTTTGTTTGACCTTATGACGGCCTACAAAAACTTCTTTAGAATTCAGAAACAAGGAGAGAAGTTTACCCTCTCGGCAAAACGTAAGGCCCAAAGACAAGGACGAAAACTTACACCTTACGATATGAAAGGTCATCCTCAATTTAAGAAAAGAGAAAGATGTAAACCTAGTTTTGCTCAACCTAATGAATCTATGTACTTTCAAAATGGTAATGTAGTTCTCCTAAAGGTAGGACATGTAAAGTTTCAAACAAACTATGAACTGCCTGAAGGTAGATTTGCTGGTAAATTTTACAATCCTAGAGTTTCCTTTGTAAATGGAAAGTGGATACTTTCTTTTGCAATGGAAGTTGAAAACCAAAACTATGAACTCAAGGATTACTCTGTAGGAATTGACTTAGGTATTAAGGTTTTAGCTGTTGCTTCTGTTGGTGGTAATGCTATGGAGATAAAAAGTATCAATAAATCACTACCAGTAAAACGGCTAAAAAAACGGTTGAAACATTCTCAAAGAAATGCAAGCAGAAAGTCTAAAAAGTCCAACAATCAAAAGAAAGCTTATGAGAGAGTAGCAAAGTTGTACAGAAGGCTTACGAATATAAGACAAGACTACACTCATAAAGCTACAAGAAAGATTGTTGACACCTTACCAAAACGAATAGTAGTAGAAGACCTTAACATTTCAGGGATGATGAAAAACAAACACTTAGCTAGAGCTGTGGCAGAGCAAAACTTCTATGAGTTTAGAAGACAGCTTGAGTATAAGTGTGAAGCAAGAGGGATTGAACTTGTTATTGCTAATAGATTCTTTCCTTCATCCAAGAAGTGTAGTAGGTGTGGTGAGGTTAATAGAGATCTAAAACTAAAAGATAGAACTTTTATCTGCCCTGCTTGTTCTTTTACTATTGACCGTGACCTTAATGCAGCTCGTAATCTAGAGAACTATATAACATAATAAGAGATATAGTTCTATGTAGGATCTCGTTGAATCCGAATTTAAGCCTGTGGACTGCTATACAAACTCTTGTAGCTTAGGCGAAGGAGAGCAGGGTGAAGCAGGAAACTAGTCTAGTAATAGATTAGATACGAATACACAACTTTTGTTATGTATTTTTCAACGGT
>NPIF01000908.1_pt2 | contig 16957 bp, 15 predicted proteins | sample 8637461 | NCBI WGS metagenome assembly NPIF01 (sample SAMN07420641, study PRJNA396082) | bioreactor metagenome | isolation source: sample BR12 brine-fed electro-methanogenic bioreactor BR | place: Japan: Kochi | collected 2016-12-09
CACTTGTGCTTCAGCAGGGCATCTACAATAACTTGCCGCTCCGCAAGCTCCATGGCCGTCAAGCCCGGAACATGTTCCGCCCCTGGGGGATCACATTCAGGATCTGGATGACTGTCCGCTAAAACCGTATTCTCGTGCGGGTTGCGGGAAGAAGCCGCCTCCGGGCAGGCCGTGGCGATAGCCTGTCGCAAGTCATCCGGCAAATCGGCGCAAGTGATAAGATGGTTATCACAAACCGCCAGAGCATAGCGCAGGGCGTTGCGAAGTTGACGAATATTGCCGGGCCACGGAAAGGCCTGCAGAATCCCCATGGCTTCACTGTCGATACGGGCCGGCTCCAAACCGGCTTCCGTCTCCATGGTCAGCACATCGTTAATCAGTTGGGCTATGTCCGAACGCTGTCGCAAGGGAGGGAGTTCAAAAGAAATCCCGTTGAGGCGATAGTAGAGATCCTCCCGAAACTCGCCGCTGGCCACCAGATCGAGGATTGTACGGTGGGTGGCGCAAATCACATTCAGATCGACGGCAACCGGAACCTCACCCCCTAAGGGGGTCACCTCCCGCTCCGCCAAAATCCGCAGCAGCCGCGGTTGCAGACTGGCGGGCATGTCTCCGATTTCGTCGAGGAACAGGGTGCCTCCGTCCGACTGCAGGATCTTGCCCCGCATCCCCTTGCTTCGCGCTCCGGTAAAGGCGCCTTCCTTGTAACCAAACAGTTCGCTTTCGATCAGCGACTCTGGAATAGCCGCGCAATTGACCGCCACAAAAGGCTTGTCCGCACGGCGACTTGCATGATGAATAGCCTGGGCGAACATTTCCTTGCCGGTTCCCGTCTCTCCGCTGAGCAAAACGGGAATGGCCTTGTCCATTACCCGCTTGATCCGTGCAACACTCTCTTTTAGTCTGGCATCCGAACCGGCCAGATAATCGAGGGATAAAACCTCTCCAGGGCCGGGGATTGGAGGCCTTTGGGCCTTTTGTCGTGTCTCCGGCTCTGCTTTACGACTCGGTGGCTTAATCGTGATGGCCTGCGGACAACGCAAGGACGCATAAAACTGCAGGCCGCCCTTTAACGACCGCAGAGGCAGGACCAGTCCCGAGCAGGAAGAGATCTCCAACAACTTCTCAAAATCAAGGTCAAAAATTTCGCCGACAGAGCGCCCAATGAGAGTCCCTGTCGCCCCGCCCCGCAGCAAAGTGCGACTGGCGACTTGATCGGCAGCCAAAATCCGCCCTCCGCCATCCAGCGCCATGTAACATTCGCTGGAAACCTCGGCAAGCTCCCGGCCAAGGCTCAAACGCAGCACCCACTGGTCTTCAAACTGTTTCAGAAAGTAAGCGGATTCGATCATGCGGGCAGCCTGCATGACCAGTTGCAGGGCCAGGTGCTGACTGTCTTTGGAGTCGGGGGAGTGCAGAGCCGACACATCGATCAGCCCCATGGGTTTGCCGCTGGGGCTGATAATCGGCGCGCAGGAGCAGGTCAGGCCGGCGTTCTGGCTGCGGAAGTGGTCGTGCTTGTGAACGGTGAGAGGTACCTGTTCAATCAGAGCCGTACCGACTCCGCAAGTGCCCTCCTGCTGCTCGTTCCACACCGAGCCAAGGTACAAACCGGCACTTTTCCACTGGCGGGAATAGCGCTCGTCCCCCTGCCAATCGACGGTCACCCCGTTCGCGTCGCACAACAAGGTGGCATAACCCAGGTCGGCGACCTGGCGGTGCAGATGCAGCACACCGGCCTTGGCGATGCGTAAAAACCGCTCTATGGGCTGGGTGTAGTCCTTCAGCTCTGCAGCGGACAGAACCTGGACCGGATTCGGCTCAGCGGGATCGATACCATAGTGCTGCAGACTGCGCTCCCAGGAGGTGGCGATAGGCGCATCGACCTGCATCTGGTCGGCCTCTTTATTGCGGGAAACTAAAGAGTAAATTCGCTGGACATGCCCGGTACAATCCCTGTCAGGCATTTTTTTTGCCTCATGAATAATCATCTCGGGAAATATAACCTTCTAGAGCCCTGTTCTGGCTCCATAAAATTCACCCTAACAAAATTCCTGAATACTGGCAACGGCTATCTCATGAAGACAAAAACCAAGCTCCGCAAGCCGGCAGGCTGTAAGACATTCCATGCCCCGATTGCCAAGTCACCCCGTATGGCCCGACAAAATAAATCTCTGGTGCGCCAAATCTCCCCCGAATAGTCCGGAGAAGATTTGGCGCCTAGCTTAGCTCATGAACTCCTCCAGAAAATTTAAGAAATCCCGGCTACATCTTAAGGATTATTCGGCTCATTGAATTCGTGACCGCACATCGGGCACTTCACCATTCCGTTTTCGTGGTGCCTGTTGCCGGTCGTGGCGCAACCTGCGAGGATCAAAACCACCACCAGAATCCCGAACAGAACTTTAAATCGTTTCATAACCAGATCTCCTTCCGTGTTTTCCTGCCACTAGGTGCAAAACGTCCTGCTTGCCAGATCGGCAAACCACCGGGCCCTCTTCTCCAGCCTGACTGTTTAGTCTCAAACAACGCAACGTCGCCAAATGCGTCCCGCATAGCTCGACATAACAAATTTCTTTTGCGACCAACCTCCCCGGAAATTCCGGGGCAGGTTGGCCGCGGGAAATTCTAGAAACTCCAGATGAATCGAGTATACACATTATTGGTACGGGCAATGTTTCTGCCGTCAATACCGTAGCTGTACCAGATGTCGAACAACAGGCGATCGGTGATCTTCATGCTGTTACCGATACCGAGCTGCATGCGATCGTAAGAAGCGATATCGCCATCCGTCGTCTTATTCTCGCCGGATCCGCCCCACTCAGCGTCGAAATGGATGTTGGGATTGATCCTGGGGCTGTGCTTATAGGTGAAAACCCAGTTGGTAAACAGCGAGTTGCCATAATCGAATTTTTCACCGCCTTTGCGACCGTCACCACGCATCTTGTAACCCAAGTCCCAGTCGATCACGAATTTACCATCAAAAAGCTGATGGTTATTCATCACGGTAACGGTTTGCGAGAAGGCACCGTCGGTAAGCTCGTTGGATCCCCAGGGAAGATGCAACCAGAGTTCAAAACACAAGGTCCAGTTCGGGGTGGGCTTGGTCCAGGCCACCATACCGGTTTGGGGATCGATCATGCCGTTGGAGCTATCCCCATCCTCGGTTCCCAAACCGGCATAGCCTAGAACGCCTTCCCACAAGAATCCCCAGTTGTCGAGGCCATCGACGGTAAACAGCCGGGCAAATTTATTGACGGAAAGAAGAATATCGTAATCGGCCCCTTCTTCTCCATGGTAATCGTTAATATTCGACCAGACATTGTAGGAAAGAAGTAGATTGATCGGCTCATCAAAATTGACAGGCAGATAATATTCATTTGTGCCGATAACACTGTACGGAATAATCGCGTCGGCGGCGAAAGACTTATTTACATTACCCAATCCTCCGGCCAGCAAACATGTCGCAGCCAAAACCAGAATAAGAACTTTATTTCTTATCACTACCATAATACCTCCAAAAATATGTCGATAATTATTAAAGGCATCTACCCTCTAATAAAGCCTAATGACCCATAAAAATCTATTTGCCATGTCCTGTTATTTTTTCTTCGCTGTGGGCAGACACTCCTGAAAAGACTGCAACATTGATACGGATTTCCAGAATCTTGTCTTTTACTTCAAAGCCGATCAAGCAACCGCCCCAAACAGTTCGCCAACATGTCGATCAACCGAACTCACCCGGAATCAATTAATTTTTTCAAGAAAATTGATCACGGGAGGCTCGGCGAACAGGTCTTCAACCTTGCCCAACAGGGCCTGAAGATAGGGCTTTTCCAAATGTTCCCCAAGATCCTGCTTGCTCTGCCAGGTTTCATAAAAAATGAAAACGGCTGGGTCATCCGTACCCCGATGCAGATCGTACCGGATACATCCGGCTTCTTCTCGGGTCGGCGCCAATAACGCACTCAACTCCTTCAAAACCGTTTCTTCCAAGCCGGCCTTGGCCTTGAAACTAGCGACAACCGTGAGCTCTTTCGACGACATAAATACAATCCTTATCCTAATGTTGCGCCGCCTCAGGATCGTCCGGAAAAACCAGACGACCCCGAGGCAGCGGGCCTATACCAGAACGATTCCGCCATCGATCATGACCGACTGGCCGGTCATGTAATCGGCATCGTCGGAAGCGACATAAGAGACATAGCCTGCAACTTGCTCGGGGTTTCCGACTTCTTTGGCCAGAATAGCGCCCTCGACATAGGCCTTAAGGGTTTCGCCTTTTGCCGCGCCGGTGTAGGCACCGATTTTTTCATCGATAAGATCCCACATATCGGTACCCACAATGCCCGGGCAATAGGCATTGACGGTAATTTTATGTTCGGCCATTTCCTTGGCAAAGGACTGCGTGTAGCCACGAACAGCAAACTTGGAAGCACTGTATACCGGCAGAAAAGCAAAACCGGCGTGAGCAGCAATACTGGCGCAGTTGATAATCTTACCGCCGCTGCCTAGATAGCCTTGATGCCCCTGCTTGATCATCTGCTTGGCGGCCGCATTGTCACAAAGGATGACCCCCTTCACATTCACCGCAAGCTGCTTGTCAATGTCCTCAGGAGTATGGTCAACGCCTACCTTGACGATGCCGATTCCGGCGTTGGCCACCATGATGTCCAGCTTCCCGTATGTTTCGACTGTTTTGGCCACCAGTTCGTTGACTTCCCCTTCCACGGTAACGTCGGTCTTGATGGCCAAGGCCTTGCCGCCGGCTGCCTCGATCTCATCTGCTACTTTTTGTGCATTATCAAACATGATGTCACTCACCACGACCGCGGCCCCATCCGATGCAAGCCGCAGGGCGATGCCCCGGCCGATCCCTCTTCCCGCTCCTGTAACGATAGCGATCTTGCCTGCCAATTTGTTCTCTGCCATAACAACCCTTCCTTTCAATCAGCTAAATGTGATTTATCTTACATTTCCGGATACACGGCCTGCGGCTCCGGCCATTGGAAGTCGGGCACCAGATCGTAAATTTCGGCGATCAGGTTCAAATCTTTCTGCGAGTCGAGATAGGTATAGGTCAATCCGGCCCACTCGCCTCCCTGCAGTACGGGAAGCCCTTTGTCCTTGTAGAAGCTGACCGTCTTCTCGTAGTTTTCGGTGCCAAAAGCGACATGATGCAGCCCTTCACCCTTGTCCCGAAGAAATTCGGCATAAATACTTTTGTCATCTTTGGGTTCGATCAATTCCCACTGCACCCCGCCGATATCGCACAAGGCGAGGCGCATGGCATAATCGACTTTCTCCCCGCGAATGATCATGTCCTTAACGGTGTCCGGGTTGAATCGTAGATATTCCAGGGACCGATACCGTACTTGTCGGCCCAGACCTTTACAGCCGCATCGCAATCCTTTACCACCATGGCGATCTGCAGGACTTTCTTAAACAGCGGTTCCATACCAATCTCCTTGTTACGTCAAAACAACTGATTTCCATCGTCAAGCACGGATTCCACGGGCTGCATCAGAAGATAGTGTCACCGCTGTTTCCTGCCGGTCCCGCCTTCACCGGAGACCGGGGGGGGCTGCATCCCGGGTTCGTAACAGCTTCCCCCCGCCCAAGAGCCGGCCTCGGGCGAGGGAATTCATCAACCGACGTTATTTACGGAGTCACAAGGATCTTGATGTGGGCATCCTTGTTGTTGACCAGTTCTTCAAAGCCTTTCTCAACAATGTCAGCCAGAGCAATCTTGCCGGTGATCATCGGTTCGGCAGTGATCGCACCGTTGGCCAGCAGGGCACAGACGCCTTTGAAATCATCCATGGTGTAGGCCAGAGTGCCGATAACCCGCTTGTCGGTAGCGCTGAGGCTGAAGAAGTTAAATTCGCTCGGCCCCTCGAAGATACCGACGATGACGGCGCGGCCGTTGTTGCGAATAAGTTCAATGGCCAGCGGCCCCGTTTTGACGTTGCCAATACACTCAAAGGACACGTCGGCACCGGACCCGCCGGTCAGCTTCTTGACTTCGGCGACGACGTCGCACTCGGAGGGATCGAGAATCACGTCGGCGCCACACTTCTTGGCCAACTCCTTTCGGGCAGCAGACATTTCAATCACGATGGCCAAACCGGCGCCGGCAGCTTTGGCGCACTGCAGGGTGCCGAGGCCGATGGTGCCGGCCCCGAGAACTACGATGGTTTCACCGAGAATGGTCCCGGCCTGACGCACGGCCTTAAAACCGGTGGCGATGGGCTCGATCAGAGCGGCGGCTTCCATGTTGGTTCCGGGAGGCAACACGTAACAGATATTGGAGGGAACGTTGACGTACTTGGCGAAGGCCCCGTCGGCCATCAGGCCGGTGAAAGCCAGCTTTTCGCAGACGTTGTAGCGTCCTTCACGACAGGTAACACAGACCCCGCAATGCTGACAGGCGTCAGGCGCGACCAGGTCGCCGACCCGCACACTGGCAACATTGGAGCCGACCGCAACAACTTTTCCCGAGAACTCGTGGCCGAGGATGGTTTTGCCGGAATGGCCGGTCAGAGGATGGGGCGCGGTGGGAATAAAAATCGGTCCGGCCAGATATTCATGGAGGTCGGAACCACAGATGCCACAGTAGTCTACCTCGATCTGCACTTCATCGGGCTTGGGAGGACCCGGCACGGGTACCTCTTCAATGCGGATATCTTTTTTTGCGTGCCAGACTGCAGCTTTCATTGTTTCTGCCATGGTAGTTCCCTTCTGATTAGAGGTGGATTGATTAAGTAAGGAACAAACAACTTGGTCCTTTTTCTCACTCTTTTTTCCGAATACCGTAAAATCCGAAATAACAGACCCAGATCAGCATCACCAGGTTCAGAATGTCGACCCAGGTCAACGGATCGCCGCCAAACCCGGCAATAATTTCCGGCTCATTGAGGACGCCGACGGCGAACCACTTCATGTAGAAGACGAAGGAGAGAATTCCCAAAGTCCAGGTGATCACAAAACGGATGGCACGGTTGGCTCCCGGTCCAAAGTGGGTGGGGGTGTTTCCGGCAATGTTGGCCCAGAAGATCAGCCAGGTTACGATCCAGACACCGAGTTGGGCCGGCCACAGATTGATGGCGCCACCGATGGCCTCGACCGCCTCGGCGGGAATCAGTATCCCTTTAAGAAATGCCAGGAAGACGAAGTAAATGATGGTTCCGCCGACAAAGTTGCCGAAGAAGGCGGCCAGCGCGACTTTGGTTTTCGAGCCGAAACCGCTCCAAGGCCAATTGTCCAGTACCAGAAACGTCGTCAGCCAGCACACGATTACCGAATAGAACCAGCCCACGACCGTCGGCAGGGCCATAAACACCTGATCCGGGCCGGTCCAGCTTGCAAAACTGGGATAAATCAGGACCAGGTACATGACGAAAGTCAGAACAGCGCCGAGAAAGATCTGGGAAAATCCTGCCAGGGGTTGTTCCAGCTTATCGCTCCAGGGCCAACCGCCCATCCCCGTGGGAATGATGCCAAAGCCGTAAAATCCGATCAGAACCACCATCGCCGCCGCCCCGTGACCGTGATAATTCTGGGCGCTGAATGCCGGATCCAGAGCACCGTAGCCGTGAATCAACAAGGCAGGGATAATCATGGCCAGGGCGATTGTCACTGCGGTCGCCAGGATTCCCGATAACGGCTGGGCGATCTTGCAAAAACCGGACATCCCCAGGTTGAAACCGATGAAAACCAGCACCAAAATGGCCCAGAACATATAGGCATTGAAAGGCTGGGGCCACATTTTCAAAGGGCTGTTAACGGGGTCGCCAAACAAAAACCAGACCAGGTAGGTGCCTGCCCAGATGATCAATAGATTAACCAGTGAAAAGGCTACGGGACCAAGAGCCAAGCCAAAGGGCTTGGGGACAACACAACTGCAACTCTTTAAACCGCACAATGGGCATGCTTGAACATCGCTACTCATAGAAATCTCCTCCTTAAATTTGATTTATTTCACTCCGCGCACGAGTGTCTGTTACCCCCACCAAACAATTTAATAAGCCTTTGGCTGCCCCCCTTTCTTCTCCGCTTCCCTGCAGGCCCGAAAACCTTAGAACCATGCCTTCTAAACATTCAGCCAAAACCCCGCATAGTGAACCTTGTCTCCCTGAACATTTACCCACAGCCTCCTGACGGAGGGAAAACCGCAGGAGAATCAGAGAGATTTGTATGCTTTTCAAAACAGGCCTTTACACCGGAGTGGTTCAGTTCAGACCAGTTGCCCTGGAAGTTGGTATTTGACACCCATCTACTTTTGAAGTTTTCAAACGGCTTTATATTTCACTCGGTATATGGCAAGCGTCATGCCAGCCCTTCTCGATCTGCACTTTTCCCGACAAAAGACCGTAACAGTCTGTTTTAACTGTATTTTTAATTTTTGCTTTTCTCAGAAAGATACAATCGGCAGGCGATGTGTTTCAAAGGACCGGAATTTTTAATGATAGTTTTGAGGCGGGTGTTTCGCAGATGAGACATTCGTCCGATCAGCGCCTTGGAGGCATAGACAGAGGACTGCGAGGCTGAAGATTTTCGCTGAGGCAGAATTGCAATTGGAGGAGTTTAAAATGCTTTTTGATTATGAGCAAAGAGTACTTTGCAGAAGGAACCAGGCCGAACAGAGAGATGACGCCGAAAGAACAGGGGAAGCTGGAGAGGGTATCGGCTAGAGGTTAAACTCGCCGGCATCCAGACGGCGCAGAAACGCCCTTGCCACCCAGGCGGTCTCGGCATCGCGGGCGGTATCGATAGCGGCAAGGAAATACTGACGGGCGCTGAGCTGACCGCGAGGCTGACGGAGCATGGCCTGGCCGGCGGCCAGATAGGCGCGGTCGATGTGCATCGTGGACGGACGCTCAGCAATAAAGCGACGTAACACCTCCAACGCCTGGTCGTAGCGCCGTTGCGCCAGCAGATACTCACCCAGCGCCAACGCTGCCTCCGGAGGGACAGCCAGACGCTCTGCCCGACTGCCAAGAGCCAGGTAAAGCTCGGCGGCTCGATCCTTTTTACCGGCGGCCATCTGTCGCAGAATAGTCGACGTCTTGTTCTGTCCAGCGGGTTCCTCCACAGCTGCGGAAAAGGGACCGACCGCCGGGCTCTCAGCCCCTTTTTGAATGACTTTCATGCCTTGCCAACGGTCATAGGCCCAGGCCGTCGCAAGACCAAACAGAAAGCCGCCAATATGGGCGCCGTGGGCGACTCCGGACGCCTGGCCGGCATTGAATAAAAAGGGGATCAGATTATCAAGCACCAGATAAAACCCGAGCACCAGCCGGGCAGGTAAATAAAAGGTATTCATCAACAGCGGGAAAAGAAAAACGAAGGTTTTGACCTGATTTCGGGGAAACCAGAGAAAATAGCAACCGAGGACCCCGGAGATGGCCCCTGAAGCCCCAACCAGGGGAATCTGCGAATCGGGAACGAAGAGAGCGAAGAACAGGGTGGCGGCCACACCGGCCAAAAGATAGCCGAGCAGGTAACCCACCCGGCCAAGACGCTGCTCGACGTTATCGCCGAAGATATAAAGAAACAACATGTTGCCGGCCAGATGCAACCAGCCGCCGTGAAGAAACATGGAACTGAACAGCGTTAAAAGACTCGCGGATGCCGGCCGATATCCATACCGGAAGATAAACAGATCGTAGGCGGAGACATGCTTGAGAACCTGTTCAGCGGAGACATAACCGCGGGCGCCCATAACCTGCAAATAATCGAGGAGCAGAGGGTCATTGAGGTCCGGATGGCGCAAACTGAGAGGCAGGGTTATTACTAGGAAAACGCCAACATTGATCGCGATCAGCAGAACATTGACGTAGGAAAAGCCTGGCGGGTTAGGGGTGTCGCCGTATGGCAAAAACATAGCGGCTCCTCGACGGGCATGGTATAGATATCAATGGTAAACGGTTGCAGGACCTCCTCATCCTATCACAGACTCGGCCCCGAAGTAGTGCTTTGTCGGCGGATCTGTTGTCCTGACCTCAGGAGATATTTGTGAGTCTGCTTTATACCCTTGATCTGATTGGTACCGCAGCTTTCGCCGCCTCCGGCGCCTGGGCCGGCATGCGTCGCCATATGGACCTGTTTGGGGTGGTGGTGTTGGGGCTGGTGACAGCGACCGGCGGCGGCACCCTGCGCGACCTGCTGCTTGGCGACACGCCGCCTTTCTGTCTGCAGGATGAGCTCTATCTTTACATTGCCCTCGGCGTCTCCCTGGCTATCTTTGTTCTGCATCGGCACCTCAGCCCACTACGCCACCCTCTGCTCTATTTTGACGCCGTCGGCCTTGGTACCTTTGTGGTTATAGGCACCGAGAAGGCGCTGCGTTTTGAAACCGGAGCGCTCAGCGCAGTCATCCTCGGGGTGATGACCGCAACAGCCGGCGGCATACTCCGCGACGTCCTGGCCAACCAGGTGCCCTTGATCCTGCGCAAAGAAATTTACGCCTCGGCCTGCCTGGCCGGGGCTGTTCTAATGCTGGGATTACAACAGTTTGCCCTGCCTCGGACCCTGACCCTGCTCAGCGCGGCCGGCCTGGTTATTCTGGTCCGGTTGCTCGCCATCCGTTACGATTGGAAATTGCCCCGAGCCGTCGATAGATAAGTTTCCAACAGACCGGAGAGCGGCCCCGGTCCGCTTTTCCAATTACAGTTTACACCGCAGGGACTTGGTCCCCGAGGCAAAAAGAACCTCTATCTTGTTCGGTTTGATCACCGCCTTGACCACTCCGACACCGAAGGTCGGATGCTCAATCAAATCATCCAGACGAAAGGCCCGGTCCATGGAGTAGGGGACGGTCAGGCCGGGACTCGCCGTCAGCTCCTGCCACTCCTCTTGCAGGGCCTCGCGACGGCGATCTGCGGCATTGCGCCGGGCCGGCTTAACGCCTGCAGTCGCAGCGGGCTTGGCCGGTTTAGCCTGGCTGAGAGGCCGATAGTTGTGGTCTCCGCCACAGGTATTGCAGCGCACTCTGGCCGGCCGGTCGCCAACCATGGCGATAATGGTATGGTTGGTCGTCACCCGACAGCGGGTGCAACGAGCATCGACATGATCTCCGGCGGTCTTTTCAGTATTCGGCATAATTCCTCTGTTGATGCTTTCGCAAAAACTCATAAGATGGCTAAGCAAAAATTTCGTCCTACAAGGCTTAGTGGTTTTTCAGGGGCTAAGGCATACATGGGGTATGTCGAGGTCCTGAAAATACGCCATAACACTGTAGGACGGATTTTTTGCGACGCCATGCTCTATTGGGCAAGTGAAAACCACAGAAAAGCTTTTTTCGGTGGCAGCGAATTGTGGCGCAGTGGCGCCGTTAAACGGCAACGTAAAAGGCCCCCGGATATCCCCGGGGGCCTGGGAGTCACGGTAGAATAAGCTTAAGCTATTTTTCCAGCAAAGCGGCATGAGCCGCCGCCAGGCGAGCGACGGGCACCCGGTAGGGCGAACAGGACACATAGTCCAGCCCGCTGTTATGGCAGAAGATGACGCTGCTCGGTTCTCCGCCATGTTCACCGCAGATGCCCAACTTGATTCCCGGTCGGGTCTGACGGCCTTTTTCACAGCCGATGGTGATCAATTGCCCGACCCCTTCCTGATCGAGGACCACAAAAGGATCTTCGGGCAACACCTCCCGGTTGACATAGTAGGGCAGGAATTTACCCGCATCGTCACGCGACAGACCGAAGGTGGTCTGGGTCAGGTCGTTGGTACCGAAAGAGAAAAACTCGGCCTCGTGAGCGATCTCGTCAGCCGTCAGAGCCGCACGAGGCAGCTCGATCATGGTACCGATCAGGTATTCGACCCGAATTCCGTAGCGATTAAGCACTTCTTCGACGACCCGTATAGCATTGCTCCGCAACACTTTCAATTCATTGACATGACCAACCAGGGGGATCATGATTTCCGGGACGATCTCGTAGCCTTCGTCCTTGACCAGTTCACAGGCGGCTTCCATGATCGCCTGAACCTGCATGTCGTAGATTTCAGGGTAAGTCATCCCCAGCCGACAGCCGCGATGGCCAAGCATGGGATTGAATTCATGAAGGAATTCGGCCTTATTCTTGAGAATTTGGGGCTGAACCTGCATCACTGCGGCCAGCTCATTGATGTCCTTGTCGGTATGGGGCAGAAACTCGTGCAAGGGCGGATCGAGCAAACGAATGGTCACCGGCAGCCCCTTCATCTCGCGGAACAGGCCCAGGAAATCGCTTTTCTGCATCGGCAGGATCTTGGCCAGGGCCCTTTTGCGGCCCTCGACCTCTTCGGCAAGAATCATCTCCCGCACCGCCATGATGCGGTCGTGTTCGAAGAACATGTGCTCGGTACGACAGAGGCCGATACCTTCGGCACCAAATTTCCGGGCCACGGCGGCATCCTGGGGAGTATCGGCATTGGTGCGCACCCGCAGCCGGCGGAACTTGTCCACCCAGGTCATGAGCAGGCCAAAGTCGCCGGTCAATTCGGGTTGTACGGTCGAAACGGACCCTTTCATCACCTCGCCGGTGGAACCGTCGAGAGTGATTACGTCGCCTTTTTTAAAGACTTCGCCACTATTGGTGACAAACTGCTGAGCCGCATAATCCACCTTGATGCCCCCGCAGCCGGCCACACAGCATTTACCCATGCCACGGGCCACCACTGCAGCATGAGAGGTCATGCCGCCACGGGCAGTAAGGATTCCCTGCGCAGCGTGCATGCCATGGATATCTTCCGGGCTGGTCTCGATACGCACCAAGATTACCTTCAAGCCGAGCTTGTTTGCCTCCTCGGCGTCCTCGGCGGAAAATACGATTTCGCCACCAGCGGCCCCCGGCGAAGCCGGCAGGCCGGTGGCAATGACCGCTTTGTGAGCCTTGGGATCCAGAGACGGATGCAGCAGTTGATCGAGCTGACCGGGGGCCACCCGCAGCACTGCCTCCTTCTCATCGATCAGGCCCTCCTGGACCATATCCACGGCGATCTTGATGGCAGCCTTGGCGGTGCGTTTACCGCCTCGGGTCTGCAGCATATACAGCTTGTTTTTTTCGATGGTGAACTCAATATCCTGCATGTCCCGGTAGTGTTTTTCCAGGGTCTGCTGAATAGTCATCAGCTGTTCATAACAGTCGGGCATGACCTCTTCCAGAGAGGGCAGCGAACCGTCGCCGCCAGCCCGATTGATCGGTTGGGGAGTCCGGGTTCCGGCTACGACATCCTCCCCCTGAGCATTAAGCAGAAACTCGCCAAANNCAAAGAACTGATTTTCCCCGGTGGAGGGGTTACGGGTGAAAGCCACACCGGTGGCGCAAGTGCTGCCCATGTTGCCAAAAACCATGGCCTGGACATTGACCGCCGTACCCCATTCGGCGGGGATATTGTTGAGCTTGCGGTAGGTAATGGCCCGTGGGTTCATCCAGGATCCGAATACGGCATTGATGGCGCCCCACAACTGTTCCTGGGGATCGTCGGGGAATTCGCGGCCCAGAGTTTCTTTGATTTTGGCTTTGAACAGCTGAACCAGCTGCTTGAGATCGGCGGCGACCAGCTCGGTATCCAGATCCACACCACGCACTTCCTTCATATGTTCCAGCAGGTGTTCTAGCACCGAACCGTTCATGCCCATGACCACATTGCTGTACATCTGCACAAACCGCCGATAGGAATCGTAGGCGAAACGGTCGTCACCGCTCTGCTCAATCAGTCCCTGCACCGTCTTATCATTAAGACCAAGGTTAAGGACCGTGTCCATCATACCCGGCATGGAAGCCCGTCCGCCGGAGCGGACAGACAACAGCAGCGGGTTACTGCTGTCGCCGAACTTTTTATCCATAGCCACTTCCAGGCGGTCCAGATTGGCTGCGACTTCCTCTGCCACACCTTCAGGGTAGCGACGATCGTTTTTGTAAAACTGGGTGCAGAGTTCCGTCGTCAGAGTAAAACCGGCGGGTACCGGCAATCCGATGGAGCACATCTCCGCCAAGTTGGCCCCTTTGCCCCCGAGCAGATTTTTCATTTCCGCAGTGCCTTCGCTATCACCAGCACCAAAGAAGTAAACGTATTTGACCGCCATGGACCTATCCTCCTGAATATGGGTTAGCCGGGAAGGCTTCCCGACAAAAGCTTAGTCATTCACGCCAACACTATTCGGCCAGTCTGGAAAAATCGGCGATCTGTTCCAGCAATCGGGCCACCGCGGTCAAAAGAGCCAGCCGGTTGATTTTGACCCGTTCCTCCTCGGCCATGACCATAACACCATCAAACAAGGCGTCCACCAGCCCGCCCAGGCCGGCCACAATCTGCAAAGCCGTCCCGTAATCGCCTCTGCTCAAAAGCTGGCGGTATTCAGCGGCGGTTCTCTGCACGGCCGCAAAAAGATCGGCTTCACAGGATTCCTCAAACAGATCCGGATCGATGGCCGTTTCCACACCGCCCTTAATAATATTGCCTACGCGCTTGAATGCAACCACCAGTTGCTGGTAATCATCGCGGCTGCGGAAAGCAGCCAGCGCTTCCACCCGGGCCAGAACATCGGCTGGTTCGTCAAAGGCGACGCTCAAAACCGCATCGACCAGATCCTGCGGCCGCCCCTGGGCCACCAACTGATGAAAAAACCGTTGGCGGATAAAGTTTTCCACATCTTTTGCCACCTCGGCGGCCGGACGCTCAATTTTTTCCTCCAGCAGGGCCACGCTCTGCCGAATCAGTGCCGGTACGGACAACCGGTAGCCCCGCTCGAGGATGATATTGAGGATCCCCAACGCGCTGCGTCGTAACGCATAAGGATCAGCCGTCCCGGTAGGAATCAGACCCACCCCAAAACAACCACAGATGGTATCAATCTTGTCGGCGATGGAAACAAAAGCACCGACATTGTCCGAAGGCAGATCTCCACCGGCCTGCACCGGCAGATAGTGCTCGTGAATGGCTCGGGCCACCCGCTCGTCCTCCCCTTCCAGGCGAGCATATTCCCGACCCATGACCCCCTGCAATTCAGGGAACTCATAGACCATGCCTGTTTCCAGGTCGCATTTGGCCAGCAGAGCCGCTCGCTCGGTTAGAGCCAGGGCGGCCTCGTCGAACTGTCGGGCCAAGTCCACGGCCAGGGTTTTGAAACGCATCACCTTTTCGTAACTGGTACCGAGTTTGGCCTGGTAGACCACCTGTTTTAATCCCTCAAGGCGGCTCTCCAGAGAAACCTTGCGGTCCTCATCCCAAAAAAACATGGCGTCGGCCAGGCGGGCACGAAGCACCCGCTCGTTGCCGCGGCTCACCACCGACGGATCTTCGACCCTGGTGTTGGAAACGGTAATAAAGCGAGGCATCAAAGCGCCCTGGGCATCGACCAGGGTAAAATAGCGTTGGTGCTCGCGCATGGTGGTGATCAGCAGCTCCCGGGGCAAAGCCAGATAGAGTTCTTCGAAGCTGCCGGTCACGGCCGTGGGATATTCAACCAGATAGGTGACTTCGTCGAGCAGGGCCGGATCGGCATTGAGCTGACCCCCGGCCTGTCGCGCCGCCGCTTCGACTTCCTCAACGATCAGGGCCCGGCGTCGGGCGGGGTCGGCGATAACAAAACGGGCTTCCGCTGCGGCCAGGTACTGCTCGAGGTGCTGCACCTCAAAAGCATCGGGAGCCATAAAACGATGGCCTCGGGAGAGATTGCCGCTCTGCAGGTTGCCATACTGAAACGGCACCACATCGCCGTCGAACAGCGCCACGATCCAGTGCATGGGGCGGGCAAAACGAATGTCGAGATCTTTCCAGCGCATCGATTTGCGAAAGTTCAGACTGCCGATCAGACGCGGCAGGATCTCCGGCAGCAATTCCACCGTCGGACGCCCCTCCACCACCTTGGAAAGATGAAGATATTCGCCTTTATCTGTCTCGATCCGGGTCAGATCGGCAACCTCAACCCCATTGCTGCGAGCAAAACCCAGAGCCGCCTTGGTTGGATTGCCCTCGCTGTCGTAGGCGACCTTGACCGATGGACCGGCCACGCTGAGCTCTTGTCGCAGCTGGCTTAAAGCCACACCGCTGGCGGCGATGGCCAGTCGACGGGGCGTAGCGAAGGTGCGCACACCGTCACACTGAATGCGGGCGGTTTTCAGCTCCTTGACCAGCAACCGTTCAAGGTCGGCCATAGCTACCGGCAAAAACCCGGCAGGAATCTCTTCGGTACCCAACTCCAGGAACAGTTCAGCAGACATAGGGATGACTCCGTCCTTCCTCACCTAAAAGACAAACCACGGAATGCAAAACCTTCCGTGGCGTAAATAACAGAGGCTTCAGTCCGCTACCCTTTAAGCAGCGGGAAACCCATCTTCTCGCGCAGGGCGACATAGCCTTCGGCACAGAGCCGGGACAGGGAACGAACCCGGCCAATGTAATGAGCCCTCTCGGTCACCGAAATGACCCCCCGGGCGTCGAGCAGATTAAAGGCATGAGACGCCTTGAGAACAAAATCGTAAGCCGGAAAAACCAGCTGGCGTTCGATCAGGCGACCGCATTCCTTTTCATACATGTCGAACAACTTGAACAGCATGTCGGTGTCGGCCACCTCGAAATTATAGGTCGAAAATTCCACCTCGGCCTGGTGATGAACATCGCCGTATTTGATACCCGGTGCCCATTCCAGGTCATAGACATTATCTACGCCCTGCAGATACATGGCAATCCGTTCGCAACCGTAGGTGATTTCTGATGAAATCGGCTTCAGATCGATACCGCCTACCTGCTGAAAATAGGTGAACTGGGTGATCTCCATGCCATCCAGCCATACTTCCCAGCCGAGGCCCCAGGCCCCGAGAGTCGGGGATTCCCAGTCGTCCTCGACAAAACGGATGTCATGCTGTGAGGGACTGATGCCGAAGCTTTTCAAGGAGTCGAGATACAGCTCTTGAATGTTCATCGGCGACGGCTTCATGACGACCTGAAACTGGTAATAGTGCTGCAGGCG
>NPIF01003110.1_pt1 | contig 16950 bp, 10 predicted proteins | sample 8637461 | NCBI WGS metagenome assembly NPIF01 (sample SAMN07420641, study PRJNA396082) | bioreactor metagenome | isolation source: sample BR12 brine-fed electro-methanogenic bioreactor BR | place: Japan: Kochi | collected 2016-12-09
CAGCGCCGCCACCAGAAGGTCGTCGAAGAGGCACCTTCGCCGGTCGTCGACACCGAGACGCGCAAGAAGCTCGGTGAGCTCGCGATCGCGGCCGGCCGCGCGGCCGACTACGTCGGCGCCGGCACGGTCGAGTTCCTGCGGGACTCCGACGGGAGCTACTTCTTCATGGAGGTGAACGCACGCCTCCAGGTCGAGCATCCCGTGACGGAGGAGGTCTACGGCCGGGATCTCGTCAAAGCGCAGATCCGCGTCGCCGCGGGTGAGAAGCTGCCGTGGACTCAGGAAGAGATCCAGCCGCGGGGCCACGCGATCGAGTGCCGCATCACGGCCGAGGATCCGGACAAGAACTTCATGCCGTGCCCGGGCAAGATCCAAGCGGTGCGCATCCCGAGCGGCCCTGGTGTCCGTGACGATTCCGCCGTCGCAGCCGGATACACGATCCCGCTGCACTACGACCCGATGATCGGCAAGCTGATCACCCACGGCTCGAACCGCGAGGAGGCCATCCGCCGCATGCGGCGTGCGCTCGAGGAGTATCGTCTCGAGGGGCTGACCACGAACATCCCCTTCCTGCGGCGCTTGCTCGATCACCCCTCTTTCGTCGAGGGGGACATGCACACGGGCTTCATCGAGGAGCACGGTGACGCGCTGCAGATCCACGACGACACCTTGCTCGACGAGGTCACCCTCTTCGCCGCGGCGATCCACGCCCACCGCAGCAAAGTGCAGTCTGCGCTGACCAGCGATGAGCCGGGCAACGGCAAGTCCAGCTCCCGCTGGCTCGATCTCGGCCGTGGCCGCGCACTCGGGAGGTCTCTGTGAGATTCAAGGCATACAGCGGAGAGATCGAACACGACATCGCCATCGAAGCGATCGAGGGCGGCTACGAAGTCGTCATCGACGGTGAGAGACGGGAGGTCGACACCGTCAGCCTCGACGGTTCGTTCTACTCGCTCCTCATCGGAGGCCGCTCCTACGAGGTCTCCGTCGTCGAAGAAGATCGCGACACCTATGTGGTGCGGCACGGTGGGGACAAGAGGAGCATCCGTCTCGTCGATCCACTCGCCGCAGCAGCGGGTGCGCACCTCGCGCACACCGGTCCCGCCGAGATCAATGCCGCGATGCCGGGCCGCGTCGTCTCCGTCCTCGTCGAGGAGGGGCAGGAAGTGGCCGAGGGCCAGGGCCTGATCGTCCTCGAAGCGATGAAGATGGAGAACGAGGTCGAAGCGCCGCGGGCCGGAGTCGTTGGGAAGCTCTTCGTAACCGCTGATCAGACTCTGGAGACCGGTGAGAAGATCGCGATCATCGAGTAGCGGGCGCGAATGCGGTCTTCGTGCAGCACGCAGGATCGCAACACGCTGAAGGAGCGCAGGACAGGATCGGCGAGAGCCTTACAATGGGTTATGCGCGCGATTCTGTCTTGCCTTCCTGGCGCCGGTTTCCTTCGGCGCAGGCTCTCTGCCTGCGCCCGTTATGCGGTGTCGTCACTCTTTCTCCTTCTCCTTGGATTCACGCTCCCTCCGGCGGACGCCGCCACGACCGCTGCTCCTGATCGGAGCACGACCATCCGCGTCCCGGTTCCGGCGATGAAGCTGGTGGATTATCTCGGTCTTCCCCGTCCGGAGAACCCCGACGAAGTGGCGACCACCCTCCTTCGTGGTCTGAGCGAAGCTGCCGCGACCGGTCGGGCCGAGCCCCTCGAGCGCATGCGCCGCGTGACCGACGTGGCTCGGCTTCTCCAGGATCACGACTGGTCGACGATGACCGTCTCTCACCGTGGGCGGGTGCCCGCCCCGGTCATCGAGCTCGGCGACATCCTCGAGCTCACCCTCTACAAAGGGCAGAGCGAACAAGGTGGCGACATCGTCATCGATAGTGCCCGCCAGCGTCCGATCTCGCGCGGCGCCACTCGTCTCTTCGGCTTCGACTTTCCCGAGCTCGCCGCACGGCTCAACGCGGGTGAGGCGGCGGGACTCGCGCTGAGCCCCGAGTACGTCCCCTTACCGCTTCCGCTCTCGGCGTTCGAGAAGCTCGTCAACAGAGATCTGACACCGGAGAATTTCCTCGAGGTCGTCACCCATCACACGACCTCGCTCCACATGGCGGCTGCGGCCACCGGCCTCGACCCCGAGTCTGTCGCTTCACTGGCACCCCATATCAAAGACCTGCGCGGAGATTCCCCGGAGCGGCTCGCCGCCCTCCTGCGTCGATTCCAGCTTCGCGATGGTCACATCTTCTTGAAGGGCGGTGAGGCGTCACGCGACGCTTGGCGAAACGCCGTTGGTGCCGACCCTATGGACACCGGCGCGTTTCTCAAGGCGCTGACGAAGTCCCGGAACGAGTTCGTCCTCGACCTGATCCTCGCTGGCGAGTTCGACGCAGGCCAAGACGTACTCGTGCCGGGTGGCCGCGAGACTCTGGCACGCATGCTCCAGGTTCGCGTGCCCCGCAAACAGCGATTCGTCACCGATCTCGTTCAGATCTTCGATCGCCGCGAGGCGGCCGGTGAGCGGCTTCGCGCCCATCTCGTCGACAACCTCGGGATGATCATCGCGTTGACGGAAGAGCTCGGTCCGAAAGTGCCGCTGCACTACGCCAACGATAGCCGGCGTGTCGAGAAGGTGTTCGAGGAGTTGGGCTACGACCTCGTCAGGTCTCGCGGCAAGCTGCATCTCGAGGCGATCAAGGATCCCCGGGCAGCGAAGAGAAGAAAGGCTGTCTGGGCGCTCGGCTTGAACCTCGTTGACATGACCCGACGCCTCGAGCGGGGTGAACAAGTCGTTCTCACCATTCCCTGGGAGGCCGTCCCCTCTCCGATCTCCGAGAGCGAGTGGGTTCGCTGGATCGGGGTGAACAGTGATCCGATACGCCGCTTCCGTTTGCTGTTCCGCGTGCCGGCTCACACGGACATCCTCCTCGCGTACGCGCAACTCGGCGAGGCCGACATCGACGGACTGGGCCTCCGCGACAGGACGCTGTCCCCCACGGCGGCGCTGAGACTCAAACACCACGCGAGCACCTTCCGTCTCGACGCGGAGGGGAAACTCGCGGTCCCGGGCGGTCCCGCCGCGATGGCCCTGTGGCAGAGCGCAGTCGGTGTGTCACCGAGCGCTCCGAAGGAGTTCGTCGCGACGATGCTCGACGCGCCGAGCGACGGGCCTCTCAGGCTCTGGAGCGCGACGTGTTTCCTCCCGCCCCCGGCGCAGCGGCTGCTGCTCTTCGGAGAGGGATTGAACCAAGAGGCTGCAGCGAAGCTGCGTCGCCGTATCGCGGGTGCGCTCGCTCTGCCCGAGCTTCCCACCCAAGCGACGGAGCGCGCCGCGGCTGCATCGAGCGAGCTTGCCACCTTGTTCGAGGGGCTCCTCTCGGAGAACACACCGGACGCCAACGGTGAAGCCGACACGGAGACGATCGTCGATCGTCTGCTGGGGGAGCTCTTCGCGAACGCAGAGGGGCGAAGCGCCATCGAGGGAGGAGCACCGGGGGTCGAACCTCTGCGTCTGCGCTCGCTTCGTGGCTTCCTCCACGGCCGGGGACAGAAGGCTCTCGCTTCAACCTCTCGGCGCCATCGGATCCGACACGTCCTGAGTGAGGAGCCGCGGAGGCTCAGCGCTTTGGGCGATCTCGCTCTGTGCGCACCGGACGCGGTGGACTCCTACCTCGTCGCGACCGACGCGATTGCCGCCATCCGCAACTTGCGGGCGCGCGAGGCGCTGCTGCTCCAGCTCCAGGGTGGAGTTGAACTCCTCCGCCGGATGGCTCGCTCTCGCTCCATCGACGACGCGGCCCTCGAGCGTCTCTTCAAGAGCTGGATGGAAGTGCACGAGGGAGCGACGCATCCACGCATGACGACGATGGGTGTGCTCTTCTGGCTGTCCGAGCTCAGCGAAGCTCTCCCGCCGGGGGCCGAAGGAGCGCCGGGCCGCGGGCCGATCGAAGCCCGTCTCCTCGCCGCGATCGTGCCCGCGCGCGATCCCCAGCTCTTCAGCTTCCAGAGTCTCGACTACCGGGGTGAACGCGGCCGACAGATGGCCGCTGGGATCACGCGGCATCTCGAGGACCACGAAGTCCCGCGAATCGATGATCTCGTCGCCTTTGCACGGGCGGCCGCGCAGCTCGAGCACGCCATCGACGCGACGGATCGAGATCTCGCGAGCGCATCGATCACACAGTTCGCCGATGCTCTCGAGGCGCTCCCGACTTGGAAGCCACACATTCGTGGTCACGACGAGAACGTGGCTACCTTCGTCACCCAGCCGCGGCGGGCCCGCATCATCTCCGTGTTGCGTTCGATCGCGGAGGACCCGGGACCCGGGGCCTTGCGCCGTTTCCGCACGCGGCTCGAGGCGGGGCCCCCATTCCTCCACTTCGCTTCGCGCCACCTCTTCGTCGGCCTCGTCTATTCCGCTGCGGCCGGCGAGTACGAGAACACGCTTCTCGAGGAGCCCTCGTTCCCCCAGCGTCACACGCTCTCGAACCTCATGGACCATGACCGGACACGGGGCTTCAGAGGCGAGACTGCTTGGGAGCGCTCGCGAGTCGTCCCGAACCGGGAGTCCGTCATCGGCGTGCGTCTCTCGGGTTGTCTCCACGACGCCCCCTGGCTCCTCTCGGCATTTCACCGCATCCCGGAGTCGCGCTGGAACGACGGTGGTCTCGGTCATCCACTTCACCGCCGCCTCCTCGTCCACGCGAACGCGAAGAGCCGCTGGGAACACCTCGAGAACCTCGACACCGAGCTCATCCACCTCGCGATCCGCGCTGGGCGGGCGCTCGAAGCGAGCGCCGCTCCGGCCGCATCCGAACACGTCCGCCTGAGGATCCCCGCTCGGCGTGCAAAAGGCGACGGAGGCAACACAGCCGTCGTCGAGACCGGGCACCACTTCCTACTGGGGCTCTCTGCCGTGACGGGGGACGAGTTTGGTCCGGCGCTCGATCAGAGTGTCGAGCCTGCGGTTCTCGAAGACTTGCGTGCCGCCGTATCCGCACTCGGCGAGGATCGTGCCCGCGAGGTCGCGCGCCTCGCGACAAGTGTGGTCCCGGATGGGCATCCGGGACTCTGGGGCCGGATGTGGCCACCTCGCGGGTTGCTCGTGGCGCGGGCTCGCGGCGGGGTGTTGCGGACTCGGGCTTTTCTCGAGCTCCGGTTCCGTGTCCTCGACTACCTTGGTCAGCGCAGGCTGCCCGGGCTCGTCGGGCGCGACGTGCTCGAGCGTTCGCTCGTCGCTGCCGACGCGCTGGTCGAGTTCGACAATCCGTACGATTGGAGCACCTGGATCGACGCGCTTCAGGTGATCGATGAGTCTTTCTTAGACGAGAGGGTTCGCGAGTGTCTACGACGCGGCAACTACTCAGCACAGTTCTCCTGATCGCGGTCTTGGTCCCGGGGCTCGCCCTGGCTGCCGACGGACTCGAGTTCCTCGCTCCCGAGCACTTCCAGGTCCTCCTCGGTCAGACGCGTTTCGAATTCGAGGTGACGACCTCTCTCGACCGCATCGACGTGTACGCCGGTGGACGCATGATCGGAACCGCCAAACCGCCGCACTGGGAGTTGCTCGCCGACGTCCCTTACGAGGCGGTGGGTCAGTCGATCCACGCGGTCGGCTTCTTCGCCGAGAAGCCGGTGGCTCGCGCCGAGCTCCCTACGCGCAAGGTGCGGATCAACCAAGAGGTCGACGTCATTCGCGTCCAGCTCTACCCCGTCGTCAAGGGCTCCGGCGGCAAGTACGTCTCGGACTTGAGCAAAGAGGACTTCGAGGTTCGCGACGACGGCGTCCCCGTCGCCATCGAGAGCTTCGAGACGCGCCCGAAGGAGCTCAATCTCGCTGTCCTGCTCGATGTGAGCGAGAGCATGCGGGACGCCCTCCTCGTGCTCCAAGGTGCGGCGACTCGCTTCGTCGATCAGCTCGAGCCGGACGACAGGGTCAGCGTCTTCGCGTTCAACGACACCATCGAAGAGCTTCTACCGCTCGGAGGGGACCGCGAAGAGGCCAAGGAGCAGATCGTCGAGCTGCACGCGGAAGGTTCGACGGCGCTCTACGATTCGATCATCCGCATCGTTGAGAGCTTGCGCGGCGTCAAGGGACGCAAAGTGGCCTTGGTCTTCTCCGATGGCCGAGACCTCGCGAGCATCTCGTCGGCGGAACGTGTCGTTCGGCAGGCACGCCAGAGCGAGGTTCTGCTCTACACGATCGGGCCGGCCGGCCAGCGGGCCAAGCCCGGTCGCGACACCAGCGCCGACGAGCTGAGGGAGACGCTCGAGTTCATCGCCAACGAGACGGGGGGGGAAGCGTTCTTCATCTACAGCACGAACGACCTCGACCGGGTCTTCAGCGAGATCCTGCTTCACCTTCGCGCCCAGTACGAACTCGTCTACATTCCCAAACACGGCGAGCCCGGATACCGCAAGATCGAGGTGCGCGTGAAACGTCCAGGCCTCAAGGCCCACGCGCGCCGCTCCTACTACCACGGGGGACGACGCTGAGCGGCAACGCACGTTTCCGCTTGGCGAAAAGGAATTTGGTATGAACAAGTCGCTACGAATCGTGGCCGCGGTGTTGGCGCTCGTCGTCACAGGCGGTCTTGCCGCGGCCCAGGACCCCGAGCCCTCGAACGAGGCTCAGCTCGTCGAGACGCTCGACGTCCGATTGCTCGAGTACTCGGTGTTCGCGCGGTACTCCGACGGCTCACCAGTGGTCGATCTCACTCCGGAGAAACTCTTCGCGACGGATCGTGGGAACCGGCTGCGCATCGCCTACGTCGAGCGCATCTTCGAGGATACGGCCGCGAGCATGGGGCCGAACGGACACTTCGCGATCGAGCTCAGCAAGTACAAAGCCGAGTCGGTCGAGCGCGCCGAAGGGACGCGCGCGCCGCGGAGCTTCGTCCTGTTCATCGACACGGCGAACGATGGTGTGGGCAACGCCAAGGTCGCCGGGGACGTGGTGAAGGCGTTCCTCGAGAAGCAGCTCATCGAGGGGGACGAGCTCGCGATCTTCGCTTTCGACGGCACCCTGCACCTCGAGCAGTCCTTTACGACGGACCGCAAGAAGCAGCTCTCGAGCGCGTCGAAGGTCTTCACCGAGTACCGTGGCCGCCCGAACGTCGCACGTCAGCTCGCGACCAGTCTCGTACGCGGCGTCGAGACCTGCGCACAGTCGGAGATCGCCGCGCTCCACAACAAGGGTCCTGGTGAGAGCGGCGGCATCCCCGACATGCCGGATCCGGGCCTGGCTGCCGCGGGCGCGATTCCGATCGACCGTGACTGCCTCGAAGGCAACGCGCGGGCATTCGGTGAGCAGATGGCCAACGAGGGGCAGAGGTTCCTCGGCGCGCTCGAGAAAGCTGCGGAGTATGCCGGAGGCGGGACCAAGCCATCGACGCTCTTCATCCTCTCGCACGGCGCGATCCTCGAGCCGAAGCGGCCCTTCATGGAAGCGCTTCGCTACATTCACGGGAACTCGGCGGGCGTGGCTCAGCTCGAGACCCAACTCGACATCTCGAGCGAGATCGGTCCGATGCTGGACGCCTTCGCGCAGCGCGCGGCGGACGCGGGCGTCGTTCTCCACTTCATCGACGGAGCGCCGGCCGTGTCCGGTGGCCTCAGTAATCGTGGCCGCGGGATCTACCGCTCCGAAGGCAAGCCGGTCAAGGTGGCCTTCGACATGGGGCGGGTCTCGGCGGCGATGCTCGCGCGTGAGACCGGCGGCACGTTCCGGGCCGAGCGCGATCTGGCGGCCGGACTCGAGCAGGCTCTCGAAGCGGATCGGGGCCGTTACCGCGTGGGCGTCTACGTCCCGCATTCGATGGATGCCGACGACAAGCCGCGCTTCTCGTCGAACCTCGACGGCGTCGACATGATCGCGGGTCGCGGCTCGTCGGAGCGCGGCGAGGCGGACTCCGGGAGCGCATCGAGCAAGGCGCAGACCGAAGCCGGCTCGTTCCAGGTCCTGGTCAATCCCAAGAACATCACGGACGGGCCGAAGGGCTCGCGCGCGATTCCGCTCATGATCGTCGTTCATCCCGGTGAGCTCGGCTACGAGCAGGACGGTTCGAGGCTCAGCGCCAACCTGACCGTCACGCTGCGGCTCATCGACGCCGGTGGCAACGAGTGCCTCGTCTTCAACAAGCAGGTCCGCCACATGGTTCCCGCGTCCGGTTGGGAAGCGAAAGGGAAGCCGCCGATCGGCGTGGGCGGCAAAGTCGCGGCTCCTGCTGGCTCGTACACGATCATCGGAGAGGTCACGAACCCGGACGCGTCCAACCCGGTGGTGCAGAGCGCGAGTTTCGACTTCACGCTCTGAGTCGCGTATGGCCGCGAAGCGAGGGCCCGAGTCGTCGTCCCCCGTCAGCTACCAACTGCTGATCGGGCTCTCGCGCAGCGCCCGTGTCGACGTCGGTCGGCTCGGGCGCTTCTCTTTTCCAGCCGGGTTCTACGTCTATAGCGGCAGCGCGCGGCGGAACATCGCCGCGCGCCTCGCTCGCCACCTCCGGCGGGAGAAGAAGCTTCGTTGGCACGTCGACTACCTGCTCGCGGCGCGGGGTGCGCGCGTGGTCGCCGTGCTCGAGAGTACGGAGTCCGAGTGCCAACTCTGCCAGCGGCTCGGCGGCGAGATTCTCGTGCCCCGCTTCGGCGCGTCGGACTGTGTCGCGGGCTGCGGCAGCCACCTGCGCTACCTCGGAGAGACGGTGCCCCGCCTGGCGCAATTCAGACCGACCGCACGAACTCATCCCAGCTAGTGACGCCAGGCGATGATCCGCTCGAGGATCTTCTTGCGGCCCGGCGTTAGCCGGGTGCGCATGTACTGATTGGCGAGCTTGCGCCACACCTCGGACTGCGTCGGGTAGGGGTGGATCGTCGCCGCGATCTTCCCGAGTCCCGCGCCGGCGTTCATCGCAAGGGTGATCTCACTGATCATCTCCCCGGCGTGGCGCCCGACGACAGTCGCCCCGACGATCTCGTCCCGCCCCTTCTTGACGTAGACCTTGGCCAAGCCCTCGTCGTCGCCCTCGAGGAGTGAGCGGTCGACATCCGCGAAGGGCTGCTCGTAGATGTCGATCTCGATGCCGCGCGAGCGCGCCTCGAGCGGGCTCAGTCCGACGTGGGCAAGCTCCGGATCCGTGTAGGTTGCCCACGGCACGTTGAGCTCGCTGACCTTCGCGCGACCGAAGAAGAGCGCGTTGCGCACGACGATTCCGGCCATGGCATCGGCCGTGTGGGTGAACTTGAACGGGGTGCAGATGTCGCCCGCAGCAAAGATGCGCTTGTTCGCCGTGCGCAGGCGGTCGTCGACGATGACGCCGCGCCTCGGATCGTACTCGACGCCGGCCGCTTCGAGCTCGAGACCCTCGACGTTCGGCGCACGTCCGATCGCGACGAGGATCTCATCGACGGTGACCTCGCTCTGCTGACCTTCGCGTTCGTAGGTGATCGTCTTGCCGTTCGCGCTGCTGGCGACCTTCTGGACCGTCGCACGCGTGAGGAGCTCGACACCGTCGCGGCGCAGCGCCGTCTGAACCTTGAGCGCGGCATCGCGGTCGTCACGCGGGAGGATGTGTTCACCCATCTCGAGCTGGACGACGCGCGTGCCGAAACGCGCGAAGGACTGCGCGAGTTCGCTGCCGATCGGGCCGCCGCCGATCACGCCGAGTCGCTTCGGCGTCTCGGTGAGAGAGAAGACGCTCTCGTTCGTCAGGAAGCCGGTTTCGGCGAGCCCAGGAATCGGTGGTGCGGCCGAGCGAGCGCCCGTGGCGATCGTGGCTCTCTTGAATCGTAGGACGAGATCACCGACGGCGAGACGGTCGCGGCCGACGAAGCGCGCGGCGCCGAGGAAGACGTCGATACCTTCCCGGCGGAGTCGCTCGGCCGAGTCGTGTCGGCTGATGTGCGCTCGCAACCGCCGCATGCGCTCCATTGCGACGCCGAAGTCCACTTGCGCGTTCTCGGTGCCGAATACGCCGAACGCGCTGGAGTCACGCACGTCGGCGACTGCGCGCGCGGCGCGAATCACGGCCTTCGAAGGCACGCAGCCGAAGTTGAGGCAGTCGCCACCAAGGAGGTGTTTCTCGACGAGCGCGACGCGGGCCCCGAGTCCGGCCGCGATCAGCGCAGTCACGAGCCCGGCGGTTCCTCCCCCGATGACGAGCATGTCGTAGCGCTCCGCCGGCTCGGGCTGGACCCAGTCGGCGGGGTGGGCGTTTCGGGTCAGCGTTTCGTTGTAGTCGTCCTTGGGCTCGACGACCGGTTGCGTCACGGTGGTGCTCATCGGCTGCTACCTCGTTCCTGGCGGCGCCGTCGCGGCGCGTCTTGGAGATGCCGCCCGGGTGGCGAGGGTTTCCCGGGGGGTCAACTCACGAACTGGCCCGAGCCCGCGCGGCGGCCCTACATTCCGAAGAGGAGCTCTTGGGGGAAGGGGCCCGCGCCAGATCGCGACGGGGTGTAGGAGTCGATCCAATGCCTTTTGCCGAGTGGAATGACAACCTTCGTTTGGGGCACGAACGCATCGATCGCGCCCATCGCGAGATCTTCGCCTTGCTCAACGGGATGCACGAGATGCTTCAGGGTGGCTGCACGCACCAGGAGGGCATCAAGGCGCTGATCTACCTTACGAATCACATCGGCGAGCACATGGGCGACGAAGAACGGATGATCGAGGACGCGGGACTCGACTGCCTGGTCGCGCACCGTCGTGAGCACGCGGCGATGCTCGCGGAGCTCGAGAGCGTCGTCGAACGCTACATCGCCCACGAAGATTCGGATGGAGCCGAGGTCCTCGAGTTCCTCGCGGACTGGTACGGCAAACACCTCGCGGGGGCGGATCGAACCCTCGCACAGGCGCTCCTGGCCCGAGAGAACGCCGGAGATCTGGTCGGCGTCACCGACTAGTCCGAGGACATCCTCGTCCAAGTTCGGTTCTCCGAATTCGTGCCGTTCGTCTCCGGAGCCGTTCACCGACTTTCTTCCCCACGACAGGCGCGGCTGGTCTCTTGCGCGTCCACTCGAGACTCTGTTGACGACGCCCCACGGGGACGTCGCTACGGTGGGATCGCTCGCGCGTTCGTAGCGACGCCCTCGTAGGGCGTCGTCAAGAACCTCGGGAGGCTTGTGGGGAACTCCCAAGCGCAGAACTGCAGTGAGTCCATGAACAAGGGGGAGGCGAGAGGGCGCGACCATTCGGCCTGGGGGGATGGACCCGTTGGCTGGTCGCGGAGGAGGTCCGGCGGCCGTTCCGGGGCGCCGCGCCCTCTCGCTCCTTTGCTGGAAAGTGGTGGAGCCGAAGCTCCACGCACGGGATGGCTTCTTAGCCCGGGTTAGGGGCAGCGCCCTGACGCCGAGCCAATCTCCTCGTCACGAACTCCCTGCTGTGAACTCGCCAGAGACTGGTAGGTCTCGTTCTCACCGCCGGCAACGGCACGCACCAGATACCAGTACCCGTCACCCGAGGAGGGCGTCGCCGCGTCGGTGAAGCTCCGCTCCGCCTGCGAGTCGGCGAGGCAGCTCTCCGTCGACGCGCTGAAGTCTCCGCCGCTGCTCTTGAGCTGCGCGAGGTTGCCGCGCTGCAAGTCGTAAGCGCTCGCGCCCGGGTAGGCGCTCCAGCTCAGCGCCGAACCCGTCATCGTCAATCGGATGCGCCCACTCGCCGGCGTGCCGAGGACCTCGATGTCATCGACGTTCCAGCCGCTGGCCGCGTAAGCGCCGCTGTTGTGAACCTCGTAGCTCCAGCGGAAGCGAACATTGGCCTGGCCGTCGGCGACGCTCGCGATGTCGAAGTTCTGCTTCTGCCAGGCATTGTCCGTGGCCGAGCCATTCCACAGCTCCGTCCAGGTGCTGCCGTCGACGGAGATCTCGACCTTGTTGCGTACCCAGCTCGGCTCGTCGCTGTTGAGCCAACGCTGGAATCCGAGCTCGCTGCCGTCGATGCCGGTGAGGTCGAACTCAGCGCTCGTCAGCGTGTACGGACCGCTGATGGTCGTCGAGTAGTCACCGGCGAGGTTGACGCCGTAGACGTTGCTCCCCGTTGCGCCAGCGCTCGGATCCGGGCTGCCGGTCGTGCCGCCGCCCTGGCCCTGGGGCGCGCCGAACGCCCACTCGCCATCCTTGGTCCACGCGGGGTCCGCGTCGAAGCTCTCCGACACGAGGCGGAGCGAGCGCCCGACCTCGACGGAGACGGCACGGGTCGTGTCGCCGTCGTGGTTCGTCGTGTTCGTGAAGGTCACCGTGGCCGCGTGGGTGCCGTGGTCGAAGTTGCGCGTCGCGTCGCTGAGCGTGACGACGACCTCGGTTTCGGCGCTCGCCGCGAGCGTCCCGCCGGTCTTCGAGAGAGTCACCCAGGGCGCGTTCACGCCGACGGTGTAGTCGATCGCGCTGGTCTCGTAGTTGTGGAGCGTGTAGGTGAGCGTGGTGATGTCGTACGGGCCACCCGCCGGGCCGCTCGCGTTGAGCCCACCACCTGGCGTGACGCCGAGTCCCGTCGGCGGACCGATCGTGCCTTCGACGCGCACGGATGGGTCGCCGAAGATGTGCCACGTGTTGTACATGTTGACGCCGCTGCTGCCGTCCGTGCTGCCGTACGAGTCCATCATCGAAGAGGAGCCGGCGAAGCACAGCGCGCCGAAGCTCTTGTAGGTGCCGTCCGCCTTCGTGAGCTGGATGTTGAACTCGTCCTGCCCTTCCATCGGCGGCGACCAGTCCTGCGAGATCGAAGACGCGTAGACGGCGATGGCTCCCGTCGGCTCGTCGCCATTCGTCGCGCGCAGCCACGCCTCCCCGAAGCAGTTCTCGTAGTTGTCGAACTCGCCGTTGTTGCAGGCGACGGAGACGATGAAGGGCAGCTTGTCGTCGTTGGTCAGCGCGTCGATGTCGCTGACGCTGAACCCGCTGGTCACCCAACTGGTCGGGTCGCCATGGCCGACGTAGTTGACGACGCCGCGGCCGGCGTTGAGCGCGCTCGCCACCGACGAGCTCGTCGCGCCCGGGTCGTAGATCTTGTCGACTTCCGTGTAGGCGTCGCCGAGGAGCCATCCGCGGATCTCGTCCATGTGGACGATGTCCGACTGGTCCTCGTCGCCATTGCCAGGTCCGCCCTCGTCCGAAGCGATGCCCGTGCCCTTCTTGAACCAGTCCATCGTCGTCGCGTGGCTCGTCTCGTACTCGATGGTCCGCTGCACCTGCGTGTCGACCTCGGCAGCGTTCCGCGCGGAGAAGCGGCCGACGAGAATGTCGGGGTAGTTGTCGCTACCAGCGAGCTTCGCGTAGCTCGGGTCGGAAGCGCCGCCGGACGCTTGCGGCGTGGCCACCTGCGCCGCGTCGCCGACGAGCAGCAGGTACGCGAGGTCGTTGTCGTTGTAGTAGTTCTGCACGTAGGTCTTGATCTGGGCCGCCGAGTTGCCGACCGTCGAGATCGGCACGACCTCCGCCGTGATCCCCGCGCTCGCCTTGTGTGTGACGAAGTCAGCCATGCGGCTCGTCCACTCGTCGTGGCAGAGGATCAACATCCGGCCTTCTTCGTCGATCGCAGGGTAGCGCGTCTTGCGCTCGCGATAGTTGAGGAAGCGGCTGGAGTAGACGCTGCGGAACGGCTTGTCACTGCGTGCGATGTCGTCGGTGTCGCGGGCGTTTTGGACGGCGCCGCGCGTCGCGCGCAACTCGAGCGTGATGCGCCGATGAATGCGGAGCGTGCCGCTGACCGGGTTGTACTGAAGCGGATGCACGGTGAACGCGATACCGCGGTAGTTGCGCATGACGTAGGGCTGGCCGAGCTCGGCGAGGCGCTCTGGGTAGAACGCGTTCTTCTCGTAGGCAGGGCCGAAGCTCACCGGCACGGTCGCCGGGTCGACCGAGCGCTTGAAGTTGCCCTTCGAGGGCGCGACACGCGCTTGGCGTTCCTCGAAGTCGATCGCGAGGACGCGCACGCTCATCGCCGTCGCGTCGGGAATGATCACGCTGCGTGCGACACGAGGTAGCTGGGGAGCGCCGCGCTCGAGGTTGACGGCTTCGCCGGGGTAGCTGAGCGTCTCGAAACGCTCTCCGCGGACGAACACATCGCGAACTTCCGGCTCCGGGAAGAGCAGCTCGACGACGGTACGCTCACCGTCGTCGCTGAGCACGCGCGTCGTCACGCGCTCCCCGGCGAGAACCGAGCCGGACAGGATCAGAAGAACACCGGCCATCACGAGCAACAGGTGGGGGGCACGACGTGGGTTGGACACGTCCGATCTCCTTCGCGCTCGCGCGCGGGCACGGGGATTCCCTGCGACGTGGACACTCCGCGGGGGGCAGCGGAGCCGATGCAGCTTTGCGGAGCGGCTGCCAGGCCACTCCTGCCCAGGTCCTAGATCTACCGCAGCTTGGCGCACTTGGCGCCCCCGTTTGCGTTAGGAATGGCTAATCCGCTTCACCAAACTTAACGATCAGTTGCCCCTTGTATCACAGGCTGGAACAATGCACCTTCTCCCCACACGAAGAGGTGCCGCATTGCCCCAGCGCGATCCCAACGCCGCGATCCCCCTGCTCGTCGTCGACGACGACGTAGAGCTCTGCGCTCTACTCGAGGAGTTCCTCGTGCCGGAGGGCTTCGCGGTGAAGGCCGTCCACGACGCCGCGGCCGGCGTCGAAGAGGCGACCGCCCGGGAGTACGCGCTGATCATCCTCGACGTGATGCTGCCCGGCTTCGGCGGCCTCGAGGCGCTGCGGCGGATCCGCGCACGGCGGGCCGTGCCCGTGATCATGCTGACCGCACGGGGCGATCCGGTGGACCGCGTCGTCGGCCTCGAGATGGGCGCGGACGACTACGTGCCCAAACCTTGCGACCCGCGTGAGCTCCTCGCGCGCGTTCGCGCGGTCCTTCGCCGCGCGGCGCCGGAGACCGTCGGGGAGACTCCGGCGGGGGCGCTGCGTGTCGGTGACGTCGAGCTCGAGCTCAGCACCCGCGTCGCGCGCCGCGGCGGCGAGCCCGTGGAGCTGACCGGACTCGAATTCGATCTGCTTGCGCACCTGATGGAGCAGGCGGGAGAGGTCGTCGCGAGAGACGAGCTGGCGGTGAAGGTCCTGCGCCGGCCCTTCGACCCGCTCGACCGCAGCATCGACGTCCACGTCAGCAACCTTCGGCGCAAGCTGCAAGACGGGGAGCACGGCGAGCGGCGCATTCGCACCGTACGTGGGCGCGGCTATCTGTTCGCCAAGCCGGGCGAGACCGCGGGGCGCCCCGCGTGAACGCCCGGCCGGACGGCACGCGGCGAGGGAAACGCCGCCTGTTCCTGCGCATCTTCGCGTGGTACTGGAGCACGCTGATCCTCCTCGTGCTCTTCGCTGCGTCGCTCGTGACGATGCGCTACCTCATGCTGATTCGCAGCGAGCCCGACCCCGAGCCGTCGGCCATCGTCGCGGAAGAGCTCGTCGGCATGGGCCCGGTCTTCGACGGCGCGCTCGCGATCTACGAGCGCGGCGGTACCGGCGACCTTTGCGGGCACCTCGAGGACTACCACGCCGGCGCGCTGATCGACATCTACTGGTTCGACGGCGCTCACCACGAGGTGTGCGGGCGCGAGGTGCCGCAGCGTATCGGGCAGCTCGCCCAGCGCGTTTGGCAGAGTCGCGAGCCGGGGGCCGATCTCGACGGTGACATCGTCGTGTCCGCGTCGGTGATCGAGAGCGAGCGCCTCGGAGCGCAGGTGGTGGCTTGGCGCCACGCCGCCGCGCTCGTCGCGAAGGTCGGCGTCCCCGATCCCGACTACGGTCCGGCGGCTCCGAGCCCTGCGCTACGCGGAGAGCCGTGGCCCGACGAAGCGCCCGAGAGTCTCGAAGACGTTCAGTTCTACGGTCCGCCACCTTGGCTGAGCGAGTGGCTGCCGCCGGAGCTCTTCGTCGTGCTGGGCATCATCCGGCCTCTCGACTTGCTCGTGCTTGCGCTCATCAGCGGCATCGTATGTTGGCTTCTGGCGCGCTCCTTCCTGAGGCCCATGGCGAAGTTGAGGGAAGCGACGCGCGAACTCGCCGATGGTGAACTCTCGACCCGAGTCGGCAAGGAGCTCGCGGGGCGGCGTGACGAGATCGGCGAGCTCGGCCGCAGTTTCGACGCGATGGCGAGCCGCATCGAGAGCTTGATCGACGCGCAGCGTTCGCTGCTCGGTGACGTCTCCCATGAACTGCGCTCGCCACTCGCGCGCCTGAGCCTCGCGCTCGGGATCGCGCGGCGGGATGCAGGTGAGGGCTCGAGCGCTCCCTTCGAACGCATCGAGCGCGAGGTCGACCGCCTCAACGAGCTCATCGGCCAACTGCTCGCGCTCGCGCGCTGCGAGCTCAGCTCCTTCCACGAGCGCCGCGAGGAGCTCAAGGTGCACCCGCTGCTCGGCGAGCTGCTCGAGGACGTGCGCTTCGAGGCCGAGGCGGGCGGCGTGGACGTCACGCTCGAGAGCTGCGAAGAGCCGCGCGTGATGGGTGTGCCCGAGCTGCTGCGCTCGGCGCTCGAGAACGTCCTCAGAAACGCGGTGCGCCACAGCCCGGCGGGGAGCTCCGTCGAGCTCGCTTGCCGGACCGAGCCGCGGGCCCGCCCCGATACGCTCTGGCTCAGCGTGCGCGACCACGGCCCGGGTCTTCCCGACGAAGAGCTCGAGCGTGTGTTCCGCCCCTTCGTGCGCCACGAGCGCGCGGGAGCGAAGCGTTCGAACGGCGTCGGTCTCGGCTTGGCGATCGCCCAGCGCATCGTGCGCGCGCACGGCGGGGCGATCCGCGCGGCGAATCACGAGAACGGCGGCTTGCTCGTCTCGATCGCGTTGCCGCTGGTGCGTTCGCTGCCGCGCTGAAGCGCGGGGCGCGGATCCCGCAATCCACCTTCCACACCGCGAGTCTCGTAGCGACGTCCCCGTGGGGCGTCGTCAACACCCGCGGGTTGCAATGCGTCGTCTCCCAGCGAGGGACGGTTGTTGACGACGCCCCACGGGGACGTCGCTACG
>NPIF01000567.1_pt1 | contig 16890 bp, 12 predicted proteins | sample 8637461 | NCBI WGS metagenome assembly NPIF01 (sample SAMN07420641, study PRJNA396082) | bioreactor metagenome | isolation source: sample BR12 brine-fed electro-methanogenic bioreactor BR | place: Japan: Kochi | collected 2016-12-09
GTAGAGAAGATCGCTGAATGTGCACATGATGTAACCTTGCAGGCTGGCCCTTCGATCTTGCAGTATGCTCCGGCGGCGGGTTATGCGCCTTTGCGCCAATTGATCGCGGAAAGAAGAGATACTTCTGCGGAAAATGTTGTGCTTGGGCAGGGTTCATTGCAGATATTGGATATTCTCTTGCACGACCCTCTGCAGCCGGGAGATGTGGTGGCCGTGGAGCAGCCCACTTATGATCGCGTATTAAAACTGATAAGGCGAGCGGGGCTGCGTATTCTCCCTATTGATCTTGAGGATGATGGGCTTAATATCGAACAATTGGAAGAAGCACTTCGCCAGGGCGAGAAAGTGCGTCTGATATATGTCATCCCTGATTTTCAGAACCCGACTGGCAGAGTGATGTCTTTGGCGAAACGGGTACACCTGGGCGAATTAGCGCAGCAATATGGATTCCAGATCGTTGAAGATTCACCTTACCGAGCATTGCGTTATGCTGGTGAAAAGCTCCGTTCGATCTACGCACTCTATCCTTCTCAAACCATCCAGCTATCGTCATTCAGCAAGATCATCTGCCCTGGATTACGGGTTGGGTATGCGCTGCTGCCGCCGGATATTGCGCAGCATGTGTGTGCCTATGCAGAGGACACCTATATCAACCCCAGCTATTTAAATCAGGCGATCGTTCATTGTTTTATTGAGCGTGGATATCTCGATTCCCATCTGTGTGAACTGAAAGATCGCTACAGGCAGCGCCTGGATGTCATGCAAGCTATGCTGGAAAAGACCATGGCATCCCATGCCACCTGGACGCCAACCCAGGGCGGTTTCTTCATCGGCTTATTCCTCAACGGAGTGAGTGATAATAAAAGTCTGATCGCAAGGGCTAAACAGGTTGCCCTCAACCTATCCAATGGGGCAGGCTTTTTTGTCGAAGGCGGGAAGAATTTCATCCGCCTGCCTTTCTGCAGTGTTGCGCCGCAGGATATTGAAGAGGGTATTCAACGTCTGGCAAACGTCATACAACCGTAATTGATTGAATGAGATCAAGATTTCGAGAAAAAGAGAACCGATCGGTTCTCTTTTTTAATTGAAAGAATAACAGGATAAGTGAATTATTTTTTTGATCGGTAGATATTTTTTCAAAAACCATCGATCTATATTGGAAATTTATAAGATACTTTTTTGCTCCGATTTCCTCCTGCAATAAATTGCTATATTCAAAGAAAAACGGAGGAAGAAATGGAAAACATTGAAGAAAAAAATGAAGTGATGGGGTTACCACGGCTGAATGAACCTGCTCCAAATTTTGAGGCTCCCACAACACACGGCATTAAGAAACTGAGCGACTACAAAGGTCGCTGGCTGGTACTCTTTTCGCATCCCGCAGATTTCACCCCGGTATGTACAACGGAATTCATTGCGTACGCCAAGCACTACGATGAATTTCAGAAGATCAACACTGACCTGTTGGGACTTTCTATAGACAGTCACTATTCGCACATTGCGTGGGTGCGCACCATCAAGGAGAAATTTGGAGTTGATATTCCTTTCCCGATCATTGCTGACCTCTCCATGCAGGTGGCGAACGCTTATGGAATGGTCATGCCGGGCGCCAGCACTACCCAGGCGGTGCGTGCTAACTTCATTGTTGATGATAAGGGTATCCTGCGGGCCATGATCTATTATCCGCTTTCCAATGGAAGGTCGATACCAGAGATCCTGCGTATCGTGAAAGCACTGCAAACCAGTGACAAGTACGGGGTTGCGACTCCTGAGGGTTGGCAGCCCGGAGATAAGGTCATTGTTCCACCACCTGCGACCACGGCTGATGCTGAAAAACGCATGGCTGAGGGGTATGAGTGTACAGACTGGTTCTTTTGCAAAAAAGAGCTTGATTGAGTGAGCGTAAGGTTTACCCGGGGCACCTTCTGATGTGTCCTGGGTAATTCATTTTCTTAAAAATCACCATGGCAGTATATAGTTTATATAATGGAAGTAAGAGAAGGATAGTATTATGACGATCGGTTTTGTGGCTGATACGACGGTGGACCTGCCGGATGAAATATTGGAACGAGATAACATTGAGACAGTTCCTTTATATATCAATGTTGGTGAGCAGAGTTTCTTGGATAAAGTTGAGATGACGCGCGCCAGTTTCTATGAGAATCTATCCAGTTTTAAGCATCATCCAACCACAGCTACTCCCGGTATCGATGCTTTTGTGTATGCATTTAAAAAACAGATCAAATGGGGTGCATCTGCCATCATGTCTTTCCACATATCCGAAGCACTCAGCAACACAGTGGATATTGCCCGGTTGGCAGCGGAGAAGATTACGGAAATTCCAATCTACATCATTGATTCAGGCAATCTTTCGATGGGAACAGGGCTCTTGGCGCAATTAGCTGTCCGAATGGCGGAATCTGGCGAAAAAGTTGAGGAGATACTCAAAGCTGTTCAGGATGCCATCAAGCGCACCTACACCGTGGCCGTGTTGGATACGTTGGAGTTCCTGCGCCGCAGCGGTCGACTTTCTTCCATCCAATTTGGTTTGGGCAGCCTGCTTTTCGTCAAACCAGTCATCAAAATGAATGATGGAAAGGTAGACCTGGAGCGCATTCGCACGCGGAAGAGTTCGCTCAATCGCCTTATTCAAATATTGGAGAACATTCAACCGCTGCAAGATTTTGCCTTTGTACATACCCACGTTCCAGAAAAGATCGCATCATTTAGAGAAATGGTTAAAGGGTTATTCCCTGCTGATAAGGAAATATTAACAGGGGAAGTAACTCCAGTGATCGGTGCTCATATTGGACCTGGAGCGTTCGGTTTCTCGGCAATTACAACCAAGTGATCTTTATCCTATACATCAATTTCCAAATGCAATTTAATCCGGTGGGGTGTTTCGTCGGGGATTGTTTTCAAATGAGAAATCATTACTATGGATGTAGGAGGTGTGCTTATGAAATGGGCTAAAGCTGTGGCGCTTTTAGGAGCGTTAGCGATGGGTGCAGCACTGTTCTATGGATTCACACAAGGAGATCTGGGTGCAGAAGGCGCGATAATCGGGGGCATTCCATGGGGAGTTGTTTCGTTGGTGGATGTTTATGTCGGTTTTATCCTATTTGCAGTCTGGGTGATCTATCGCGAGGAAGTCTTATGGCAGGCGTTGATCTGGGTGGTATTGATCATGGTATTGGGCAACTTCACCGCGAGTGTCTATGCACTACAAGCACTCATCCGAAGCCAGGGGAATTGGAAAAGATTTTGGTTGGGAAAGAACTATAGTAATTAAATGGAAGGAGTTTTAGATCATGGCTAAGAAAAAATTGTGGGTTTGGATTGCTTTGTTATCTTTTTTATTTACTTTTGCAGTGAATGGATATGCTAACTACGCCCCATTGAATGGCTTGCAAACGGGTGAGATCTCGGATATGTTCGATGTCTTTTTCGTCCCGGCCGGCTATGTATTTGCGATTTGGGGTGTTATTTATCTTCTACTATTCATATTCTTGATATACCAGCTGCTGCCTTCACAAAAAGATAGCACGATTCTGGCAGAGATAGGACCGTATTTCTTGTTGGCAAATCTCTCCAATGCCGCCTGGCTGGTGCTTTTCCACTATTTGCAGCACACTTTTACGATCATCGCCATGCTGATGCTGCTTATCTCCTTGATGGCAATCTATATTCGCTTGCGAGCAAAAATACTTGAAGGAAAAGATCGCTTTCTAGTACAGCTTCCCTTTAGTGTGTATCTGGGTTGGGTGAGTGTGGCGACCATCGCTAACGCCACGCAGTTCTTGTATCACGTTGGCTGGGATGGTTTTGGCCTAACTGGCGAGATCTGGCTGGTGATCGTATTAATTGTAGCCGTGCTGATATCATGGCTGATGAGCCGCAAATTCAAAGATTTAGCCTATGCTCTGGTATTGGTGTGGGCTTTTATTGGGATCGGTGTCAGATTCACTGGAAATGCTTTGGTGGCATACAGCTCGTATGCAGCAGCCGGATTGGTGCTGGTACTTTATGTACTATCCTTGGTTCGGAAGAAGTAAACTCGATTGATCACTTTGATTAAGCCCCTCAGGGAAAAAAAGAGGGGCTTTTTTGATTACCACAACAGCCAGGGTTGTTCTAGATATGTCCCAAGCTCGCGCATGAATAGAGCTGCTTCTGCGCCATCGCTGGCGCGATGATCGGCGGAAAGTGTGGCTTTCATGCGGAATCCTGGTTTTACAGTACCATCACTGATCACAGGTATCTGTTGTGCGCTGGCAACTGCCAAAATGGCTGTCTCAGGTGGGTTGATGATCGCGCTGAATTCATCCACTCCATACATGCCGAGATTGCTGATGGTGAAGGTCGAGCCTTCGATATCGGTTGGTGACACCCGTTCATCGCGAACACGCTGCACCATCTCGCGCATTTCTTGTGATATCTGCAGCAGCGGTTTCTGGTCAGCATTTCGACAGACCACCGTCAATAGACCATTCTCCACTGCGACGGCGTTGCCGATATTGATATCCCCGTGCAGCGTAAGAGATTTTTCGTTGATAGATGCATTCAATTTCGGATATTTACGCAAGGCGAGTGCAACAGCCTTGATAATGAAATCATTGACGGAAATGCGTTCTTCTTTTGCTTTGTCCTCATTGATCTTCTTTCGCATTTTCATTAGCATCTCTACATCATATGTATAGGTGACATAGAAATGCGGGATATTTTGCTTGGAAGCCTGCATGCGTTTTCCAATGGTTTGCCGCAATTTACTGAGGGGCTGCAGGCTGTCCTCTCCCGGTTGGATTTGCGCCGGTTGGAGAACTGCTGGCTGTTTTGGCGCATAATTATCGATATCTCGTTTTATTATGCGTCCCCCAGGGCCGCTGCCTTTGATGTTCGCAAGGTCTATGCCTTTGTCCTTTGCCATCGCTTTCGCTAATGGGGATGCTTTTATTCGCTTTCCAACAGTATCGGTAGGTTGGATCTCAATTTCTGCAGTTTCTTCTTTTTTCTCTTGTGCTTGCTTGCCCTGCTCTTGGTCTTCGCTGCTCGGGGTGGTTTGCAGCGAATCCAGATCAACCTGTTCTCCTTCTTCGCCGATCACGGCGATGGGGGTGCCCACCGGTAGGGTGGTATTGATCTCAACCAGCGTTTTCAAGAGCACGCCACTGTAGGAGGATTCCACTTCGACGGTGGCTTTATCCGTTTCGATCTCAGCCAGTACATCGCCTTTGTTAACTTCCGCACCTTCTTCCACGACCCAGCTGATGAGTGTGCCTTCAGCCATATCGAATCCAAGTTTGGGCATTTCTATGATGTTTGCCATTATTTCATCACCTCCCGCGCAGCTGCCACGATATCCTTTACCTGTGGTAAAGCCATCTGCTCCAGGGAACTGTTGTATGGCAGCGGAACTTCTTTTTGCGCCACACGCTGAATGGGGGCATCGATGAAATCAAAGGCTTCCTCATAGATCCGGGCAGAGACTTCGGCTCCCACACCATAGGATCGCCATCCTTCTTCTGCGATCACCGCACGGTTGGTCTTTTGCAGCGAAGTAATGACCGGCGCCATGTCCAATGGGCGCAGTGTACGCAGGTCAACCACCTCTGCACTGATCCCTTCTTTTGCGAGGAGTTCCGCGGCTTCCAGGGAATACTTGACCATTTTTGAGTAAGTGACAATGGTGACGTCATCCCCGGTGCGCTGGATGGTTGATTGTCCGATTGGAATGGTGTATTCATCATCAGGAACCTCGCCACGCATTTGATAGATAGTGGCATTCTCGATGAAAAGTATCGGGTCATCTGACCGGATGGCGAATTTTAATAATCCTTTTGCATCCGCAGGTGTTCCGGGTGCAACGACCTTTAGCCCAGGGAAGTGGGCGAAGATCGCATCAGGCGTTTGGGAGTGGGTGGCTCCCAGTTGACGCCCGCCGCCCCCCGGTGCACGGATGACCATTGGCAGCACCATCTGCCCGCCGAACATGTAATGTAATTTTGCAGCTTCATTAACGATATGGTCCATGGCAACAAAAGCAAAATTGATGGTCATCAATTCCGCGATGGGTCTCAAACCATTCAAAGCAGCTCCGATTGCTGCACCAACGATCGCCGATTCCGCAATAGGTGTATCTCTCACGCGTTCCTCACCAAAATGATCGAGAAATCCCTTTGTGACAGCATAGGTTCCTCCCCAAACTCCCACTTCTTCTCCCATGATGAAGACTTTCTCGTCTCTTTCCATTTCTTCCCAGATCGCTTGAGAAATGGCTTCGCGCATAGTTATCATCGCCATTTTCATTCCTCCACGTAGATATGTTTGAACAGATCTTCTGCAGCCGGTTCAGGGCTTTCTTCTGCAAAAGCGACCGCCGCCTGGATCTCTTCTTCCACTTCACGATCAATCGCATCCAGTTCCTGCATGCTTGTACCATGTTCATTCATCAGTAAATTTCGGAAGCGGTCAATGGGACCATCCTTCACATAGCGCTGCACTTCGCTTTTGCTGCGGTAGCGCTCAGGATCTCCCATGGAGTGTCCTTTGAAGCGGTAGGTATTCACTTCGATGAATTGAGGGCCACTGCCTTCGCGGATCTCTTTGAGCCGTTCTGCCACCATCTCGCGCACGGCCAACAGATCCATGCCGTCCACATCATAGGCAGGCATTCCATAACCGCAGGCTTTTTGGATGATCTTTGAGACTGCTGAGGCTCGATCGGGGGATGTACCCATGCCATATTTGTTATTTTCGCAAACCCACAATATGGGCAGTTTCCACACCATCGCCATGTTGACTCCTTCGTGGAAGAAGCCGATGTTGGTAGCCCCTTCTCCGAACATGCAGATCGTCACAGCATCCCTCTTCTCCATCTTGTCCGCCAGGGCGAGCCCTGTGGCGATAGGGATATGCGCTCCAACGATGGCATGCCCGCCCCAGAACTTCCGCGAGACGTCAGCTAGGTGCATCGAACCGCCTCTGCCTTTGGAAATTCCAGTGGCTTTCCCCATCAGTTCAGCCATGATCTTCTCAGTGGGTATGCCGGAATTTACAGCCACGCCATGGTCGCGATAAGCCGTGATGACACTATCATTGTCTTTGCGAGCGGCGAATATTCCGGTGCTGACAGCCTCCTGCCCAATATAAAGATGCAGAAAGCCGCCGATCTTCCCGGCTTGATATAACTCAGATGCCTTCTCTTCGAGTTGGCGAATGAGGACCATTTGTCTATAAAGATCGAGGTATTCTCCTTTATCCATTGTTCAATCTCCTTTCACGCATGTGTCATGCATGAGAATATCTATTTCCATTCTAATGAGAGAAGCTCAAGAGAATGATTTGTGAAGTATTAACAATGATGCCCAGGAGTAATGTTTTAAGTAGAGTTGTGAAAATTATTTGTTTAATTCGGAAGTGCAATGGGGACAGCGGGTGGCTTGCATGGGTATCTCAGTCTTGCAGAATGGGCAGGTCTTCTGGGTTGGCTCTGCTGGCTTGGGCTCCTGTCTCTTAAGTCTATTCATCTGTCTGATGACCAGGAACAACGCAAAGGCAATAATGATGAACTCCACGATGGTGTTTAGGAACACCCCGTAGTTGATGGTCACGGCTCCAGCTGTTTGCGCTTCTTCCAGGGTTTTGTAAGCCCCTCCGCTCAGGTTTAAGAAGAGGTTGCTGAAATCCACTTTTCCCAGCAGCAGCCCGATGGGCGGCATAAGTACATCGTTCACCAGTGACGTGATGATCTTCCCAAATGCTGAGCCCATGATAAGTCCAATTGCCAGATCGATGACACTGCCTCGTTGAACGAATTCTTTAAATTCTTTGAACATATTCCTATCTCCTTCTCATTTCTTATATGCGATATAGATATCCGCATCCTTTATGGCTCCTTCTTCGATGAAATGATGTACAAAGTAAATGTTTCCATATTGGTCAAGAGTGGGTTCTCCGGCGAACTGCGAGATGATCAATTGGGGTTTTCCCCATCCATCATCTTCCAATAAGGAGCGATAGATGGCTGGCGAGCCAAGATAAGTTCTGGTGAACCATAATTCCTTCCCATCGTCTGTGACAAAAGGTCTGGAATCATCCTCTGCTGTGTTGACTTTCTCCAGATTCACCGGTTGGGTCCACTTGCCATCGGACCATTCTGTCATCCATAGATCACTCTTCCCTTTTCCTTCCAACATATCATTATGGAAGATGATGCGTGTTCCCTTCGGGTTGATGTGCATCTCTCCCACCCCGATAGTGACATTCCATTCCTTGCCTGCATTCTGTATGTTCTCCCATTTTCCATTGCGAATATCTGCAATCCAGATATCGATAGAACGGTGATTGTCAACGCGGACGCTGCAAAACCATAAAGTGTTTCCCGCCACAGTGGGGCAACCATCCAAAGCCACCTCCCCCGGCTTGTTGAGCCAAATTCGTTCAACATTTCCCCAGCCTTCATCTGTTTGGAATGCGATATAAATCCCGGTCAAGCCATCTGATAGCTGCTGCTCTGCGGGGATGGCGGTGTCGGGTGTGAAGAAGAATAGAAGCGCATCTCGCTCGACATCGTAAAAAGGGCTGTCTTCTCCACCGGTGGTGTTGACCTGTCCGGGTAGGGGTATCGGGCTTTCCCATTCATTGGAGTGTAGGATAGGAGGAGAAAGATCTGGGATGGATTTGGTGGTTCCATCCTTTATCTTCACTCTATCCAGTCGGGTTATATTTGGCTGTTCTAACGTTTGTTTCCCACATGAGCAAAGGAAGCATAAATTTATTGCTAGTAGGGCTGGAATTAATTTTCTTTTCATCGGATTTATCCACAAAACCAGGCTAAGCTTTATTTAAGATTATAGTGATAAAATGATTCTAAACATCCATCTGGACTAGTGAGGGCAAAAAAAGTCGATTTCGAAAACGATCATATCTATAATAAGAACAATGAGCGATACTATTTATTCGTTGGCGCGATTCGCAATAAGCCTTTATCCATTCTTATATGGGCTTGCACTGATCGTCGGGACGGTGTTCACCATCAGTGGATTTACAGATATCATCTTTGATATCTATTTTATTTTTCGCTCTATTCGTCGTTTCTTTGTATTGCGTAAATATCCCAAACTTTCAATGGAGCGATTAGAAGCACGAGAGCAGCAAAAGATCGCTTTGATCATCGCGTGTTGGCATGAAGAAGCGGTGATTGCCAAGACGCTGAAGAATGCTTGCGAATCGATCCGCTATCGAAATTATGATATCTTCGTTGGCACCTATCCCAACGATCCGGGCACGCAGCGCGAAGTGGACAAGGTCAGCCGGGAATACCCACGAGTACATAAGGTGGTTACAGCAGATGATGGACCCACCAATAAAGCCGCTAATCTGAACCAGGTTTTTGAAGCTATCCAGGATTACGAACGCAAGACGGGTTACCAGTACGAGATCATCATCATGCATGATTCGGAGGATGTCATCCACCCTTATGAATTCCTTGTGTCCAATTATCTGATCCCCCGCATGGATGTTGTTCAGGTTCCGGTCTTCCCAATGGCGCTGCCCCTCAAGCACTTCACACATTGGACATATGCGGATGAATTCGCTGAGAATCACACCAAGCTGCTGTTGGTGCGTGAGTTCACGGGTGGTTTTGTGCCTTCAGCGGGTGTGGGTACTTCCTTTACAAAGCGGGCGTTTGAATTGTTCGCGATAGAGAACAAAAAGCGTATTTTCACCCCCGGTTCGCTGACTGAGGACTATGAATTGGGTCTGCGATTGAACCTGCGGGGGTATAAAGCTGCGTTTGTACTTGTCCATCTTCCTCCTGAGAATGGTGATCAAAAACCCAAAAGAAGAGCCTCTGATTGGGTTGCAACACGGGCAGTCTTCCCGCTGGAATTCCGACGCGCCGTCAGGCAGAAGACCCGTTGGAATATCGGCATCATTCTACAGAGCTGGCAAAATATTGGCTGGACGGGTAGTGCAGCCATTCGCTGGAATCTATTCCAGGACCGTAAAGCGCTCTTTACCCATCCGGCGAACTTTCTGGGTTATTTTGTGTTCGCCTATTTCATTTTCTATCAGATCTTGCGCGTTTATTTTGCTCACTATATGCCGCCTTTGATCGTGCGGGGTACTCTTTTATGGTATCTTACGCTGATCTCAACCTTTTTCATGATATGGCGTTCCATCAACCGTGCCTATGCCGTATGGAAGATCTACGGATTTTTCCCCGCACTGACCTCTATCCCGCGATCCATCTGGGGAAATGTGATCAACTTCTTTGCTTTAACGAGGGCGGTTGGTCAATATTTCACCACGCGTTTACGCAAACAGCCCATGCGTTGGGATAAGACCGACCATGAATTTCCTTCTGAAGTGATAGAAGAGGAACGGGCTGCTTCAAAAGATGATGAAATTGAAAAAAGCGTAAATGACGAGGCGCTTTCCATCGATCCGCAGTTATTGATCCAGGATTTTATTTTCCGTATGGAAGAGGGCTCCATAAAGGAAAAAGTGAAAGCGATACAAGGTATAGATCGTTCGACGGGATCCATTCTGTTTCCATATCTTATTAAGTATTACAAGGATCCCAATTGGCAGATCAGGGGAGAGTTTTGTCGGACCTGCAGTTACTTGCGCTATGCACGAGCCATCCCTTACCTGCGTGAATTGGCAAGCGACACTGACTGGACGGTACGCAGCAATGCTGTTAGAGCTTTAGGGAAAATGGGGGAGTTGGGTGAAGTGGAACTGTTGACTATATTAAAAAGTAAGGATAAATATGCCTCCGAAGCAGCGCAGGTTATTCTGGAGCACCAGGTTTTCTTTAAGCAGAATGTTCGAAGATTGTTGTCAAATGACAAAGATGAGATCAAACGCGGTGTGGCTTTTTTGGAAGCTTTGAAATACCACCGAAAGTCCAAACTTGCTGACCAATTATTGAAATTATATATAGAAGAGAGTCTAGAGGAGATTCGTATTTTTCTAGGGGATCAAGTTTAGTTACAGTTTTTTAAATAATTCATTCTTGATGAGTTTCATAAATAGTTCAACGATCTGGGGGTCGAATTTGATACCTTTTTGGCCTTCGATATATTCTAGTGTTTTCTTGGCTGTCCAGGCTTTTCGATAGGGCCTGTCTGAGGTTAATGCATCCCATACATCCACAACTGTAAAGATCCTGGCTGCCAATGGGATTTCTGTTCCTTTCAATTGTTGTGGATATCCTTTGCCATTCCACCATTCATGATGGCAGTAGGGAATGTCAAGCGAAGAACGTAGATGGGTGATGGGCTTGAGCAGATTGTACGCAAATACTGGGTGTTTGCGCATGATCACCCATTCCTCTTCAGTGAGTGGCCCCGGTTTGAGAAGGATAGAATCTGGAATGCCCATCTTGCCAATATCGTGCAGCAGAGCTCCCCGGCGAACGTGAATGAGTTCATCCTCCGAAATACCCATGAGCTGCGCCATGCGAATGGTCATCTCGACAACGCGTTGAGTATGCCCTTCTGTTTCTTGATCGCGTAGGTCCAATGCCCGGGTCCAGCCCTCTAATGTTGTATCGTAAGCCAATGTTAATTCAATGTTGGAGCGCTGCAGGTCTTCGAGCAAAGTGGTGTTATCGATCGCAATAGCTGCTTGCCCTGCCAGTGTCTCGAGAAAATGGATCCATTCCTGGTCAGGCGAGAGCAGAGAACGGTTGAAGATGTCCAGAACACCTTTTACCTGTCCTTTCGCGATCAGGGGCACGCTGTAAAAACTGACAAAACCCTCTTCCTGGAGTATGGACAGATATGCCATATTTTCATCGTTCTCGAAAAGGTTTAACGCCTGGACGAGATGTTTTTCCATCGTTGTTTGTCCTGACATTCCCTCACCGAGTCGAAGTTGGTAGGATTCTATGGTGCGTGTTCGGAATCCTCTTCCTGCAGAGTAATTCAACAATTGAGTTTTCGGATTTAACAGCAAAACTGCAGCGGCATCAACCTTTAATTTTTCTACCACTTGATCCAGAAGAATATTCAGTGTTACGCGTAGATCAAGGCTGGAGTTGATGACAAGATCGATATCGTGTAAAGCAGATAATCGTTCAAGATGATCCTGTGTTTGTTCAAGGAGTCTGGCGTTATCCATGGAAATGGCGATCTGTGAGGCCAGGGATTCAAGCAACTGCAGGTGTTTTTCATTGAAGGTATTAGCTTTAAATGCCTGTACCGACATTGCGCCAATGGTTTTGTTGCGTATGAGAAGTGGTACGCCAACCCATGAGCGTGCTGGGCGTTGTCCATGGATAGGTTCGACAGGAGTTTTCGCATTGGGGAGATCACGGATCAGCAGGGGCTTTTGGTTTTGAAGGATCCATCCCACCAGACCGCCTTCTTTTGCGGAAAATTGTTCACCTTCCCACTCATACAACCGGTTGCCTTCTTCGATAGCAGAGGTTACGACAAAATCGTTATCCGGGTTGGTCTTTTTGGCGATAACGAATGTATCAAGTGGCAAGAGTTCTTTGATCCGCTCATAGATAGTAGTGATCAATTTTTCTGAATCGAGAATGCTCGAAGTAGCGATTGCAGTTTCGTATAGCAATTTGATCTCTTTTGTTTGCTGTTGCGTGGACTCAAAAAGTTGGATCTTCTCAATGGCAGTGGCAAGCGTTTCTGCGAATGTAAGCAGCAGTTCCTCGTCTGTTTTGTTGAAGGCATCCACTTTTTCACTTTCTGCATTGATGACACCTATCGTTTTCCCTTTGAGAATGATCGGTATGGCGATCTCCGATTTTGTCCTTGGATCAAAGGCTACATATTTCGCATCTGATGAAACATCATAACAAACATACGCTTCTCCTGTTGAGAAAACATGTCCAACAATCCCTTCATGAGATGGAATGACCTTATCTTCTTTTTTCCTCGTGAATTCACCTTGATAGGATTCGTGCATGATCAATTGATCTTGATCCTGATCGTGTAAATAGATCCCATAATTATTAAGGGGGAAAATTTTCGCAAGCAGTTGTGTTGCTTCGTCCAAGAGTTCATCGATTGAAAGAGAGGTGGTGGCAGAGAGAGTGATCCCGTGCAATATTTCCAGTTCTAAGAGTTGGCGTTTTAGTGATTTCTCATTCTTTAACTGTTCTGTGATGTCATTCCCAACGCTGATGACTTTAATGGAAGAATCCTTTTTATTCCTAAGAGCGGTGTTATTCCATTCAATTACCAGGACCTCTTTTGACTTTGTCAGGATGTGATTTGTGTGGTGTTTTGGGGTATCCGTGTTAATGATTTGATCGAAAATATTTTGTAAATTACTTTCATCCTGATGCGGTACAAAAGTTTCTATCCATGATTTACCAAGAATTTCATCTTTTGAAAAACCGGTTTTATTAAGAAGGTGCGGGTTAACATACAGTATCTGACCCTGATCGTCTAAAACTACGACCAGGAAATTCAAGCGGTCAAATAGATTATTAAAACTCGTACCAATATCCCTAAACATTATCCAAGTCCACAATGTTATGCAATTAACAATAAAGCACCCACTCGCTGCTGTTTGCACGAAAACGTGAAACCAGTAACGATTGGGCGCCCTCCAATTTTTACAGTTTCATTATAAATGAAAACCCCCAAAAGATGGCTTTTTACTTTTTTTTTTGTATAATAAGAAAACTAACAATACGGTTTTCATGGCGGGATTTATCCAGGGGGTAGGCTGTAATCAAGGTAAGGGAAATAAGGGAATGCGAGGTTTTGGTGGAGGGCGCCAAACGTACCATTGTCATACTCAACGGTAAACATCATTTATCCCAGAAGATCTATACGATAATTCGTGATAGTTCTTGTCATGGGTTTGATATCATCAATCAACCAAGTCCGCAAAGATTGCATAAGTTATTGACCCAAAAGCATATCTATTTACTAATCGTATCTGGGGTGAATTTCAACGTATGCGAAAAGACGATTGCACAAGTACATTCTGTTCGTTCTGATCTACCTTTGCTCTTCATTTATGATGCAGTAGATTCGAAGATTGATGATCTGGTGAAACAGCATGGTTATGCTTCACCCTTGTTGGTTGAGAATCTCGACGAATGCACTCTTTTGGAGGAGATATTTTCCAGTATTGAACGGGCAAAGATCTCTCATCAAGTCAAGACGCGCGAGGCGATCTTGCAAGCTGTCAACTTTGCAGCAGAGAGTTTTCTGAACAATCCTGATTGGAAAGTGCATATTAAAGAGGTTTTGCAGAAGATTGCTGAGGCTAGTGGAGCCGACCATGTTTCCGTATTCAAGAATAGCTACGATGATCACGGACAATTGGTAAAAGCACAACGTATAGATTGCTGGATGGATGCAGATATTCAGCATGTCCATGCTTTAACTCCAGGGATGGATTATAACGTTGAACAGATAGGGGATCGGAATTTCGTCAAAACCTTGGAAGATGAACGCTTTATACAATTTCACGTTCGAGAACTACCACGAAAGGCTCGCCCACTCTTTCATTTGAACAACGTTAAATCTAGCTTATATATTTCTGTATATACCAATGGGGATTGGTGGGGTTATCTCCGATTTGATCAATGCAAGATTGAGAGGGAATGGGACCCGATCGAGATCGAAGCATTACAGACTGCAGCCAATATCCTATCTGCTGCCATCGACAGGCAAAAGACGGATGAGCGATTGAAGTATCTCGCAACGCATGACTACCTGACCGATCTTCCAAATCGTATCTTGTTTGAGGACCATCTACAACAAGCATTACTGCGTTCACAACGATCGAAGAAATGGGTGGGTATTTACATGCTGGACCTCGATCATTTTAAAAAAGTTAATGATAAATATGGGCACCCATTTGGTGACAAGGTCTTGAAGGAAGTAAGTAAACGACTGCAGCGGGCGATCCGTGCAAGTGATACCGTCGCACGGATCGGCGGGGATGAATTTGTTGTAGTTGGAGAGGAACTTACTTCTTTTAAAGATGTAGGAAAAGTTGGGGAGAAATTGTTAGCGGTCTTTCAAGACTCAATAATATGCGATAATAAAAGTGTTCATGTCCGTCCAAGCATTGGTGTGAGTATTTATCCTAATGATAGTGAGGATGAAGAAGAACTAATGCGCCTGGCAGATATCGCTCTTTACAAAGCGAAGGAAAACGGGAACATCTTTGTCGTATATGAGGAAAGTCCTGGAAAGCAGCTATGGCTAGACAATCTTCAAAAGTAGTAGTCTATTCAGAAAATGAAACCACTCAAGAACGCATAATTGAATATTTGCATGAAATCAGAAATGCGGGAGAGATACTCGATTTTGATATTAAGGTAATTGAGGTGATCGAGGATCTAGAAGAGGGGGTTTTTGACATCCTGGTAATTGTTGTTCAGGATGGTTCTCAACAAAATGAACGTATTCTCAATCGTCTTCAAGATTTAGATGAGCATACATCGGTTCTCCTGATCACTAGTACAAAAATGTTGCCTCATGTGAAGATAATGGCACGCGAGAAACGTGCATTCTATATCCTGCTCCAGGATTGTCTGGCATGTGATGTGTTGGATAATATGCTAGCCCAGATGATCCGTGAACATAATTATCATGCGGTGCTAGAGGAACAGCATCGCGCTCATGAATCCTTGCTGAAGAATATCCCCGGTATGGCTTATCGCTGTAGAAATGACGAACAATGGACCATGCTATATATGAGCGACGGTTGTAAGGATCTGACTGGATTTGAACCTGAACAGATCATTAATAATCAAGAACTCGCATACAATGACTTGATACATCAGGAGGACCGAAATCGGGTCCACGACCTGATACAAACAGCCATTGAGAAAAAAGAGCATTATAGTATTGCATATCGTATCTATACTTCACGGCACGAAGAAAAATGGGTTCTGGAGATGGGAAACATCTTTCAAACCCTTGATGGGGAATGGCTGCTTGAGGGTTTCATTACAGATATTACAGAGAGAGTAGTGGCACAGGAGGCATTGCTGCAGAGTCAGCAGCACCTTCAGAACATTTATGATTCTGTGTCTATCGGTCTTGGGATCATTGAGGGAAGTACTATTACCGAAGCAAATGGGTATTTATGTGATTTACTTGGCTACTCTCGTGCAGAATTGATCAATACAGATCTTGCCTCCTTTATCATTGCTGATGATGCCCAAGCTCGGAAAGATTTCTCTGTAATCCTTGATAAGAAAACTAATAGTGTGGACTCACATCGTGCCAGGTTGCAAAAAAAGGATGGGGAAGAAGTGGATGTGATCCTGACCACTTCCAGAATATTCGCCGATACCAAAAGTCCAATCTCATTCGCCGTCTTTGATATCAGCCAGCAGATCGAGTTGAATACTCTTCTTCAAGAAAGCGAAGAAAAGAGTCGTAGTATCATCGAGCATATGCATGAGGGGGTAGTGCTTATTGATGAAGAGGGCATTATTATTGAGTGGAATGATGCTATGGAAAGTATCGTGCCTATTCCACGATCAGAAGTGCTTCGAGAATCATTCCTTGCTTTACTTGATCGAGTAATCGAAGAAGAGATCATTCGAGAAACACACGAGGACGGACGCCGTTTTCTATCAGAACTATTCAGAAATCATAAAGAAAGCTTCTTGGATCGGTACTGGGAGGGCGAGATTCGTAATAATAAAGGGGAATATCATTTTTGCCATGCCGATTTTTTTACGATTCATACTCCTGCTGGAAACCGAATGGCTGTGATCATCCGTGATATAGATGCACAAAAGCATCATGAAAAAGAGTTACAGTTCCTGGTAGATCTATCAGCAGCTATTCGAAAGACACCCAATGATGTAAAAGCGATACGAAGGGCCGTTTTGGATATCTTGATGAACTTGTTGGGGGCATATGGAATTGCATT
>NPIF01003744.1_pt1 | contig 16887 bp, 10 predicted proteins | sample 8637461 | NCBI WGS metagenome assembly NPIF01 (sample SAMN07420641, study PRJNA396082) | bioreactor metagenome | isolation source: sample BR12 brine-fed electro-methanogenic bioreactor BR | place: Japan: Kochi | collected 2016-12-09
CGCCTTCACTATCACCGAGGCGTCGCGGCCTTCCGTCTCACTCGCTACGAAGAAGCGCTCGAGAGCTTCTCGGCGCTCTCTGCGAACGATCCCGAGTTTCCACAGCTTCCGGGCTATCGCGGTATGTGTCTCTACGAGCTCGCTCGCTCGTGTGAGGAGCGGGGGGACGACGAGAACGCGCGTCGGCTCTATAGCGAAGCGTCCTCGGCCTTGCGCGCCGCTGCGAAGGGCGGGCGCCCCGCGCCCGCGCTCCTGCGTGCGAGGGCGATCTGCGCCGAGAGGGCTGGGCTCGCCGAGGAGGAGCTCGAGGCGCTCCACGCTCTGCTCGCCGCGCACGTGGACAGTCACGACGCGCGCCTTCGCCTCGCGCTCCTCTACAAGGACGCTGGCCGCCTCGATGAGTCCCGCGGCTTGCTAGAGGCCGCGGAGACACTCGACAGCGACCTGCGGCGCGCGCTTTACAACGTGGGTGTGCAGTACTTCCGTGGCGGTCGGCACGAGGACGTCGTCGCGGTGACGACGCGGCTGATCGAGGAAGACGAGCGTGACGCGCACTCCTTGCGTCTGCGCGGACTGGCGCGTCTGGCGAGCGGCCAGCTCGACGGCGGACGGAGCGATCTCGAGCGCTACCTGACGCTCGTGCCGGACGGGCCCGACGCGGCGAACGTGCGCCAGCACCTCGAGCAAGCCGCGCGCGAGTAGTTCGAACGCTCGTATCGTGTAGACGTCAGCGGCCGAGCAGCAAGTGGCGGGCCTCTGTGTCGGTCAGGGTCTCACCCCAACTCTCGAGCAGCGGGATGCCGGCGGGGTCCTTTGCCGGGAGGCTGTCGAGATGACGGCGCAAAGCGCGCGCGGCTCGGCGTTCACAGAGTACCGCCCACCTCCGGTCCGGTAACGTGCGCTGTGCCTTCTCGACGAGTTCGCGCGCGGCGTCCCAGCGCTGGCGTTTGAGGTGGGCTTGGAGTCTCAGCGCGACGAGCTCGCCGAGAGCGGGGAAGCGCGCGCGTCCCTCGCGGTAGATCTCCTCGCAGCGGGGGTCTTCCGGGAGATCGAGCAGGCACGCCTTGGCGTGACCGAGGTAGGCCGAAGGGAGCGCGGGACGCAGGGCGACGAGGCGAGCGTACGCGTCGCGCGCGGCCCGCCCGCGCGAGCCCTCGCGGGCGACGGGAGCGCGGAGGGCTCTCGAAAGGAGTGTGAGCTCGACCTCGCCTTGCGTCTGGGCGAGCTCTGCCGCGTCGGCCTTGGCCTTGGCCGCGCGTTCGAGTGCGATGTGCGCGGAGCGCGCGGCATCACAGCGCGCTTCGAGGCGCGCGAGTGCGAGCCAGGCACCCGCGCGCTTGGGGGCCTGGTCGAGGACGGCGTCGAGGTGCGCCCGCGCGGCGGCGCGAGCCGGGCGGCCGCCCGCGGTGAGGATGCGTGCGAACGCTTCGTGGGCTTCGAGCTTCGACAGCTTGCGCGCGCTCACCGGGGTGGACTCGTGGCGGGGCAGGTCGAGGACGAGCGAGGGGAAGGGCTCCCGCGCGAGGTGTTTCTCGAGCGCCGCGCGGAGCTGCGCTTCGTCGAGCCCGAACGCCTTCTCGAAGGCGATCGCGTCCGGGAGGCCGCGCGCGATCGCGTCGGTGTAGATCGGCAGGGTCTTGCTCAACGCCTCGCCCTCGAGCAGGAGGTAGTGGGTGAGCAGCCAGGCGCTCGCGTGAAAGCGCGACTTAGAGGTCGGCTCGGCGTAGGCGGGCGAGCGCGGCGCGACGTCGAGCAGCTCTCCGAGCTCGACGAGACCCTCGTCGCGAAGGAAGACGAGGTAGTCGGCGTTGGACGCGCCGAGTTCGGCCTTCTCGCCGTCGGACCAGAAGGTCGTGAAGACTTCGGCCAAGCCTTCGTTGAGCCAGAGCGGGACGTCTGGCGNNTTTGGTGCACGGTCTCGTGGTGCAGCATCGCGTACGGATCGCTGCGCGCCGCGGCGTGGGTGAAGACGAGGGGTCCGTCGCGGGTGATCGCGAACAGGCCGTCGATGTGCTCGGGAGCTCCGAAGAGCGCGGCGTGTTTCGAGAACGGTCGCGCCTTCGCGAACACGACGACGAGCGACGGGCTCAGAGCGAGGTGCCGGAATCCCGGGAGCAGGGCGCCTAGCGCTTCGCGGAAGTGATGGAGTTCGCCCGCGAGACGCCGGGCTTCTTCGGCTTCGACATCGGTGTAGAGCGTGAAGCCGGGGCCTTCGACGGCGAGCCACTTGCCGCGCATCCGCATCTTGGCGGGAGCGGTCGGTGCCGCGAGCGCAGCAGAGAGTGCGAGCGCAACGAGTGCGAGCGCGATGCCGGTGCGGGTTTGCTTCTTCGATCCGATCACGGAGCCATTCTACCCCGCGGTCTCACCTTCGCGATGTGCCGTGATGGACGCCTCAGAGTCCACGCATCCAGTCGGGGCGGAAGGGGGCGTTCTCCGGGTCGGCGAGGACGGCGTCGAGGTGAGCGAGCAGCGCGCTCTTGTCACGGGGGAGCGTGCCGGAGAGCGGCAGGGTGTTGCTCGCGTGGTTCGCGCGGAAGAGTGTGCGCTCGAGCTCGAGACCCTCGACGAACAGGCGCAGCTCGCGGGCGAGCTCGGTCGGGCTCAGCTCGTCGTGGCGGCCCGCCTCGACCTCGTCCCAGAGCGGAGTGCCGGGGACCGGCATCATGACGAGCGTGGAGAGATAACGCGGCGCGATCGCGTTGACGACCGCTGCGGAGGCGCGCGCGTGCGCTTCCGAGAGGTGCCTCCCGCCGGCGCCGAGGAGGACCATCGTCGAGAGGCTGGCTCCCGCGCGTTTTGCCTTGAGCGAGCCGCGGATCATCGCCTCGGCGTCGACGCCCTTCTCGAGACGCGCGAGGACCTCGTCGTGTCCACTCTCGATGCCGAGGTAGTAGAGCGAGAGGCCCGCGTCGGCCAGCGTGCGCAACTCGTCTTCGCTTCGCACGAGGAGCGCTTGGGGTGAGGCGTACGCGCTGACTCGGCGCAGATTCGGGAGCGCCTCGTGCAACAGGGCGAGAACCTCGTGGAGCAGGGACGCCTTGGCGATCAGCGCGTCCCCGTCGGCGAGGAAGACCTTTGCCGCGCGCGGATGTTGGGCGGCGGCTTCCCGGATCTCCCCGGCGATCTCGTCGAGGGGGCGGATGCGGAAGCGGCGGTCGCGGTACNNTACATGCCGCAGAAGGTGCAGCGATTGTGGCTGCAGCCGACGGTGACCTTGATGATCAGGCTCTCGGCTTCCGAGGGCGGGCGGTACAGCGGTAGAGTGTCGCTCGGCATCGGTGGGGCTCCCCGGCCTCCGGCATCTCGTCGCCCGAGCGCCGAGGCCTGGCGCGAGCTTACCGTTCGACCGACGGGCCTGCCCGTTCGCGATCGAGGGCAGGGGAGGTCGTGCACGCGCGTGCGCGCGGGGAGACGATCATCACGGTAGGAGGAGATCACGATGACCGCGCGCCGCTTCGCCCTCGTTCTCACCTTCGTGTTGGGCTCCCTCGCACCGACGCTCGCCTCTCGGAGCGCCCCTCTCTGGGGCTCCTTGCGGGCAGGCGAGTACGCCGTCGGGTTCACGGTCAGAAACACCTACGACGAGTCGAGGACCTTCGTCGAGAAGCACAGGGCCGACGGCTCGATTCAGCCGGGTACGCGCGTGCGCCCCGTGCAGATCGCGATCTGGTATCCCGCGACGGTGCCCGAGGGGCGCGAGCCGCTGAGCTTTGCGGACTACGTCCACCTGATGGCCCACGAGGTCATCTTCTCGCCGATGACCGACGAGACGCGTGCGCGCGCCGAGGCGCTGCTCCGCCAGGGCATCGACGTCGACGACCGCAAGATGAAGGAGATCCTCGAGCTCCCGGTCGTCGCCTATGCGCGCGCTCCGATGGCGGAGGGGCTCTTCCCGCTCCTCGTCGTCGCGCCCGGCTTCAACGGGCACTCGATGGACTTCGCCGTCCTCGGTGAGTACCTCGCGAGCCACGGATACGTCGTCGCGGCGAGCCCTTCGATGGGCAGCCGGACCCGCGCGATGGACGACGGCAGGCTCGGGCTCGAGACCCAGGCCCGCGATCTCGAGCACGTCATTCGCGAGGTGCGGGGCATCGCCGGCGTCGACCGGGATCGCCTCGCCGCGCTCGGCTTCTCCTTCGGGGGAGCCGCCGTCACCGTGCTGGGCGCCCGCTTCGAGGACGTCGACGCCGTGATCAGCCTCGATGGCAGCGACGGCTTCCGAGGCCGGATCCCGATGCTGCAGGGGATGACGCACTACGACCCCCTGACGATGATGGAGCCGCGCTTGCGCATGCACGTCGGCCAGCCGGAGGCGACCGACCTGACGATCTACGACGAGCTCGTCTACTCCGAACGCACGATCGTGACGATGCCGCGTCTCGGCCACGGTGACTTCAGTGTCTTCGGCATGCTCGTCGAGCGCGTCGCGGCGCCGGACTCCAGCGAGGTCAGCGTCAACCGGCTCGGGCACGAGCTCGTCTGCCGCACCGTCCATACCTTCCTCCGCGCCCACCTCGACGGCGACGAGAAGGCCCACCGCGCACTGCGCCGCGAGCCGAGCCGCGCGCTCGTCCCCGAGGGTTTCTACCGCGTCGAGCACCGTCAGGCCCTCCCGCGGGTCCCGACGCCGACGCAGTTCAAGGCGCTCTTCATGAGGGAGGGGGCGGAGGCCGCGCTCGCGGTTTATCGAGAAGGAAGGGCGAATAACCCCGCGCTGCGCTATCCCGAGGACTTCGTCAACCAGGCGGGATACGCATCGCTGACGGCCGGTCGCCACGAGGAGGCCCTCGCGCTCTTCGCGCTGAACATCGAGGCTTGGCCGGAGTCCTGGAACGTCTACGACAGCTACGGTGAAGCGCTCGCCGCTGCGGGGCGGACGGGCGAGGCCATCGACTCGTACCGGCGATCGCTCGAGCTCGAGCCCAGAAACGAGAACGGGAAGAGGCAGCTCGAACGCCTCGAGCGCGAGCAGCGCCGGCGTGGCCGGGCGGAGGATCCGGGTTAGACTGCGGTCGATCCGAGGATGTCCGGGAGTCGGATTTCCGCCTCGCAATCGCCAGCGTCGGCCCCAAACGCCGACCGCGGGAGCCTGTTCATGATCAGCTTCACCGAAGTCGCCTCGAACAAGATCAGTGAGATCGTGTCCACCGCCGATGACTGCAAGGGCTTGAGGATCAAGGCCATGCGTCTCGGGCGCTACACCTTCCGCTATGCGCTGCAGCTCGTGACGGCGGACGACGTGCAGGAAGACGACGTCCAAGGGCAGCAGAGCGGATTCGACACTTTCCTCGACCCCGAGAGTGCCGAGCTCCTCGCCGGGACGACCGTCGATTACGTCATCGACGGCGACCGCGAGGGCTTCCAGTTCAACAACCCGGCTGCCGAGCCGAAGTGGGACGACCCGCTCGCCGCCAAGGTGCAGAAGGTGATCGACGGCCGCGTCGGCCCCGCTCTCGCCCAGCACGGTGGCTGGATCGAGCTCTCCGAGGTGAAGGACGCGGTCGCCTACGTCCAGCTCGGTGGCGGGTGCCAGGGTTGCGCGAGCGCGCACGTCACGCTCAACGACGGGATCAAGAAGGTGATCCTCGAGGACGTTCCGGAGATCAAGGACGTCGTCGACTGCACGGATCACTCGTCGGGCTCCCAGCCCTATCACTAGCGCGCCATCTCGAACGGGCGTATCCGTCACGAAGACGCGCGGCGACGACGTGCCGTCTCGCCGCGCGCCTCTCGCGTTTTCGGCCTCCCCGCAGCATTTCCGCGAGCCCCGTGGTCCGTTGGACACGGTGGCGTGTCGCCGTGGCGACAGCGCGAAGGCCCCGTGGAGACGGAAGAGCCAGCGCGCTCCCCGGATCTCGCTGCGAAGCGCGCTTTTTTCGCCCGCTGTGCACTTGGCATGGACCTCGCTCCAGAGTTTCGTCGATAATCCTTCGCCTGGAGTCGAGAGCACCTGATGAACCGAGCCGAGAAAGCCCACAAGCTGCGCGTCGTCCTGACGGGGGGAGGGACCGGCGGGCACGTGTACCCCGCGCTGGCGATCTACCAACTGCTCCGTGAAGCCGAGCTCGTCGACGAGGCGCTGTATCTCGGCGTGCGCGGCCGGGCGGAAGAGACGATCGTGCCCAAGTCGGGGCTCGAGCTGCGCTTCGTGCCCTCGGCCCCCTTCGCGGGGTCTTCGATCCTCGCCAAGCTCGGCGCGTTGCTCGTCGTCTTGCGCGGGGCGCTCGTCTCCGCGTGGCACCTGCTGCGCTTCCGGCCGCGCCTCGTCGTCGCCGCGGGCGGCTACGTCGCCGCGCCGGTGATCCTCGCCGCGTTCCTGCTCAAGCCCTGGCTCCGGCTGAGGATCATCGTCGACGAACAGAACTTTGTCCCCGGACTGCTCAACAAGTTCGCGTCGCTCTTCGCCGACGTCATCCTCCTGACATTCAAGGAGACCGCCTACTTCCTGTGGAGCCATCGCTGCGTGCCGAGTGGCTACCCGGTCCGGCGGCCCTACCTCGAGAAGCCACCGTCGAAGACGGAAGCCAAACGCGCGCTCGGCCTCGACCCGGAGTCCTGCCTCGTCGTCGTCGCCGGCGGCTCGATGGGTGCGCGGAGCATCAACCGCGCGATCGCTCGGGCGCTGCCGGGGCTCGCCAAACTCGAGGGTGTCCAGATCGTCCACAGCGTCGGACTCCGCGAAGACAAGGAGTACGACGCGCTCGAGGACACGGTGGCAGAGCTCCGTCGCTCCGTCGGGGACGCTTTCGACACCGAGCGCTACGAGCTCCGCGACGGCGAGCGCGTCGTCTACCGCGCGTATCGCTACCTCGACGACCTCGTCGCCTACCAGCAGGCCGCCGACCTCGTCGTCAGCCGCAGCGGCGCGGGTTCGCTCTCGGAGATCCTCGCGCTCGGCAAGGCCTCGATCCTCGTCCCGAAACGCGGACTCCCGGGTGACCACCAGGAGATGAACGCGATCGCGGTTGCCGAGCAGGGGGGCGCGGAGGTGCTCTTCGAGCGCCGGCAGAACGGCGGCGGTGCCGACCAGCTTTCCGAGACCGAGCTCGTCGAGCTCGTCACGGCCCTCGCCGCCGACCCCGCGCGCCGGAGCGAGCTGGAGAGCGGCGCTGCCGCACTCTTCGACCACCAGGTCGAGGCGCGCATCCTGCGTACGGCGCGCCGCCTGGTCGAGGACCGCGAGGTGGAGTACCTTGCCCAGATCGTCGAGCCGCGCACCGTACGCTTCCAGCGCTCCTTCGACAGCCTCGTCAATTTCCTCGACCGCACGGATCCGGCCTCATCCGTCGGAGCGCTCTACCACCGCTTCTACCGGATCAAGGCGGAGGAGTCGCTCGAGGGCTCGGCCTTCCTGACCGTCAACCGCGGGATCAAGCTCGTCGGCGCGCTGCGGCTTCGTGAGCACTACCCGTTCCTCCGTGAGCACTTCCCGCGCTTCCGCGGCTATCTCAAGCGCAACGCGCTCAGCGCGCTCTGCAAGGCTGCCGAGCCGGAGCCGTGGTTCCCGGAGCTCGTGCTCGCGGGGCTCCGCGACCGCTACTACGAGACGCGCCGCGAGGCCATTGCGCTCTACCGCCGCTTCCCGGAAGCGATGCGCGGGCAGGAAGCGATCGAGGCGCGCATCCTCGAGCTGATGCGCCGCCGCCACGAGAGCTGGGAGGTCCGGACCGAAGCGATCCGCGCCGCGATGCTCTTCCTGAGCCAAGAGGAGTTTCTCGCCGCGATGCGGCGTTTCCGCGCTCACCGCAACATCCGGGCGCGCGAGGCGCTGCTCGAGGCGATCGAGCAGGGGCTGCGCGAGGAGCGCTTCGGTGACCTCCGGCAGATCCGGCTCTTCCTCAAGAGGATGCTCGTGACGACGTCGGAGTTCACGCCGCACTTCAAGGTGCGCGGGCGCTACGTCCGGGTCGTCGAGCAGTTGGAGCGCACACGATGATCGGGCTGCTGGTCGAACTGCTCGAGAGCCTGGGCTACGACTACGGCTTCATGCGCCTGTTCGACTACCTGACGGTGCGGGCGCTGATGGGCTTCGCGACGGCGCTCGGGTTCTCGATCCTCTTCGGTTTCCGCGTGATCGTCTTCCTCTACGATCGCAGCTTGCGCGACACCTCGGGAGACTTCCTCTCGCTCAGCGCGGCATCGAAACGCGGCACGCCGACCGGGGGCGGTCTGCTCGTCCTGCTCGCGACGAGCCTGGCGGTGTTTCTCTGGGGTGACTTCTCGAGTCCCTACTTCTGGCCGCTTGTCGTCGGCTTCGCCTACTTCTCCGTGGTCGGTCTGCTCGACGACGTACTCAAGGCGCGTTTCAAGTCATCGCTGTCCGGTCTGAGCCAGCTCGGCAAGACGCTGCTCCTGCTCGCGTTCATCGTGCCTTTCGCGGCCTACCTCGTCTCGGACTGGTCGCCCATCCCGGAGGCCGAGCGCACGCTCGTCTACCTGCCCTTCGTCAAGGCGGCGGTGCTCGATCTCCACCCGCTGCTCTACATCGCGTTCGCGACCTTCGCGATCTTCTCCATCGTGAACGCGGTCAACATCACCGACGGCATGGACGGCCTGCTCGGCGGCACCTCGACCCTGACCCTCGGCGTCTACGTGATCTTCGCCTACGTCGTCGGCAACGCGGTCTTCGCGCGCTACCTGCTCTTTCCCTTCCACGCCGGGGCGGGGGAGATGGCCGTCTTCGGGGGCGCGCTGATCGGCGCGATTCTCGGCTTCATGTGGTTCAACACCTACCCGGCCGAGGTCTTCCTCGGAGACACGGGCGCGCTTGGCATCGGCGGCGCGATGGGCATGCTCGCCTTCCTGACCAAGCAGGAGCTGCTCTTCCCGATCGTCGGCGGCATCTTCGTCTTCGAGATCTTCTCTTCGCTCGTCCAGCAGAAGTTCGGGGACCGCCTGGGTAGACGGATATTCACACGCGCGCCCTTCCATCACGCGATGAGCCACCGCGGCATCCCGGAGCCGAAGGTCGTCGTGCGCTTCTGGATCGTCTCGTTGATCCTCGCCTCGCTCGCGCTGCTCTCGCTCAAGGTGCGCTGAACGCAGCTCGGACTCCTAGTCCCCCCACCAGGCGCCCCGACCGGCTTCGCCGAGTCGGCGTCGCCTTCGCCCGTGCTTCGTCGTAGATTCCCGCCGTCGTCTTGGAGAGACAGGGAGGGTGTCATGGCGCTTTGGGCCCGCGTTCGCCGCGGTGTGCTTCTCGTCGTCGTTGGTCTCGTTGCTGTTTCCGCGCTGGCTCAAGGCGAGTACCGCGTGGCGGTGCCGCTCGACACGCCGCGGGAGCAGATTCGCCTCTTGCGCAGCCTGGACTTCGACGTCCACAGCTTCGACTTCAAGACGAACGAGGCCTTCGTCGGTGTCGACGACGCGCGCCTCGCCGAGCTGCGCGGGCTGGGCTTCGCGCCCCGCATCGTCGAGGAGTTGCCCTCCGGCCGCGAGGGCGTCGACGCGCTCTCGGACTACCACGACGAGGTCGAGACTGCCGCGGCCGTCGATCGCATCGCCAGCGAGCATCCCGGCATCGCCCATCGCTTCGAGTACGCCGACCCGACACGGGAAGGGCGCACGGTCTCCGGGCTGATCATCTCGGACAACGCCGATCTCGACGAGGCCGAGCCGCGGATCTTCTTCGTCTCGCAGCACCACGCGCGCGAGGTGATGACGCCCGAGGCGCTGCTCGACATGGCGGATCTCTTGACCGACGGATACGGCAGCGACCCGGAGGTCACGGCCTGGGTCGACGAGTATCAGATCGTCATCGTGCCGTGCCACAACCCGGACGGCACGCACCACGTCTTCAACGTCTACTCGAACTGGCGCAAGAACCGCCGCGACAACGGTGACGGCACCTTCGGCGTCGATCCAAACCGTAACTACCCCTACGCGTGGGGTCCCGCGGGCTGCAACGGCTCCTCGGGCAGTCCGAGCTCGGACACCTACCGCGGACCGACGGCTGGCTCCGAGCCGATCACCCAGAGCATCATGGCCCTGGCCCGCGACGTCGAACCTTCGAACGCGCTGACCTACCACACCTACAGCGAGCTCGTCCTGCACCCGATGGGGTGCGAGCCGGCGCTGCCGGACGATCCCGACCTGCGCGCTCACCGCGACGTCGGCTCCGCGCTCGCCGCCTCGATCGTCAACGACGCCGGAGACGGCTGGTACAAGATGGGCACGGCCTACGAGCTGCTCTACGACGTCGACGGCGGTAGCGACGACTGGTTCCACACCGCGACGGGCACCGTGATCTTCACGATCGAGATGAACGCCTCGATCCAGGGCTTCCAGCCCGACTACGCGACGTGGCGCGACGACACCATCGCGAGAAACCGCGAGGGGTGGCGCACGCTCCTGCGGCGCATGGGCGGCCCGTCGATCACCGGCTTCGTGCGCGACGCGTGCAGCGGCGCCCCGCTCGACGCGACGGTCGGAATCGCCGAGCAGGTGCTGAGCCAGGGCCAGGAGCCGCGCACGACGATCGACGGCCACGGCCTGCACCACCGCATCGTCGGCCCCGGCGAATACACCTTCTTCGCCGAGGCGTCCGGCTACACACGCCAGGACTGGTCCGTGGAGGTGGGCCAGGGCCCGGCGACGCAGGACGTCTGGCTCGTGCCCACCGGGCAGATGGGCCTCTTCGCGCGCGGCTTGGCCGTGCTCGACGGAAGCGGCGACGACGACGGGCAGCTCGACCCCGGCGAGGAGGTCGAGCTCGGCTTGACCGTGCTCGCGGCCGGTGAGGCGCTCAGCGGCGCCAGCGCGCGCCTGATCAGCGAGAGTGACGCGCTCGAGGTGCTCAGCGACACCGTGACGATCGGCAGCGTCCCCGCCGGCGGTGAGCTCGAAGCGCCGGAGCGCTTCCGCGTGCGCGCGCTCGGCGATGCGGCGGACGGCGCGCTCGCCGCGCTGCGCCTCGTCTTCGAGGCCGACCAGACGCTGTGCCGCGCCGAGGAGCCGGCGAGCCTCCGCATCACGCGCGGCGTGCCTTCCGTGCCCTACGAGATCGAGCGCATGGACGCCGACCCCGGTTGGACGATCGACGGCCCGAGCGGCGGCTGGGAGTTCGGCGCGCCTTCGGGGAGCGGCGGTGCGGGTGGGCCGGATGCGGCGCACACGGGCGACTACGTGTACGGCACCGTCCTCGGCGGCAACTACGGAGGGACTGAGGGTGAGTTCGTGCTGACGAGCACTCCCTTCGACCTCGAGGGGCTGCGCGACGTCGAGCTGCGTTACCGCCGCTGGCTGAACAACGAGCCCGGCTACGACATCGCGCGCATCGAGGTCAGCATCGACGAAAACGAGTGGACCGAGGTCTGGCGCGGCTTCGGGCGCGACGCGGCGTGGGAGGAGTACCGCCTCGCGATGCCGGACGTCGTCGACGAGGCGTCCTCCGTCTGGGTGCGCTTCATCCTGCGCCAGGACGGCGGCGGCAGCCGCTCTGGCTTCTACATCGACGACGTGTCCTTCGCGGGCGAGTCGGTGCTCGTCGCCGGCGGCAAGCTGCGCTACGAGGAGCACACGCTGATCGAGGACGACCCGCTCTACGGCAACGGGGACGGCGCACTCGACGCCGGCGAGACGGCCCGCCTCGCCGTGCGCATCCGCAGCACCCGAAGCGCGGAGAGCACGTCGGTGCGCGCGCAGTTGAGCACCGACGCTCCCGGCGTGACCCTTCACGACGCAGTCGCCGACTACCCGGACCTGCCTCCGGGCGAAGCCGCGCTCTCGCTCGCGCCGCACTTCAGCTTCAGCGCGGGGCCGGACTGTGCCGCGCGCATCCCGTTCCTGCTCGAGGTCTTCGACGCGAGTGGGGCAGTCAGCACGAGCCGCTTCACGCTGCGTGTCGGCTCCCTCGCCGAGGGCACCCTCTTCGTCGACGACATGGAGACGGACAAGGGCTGGGCGGGCAGCGGCAGCGACCAGGGTGCGTGGGAGCGCGCCGAGCCCGCCGGCAACTACTACCAGGGTGCGCTGACCAATCCGAACGAGGACCACAGCGCCGCGCCGGGCAGCTTCGCCTGGGTCACCCAGAACGTCCCGCCGCCGCAGGTCGTCCCGCCGCAGCACGCGGAGGTCGACGGGCAGGTCGTCCTGACGAGCCCGCCGCTCGCCGCCGGCGCGTGGGAGCGCCTCGAACTCAGCCTCTGGCGTTGGTTCTACACGGGCGGTGGGCCGGGTCCCGACCGCCTGCGCATCGAGGTCAGCGACGGCAAGGGCGGCTTCCGCGCGCTCGAGACCCTCGGCACGCTCGCGAACACCTGGACCGAGACGAACAAGTCGATCTCCGAGCTGGTCACACCGCACGACGGGCTCGTCCTGCGCATCGTCGCGGTCGACGACGGCGGCGAGAGCATCGTCGAGGCCGGCATCGACGACGTCGTCATCGACGGCACCTACTACGCCTGCGACTCGTACACGCCGACGCCTCTCGATCCGCCGCTGCCCGTTGGCAACACCCTGCGTGTCACCCGCAGCGGCTACGACGTGGAGCTGAGCTGGGACGCCCCGGCCGAGGACCCGGGCCACGGCCCGGCGACGAGTTACATCGTCCGTCGCGGCGACACGCCGGATGCGCTCGCGCCCCACGGCGAGCCGCTCAGCGCGCGCTTCGTCGACGTCGGCGCGGCGGGCCCGTCGGCTTCGGCGCTGTTCACGTACTTGGTGGCGGCGCAGAACAGCGGAGGGAGTGAGTAGCCGGCCTCTCGCTGAGTCGACCAGGAGCGTGGGTGCGGCTGCGGAACGCGCGCGGCGCGTCGCCCGCGCTCCCTCGTGCGGAAGATTGCCCTCACGCTCGACGAAGGTGATCATGGAGGCCTCGTGACCCGGTTCACCGCGGGTCACCGCGGGGGGGCTCGTGAACATGTGGCGACGGGTGAGCGCGTGGATCGGCTGCTTCGGTCTGTTTCTCTCCTTCGGGTGGAGCGTCTCGCCTGCGTTCGGGGAGCTCCCGGGGCGATCCCCCGAGCTCGTGGCCGAGACGCTCGAGAACGGGATCTTGATCGTCGCCTCAGCGGGACGCGATGAGGAATACGACGTTCGCGTCGATTTCCCAGCTCTCGCACGTCTCGATCACGGCGGCAGCGATGCTGCCGCGGAGCTCTCCCGGCGGCTGTTCGTGGAGCACCTGGCGCGCGGCCTCGCCATGGCGAGGATGGAATACGCCGCGGACTACTTCGTCGAGGGAAAAGGCGCCTCCTGGAACAGCGCGACGCCCGACGGCTTCGAAGCCGGGATGGCGGCGCTGGCTCGGGCTCTACAGGGACCACTCGATCTCCCATCGCTCGTTCAGCAAACGCGGGCGCGCGCTCTTTCATGGAACGGGTTCGAAACCTCTTGGATCCGCGCGCGCGGGGATGCTGCCGTACTGTGGGCGGGAGTCCGCGGGGGGTTCGAGTTCACGACACGCGAAGACGGCGCCAGCAACGAGGCGCTCGCGCTAGGAGATGTCCGCTCGAGCGAGGTCCAGCACGTACTCGAACAGTGGCACGAGCCTTCGCGGATCGTCGTCCTGGTCGACTCCGTGCGCGACGCTTCGCAGGCGGTAGCGGTCGCGGCGCGGGCGCTCGAGAAGATCGAGAATCGCAACTTCGCGGTGCCGCTTCGTGATCTTGCTTTAGAGCCCGAGGATCGCTGGGCCGTGAGCGGTCCGGAGTGGAAAGGAAAGAACGGCCCGTTCTCGTCGCTATCCCTGGACTGGCCTGTGGAGGAGCCCGGCGATCTCGCGGCGCTTGCCGTTCTCCGCATGCTGCCTTTCGACCGGGGTATCGAGGCGCACTCGGTCATCGCCGTGCCGGAGTGCCAGGCGTTCTTCGCCCTGGACATGCCGGCTGGGGCGCGGCCCTTGAGCGAGATGATCGACTCGATGCGACTCGGGGTCGATGAGAGGGTCCTGTTCCTTCTTCGCCAACCGATCCTGTTTCGCAAAGCACTGCTGACGTTCCAATCTTGGAGTGTGCGTTGCGCGGACTGGGGAGTGCTCGACGAGCCGTGGCCCAGCAGCCTCTCTTCGGCGGATGACGAGACGCAGGCTCGTGCCGTGCTGGAGATCCTCGACACGCTCGAGGAGCAGCTCGGCGAGGCCAAGCAACGCTGGCTGCACGTCGTCGACGCCGCCGGCGAGTTCCCCGATCGTGAGGGAGAGGTGCTACGGCGGGCGACTCTGAACGAGCGGGATGCCCGCGCTCTCGATGCGCTCGCCAAGGTGGACGGCATAACTCCAGCGGCGCAGAGACTCGCTGCGGTGGACGCCGCGCTTCGCATCCAGCCGCTAAGAGCCCTCCTTCATCAGCTGAGGGCGGAGACGCTTCACGAGATGGGGCGGCTCACAGAGGCTCGCACTTCCGTGGCTCGCGCGCTTCGGATCAACCCAGAGCTGGCACTCGCGCGCGTGCTCGAAGCGCGGCTCGTCTGGGAAGGGGGCGGTCAGACGGAGCAGGCGCTCGCGAGTCTCCGGCAGGTGCTGCACCTCGACGAGACCGACGTGCCCGCCTTGCTTCTGCGCGCAGAGATTCGCTTGAGTCTCGGGCAACACGATGCGGCTCGCGCGGACTACGAGCGGGCGGGCGCATTCGCGCCGCTCGACGACGAGACTCACCGTGTGCTCGCGACCTTGCTGCTCGAGGAGTTCGCGGATCCGTGGGCGGCGCTAGAGGCGGCGGCCAAGGCGGTGTTCGCGTCGCCCGGGAACGAGGCGTCCGGCATCTTGCTCGCTCGCGCGTTCCGTGGAGTCGAGTTGCGTCGCGACGCGCTCGAGATCGCTGCTCGCGCTGCGCAACGTGGCCACCTCAGCGAAGAAGAGGCGGCGGAGGAGGGCGAGTCGATTCGGAAGTACCGCCTCTATCTTCTGGCGTGGTCGCTCCTCCATCGCGGCGACGCACCCGAGCACGCCGAGTGGCTGGCGCGCGACGGGGCCGAGCGGTATCCGGACTACCAGCGTTTCCCGGTCGTCGTCTCCGAGGCGCTCGATGCCCGCGGGCAGGAGGAAGCGGCGCTCGAGTACCTGGAGAGTGTCCTCTCGGTCCACGAGAACTTTCCCCTGGTGTGGAAGGCGCTGGGGCGGGCGCGGGCGGGTGCCGGCGACTTCGACGCCGCGAGGCAGGCCTTCGACCGCTGTACGAAGAACTGGCGCACGGAAGTCAGCTGCATGTACGGGAAAGCTCACACGCTTCGGCAACTGGGGGAGAAGGATGAGGCCCTCGCCCTTCTCGAGAAACACGCGGAGGAGAACCCGCGCTCGTACCGTGCGCAGCTCGCCCTCGCTCACTTCATCCTCGACAAGGTCGAGGATCCCGTGGGGGCCGAGGGTGCGTTTCGCCGTGTGTTGGAGCTCAGGCCCGACGAAGCCGACGCGCTCTGCAATCTTGGCGACTCGGTGCAGCGTCAAGGGCGCTACGAGGAGGCGCGGCGACTCTACCTGCGCGCTACCGAGATCTCGCCGGCCTACGTGGCTTGTTGGGCGCACCTCGGAAGGCTCCTCGACGAGGAGCTCGGTGAGAGCGAGGCGGCGCTCGCGGCATACCGCCGAGGCCTCGCGTTCCGGAGCGACGATCGGAGCTTGCGCCGGGGGGTGATCCGCGCGCTCTTCGAGATCGGGCGGGAAGACGAGGCGAGGGAGCTCCTCGAGGAGTACATCGAGACGGACGAGCCTGGCGCCTGGCACTTCAGGCGGCTCGGGCTCTATCTCAAGAGCGCCGGTCGATTCGACATCGCGCTCGAAGTCCTGCGACGAGAGCGAGAGCTCGCGAAGAAGAAGGCCTGGCCGGACTATCGCGTCGGACTCGTTCTCTCTGGGCTGGGGCGTCACGAGGAAGCCGCCCGCACTCTCGATGAAGCCCTCGTCTTGGACCCAGAGTTCGAGCAGGCCGCGGCGGCGCTCGTCAAAGAGCTGCTGACGCTCGGACGCATCGACGAAGCGCGCGAGCGTCTCCCGAGGTGGCTGGCTGCCTCGCCCGAGTCGGGGCGTCTCCGCGCAGCGTGGGCGGCGACCCTGCGCGCCGACGGAGAGGACGAGCTCGGTCGAGAAGCGTGCCTCGAGATGCTCGAGGATCGCTCCGGCGCCGACGCGAGTGCGCTGACTCTGAACGACACCGCGTGGTACGTCGCCACCGTCTGCGGCAAAGGCGATCGCGAGCTCCTCGAACGAGCTCGCACGATCGCCGAGCGCGCGGTCGAGCTCTCGTCACGGAGGAAGGCGAGCTACCTCGACACGCTCGGGGAAGTTCTGCTCGGGCTGGGCGAACGCGACGCAGCCGTCGCTCTACTCGACGAGGCGCTCGCGATCGACGGTGGCGACCGCCCGTTCTTCCGGCGTCGCCGGGCGGAGTTCGCGGCGCACGGACGCTGAGTCTTCCTTGCGGCTCGAGAACCCAAGGTCGCCGGCCGCATCGAGGGCGGGGGTGTGGGGACGTGCGCGGCCGAGTCCTCAACCCGGGGCGGGTTGCCACGAGAGCGACACGTACGGCGCGATGCCCGTCCAACTCTCCGTCTCTGCGGACAGCTCTCCCGAGTCCGGGTCGAACTCGACATCGACGCAGCAGTCGTTGGTGCGATCGGTGAGGTTCGTGACGGCGAGGTCGAGGCGGAAGGTGCCGGCGCGGGTGCGGCGAGTGAACGAGTAGCGCGCGTCGAGGCGCAGGTAGCCGCCGAGTCGGTCCGAGTTTCGCAGTGTCGAGAGCTCGCCGGTATCGAGAGCCTCGGGAGGAGTGGTCGGCCACCCGGAGCGGCCGACGGCGGCGAGACTCAGGCTGGAGCGTTCACTGAGGGCGAAGGTGATCGAGGCCGACGCGGCGAAGCGCTGATCCCAGCTTCGCGGTACCCAGCGCCCGCCTTCGCGGTCCTCCGAACGGGAGAGCGTCGCGGCGACGCGGCCCGAGATCCGCTTCGCGC
>NPIF01000552.1_pt5 | contig 16867 bp, 18 predicted proteins | sample 8637461 | NCBI WGS metagenome assembly NPIF01 (sample SAMN07420641, study PRJNA396082) | bioreactor metagenome | isolation source: sample BR12 brine-fed electro-methanogenic bioreactor BR | place: Japan: Kochi | collected 2016-12-09
ACCGCGGCCAGGCCGTTGCCCAGATCCTCGGAGCCCTTCACGCCCACGCGGGAGGCGTTGTTCTCCACATTCCAGGCCTCGGCGTCGCCGGAGACATCACCCATGTAGTCCATGTCCTGGTGGACCAGGTTGACGTTCACGCGACCATAGACGGTCGGGTTGGCGGAGGCGGCCAGCGGCGCGGCGAAGGCGGCGGCGACAGCCAGGGTAAGCAGCTTCTTCATGGTAGTGCTCTCCTGAATGATGGTTGACAAAACCGGCAGACAAATACTGTGCACGGGTGAATATAGACAACACATCCTAGGAAAGCAACACATTGGCAATAAAAAAACAACAAGAAGCAAATTGTGTCTTACATATACAACACCATAGTAATCCACCGGCTCTGCGACCAGGCACCACGCGAACCCGCTCAGGCACGTGACCGCTCGACCCAAGGGGCCCGGCTTGCTGCCGAAAAAGGCGGAGCACCACCCGCGGAGTGGCGCGAGGCAAAAAAAACGGGCGCCCGCGGGCGCCCGTCTTCACTTCGCGCAGCGCGGGGAGATCAGAAGTCGTGGCGGATGCCGATGCCGAAGCGCTGGTGCTCCGTCGCGGAACTGTAGTCGCCGACCAGGTACTTGCCCAGGCCGGTCAGCCCGTAGCTGCCCTCGGAATCCTCGTAGGAGACGAAGACCCGGGTGCGCTTGCTGAAGTTGTGCTCGGCCTCGATGACCCAGTTGGAGGGATCGTAGTCGCTACCATAGATATCGAAGTCCTGCTTGCCGTACTTGGCGCGCAGGGTGTTGTTGCCGAGATAGAGCTCACCGGCGATGGCGTAGGCGTCGGCATCGATCCCGTCCACGTCGGTCAGGGTCTCATACTGACCGATGAGAGCGAACATGCCGAAGTTGTACTTGCCGGCCAGTCCCCACAGGGAGCCGTTGACGATGTCCGCCGCACCGGTGCCCCGGGCGGTCAGGTAGGAGAAGCCGACGCTCAGCGGGCCGTTGTCGTAGTCCACGGAGGCGTTCCACCAGTCGGCGAAATCATCACCCACGTCCTCGGCGCCGCCGTTGTCGATGACCAGGGCCAGCTTGCCGGACAGGCCATTGAAGTTCGGGGTCACGTAGGCCACGGCGTTGCCGACGCGGGTCAGACCCAGGTACTCGTCGTTCATGCCGTTGGTCTGGAAGATATCGGACTTGTCCACGGAGCCGTAGTAGGGGGTCCACTGGCGGCCCATGGCGAAGGTACCGAAACCACCGGTGATGCCGGCGTAGGCCAGGCGGCCGCTCAGGTCGCCGGAGTCGGAGGCGTCGACGCCGAACTCGAACTGGTACACCGCGGCCAGGCCGTTGCCCAGGTCCTCCGAGCCCTTCACGCCCACGCGGGAGGCGTTGTTCTGCACATCCCAGGCGTCGGAGGAGCCGTCATCGATATCCTCGTGGACCATGTTGACGTTCAGGCGACCATAGACGGTCGGGTTGGCGGAAGCGGCCAGCGGCGCGGCGAAGGCGGCGGCGACAGCCAGGGCAAGCAGCTTTTTCATGATTTGGCTCTCCATACGAGTCAGGAACCGGGCACCCGAGCGCCCCATGACCACGATATTAGCGCACGAATCGTTGTTCAGGCAACACAATCGCTGTTTTTTTACAACGCATGTGTGAATGTGGTCACATATTGTCTCAACAATAGACGTCGCCCCCACGCCCAACGGAGGGACCGGCCGCCGGCCCGGACACGGGACCGAACCGGGCCCGACCCGAAATGAAAAGGCCCGGTTATCAATGCCTGATAACCGGGCCTTCCGGAGTGGCTGGGGGACTAGGATTCGAACCTAGATTGACGGAGTCAGAGTCCGCTGTCCTGCCGTTAGACGATCCCCCAAATGCGGTGCGAAAGGATAGGGACACGCACGCGGTTTCGCAACCCCGTGGACGGCCCTGCCCATGCGCTTAGCGCTTGGAGTACTGCGGACGCTTGCGCGCCTTGTGCAGACCGACCTTCTTGCGCTCCACCTCGCGGGCGTCACGGGTGACGTAGCCGGCGGCGCGCAGGGTGCCACGCATGGACTCGTCGTACTCCATCAGGGCGCGGGTGAGACCCATGCGGATGGCGCCGGCCTGGCCGGTGGTGCCGCCGCCCGCCACCGAGACCATCACGTCGAACTTCTCGGTCGTCTCGGTGCGCTCGAGGGGCTGCCGGACCACCATGCGGGCGGTCTCGCGGCCGAAGTACTCATCGAGCACCTTGGAGTTGATGACGATGTTGCCGCTGCCCGGACGAAGATAGACGCGGGCGGTGGCGTTCTTGCGACGGCCGGTGCCGTAGTACTGTTCTGCCATGATGGGATTCCGTTACAGTTCCAGGGTCTGGGGCTGCTGGGCAGCGTGCTGGTGCTCGGGGCCCGCATAGATCTTGAGCTTGCGGAACATGGCCCGCCCCAGGGTGTTCTTGGGCAGCATACCCTTCACCGCCGAGGCGATCACACGCTCAGGCGCCTTGACCAGCTGCTTCTCCAGGGTGATGCCCTTGATTCCGCCGGGGAAGCCGGTGTGGTGATAGTAGACCTTGTCCTTGAGCTTGTTGCCGGTCACATGCACCTTTTCGGCGTTGACCACAACGATGTAATCACCCGTATCGACGTGCGGGGTGTATTCAGGCTTGTGCTTGCCGCGCAGGCGCCGGGCGATCTCGGTGGCAAGTCGTCCCAGCGTCTTGCCGCTGGCATCCACCACGTACCAGTCCCGCTTCACGGTCTCGGGTTTCGCGCTGTAGGTCTTCATTACTCGCGTCTCGCTGCAGATCATCAGCCACACGAAAGTGAGTGGCTCTGTCCAAAGACGGGGAATCTTACAGAAAGACAACCCGGGATACAAGCACCGCCACCACTCCAATCAACCGGGACCCCGGACCCTCGGGGCCGACCCAAGCGTGGCGCACAGTCCCGCGCCGGGCAGGGTCCACGACAACGGCAGCCGGACCCGGGGGAATGCGCCGGATCCCCGACAGGGAGTGAACCGCCCTCTCCGACGGGACCTGGCCGCCCACCCATTGGGGGCAGGCCACGAGCCCCGCTGCCGCGTACCCAGCCACGGCGCGCCAGCCTCGAATATAGTTGTTAAGACAAAAAAACGCGGCCTGGAAGGCCGCGTCAAACCACCAAAGGAGGATGGAGGAGTCGAGAGAGATGAAGCCTCGGAAGGCTTCGGTGCGCATTATCCGACCACCCCGCATATTAGTCAACCATGAAATAAGAAAAATTTTGGCAGAGAAAATATTTTTTTGGCTAGGGGAGCGCCGGTTGCCAGCCGGGAATCGACGTCATCACCCTGCGTTCGGCGAAGCGTTCAGGACACGCGCCTTGCCGGTTCGCGCAGACTCCCCGTATCGGCCACCACGAGCGGAAAGGGAGAGCCTCTACGCACCCCGCCCCTTCTCCCGGCGCCCTGCTGTCGGACATCCACCCCGGGGCGGCGGCCAACCGGGTACCCAGCGGCCCCGGAAGACCGCCCCCGTCGGCCCGGCCACCAATCCGGGAGCCATCCCCGCCCGTGTTCAAATCTTCAGCCGCTCCACCACCCGGCCAGCCACCAGGTGCCGGTCGATGATTTCGTCGATGTCCTCCCGGTCCACGAAGGTGTACCAGACCCCCTCGGGATAGACGACCGCCACCGGCCCCTCGGCACAGCGGTCGAGACAGCCCGCCGTATTGATGCGCACACCGCCGGGACCGGCGAGACCGAGCGCCTTGATCCGCTGCTTGGCGTGATCGCGCAGTGCCTTGGCATTGTGATCCTGGCAGCAGGCACGGCCGTCCGTGCGCTGGTTGGTACAGAAAAAGACGTGATGACGATAGTAGGACATGGCAACTCCACACTCCGGCCAAGGCGCGGCGACCCGGCCACCACCACCCGACGGAGACAGGCTCGCCGGTCGTGCCGGGGAACCGCCGACGGTACGGGACGCCGCCGATCGAATTGGGAACCCCGCCTCCAGACAGGGGCGGCACGCGCAAGGTCCGGTCGGCCACCGGCGAAGACGATGCAGCGGATCGACCACCCTGGACCCCGCCCCGGGACCCGCAGGCCGCCCCCCGGCGCAGCACCCGGATGGGGCGCGCAGGAGCGGACGCAGTCCCGCTCTCACACGACACCTGTACGCGTACGGCGGGCAAATAACGACGATGCTTGGCATTTTACACGCGATTTACCTAGTATCTTGCCTGCCATGTGCTATTTTCAGCGATAAGAAGCGCGTGCACACCACCTGTTGAGAGGAGGGAACATATGGCAGTCAAGAAGAAAGCGGCGGCCAAGGCCGCCCCGAAGAAGGCAGCTCCCAAGGCTTCCGCAAAGAAGGCTGCTCCCAAAGCCGCAGCCCCCGCCAAGAAACTCACCGCCGTCAAGGAAGCCTTCACCAAGACCCAGATCGTCAACACCCTCGCCGAGGAGACCGGTCTGTCCAAGAAGGAGGTCGGCGCGGTACTCGACGGCCTCGGCGGCCTTGTAGAGCGCCACGTGAAAAAGCGCGCGGTCGGCAGCTTCACCCTGCCCGGCCTGCTCAAGATCAAGACCGTGAAAAAACCCGCGACCAAGGCCCGCAAGGGAGTTCCCAATCCCTTCAAGCCCGGCGAGCTCATGGATGTTCCCGCCAAGCCCGCGAAGACGGTGGTCAAGGTCCTCCCGCTGAAGAAGCTGAAGGATATGGCCAGCAGCTGATCCGGGCCTGGTCTGCTGCGCCGCAGTCGCCGGCGCAGGATACCCGGACACTGGGCGGAGGTGTTGCAACACCTCCGCCCTTTTGTTTATGGACAGAACCATGCGCTACAACCGACTCGGCACCAGCGAACTCGAAGTCAGCCAGATCGGCCTCGGCACCATGACCTGGGGTCAGCAGAACAGCGAGAGCGAGGCCCACGCCCAGCTCGACGCGGCCCTCGCCGCTGGGATCAACTTCATCGACACCGCGGAGATGTACCCCATACCGCCGCGCCACGAGACCCAGGGCCTGACGGAGCGGTACATCGGCAGCTGGCTCAGGGCACGGGGCGGACGTGACCGGATCGTGCTGGCCACCAAGGTGCTGGGACCCGCACGGGCCATCGATTATGTACGCGACGGCGAAACCCGTCTCGATCGGAAGAACATCGAGGCGGCGGTCGACGCCAGCCTGCGCCGGCTGCAGACCGACTACATCGACCTCTACCAGCTGCACTGGCCCGAGCGCAGCACCAACTACTTCGGCAAGCTCGGCTACGTCCACAACCCCGGGGAGAAGGCCATCCCCATCGAGGAGACCCTCACCGTCCTGGGCGACCTGGTGGAAAGCGGGAAGATCCGCCACATCGGGGTATCCAACGAAACGCCCTGGGGCCTGATGACCTTCCTGCGCGCCGCCGAACGCCTCTCACTGCCGCGGGTGCTCAGCATCCAGAATCCCTACAGCCTGGTGAACCGCACCTTCGAGATCGGGCTGGCCGAAGTGGCCCACCGGGAGCAGGTGCCATTGCTGGCCTACTCGCCCCTGGCCTTCGGCGTGCTGTCGGGCAAGTACCTGGACGGCGCCAGGCCCGCCGGCGCGCGCCTGACCCTGTTCGGCGACATGGAGCGCTACACGCGCTACAGCAGTCCCGAGGGTGATGCCGCAATCCGGGGCTACGTGGGACTGGCCCGTGAACGGGGGCTGGACCCGGCACAGATGGCGCTGGCCTACGTCAACGGCCGACCCTTCTGCGCCAGCACCCTGGTGGGAGCCACCACGCTGGAACAGCTGGAGTCCGATATCGGCAGCATCGAACTGCAACTGGACGAGGGAACCCTGAAGGCCATCGAGGCCCTCCACACGGCCCACCCGAATCCCTGCCCGTAGCCTGCCGGTCTGCGGTTGGCGGCACGGTAGGCCAGGCTGCGCCGCGCACTCCTATACGCCACGCCACCCCCGCGCCCGCGCACCGGAGCGCCGGAAGAGCGGACGCAAAATAATGCGTGACATATTAATTAGGAATTGCTAATATAAGCGCAGACTGATTTAGGGTACCCGGAGGTACTGCCATGATCACGTTTGCCATCGACAGCCTGACGGTCACCGGCATTGTGTCGGCCGTCATCGCCATCGGACTGCTGGTGCGGTTCACCTGTTGCCGTGACGGTCGCTGAGCCCCGACACCCCGCCCCTGCAGGACCCTAGCCATCCCCGGTGCGCCCGCCCACGGGCGGGCGCACCCATCCACTTGCCCGCATGCTTCATGACCCCGGTTCCGGGCGGTACTGGCGCGGGATAACGGTTGTCAGTCTTCCTCGATCTCGTCCACGTCGATCTGGCCGGTGATGCGCCGACGCACGTGGGACCAGGAGACGCCCACCGCAAGCACGCCGCTGATGATCACCAGCACGATGTAGCTGACCGCGCGCACGCTGTCGGCGGGCAGGATCCCCGTGTCCACCAGCAGCCAGATGAGCGTGCCGAAGAAGGCGACGGCCAGAATCAGGCCGAAGGGGCCGAGGGAGCGTACCGTGGCGCGCAGGTAGATGGTCCAGCCGATGAGCAGCACCACACCCACGAACGCCTTCAGCACGCTGAAATCGGGCAGGTTCGCCAGCGCCCAGTGCCAGTAGGACCATGCCTCGGGATTGTAGCTGGCGAACACCAGCACCAGGCCCACCAGGAAACGCAGCAGCAGTCCCGTGCCGCCGAACTGTTTCATCGCCATCTCCACCTCTCCGCTCGTTCTCGCTTCGGGAGACACAGGATAACCGCCGGGTGCCGCTCCGGCGACTGCCTGTTGAAAAGCTTTATCTCATTACGAAGGCACGATGGACACGAAGAGAACAAGGACGAAAAGAGTTGACCGCAGATTTCGCTGATTTACGTTGATTTTTATCGTCCACCACCGGATTGCACGCTGACAACCCTGGTTGCGGTGTTAAGGTTGAAAGTGCCATCGGCTGGGAACTGGCTGCCATGGTCATTCGCGCAACCATCATCCGGGCACAAAAAATCTGTGTTAATCAGCGAAATCTGCGGTCAATTGTCATTCCGCCTTTTCTTCGTGCCCTTCGTGCCTTCGTGGTGAGATCCTTTTCGTAGCAGTTCTTTCAGCGCCGCCGATCGCGGGGCGGGGCGAGGAGCGGGACGCCGCGGCGGCGGAACAGCGGCACCAGCGCCAGGCCCGTCAGAAACCCGCCGGCATGGGCCGCGAATGCCACGCCGCCCTGCCCCGGCTCGGCCGTCAGGGTGCTGATCAACTGCAGCAGGAACCAGAAGCCCAGCACCACCACCGCCGGCAGGCGCAGCACCTGCAGGATGAAACCGATGGGCACCAGCACCAGGATGCGGGCATGGGGAAAGAGCAGCAGGTAGGCCCCGAGGACACCGGCGATGGAACCGCTCGCCCCCACCATGGGAATCACCGATCCGGTATCGGGCAGGGCCTGGGCCAGGGCCGCCGCGGTACCGCAGATCAGATAGAAGGCGAGGAAGCGCCCGTGGCCCATGGCATCCTCCACGTTGTTGCCGAAGATCCAGAGGAAGAGCATGTTTCCGAGCAGGTGAAGCCAGCCGCCGTGGAGGAACAGCGAGGTGAACACCGTGGCGCCCGGGGGAACGAGGGCCAGTTCCGGCGGCAGGTGCCGCTCCCCGAACAGGGTCGCCGGTATCACGCCGAAGGCATAGATGATGGCCCGCTGGGCCTCCGGTCCATGGCTCCACTGCCAGAGGAAGGCCAGCGCGCAGGCCACGATGATCGCGACCGTGACGACCGGCCGGCTCCGGGTGGGATTGTCGTCGTGGAGGGGAATCATCGGGCATCGTAGGCCTGGACGCGAACCTGGAGCGGGAATCATCCCACACCCGGGCAACCGCACGGAAACCCGCCCTGCCGGACCCTGGGTCCGCGCGTCCGGACGGCGGCACGGGAACTCGCCCGGCGCAGTCAACTACACTTTGCTGCAATCGCCCCCGCCGACGGAGGTCCGGCATTTCCACTCCCGGACGGACAGCCGGACTGTCCCCGGCGGCAAGGGGCGCTATAATCGTTTATTGCAGCGCACAATCCAGACCTGCCCACACGTTCGCACAGACATTCCCAGGACCCCTGCCACCATGAGCGTCCGCAACCTCGACTCCCTCTTCAAGCCGCGCTCCGTCGCTGTCATCGGCGCATCCACCCGGGAGCACAGCATCGGCAACCTGGTCATGCAGAACCTGCTCATGGGCGGTTTCAAGGGGCCGGTGATGCCGGTGAATCCCAAGTACGAGGCGGTATCCGGCGTACTGGCCTATCCCGACGTGGCCGCCCTGCCGCTGGCCCCCGATCTCGCCATCATCGCCACCCCGGACCATACGGTGCCCGCGCTGATCGGCGAGCTGGGCGTGCGGGGCACCCGCGCCGCCGTGGTCCTCAGCGCCGGCATGGCCCAGCACCGCGACGAACAGGGCCGCACCCTCAGCCAGGCGGCGCTCGAGGCCGCGCGTCCCCACGGCCTGCGCATTCTCGGGCCCAACTGCCTGGGCATGCTGGTGCCCGGGGTGGGACTGAACGCCAGCTTCGCGCACGTGCAGCCGCCGCCGGGGAAGGTCGCCTTCGTCTCCCAGTCCGGCGCCCTGTGCACGGCGGTCCTGGACTGGTCCCAGGCCCACAACATCGGCTTCTCCCACTTCATCTCCCTGGGCGACGCGGCGGACGTGGACTTCGGCGACGTGCTCGACTACCTGGCCAGCGACCCCAGCACCCGGGCCATCCTGCTCTACATCGAATCGGTCCGCGACGCGCGCAAGTTCATCTCGGCGGCCCGGGCCGCGGCCCGCAACAAGCCGGTGTTGGCCATCAAGTCCGGTCGCGTCCCCGAGGGCGCCCGGGCGGCGGCCTCCCACACCGGCGCGCTGGCCGGGGCCGATCACGTCTACGACGCCGCCCTGCAGCGTGCGGGCATGCTGCGGGTGTACACGGTGGCGGAGTTGTTCGACGCGGTGGAGACCCTGGCCCGGATGCAGCCGCTGAAGGGGGATCGGCTCGCCATCCTCACCAATGGCGGCGGACCCGGCGTCATGGCCACCGACGCCCTCATCACCATGGGCGGCCGGATGGCCGAGCTGTCCCAGGAGACGCTGCAGTCGCTGGACGAACTGCTGCCCGAGACCTGGTCCCACGGCAATCCCGTGGACATCATCGGCGACGCCCCGCCCGAGCGTTTCCGCGAGGCTACCCGCATCCTGCTCCAGGATCCCAACGTGGATGCGCTGCTGGTGATGCATGTGCCCACCGCCGTGGCGGCCGGCGAGGAGTCGGCCCGCGCCGTGGCCCAGGTGGTGCGCGGCTCGCGCCGCAACGTCCTCACCAGCTGGCTGGGGCACAACACCGCCGAGAAGGCACGCCGGCTCTTCGCCCGCGCCGGGATACCCACCTATGAAACCCCCGACATGGCGGTGCGGGCCTTCATGCACATGGTGCGCTACAAGCGCAACCAGGAACTGCTGATGGAGACCCCCCCCTCCATCCCGGAGGGTTTCACCCCCGACACCGAGACCGCGCAGCACATCATCCGCGATGCCCTGGATGCCGGGCGCACCGTGCTCACCGAACCCGAGGCCAAGGAGGTCCTGGCCGCCTACGGCGTGCCGATCGTCGACACCCGCATTGCGAAGAACGTGGACGAGGCGGTCACCATCGCCGAGGCCATCGGCTTTCCCGTGGCGCTGAAGGTGCTGAACCACGAGATCGTCCACAAGTCGGACGTGGGCGGGGTGGTGCTGGACCTCGACACGCCGGGGGAGGTGCGCAAGGCCGCCGAGGGCATGATCAAGCGCGTGCGGGAGCTCTACCCCGAGCTCGCCATCGCCTTCACGGTGCAGAACATGGCGCGCCGTCCCGGGGCGCACGAGGTCATCATCGGCGCCACCGACGACAGCATCTTCGGCCCCGTCGTCCTGTTCGGCCACGGCGGCGTGGCGGTGGAGGTCATCGGCGACCGGGCGGTTGCGCTGCCCCCCCTGAACATGGGCCTGGCCGGCGAGCTCATCTCCCGCACCCGCATCTCCAAGCTGCTGGAGGGCTACCGCGGGCGCTCGGCCGCGGATCTCGACGCGGTGAAGATGACCATCATCAAGGTCTCCCAGCTCATCACCGATCTGCCCGAGGTGGTGGAGCTGGACATCAACCCGCTGTTCGCCGATCACCAGGGGGTACTGGCGCTGGATGCGCGCATGCGCATCGCTCCGGCCACCGTCACCGGCGCGGCCCGGCTCGCCATCCGCCCCTATCCCCAGGAGCTCGAGGAGTGCACCACCCTGCGCTCCGGGCGCCAGGTGACCCTGCGCCCCATCCGTCCGGAGGACGAGCCGGCCCACTACGCCTTCTTCGGCCAGCTCACCCCCGAGGACATCTACTTCCGCTTCTTCCGCTCCATCCGCAGCCTGCCCCACACGGAGATGGCGCGCCTGACCCAGATCGACTACGACCGCGAAATGGCCTTCATCGCCACCGCAACCGACGCGAACGGCAAGCCGGAAACCCTGGGCGTGGTGCGCACCATCACCGATCCCGACAACCAGAGCGCGGAATTCGGCATCATGGTCCGCTCGGATCAGAAGGGGGAGGGGCTGGGACACAGCCTGCTGGAGAAGATGGTGCGCTACTGCCGGGAGCGGGGCACGGGCGAAATCATGGCCCAGGTGCTGCCCCAGAACCGCGCCATGCTCAACCTGAGCCGGCGCCTGGGGTTCAGGACCCGCTACAACGAGGCCGAGGAGGTGGTGGAAGTGGTCCTGCCCCTCAACCCGCCGCGTGAATGAATTATTGTTTTCACCACGAAGGCACGAAGGACACGAAGAGGAAAAGACCGGTTCTCCGCAGATTACGCAGATTACGCAGATTACGCAGATTGGTAGTTGTTCGTGACAGGCCGCATCGGCGAACCCTATAGCCGTGAGGCGTGAAGCGACGGAACACAGGACCTGGGCCACCGCTGTCGGGATTGCCGACGCACCATCCCATCTTCACAGGACAATCTGCGTAATCTGCGTAATCTGTGGATAAAAAAGTTCTTTGCGCTTTTCTTCGTGTCCTTCGTGCCTTCGTGGTGAAGAACGAACGGTGAATACCCGGATCAGACCGCCGCGGCGCGCAGCGTGGAGGCGTTCATCACCATCTCCAGCTCGGCGAAGCTCTGCACCAGGCCCGTGGGCTGGATCTCCACCCCGAGCTGGCGGCCGATGCGGGTGACGGAGAAGATCCCGCGAATGGCCATCTGGCCGGCGATCCCGGCCTTTTCCACCACCACCGCGTGCTGGCGGCCGGCGAGACGGAGCGTCTCCACCAGGTCGCCCACCCGGCTGCGCTCCACATCATCCATGCACAGCACTTCCATCTGCTCGCGGGGGGTCATGATGTCGCCCACCCGGATCGATTCCCGGGCCACGCGCTCACGGGACGCATACTCCACCGGGCGCTCGCCGCTGAGGTCACGGGAGGTCAGCACCCCCATCACCGCGTCGTCGCGGTCCACCACCAGCAGCATGCGCACGCCGGCACAGACCATGCGGTTGATGGCATCGTCCAGGTTGGCGTCGGCGGTGATGGTCACCACCTTGACCCGCTTCAGGTCGGTCATCACGTCCAGCGCCGGACTCTCCAGGGTCACCGTCCCGGACAGCACCCGATCGGCGCGGTAGACCGGCGTACCCGCCGGCAGGGGCTTCGACACGAGCCGCTTGTAGAACTCCACCATCGTACAACCCTCCATCTCTATATCGTTATGTACCGCTTATGGATTGCGCCTGCAGGTGCGCGTGGGTCCAATAGGTAGCACAACCGGAGAGCGGGTGGAAATAAACGGATTATTCGTAAGGATAGAGCGGCTGAATGAGGCGACCGCCCTCAGGCTCCCAGGGCGGACTTGAGCTGCTCGCGCAGCTCGATGAGACGGCCATGGAAGAAATGGCCGGCGCCTTCCATGCGGATCACCTCGGGCGCGGGCTGGAGCCCCTCCAGCCAGCCGAACACCGCGCCGGGGTCCACCACCTCGTCGGCGTCCCCCTGCACCACCAGCCACGGGCAGTCGGGGCGGGGAAACTCGCTGAAATCGAAACGCGCCACGGGCGGGGCGATGCTGATGAGCCGTTCGGTGGCCCACCGCGATACGGCCCGGGCCGCGACATAGGAGCCGAAGGAGAAGCCGGCCAGCCAGAAACGGTCGCCCGGGCGCCGCCCGGCCGCCCAGCGCAGGACCGCCAGCAGGTCCTCGGTCTCCCCCCGGCCGGCGTCGAAGACCCCGGTGCTGGCGCCCACCCCGCGGAAGTTGAACCGCACCGTATACAGGCCCAGATCCTCCAGGGCCCGCGCCACGGTGTAGACCACCTTGTTGTGCATGGTGCCGCCGTGGAGCGGGTGCGGATGGCAGATCACCGCGGTGGCGCCGGCCGGCTCCCGCGGGCAGCCGCACAGCGCCTCCAGCTCACCGGCCGGACCCGGAATCATGACCGGGGTCTTGCCGCAGGGAAAGTCGGATGGTTCCACCATTCATCACCTCGCAATGAATCAAGGCACGGCCACAGAGATCACAGGGCTCGCCGAGAAGACGACAGGCCGCAACATCGTTTACGTCGTTCACAAGGCCCTGTGCGCCCGGCGTCCTCCGTGGCAGCAATCCACAGCCGCATCAGCCGCCGGGACGGTCGCCGCCACTGTCGCGCCAGCGGCGGTAGTCGGGAAAGTCGCGGTAGGCGCCGCTGGTGATGTACTCGAGCACGTTGCCGAGGCGGTAGAACTGCACCACCGAGTCGACGCGCAGAATCTCGGCGCCCTGCTCATCGAAGAACAGCAGCGTGGGGGTGTAGAACAGGCCGAGCCGCCGCGACCACTCGCGGGCGGTCAGGCGCTCACCCGCGGGGGTGATGACCGGCGTTTCGGCCGACCGGTCGAGCTGCACCGCCTCCAGCTCCCGCAGCCTGGCGGTGATCGCCGGGTCCTGCAGGGGTCCGGCATGGAGGACGTCGCAGGGGTGGCAGCGGGGCTGCTCGAAGAACACCACCAGCGGCGTCTGCGCGGGTCTCCGGGAGCGGTCGAGCATGTAGGGCCCGGACGAGAAGAAGGGCTCTTCGGTGAGCAGGTCCGGATCGGAGCTGAACACGCCCGCGCCCCGTTCCAGGTAGTCGGCGAAGCTCTCCACCAGGTAGTGGCCGTCGGCCACGTACTCCAGGGCGGCGCGGAACTGGTAGGGAGGGTAGTAGCCGCGCAGCCGCAGCGCCTCGCCGCCGCTGCTGTCGTACCACACCAGGGTGGGCGTGAAATTGGCCTTCTGCGCCTCCGCGAACGCCCCTTCGTCCCACTCCCGCCCGGCGAGGTCGGTCACCGTGCCCGAGCCGTGGATATCGATGGCAACCACGTCGAAATGGGCACGGGTGTAGGCCACGATATCCTCCTGGCGGAAGTTGATTTCCATCAGGTTGCGGCAGTAGGGACAGAACTTCTGGCCGAAATAGACGATGAGCCCCCGCTTGCCCGCCTGCACGCTCTCGCGCAGATCCTCGCGCAGGTCCAGGAAGCTCAGCTTGAACCAGGCCGGGTGCCGGACCTCCTGGGACAGGGGGCGGTCGTCGAAATCGAGCGGATCGAGCGACTCCTCCGGCGCGGCCAGCAGCGGCGCGGAAACCGGCGGCGACAGACAGAGCAGAAGAAGGAGCAGCAGCGCACCCATGACCGGCGACTCATTGGCGGAATCTAGCCCATCCATACCAGTGATCCGTTCCATCATCAACGGCCTGGTCCCGGACCACTGGCGACGGGCACATGTGCTAGTGTAGTGCGTCACTCTTGGAGGCACTTTCAGAGCCCCCCGAAAGTGCCAGGACAAGGCGCAGTGCGCAGGCAATGGTTGTTCCCTTGTCAAGCGCTGCAACGCCGTCATGGCGCTTTCGGGGGGCTCCCTCCGGGCGAGCCGCCGGCCGGCCATNNACCGGCCGGCGACTCGCTGAATGCGCCTCCAAGAGTGACGCACTACACTACAATTCATAACAGCGGGACATATAAGCAACCTATAAAACACGAGCCGGGCAACACCGGCGTGTCGCAGGGGGAGCCTCCATGGAGATCAGGAACCGCATCACCGGATCGATCATCGCCACCTTCGCGGGCGACAGCCTCGCGGGCGCCGACCTCACGGACATGAACCTCGAGCATGCCGACTTGCACGAGGCGAACCTGGAGGGCGCCCACCTGGTCTATGCCAACCTCCGCGACGCCAACCTCGTCGGCGCCCGCCTGATCAATGCCGACCTGCGCGGCGCCCACCTCAATCGCGCCAACCTGAGCGGCGCCGATCTCACCGGCGCGAAATTCGGCGACGGGACCCATGGCGGCGCGGCGGTCCTGGTAGAGTGCAACTTCTCCGGGGCGGATCTGCGGCGCGTCGATCTGCGCCTGGCGGATCTGCACCAGGCCAACCTGGAACACGCACGGCTGAACGAGGCGGACCTGCGCGGCGCCACGCTGTGCATGACCAACATGCGGTTCACCGATCTCACCGGGAGCCTCCTGATCGACGCCGATTTGCGCGAGGCCGAGTTGTGCGACGCCATGCTCTCCGGGGCGCACCTGAACAGCGCCAACCTGATCCATGCCGATCTCAGCCGCGCCCATCTCGGCGCCACCACGGGAAGCAAGGCGGCGGTGCTCAACCTGGCCAACCTGCGCGGAGCGATACTGCACGGGGCCCGGCTCGATCACACCGTCATCCAGGAGGCCAACCTGCGCGACGCCGACCTCACCGATTCCGACCTGAGCCACGCCAGCCTGACCGGCTCGATCCTGCGCAACGCCAACCTGACCGGCGCCGATCTGAGCGGCGTGGAACTGTTCCTGGTCACGCTCGACTACGCCCACCTCTCGGGTGCGCGCAACGCGGTCATCCCACCCACCAAGACCGGCTGGCGCTGAAGCGGCGATTGCCGATTCGGGCGTCAAAGCCGGTATACTTGCCCCTGGAGCGCGACAACGCCACTAGAACCCATTGGGAAGGACTGGAGAGACGGGGTGGAAGGACAGAGCATCGCCTGGCTGCCAGGCATCTTGATTTTCGTCATCGGCCTGGCCGTGGGCGGCGCCCTGACTTACCTGTTCATCCCCGGACGCAGGCGCCAGCAGCAACTGCTGGCCCAAATCGCGGAACTGCAGGAAAAGCACAAGCACTACCGCGAGGAGGTCACCGACCACTTCAGCCGCACCGCCGATCTGGTCAACGCCATGACCCAGAGCTACAAGGCGGTCTACCAGCACCTGGCCCAGGGCGCCGAGAGTCTCTGCGGTGACGAGGCCGTCAACCCGGCCCTGCAGTTCGCCGAACCCCGGCTGATCGGCGAGCAGAGCACCGCGGAGGGCCCGCCGCCGCGGCCCGCGCCGCATCCGACCCACCAGCCGCACCCGCCGCAACCCAAGCCGGAAGCGACCGAGCCTCCCCCGGAGCCGCCGCCCCATGGCTACGCACCGGGCATCCGGGACAAGGAGGAGCCGGCCGGGAAACAGGCGACCACCCGTCCCGGCGAGCCCGAACCCCCCAAGGACTATGCCCCGGACGCCTGAGCAACAGGCAACCGGTGCATTCCGGACACCGCCATGCGACACGCATTCCAGGCCTGGATGCACAGCCTGCGGGCCGCGGCCGGCACTGGCCCGCTGCTGGCCAGCGCCCTGCTCTGGGCCATCCTCGCAAGCCTGCTCACCGCCCTTGTCTACGTTGCCGCCGCAGGGGCCCCCTGGCAGAACGCCGCCCTGATCCCGGGCATGGCCGCCGCCCTGCTCTGGCTGGCGGTGTTCATCAAGGTGGCCCTCTCCAGCGCCGAGGATCTCCTGGCCTTCGTGGGCGGCCTGTTCATCCTCGGCCTGTTCATCGAACTCGTTTTCCGCATTTTCCTGCACTGATCCCATGCTCGTGTTCGCGGAGTTGCTGATCCTGGCCCTCATCGTCGGCGCCGTGGTGCTGGCCATCGTCACCGCCCGCCCACGGGATTGAACCGGCTGCTGGCAACCGGCACATCACCCTGTCCCCCCATGCCCTGCATTCATTCCCCTTCGCGTCCTTGGCGGTGATCTATTCCACTTGACTCCGCAAGAATATTAGCTATTACTTATCTTGCAGGAAGCGGGGAAGATTCCGCCTCCCATGGCGGGCCCCTCTTCCGGTTTCTTCGTTCAAGCTGGAATGGAGGTACATGCCATGAAGAGCGTGAAGAATGTTCTGGCTGCGGCTGCCGTCTGTGTTGCGCTCGCCCTCCCGATGCAGTCCGCTAATGCCTGGTGGGGGCCCTGGGGCGGCTGGGGCCCCTGGGACGGCTGGGGTGATGGCTGGGGTGACTTCAGCTTCCACATGGGTGCCGGTGGCTGGGGAGATGGCTACGGCGCCCCGTGGTACGGCTACCCCTACTACGGCTATCCCTACGGCGGCTATCCGTACTGGGGCGGCTACCCCTACTGGGGCGTCCCCTACTGAGCTCTGCAGCTTGCACCCGTGACGGCGCAGACGGGGCAGAGGGCGGATTCGTCTCCTGCCTCCCCACTGGAGGCACGGTACGCATGCCCCCCAGGGGTCGTCGCCTGCGCCTTGTCCTGACGTCTCCGGAGGGCTCTGGAAGCACCTCCAGGAGTGGCGCAGTACACTAGGTGCCGCCGGCCTCGCGCCGGCGGCACATCCCTCGCACACACCCCCGCCCGGGAAGCCTCCGGTCCCGGGCCGTCGGCCGGGGGGGCGTCGCCCATCGCCACGGGCACTGCCGGGCGATGACCGCAGGGCAGGCATATGACCACGCCGCTTCGTTTCCCCACTGAAAAAAATGGTTCTTCGCACATCTCCGGGAATCGTGCTTCATCCAGTCCTGGGTACTCGGGTAACTTGGT
>NPIF01003517.1_pt1 | contig 16866 bp, 14 predicted proteins | sample 8637461 | NCBI WGS metagenome assembly NPIF01 (sample SAMN07420641, study PRJNA396082) | bioreactor metagenome | isolation source: sample BR12 brine-fed electro-methanogenic bioreactor BR | place: Japan: Kochi | collected 2016-12-09
TCCTACCGCTCGGACTCCTAGCTCAACGCGGACTCGAGCTCCGTCAGCAGGTCTTCGACATCCTCGAGCCCAACCGAGAGACGCACCAGCGCTTCGCTGATGCCAATGCGCGCCTTCTCTTCCGGAGGGATCGCGCCGTGGGTCATCGAGTACGGGTGGCAGGTCAGAGACTCGACTCCCCCGAGCGACTCCGCCAGGGTGAAGAGCTTCGTCTTGCCGAAGAAGCGCTCGGCTGCCGCGAGACCTCCCTCGAGCTCGAAGGACACCATGCCGCTATAGCCGTCCATCTGACGCTGCGCGATGGCGTGCCCCGGGTGCTCGGGAAGACCGGGGTGATAGACCCGCAACACGCCGGGCTGTTTGCCGAGGAACTCGGCGATCGTGAGTGCACTCGCCGCGTGACGTTCCATGCGCACGGCGAGCGTCTTGATGCCGCGCTGGACGAGGTAGCAGTCGAAGGGCGCGGGCACCGCGCCAGCGGCGTTCTGATAGAAGCGCAGCTTCTCGGCGAGGGCATCGTCGCTCGTGACGACGGCGCCGCCCACGACGTCGCTGTGCCCCGCCAGGTACTTCGTCAGCGAGTGCACGACGAGGTCGGCGCCGAGGGCGAGCGGCTGCTGAAAGTAGGGCGTGGCGAAGGTGTTGTCGACGACGAGGCGCACGCCTTCCGGGCGCTCGGCGGCCAGGCGCGCGATGTCGTGGATGTTGAGGAGCGGGTTGGTCGGGCTCTCGACCCAGATCATCCGCGTGGCGTCGCTCGCCGCGGCGAGCAGCGCGCCGGCATCGGCTGTGTCGAGGAAGCGGAAGTGCAGGCCGTAGCGCTCGTAGACCTGACGGAAGAGGCGGTAGGTGCCCCCGTACACGTCGATCGTGGTCAGGACCTCGTCACCGGGCTCGAGCAAGTCCATCACCGCGGCCGCGGCCGCGGAGCCCGACGCGAACGCCGCGCCATGGCGTCCCCCTTCTAGCGCCGCGAGCGTGTGCTCGAGCGATCGCCGGGAGGGGTTGTCGGTGCGGGCGTATTCGTAGCCGTCGCGGAAGACCCCGATCCCGTCCTGCTTGAAGGTCGAGCTCAGGTACACCGGCGTGTTGACCGCACCGGTCCGTGGGTCGGGCTCCTGCCCCGCGTGGATCGCCTTCGTCGCTCGTTTCATTACTCGTCCTCGAGGAAGCCCTGCTCTTTCATCCACGCGTCGTCGAAGAGCTTGCCCATGTAGTTGCGTCCGGTATCCGGTAGGAGAACGACGACACGCCCCTCCGGCATCCGCTCCGCGAGCGTGATCGCAGCAACGACCGCGGCGCCGGCGGAGCCGCCGACCATCAGCCCCTCTTCCCGAACGAGGCGGCGGGCCATCCGGAACGCGTCCCGGTCCGCGACCGTGATCACTTCGTCGACGACGCTCGCGTCATAGATCCCGGGCTCGTGGTCGTTGCCGATGCCCTCGAGGAGGTACGAGCCTTTCGGCCCTCCCCCGAAGACCGAACCCTCCGGGTCGGCCACCGCCACGTGGACATTCGGCTGCTGCTCTTTGAGGTAGCGGCCGACGCCGCTGATCGTGCCCGTCGTACCCATGCCGGCGACGAAGGCGTCGAGCTGGCCACCCGTGTCTTTCCAGATCTCGGGCCCGGTGGTGCGGTAGTGCGCGTCGCGGTTGACGGGGTTCTCGAACTGATCGGCGAGCCAGGCCCCCGGGATCTCGCGCGCAAGCCGCGCAGCGACGCTCGCGTAGTGCTCGGGGGATCCGGACGGCGCCGCCGTCGGAGTGCGCACGATCTCCGCGCCGAATGCCTCGAGCACGGCCACCTTCTCCGCACTCATTTTCTCCGGCATGACGAAGACGCAGCGGTATCCCTTGACCGCCGCGGCGAGCGCGAGACCTTGGCCGGTGTTGCCCGCCGTCGCCTCGACGATCGTGCCGCCCTCGCAGAGAGCGCCGGAAGCCTCGGCCGCCTCGACCATGGCGAGGCCGATGCGGTCCTTGACGCTGCCGCCCGGGTTGAGCAGCTCGAGCTTCGCGAGCACCTCGCCGGCGCCTTCGGGCACGACGCGGGTGAGGCGCACGAGCGGCGTGCCGCCGATCGCGTCGAGCACGCTCCCTAGAATACGAGACATCGGAGTCCTTCCGCGCATCCGCAGACGCGCCCATCTCCCTGATGCCCCGGGGGGCGCGGCGTTTCGCCGCGCGGCCTCCTACTCGAAGGCGAGCCGGATCCCAGCGCCCGCGAGGATCTTGGCCTCGCGCTCGAGATCGACGCGTGTCAGAGGGTGCTCATCGAGCCAGCCGCTCGGGAAGCCGAGCGCCAACGAACGTTTGCGAGCGGACACGCTCAGACGCGGAAGCGCAGCCTGGGAGCGGGAACGATTGAGCAGGACGGCGAGGCGCAGCACGACGGCCAGGCGGAAGGTGCGCTCTGCGCGGCGCGACGGGAGCGTCTCGAAGAGCTGCGCGCCGAACTTGCGGCGGTGCGCGAGGATCAGCGCCGCGAGGGTCTTCTTGCCGCCGACCGAGAAGCCAGGCATCACGCTGTGGGTGACGATGTAGGCGCCATGTTTGTGGAAGCCACTGTGGGAGATCGCGAGGCCGATCTCGTGCAGGCGCGCCGCCCAGCGCAGGTAGCGCTCGGCAATCTTGCGATCGAGCCCCCAGGACTCCGCCACGCGCTCGAGCAACGAGAGGGCGCCCTCTTCGACGCGTCGTGCGTGCGTGCGATCGATGCGGTAGCGCTCCTCGAGGATGTGGATCGTCCGATCGCGGGTGTCGCGGCTCTGCATCCTCCCGAGCAGATCGTAGAGGAGGCCCTCACGGATCGCGCCGCTCGAGAGCACCATCTCCTCGATGCCGAGGCTCTCGAAGATTGCGACGAGGATCGCCAGGCCTCCGGGCAGCACCGCCGCGCGATCGTCGCGCACCCCGCTGAGCTCGATCGCATCGATGCGCCCGGCCTTGAGGAGGGCCTTGCGCACCTTGCGCAATCCGGCGAGCGTCACGCCGCGTTTCGCCCACCCCATCGCCTGGAGGATCTCGCCAAACGCGAGGATCGTGCCCGAGGCGCCGACGCTCTGCTGCCAGCCGAGCTCACGGAAAGGACGCTCGATGTTCTGCATCTCGAGACGCGCGGCGAGCTCCGCGTCGCGCATCGCCTTCTCCGTGATCACGCCTTCGGGGAAGAAGCTCTTCGTGTAGGACAGCGAGCCCATGTAGAGGCTCTCCGCCCGCTGGGGCTCGAAGCCGGTGCCGAGGATGCACTCGGTCGACCCGCCGCCGATGTCGACGACGAGACGCGGCGTCTCGTCGTCGAAGACGCGCTGGCTGACCCCGAGATAGATCAGGCGCGCTTCCTCCTCCCCGCTGACGATCTTGATCGGATGCCCGAGCGCCTCGCGCGCCTCGAGCAGGAACTCCTCGGCATTCTTCGCTTTGCGCAGCGTGTTGGTGCCGACCGCGCGGACACGGCCCTCCGGCAGATCGCGCAGGCGTTGGCCGAAGCGGGACAGGCAGGCGAGCGCTCGCTCGCGGGCCGGCTTCGTCAACCGGCTCTTCTCGTCGAGACCGCCTGCGAGCTGAACCCACTCCCTCAGGCGGTCGACAGGATGGAGCTCCCCGTCGACGACGTGGGCGATCAGGAGATGGAAGCTGTTCGAGCCGAGGTCGACGGCTGCAACCGTCTCCCTCTCGCCAGCTTTCGACAAGGTGCCTCCCGGAGCGCAGGGAGTGGTAGTGTATCGCCCCGATGGCCACCTACGTGATCGGCGACATCCACGGTTGCTTCGCCACCTTCGTCAAGCTGCTCGACCGCGTGCGCTTCGACGAGGGGAACGACCGGTTGTGGTTCGTTGGCGACCTCGTCAACCGTGGCCCGCGCTCTCTCGAGATGCTGCGCTGGGTCCGGGACTACGAGGATCTCTGTGTGGCCACGCTCGGCAACCACGACCTCCACTTGCTCGGCCGCGCGCGCGGGCACCGCCTCCACAAGGTCAGCGACACTTTCGACGAGCTGCTCGCGGCGCCGGACGCGGAGGAGCTGCTCACCTGGCTCAGGCTTCGCCCGCTCCTCTTCGAAGAAGGCGATTTCGTCCTCGTACACGCCGGCATCCACCCGGAGTGGTCGCTCAAGAACGCGCGGCGCCACGCCCGCAAGGCCGAGGCTCGGCTCCGGGGTGAGCACTGCGGCGCGCTGATCGACTCGCTCTACGAACCCGACCGCGGTTTCGACTGGAACCCCGAGCTCAAGGGCCAAGAGCGCGACCGCGCGAGCCTCGCGGTGTTCACGCGCATGCGGACGCTCGACACGGCGGGCCGTCTGAGGCTCGAGTTCACCGGCGCTCCGGAAGATGCGCCCGCCGATCTGCAGCCGTGGTTCGAAGGGAGGCAGTCGAGCGTCGAGAAACACACGGTGCTCTTCGGCCACTGGGCCGGCCTCGGGCTCCATGTCGCGCCAGGCCTTCTCGCGCTCGACTCGGGTTGCGTCTACGGCGGCGCGTTGACCGCCGTGTGCCTCGAGTCCGGGCGCTTCTTCCAGGAGCCGCTGGCAGACCCGGTCTCCCTTTCCTAGCCGGCTTCCTCGCGGCCGAACGCGCGCAACACGCGCGGGGGGATCATCCAGAGCAGTGAGCCCTCGCAAGACTCGTCGACCTCGACGAGCGCTGCGCCCGCCTTCTTGAGGTGAGTCGGGATGCCCTCGGCGCCGATCGCGTGCGCCAGCAGCTCGTCGAGTTGAGGCGCGTGCCCGGTACACAGCGCGGAGGGCAGAGGATCATCGCGTTCGAAGAGCTCGCGGAAGAAGTCCGCTGGGTCCGCGCCCGGCGAGAGACTCTCGGTCACCTGAACGACCACGCGGGGCAGCCCGAAGACGTCAGCGACGATCTCGGCCGTCTCCCGCGCCCGCACGAGCGGGCTCGTCAGGATGAGCACGGGCTCGATACCAAGCGCAGCCAGACCGACGGCGGACGCGCGGGTTCGACGCTGTCCTCTCAACGTGAGGGGCCTCTCGAAATCCGGCGGGCACAGGGGATCCTCTCGCGGGTGCGCGATGCCGTGCCGGAAGATCGTCAACTGCATGGTCCCTCCTCGTCGGGCTCTCCCAGGAGCCAACCCTGTGTGTGCTCGAGACAAGGCAGTCTCTGCCCCGCCTCATCGAGCCGTTCCTTCTCGAGATGCGCGAACGCCCACCCCTCCTCGTCGCCGCCCGCGTCCGCGAGCACCTCGCCCCACGGGTCGACGATCATCGCGTGGCCGTACGAAGCGCGGCGCCGTCCATGGGCGCCGACCTGCGCGGGCGCGACGACGAACGCTTGGTTCTCGACGGCCCGCGCCCGGAGGAGCAGCTCCCAGTGATCGGGCCCTGTCTGAGTGGTGAACGCCGACGGCACCGTGAGCACCTCCGCCCCCTGCCGCCGGAGGTGCCTGTAGAGCTCGGGGAAGCGCAGGTCGTAACAAACCGAGAGCCCGACGTGCCCCCAGTCGAGGGCGCCGGTGACCACCTCTTTCCCCGGATCGACAACGGCGGACTCCTCCAAGACGAGGCCCTCGAGCCGGACATCGAAGAGGTGGATCTTGCGGTAGGTGGCCCGGATGACGCCGGCCGCGTCGAGGAGCACCGAGGTGTTCCGTCGGCGGGTGGGGGTGCCGCCTTCCTCGGGTATCGAGCCGAGGAGGAGGTCGATCCCGAGCTCGCGCGCGAGTCGGCGGCCCCAGTCGAACGTCGGCCCCTCGAGGGGCTCGGCCCCGCCTGTGAGGACGCCCTCCCGCGCCATCAGCGCGAAGTTCTCGGGAAGGGCCACGAAGCGGGCTCCTTCCGACGCGGCGCCGCGCACGAGGCGCTCGGCCTTGCGGAGGTTCTCCTCGCGATCGTCCCTCGAACAGAGTTGAACGGCAGCCACCGCAATCGACTCCATCGGGTGATGGTAGCGCGAAACTGATGAGAAGAGCCGACTTGACGACCCGGGGAAAGCTGCTACGCTCCTGAATGAACATTCACTCAAGGAGTTTGAACGATGCGCAAGACCCCCCGCTGGACCCTCGACAACGCACCCTCCCAGGACGGCCGCGTGGCTATCGTCACCGGCGCGAACTCAGGACTCGGCTTCGAGACCGCCCTCGGCCTCGCCAAGAAAGGCGCCCACGTCATCCTCGCCTGCCGCAACCAGGCCAAGGGCCAGGCCGCCCTCGCCGCGGCCCGCAGCGAGAACCCGCGCGGCACCCTCGAGCTGATGCCGCTCGACCTCGCCGAGCTCGCTTCCGTGCGCCGCTTCGCCGCCGCCTTCCTCGAGAAGCACGCCCGGCTCGACCTGCTCGTCAACAACGCCGGCGTGATGGCCTGCGCGAAGAAGGAGACCGCCGACGGCTTCGAGTTCCAGCTCGGGACCAACCACCTCGGACACTTCGCGCTGACGGGACTGCTTCTCGAACGCCTCCTCGAAACCGAAGGCAGCCGGATCGTCAACGTCAGCAGCAGCGCGCACTGGTTCGGGCACGTCAACCTCGACGACCTGATGGGTGACGACGCGTACTCGCGCTGGGGCGCCTACGGCCAGAGCAAGCTCGCGAACCTGCTCTTCACCTACGAGCTCCAGCGCCGCCTCGAAGCGCGCGGCGCGACGACGCAGTCGCTCTCCGCGCATCCGGGCTGGACCGCGACGAATCTCCAGGCGCTGCCGGACGCGGGGTGGTTCGAGAGAACCACGACGAAGGTCGGCAACTGCCTCCTCGCGCAGGATGCCGAGATGGGCGCGCTCCCCCAGCTCTTCGCCGCCGTCGCCCCCGAGGCCAAGGGCGGGGACTTCTTCGCTCCGGCCAAGTTCCGGCAGATGCGTGGGTACCCGGTCAAGGTCGCCTCGAACGAACGCTCCCACGACGTCGACAAGGCGCGCGGACTGTGGGAGCTCTCGGAAGAGCTGACCGGCGTGCGCTTCGCACTGTGAGCTTCGAGAACCCACATTCGCTCGTGATGCGAGGAGTCCCCGCGTGAGCTTCTTGTCGCAACTCATCCTCTTCGGCCTGTTCGCTGCCCTCGGGCTGCTGCTCCTCCTGCGCAAACGGGCAGCGGGGAGAGACGGGTCCGTCGGGCGTCCCGGGCGATTCATCACGCGCTGGCTCTTCGATCGCGAGCAGCGGCGTCCCGCTCGCACACTCGAGACCGCCCCCTTCACGAGCCAGCCGCTCTCGGGCGACACACTGCGCGTCACGTGGATGGGGCACGCGTCCGTCCTCGTCGAGTTGGACGGCGCGAGAGTCCTGACAGATCCGGTGTGGAGCGCGCGGTGCTCGCCGGTCAGCTTCGTCGGGCCGCGCCGCTTCGCGCCCCCTCCCGTCCCTCTCGCGGCGCTGCCCCCACTCGACGCGGTGCTCATCTCCCACGACCACTACGACCACCTCGACCGGGCCACAGTGACGAGCCTCGCTCGCCTGCAGCCTCGCGCGCTCTTCCTCGTGCCGCTTGGCGTCGGCGCCCACCTTCGCCGATGGGGTGTGCCCGCGGAGCGGATCCGCGAGCTCGGGTGGCACCAGAGCGTGCGCTTGGCCCGGGCTCCGCTCGAGCTCATCGCTCTGCCCGCGCGTCACTTCTCCGGGCGAGGCCTGCAAGGCAACGGAACGCTGTTCGCGTCGTGGGCTCTGATCGGGCCACGGCACCGCGTCTACTTCGGCGGCGACACCGGTGCCTTCGAAGGTCACGCCGCGATAGGTGCGGCCCACGGCCCCTTCGACGCGACGCTGCTTCCGATCGGGGCCTATGACGAGAGCTGGCCCGACGTGCATCTCGACCCCGAGCAAGCGGTCGCTGCGCACGCGGCACTGCGTGGCCGCTTCCTCCTTCCCATTCACTGGGGGACCTTCCGCCTCGCACTGCACGCGTGGTACGAGCCAGCGGAACGCCTCCTCGATGCGGGCCATGCCGCCGGCATCGCGTTCGCGGTGCCCCGTCCGGGCGAGACCGTCTCTCCCGAGACGCCGGGTGCCAACGCGCGCTGGTGGGCGACCCCGTCGACCGCACCCGCCGACGTCGACCCGGCTCCGGTATAGTCGAGCTTCGCCTGGAGCTGGCCCCTTGCCCCCTCTTTCTGCGTTTCGTTGCGCGATCATCGCTTGGACCTGCCTTCTCGCCCTCGCGGGATGTGCGGACAGCCCCGACATCGCACGCATCGAGCACCGTGTCACGCGCATCGAGCGATCCGCCGCGGCGGTGCGTGCGCATCAGCTCCGGCAACGCTGGGCCGCGGCATGCGGCCAGGACCACAGCGCACCTCCGCCCGCGGGTGCAGGACTTCTCCCCCACTCGCTCCCCGATCTCGAGGCGTGGTCGAGGCGGGCGCTGCCGGAGGAGCTTGCGCGGCGAGTCGAGTTGCTCCGCAGGGACGCCCTGCTCGCGGTCGTCGCCAGCGATCCGGATGTCGCCAGGCTCGAAGAGCGCGCCGCCAACGACGGGACCGGCGTGGCGTGGCCCGCGCTGATCGCAGCGCGCCAACGCGCGGCGCAGCAGCTCGGCTACGAGGGCTTCCGTGCTCTGTGGCACGACGCCCAGGGCGTCCGCCCCGGCTCGACGGACACACTCCTCGAGGCCCTCGACGACGCGACCCGAGAACCTGCCTTCACCTTGGTCCACGCGCTCGAGGGGGAGCTAGGGCGGCGTCCGACGCATGCCGACGTCGTGGAGCGTAAGGCCCGCGCCTACGCCATTCTCGACGGAGCGCTCGATGAGGGGGGGACGCTGGGACGCGCGCTCGAGACCTTGGCCGCGATGGGGCTCACCCTCGAAGAGAGCGCGCTCGAGGTCCACGCCCGCATCGACCAGGGCGGGTTCGCCGCGTACCCGATCGACCCGCCCCGCGACGTGCGCCTCGTCGTCAGGAGCGGCGGCGGCCTCGCGAACCAGCACGGTGTGCTCCACGAGCTCGGGCATGCGGTTTTCTACACCGCTCCCCGGGGGCGGGTGCCGGCCTTCGACCGAGCGGCGAACCGCTTCGTCGCGGAGGGCGTGGCGAAGTTCTTCGAGAGGCTGCCCTTCGAGCGGGAATGGCTCGAACGTATCGGCGCGATCCGATCGGAAGCCAGCGGGTCCATGCCGCACACACAACCGGAGTTCGAGTTGCTGCGCGCCCGCGAGCTCCTCGGGCGCCTCCGCTTCGAGCAAGCCGCGTACGCGGCGGGGGGGCGGGATCTCGACGCTCTGTACCAATCCGAGCTCTCGGAAGCCACGGGGCTCGATCGCGGCGCGGACCGTGAGGGCTGGCGCGCACTGACGCACTTGGCCTCGCAGCCCTTCTCCAGCGAGGAGTACCTTCTCGCGCGCCTGATCCAGTGCCAGCTCCGGCGCACGCTTCGCGCCCACCACGGCGCCACGCTCCTCGACCCGGCGGTCGGCAGGGCGCTGCGCGAGAGCGTCATCGCGCCGGGTGCACGCGCCAACTGGCACGAGCTCATCGAGAAAGCAACGGGCAACCCGCCGTCGTTCGACGCCTACCTCGAAGACGAGTTGAAGTTGGGCGAACGCCCGTAGCGACGCTCCCGTGGGGCGTCGTCAACAACCTCCCAAGGATCACGGACGCAGCTCTCGCCGATGTCGTAGGGTCAGGGTTCAGCCCTGACCGGGCGGCGCGGAGCGACGCTAGGCGATGCGACGCAGCACGCGCGGATGGCCACGTGTTGTCGCGCTTCGCGCGACCCGGAAAGGGACAAGCCCTTTCCCTACGGCGGGTGCGTTTGGCGGCGGGCGCGTTCCCGCCATCCTTATTGACGACGCCCCACAGGGACGTCGCTACGGCGGAATCGCGTTCGTCTTCTTTCGTAGCGACGCTCCCGTGGGGCGTCGTCAAGAACCTCCCAAGGATCACGGACGCAGCACTCGCGACTGGCCACGCGTTGTCGCGCTTCGCGCGACCCGGAAAGGGCCAAGCCCTTTCCCTACGGGCAGGCGCCCACGGATTGCGGGAAGCAGGGGCTCGCCGCCGGGGTCCGTTCCGCGTTTGCCGAGGTCTCTCCGTAGGAACCCTCCGCTCCTCCCCCGTGCGCGACGACGAGATAGAAGCGGTTGCCCGCGGCCGGGGTCAACGTGGCTTCCGTCGCACCTCCCGTCGTGCATTGCAGCGAGGACTTGTTCGCGAAGTCGGCCATCGAGCCGCCGTAGATCGCGTAGTCGCTACCGTCTCCACAGACCGTCGCCCAGTCGAGCGCGAGATCGGCGCCCGTCTTCGCCAGCGTCAACGGCGTACCCGGGTTGCCTCGGCTGCCGTAGATCTTGCCGGCCGAGGGGCCGCCGCCACCCGGCGTGATACCCGCTGCGTAGACGTCGACCGAGTCGCCACCACCACCCGACTCGTTGCGGTTGTCGGTGAAGATCGCCACCAGGTCGTCCATGACGATGTCGAGACCGCTGTAGTCGCCATACTCGAAACCGTCTTGGATGTTCGGCGACATCTCGGCGGTCACGCGCTCCGGCGTCGACCATGTCGCCGCACCGTCGGTTGAGTAGGTGTAGAACACGTCCGCGCTGGTCCGGTCCGCCGAGCGCCGCGTGTCGTTGTAGATCACGTGTACGGTGCCGTCGTCACCGACCGCGAGGAAGGTCTGCCAGCGGTCGACGGTGTTCTGGTCCGCCGTCGAGTGCGGCGTGGTGATCGTCCAGTTCGCACCGCCGTCGCGCGAATACGCCACCTGGATGCGCGAGTGGTTGGCCGCTGGGTTCGAAGAGGTCGGGCCCGTTGCATCGATCCACGCGAGGTACACGCTGTTCGAGAACGGCCCGGTCGTCGTGTCGGCATCGGCCGCGATGTACACCGCGACCTCGCGCGCCTCCATCGCCGGGATCGGGTACGCGAAAGACGCGAAGGTGCTCGCGACCACGCTGGTCGAGCCGAAGCTCGTGCCGCCGTTCGTCGACTTGCGCAGGCGGATCGTGCGGCTGTTGAAAGAGGGCCAGGCGTAGTAGATGTGCCCGTTGCGGTCCGTCGCGATGTCCCCTGCGATACCGCGGTCCTCGGAGGCACTCGAGAAGGCCTGCACATCCCACGAGTTGCCGAAGTCGTCGCTCTTGGCGAAGCGCATGACGTTGCTGTTGTGGTACATCATGTAGATGTTGTCTTTGTAGGGCGAGACGGGCGAGTGATCGACGTGCATGAACTCCCGATCCGCGCCCGACGCGATCTCGCGCCGCGGGCTCCCCGGCGTCACGTCTTCGAGGCTGTTCCAGGTCACGCCGCCGTCGTCCGAGCGGTAGAACCACAGCTTGCAAGAGAAGATGAAGCAACCACCGAGCGCCGCCGTGTAGGTGTACTGCCCATCCGAGGACCACTCGACCGTCGGGTCGCAGCACGTGCTACCGAGGGGCAGGTTCACCTGGGTCCAGGTCGCGCCACCGTCTTTCGAGTAGTGCATGCGCTGGCCGCCGTTCGGGCCGTTCGAGCCCGCGACGAGCTGGTCGGTGTCAACCGGGTTGATCGCGATCGCGGACTCGGCCGCGCCATTCGGCGAAGTCACGCGCACCTCGCCGGAGATCACCTCGGCGCTCCCGTCGTCCTCGGGCTTCGGCGGCGTCTCCGCGCCGTTCTCGAGGATCACGTAGTAGCGATCGCCGTCGCGCGTCGCACGGCGGTAGTACTTGCCATCGATGAAGTACCCACCGAGCACCATGCGGAAGATGTTGAGGGCGCTGAGCGGGTAACGCGAGTCGTCACTGCGCTCGAGCAGCGGCATGTGCCGGCGCAACTCGACGCGATAGAACGCCGGCAACGGCACGCGAAGGCTCGCCTCGCGAGGCGAGAGCAACGCGAGGTCGCCCGCGGTCAGCTCGTAGTTGCGATCGTCCCACGGCCCGAAGTGGATCAGCGACTCGTAGTCGACGAGTTTGTCGACGCCGCGCGCGGGATCGATCTTCACCGTCCGCTCTTGGTCGACGAAGGTCTCAGCAAAGCCCAAAGGAACGATCAGGACACACAGCAGCAGCACGAGACCGACGAGTCGCATGTTCACCCTCCAATACCCATCGACATGGTGCTCCGGCGAACGGACCGCTTTCGGGGGGCGGCGCCGGGCACATACCCGTTACGTGCTGGGATGATACGAAGGTCGGGACCGTTTCACCGCGACAAAACACGACTGTTTTGCTGAGGGATCACGGATTTCAGACGTTCGATGGCCGATATTCCGCAGGAGTCACGAATCGGAGCTCCCCGCACCGCCCCCGCGGGAAGAAGACGCGGGATTGCTCGACCGATCCGGGAGGCGCACGCGGCTCGCGGTGGACCCGTCCCCATCCGAAGCGATCTCGGCATCGTCTTCCGGCAGCCGTGGCGGCATCAGGTGTGGATCGTGCCCCGCGCGCCGAGCCTCTCGCGCGTGATAGTCGCGCTGGACCTTGTCCCAATCGACCGGCACGAAGTAGCTCTTGATGACGTTGCGCAACAGCAGGAAGGGCTCACGATCCGCGTCCGACTCGAGCGCCTTGGCGGCCGCGAGCCGACTCAGCTCCTCGGAGTCGACGTAGATGCCGCGGCAGCTCGGGCAGAACTCCAGCGCGAGACCATCGACGTCCAGCCGGGACAGGTTGTGACCCTCGCACGCCGGACAACCCATCTCGGTGTCCGCTTCTCCAGCACGCTCGAAGTTCTCGAGCCACGCCGAAGAGAGAAGCTCGAGCCGCTGCTCCGAGAGTGCCTCGAGTTGTTCTCGCGTCAGCCACAACCCTTGGCACACGCCGCACCGCGCCATCGCGCGTCCGCTCTCGATCGTCTCGACGAAGTACCCGTTGCATTTCGGACAGCGCATGAAGCCCCCCTTCGCACGGCCGCACACGAGACGCGGTGCGTCCCGTGGCTGCGGCCGACTATCGTACGCGACCGGGGAGAGCGTGTTGCCGGTGGAGAATCAGCGCGAGCGCTGATCTCGTACCCCCGCATCGTCGCGATACGCCCGGATCCAGTCGACCTCGAGCGCGAAGAGGCCCTCACCTCCACCCGCGACGGAGAGCGAGATCGAGCGGATCGCTTCCGGCGCGAGGGGCCCGGTCGAGGGATAGCGGCGTCCCATCACGGTGTGGACCAACGTGGAGAACGGAATCCGCTGCTCCACCCACACGCCCGCGGGCGCAGTGAGCGGCACCTGCCAGGTGTGGATCTCGTTCCACGCGTCGCCCCGCAGGGCGAGCAGCTTGTAGGCGTGCCCGTCGCCACGGACGCGCACGACGATGCCGTCGTATCCCTCGAGGCCCAGCTCTCGGCTCGGTGAGCGCGCGGTGGCGAAACCGCCGCGGTTCTTGCGCGAGAGCAGGCCCTCGAACGACGCCGTGCCTTTTCCGCTGTCGACGAGTCGCGCGGTCGAGACGCCGCCCATGACGGCATCGGTGACGGCGCGCCAGCTCTCCGGTCCGGGAGCCTCCTCGTCGAATTCGAAGAGGGAGAGCTGGGATGCGCGATCAACGGGAGCGGGCGCGGGGTCCGGCAGCAGGGCGGTCAGAGCGGCGATCACGAGCAGAACCATGGTGTCCTCCTTGCCTCTAGGTTGGCAGAATGTCTAGCCTTTGTCTAGGATAGGTCAAGGACACTACTTCTGGGAGAAAACGATGCGTAAGCTCTGGCTCGTCTTCACCTCTTTGGCGCTCGCAGGCCTCCTCGCCTGGAGCGCGCCTTTCCTTGGCATGGTCGTCGGGATCAACGGCGTCGAAGAGGCCGCGTTCGAGACCCTGGCCCGCGACGGAGCCCTCGAGATCCGGCGCTACACCGCGCAGATCGTGGCGCGCACCGAGGTCCCCGCCAGCACTGTCGACCCCGACGGAGAAGCGTTTCGGCGCCTCGCGGGCTACATCTTTGGGCACAACGCCGTGAGTACCGAGATCGCGATGACCGCGCCGGTCACGATGGAGCCAGCAGGGATGGAGATCGCGATGACCGCGCCGGTCGTCCAGGAGCCACGCGGCGATGCGTGGCGCTACACGTTCATGATGCCTGCCGCCCTCGACATGGCCGCGCTGCCGACGCCGCTCGATTCCCGCGTCGTTCTCGAAGAGCGCCCACCACAGACGGTGGCGAGTTTCGGCTTCTCGGGCAGCGCGGCGAGCGACGCCATCGAACGGCATGTCGACGCTCTCGAGAGCTGGCTGACGGACAACGGCTACGAGGCAGTCGGCCCCGCGCGTCTGGCCCGCTACGATCCGCCGTGGTGCCTTCCTTTCCTGCGACGCAACGAGGTGCAGATCGCCGTTCGCGCGCGTGTCGCCGGCTGACCGTTGACGGCCAGGGACGCCCTCTCCATCATGGGCGCGCCGCGCGCATCGCATCAGGGAGAGGAAAGAGAGCCCGTGTCCGACGAAACGTCAGGCCTCGAACACGACGAAGGACTCTGGACGATCGGTGCCGTCACCCGGCGCACCGGCCTGAGCGACCACGCTCTTCGCGCTTGGGAGCGCCGCTACGGCTTCCCGAAGCCCGTACGCCTGCCTTCCGGGCATCGGCGCTACACGGGCGACCAGGTGCGGCGACTCGTCCAAGTAGCGCGCGCCGTGGGCCTCGGCCACCGCACAGGCGATGTCGTCAACCTCCCGCTCGAGCAGCTCGCCACGCTGCTCGAAGCCGGCGAACACGAGGCACCGTCGCCCCCCGTCACGCAGTGGAAGGACTGGCTGGAACGCGTCCTCGACGCCACGCAACGCTTCGACCACACCCAGGTCGAGGCGCTCCTCGAGTCCGACTCGCTGATCCTCGGCGTGCCCCGCTTCCTGCGTGAGCGCGCCGTCCCGCTTCTCACGGAGGTGGGTGAGCGCTGGGCGCGGGGTGAGCTCGGCGTACGGCACGAGCACTTCGTCTCCGACCACCTCGAGCACCACCTGCGCGAGCTGCTGCTACGCCTGAGCCGCCTGCGTCACGGCCCGATCGTCATCCTCGCCTGCCTGCCCCAGGAGCAGCACGGGCTCGGCCTCTACCTCGCCGCGCTCGAAGTGGCCGCCGGCGGCCTGCGCCCGCGCGTTCTCGGACGCTCCACACCCGTCGAGGAGATCGTCGCCGCTGCGGACTCCACCGCGGCACACGCCGTGGGGATCTCCGTCAGCCTCTTCGCCGACCCGGAAGGGACGCGGGCAGGACTCGCCGAGCTCCGGCGCAAGCTCCCGCCCTCCGTCGAACTCTGGGCGGGAGGCTCGGGGACGGCCGGCATCGAACTGCCTGGACTGCGCGTGTTCGGATCGCTCGACGAGCTCGACGAGGTTCTCTCGGGGCTGCGCGCACCCTGAACCACCCTCGAACAGAAACGGTTACAGGACTTCTGGCGCATTTTTGCGCCGCCTAACGTCTTTATTTCTGGAGTATTTGTTCAACTTTCCCCCCGCCGGCCGATGAGCAATCCGTAGGCATTGTCCTCGGCGTGTCGCGTAGCGCGCACCGAAGGAGGGGGAAGACGATGGACGACGAGCGCAAGGCCGCGGCGGCCGCAGGCGCTCTGCTGAGACCGCGTGTCCTGATCGTCGACGACGACGACTCGGTGCGGTGGCTTGCGAGAGCCACTCTCGAGGCCGACGGCTTCCTCGTCGACGAAGCCGCCGACGGCGAAGCCGGGCTCGCTCTGTACCGTGAGCAAGGCACCGACCTCGTCCTCCTCGACCTCGTCATGCCGGGCATCGATGGTCTCGAGTTCCTACGCGTGCTTCGAGAAGACGAGAAGGCGGCGACTCCCGTCGTGATCGTCACCGGTAGAGAAGACGCCCGCTCACTCAACGCCGCCTTCGACGCCGGCGCGACGGACTTCCTGACGAAGCCGATCACGTGGGCCGTGCTCCCGCAACGCGTCCACTTCGTCCTGCGCGCCAGCAAGTTGCGCTCCGAGCTCGAGTTCGCGCGAGAGGAAGCCCTCGAGGCGGCGCGGCTCAAGTCTGCGTTCGTCGGCAACGTCAGCCACGAGGTGCGCACGCCACTCAACGGCATCCTCGGAATGACACACCTGCTCCTCGACTGCCCCCTCGACGACGAGGCTCGTGATTACGGCAACGCCATCCTCGACTCCTCGGAGCAGCTTCTCCACATCGTCAACGACCTCCTCGATTTCTCGAAGATCGAAGCGGGGAGATTCACGCTGGAAGAGCAGAGCCTCGACATCGTCGCGCTCGCGACCGATACGCTCCGGCCTCTCCGCGCCCGCGCCGCCCAGAAAGGCCTGGAACTCCGCTTCACGGCCGACGAGGAGATCCCGTCTCGGGCGCTCGGTGACCCTGTACGCATTCGTCAGATTCTGACGAATCTCCTCGACAACGCGTTGAAATTCACGAGCCAAGGCTCGATCGGGCTCCGCCTCAGCTTGCTGTCCTGCTCCAACGAGCGCGTGCCGCTCAGGATCGATGTCGTGGACACCGGCATCGGAGTCGAGTCCGACAAGCTCGAGCTCATCTTCGAGCCGTTCAGCCAGGCCGACCTCTCCACGACGCGCCGATTCGGTGGGACGGGTCTCGGCCTCGCGGTCAGCCGGAGGCTCGCCGAGCTGATGGGCGGCTCGCTGCGTGCCGAGAGCGAAGTTGGAGAGGGCTCCTGCTTCACGGCAATCATCGCGCTCCACTCCGTCGCGCGCCCCGAGCTCGAGAGCGACACGCGCGGTCGGGAAGCGCAAGTCAGCTACTCGGTACCGCCCCTGCGAATCCTCGTCGCGGAGGACAACCCGGTCAACGCCAAGCTCATCGCCCGACTCCTCGAGAAACAGGGCCACTCGGTATGCGTCGCGAAGGACGGCGAGGATGCGATTGCCTGCTTCGAGCAAAAGGACTTCGACATGATCCTCATGGATCTGCAGATGCCCGTTGCCGACGGCTTCGCCGCCACCCGCGCGATCCGCGCCTCTAAGAAGCCTGCGGGATCCCGCATCCCGATCCTCGCCGTCACGGCGCACGCCCCTACCCTGT
>NPIF01005266.1_pt1 | contig 16849 bp, 18 predicted proteins | sample 8637461 | NCBI WGS metagenome assembly NPIF01 (sample SAMN07420641, study PRJNA396082) | bioreactor metagenome | isolation source: sample BR12 brine-fed electro-methanogenic bioreactor BR | place: Japan: Kochi | collected 2016-12-09
GAGGCGCCCGCGCAAGAGCTCCTCGCGCTCCTCGCAGAGGAAGAGTGCGGCGCGGTCGAAGCCGAGCCCGAAGGGATGAACGACCGCCGCGAGGATCACACGCAGCACCTGGTCGAGGCGCACGGTCCGGGCGAGGACGTGCCCGATCTCGCGCAGCAGCGAGAGCTCGCCAACCTTGCGCGAGAGCGCCTCGCCGACGAGGCGCTCGGGGGTCAGATCGCGCAGGATCGCCACGCCGGCGGCGAGCGACCCGTCCTGGGCGGAGACGGCGGCGAGCGAGACGTGGAAGATCTGCTGCTCACTCCCGGCCCCGACGACGACTTCGGAGCACTCGAGCCCGCCGCGATCGACGAGCTGACTCGCGAGGTGCCCACCCTCGTCCGCGAAGGTCCCCGCGGGGAGGAGCCCGACGAAGTCCTGGCCGCGCAGCTCGTCGGCGCTCGCGCGCAGCAGCCGGTTCGCGGCCGGGTTCGACGAGACGACCCGCATCGCCGGGTCGAGCAGGAGGACGCCGGCACGGACGTGTTTCAGCCCTTCGGAGAGCACGCGCTCGCGGAAGATCTAGTCCTGGAAGAGACGCTCGGCGGGCCCCGCCTCGATCAGCGCCTCGAGCAGGTTGCCGTCCGCCGTGCGCATCTGGACGAGCATCTGGCGCGGGTCGAAGCGCCCCGCCCGGCGCGAAGGAATCCAGCAGCGGTGGGGCTTTCCGGTGGTGAGCACCTCCTCCCGGCGGCAGACCGCGCAGTCGGTACTCCGGCGCAACAGCCCAGGGTGACAGGGGCTGCCGATCAGCGAGTCGCCGCGCGAGCGGACGAGCCCGTCGCTCGCCCAGAGCACGGTTCCTTCCGCCGAGACCAACGCGAAACGGATCCCGTTCCCGTCGAGAGTCTCGAGGACCTTCGCGGCCGAGGTACCCGCCGCGAGGAACTCTCCGGCGTCCCCATTCATGCGGATCCTCCTCCCCCTCTCCACCCGGAGTATAAACCTTCGGCACCGTTCCCCTTGGCCCTCCCCGCCCTGCCCCGGAACGCCGGGCTCGGAGGGTCTCCCCGGCCCCTCGCGTGCCACGCAAGAAGTGCGCTGAAATCCTGGCTTGACAGTGGATGCGGGGACGGAAAAGCGCGCTAAACTAACGCGCGAGTTTGTAACCCCTCTACTCCGCGATTCGGCGACGGCGGACGCCAGTGAAGGCAGCCGCGAAACTCCGATCGCGCAAAATCGAACGGTCGTTGCACCCACGAGGAGAATCCATGCCCAACGGCGTCTTCCGTATTCCCCCGGTCAAGAACGAGCCGGTGCTCGGCTTCACCCCCGGCAGCCCGGAGCGGATCGAGCTCAAGCAGAAGCTCGAGGAGTGGTCCTCGGACACGGTGGAGATCCCTTGCATCATCGGCGGCAAGGAGGTCCGGACGGGCAAGCTGACCAAGCAGGTCTACCCGCACGCCCACAAGAAGGTGCTCGCCCAGTACCACCTCGCCGGTCCGAAGGAAGTCAAGGCCGCCATCAAGGCTTCGAACGAAGCCTGGCAGACCTGGTCCCGCATGCCGTGGGAGCAGCGCGCTGCGATCTTCCTCAAGGCTGCCGACCTGCTCGCCGGCCCGTACCGTGCGGACATCAACGCGACGACGATGCTCGGCCAGTCGAAGACCGCCCACCAGGCGGAGATCGACGCGGCCTGCGAGCTCGCCGACTTCTGGCGCTTCAACGTCAAGTACATGAAGCAGATCTACCAGGAGCAGCCCGAGTCCTCCCCCGGCATGTGGAACTCCGTCGAGTACCGGCCGCTCGAGGGCTTCGTCTTCGCGATCACGCCCTTCAACTTCACGTCGATCGGCGGCAACCTGCCCACCGCTCCGGCGCTGATGGGCAACACCGCGATCTGGAAGCCGGCCTCGACCTCCGTCGCCTCGAACTGGATCGTGATGAAGGTCCTCGAGGAAGCCGGTCTGCCCGCGGGCGTCGTCAACTTCCTGCCGGGCCCGGGCAGCGTCCTCGGCCCGATCATCCTCCCGCACAAGGACCTCGCCGGCGTCCACTTCACCGGCTCCACCGGCGTGTTCCACACGATCTGGGAGACCGTCGGCGGGAACATCAAGAACTACAAGAGCTACCCGCGCCTCGTCGGTGAGACCGGTGGCAAGGACTTCGTCTTCGTCCACGCCTCCTCCGACCCGGAGCAGGTCGCGACCGCGCTCGTCCGCGGTGCGTTCGAGTACCAGGGCCAGAAGTGCTCCGCCGCGAGCCGCGCCTACATCCCGCGCTCCCTGTGGGCGAAGATCAAGCGCTCGATGAAGTCCCAGCTCGCCGAGCTCAAGGTGGGCGACCCGACCGACTTCACGAACTTCTGCGGCGCGGTCATCGACAAGAGCTCGTACAAGAACATCACGAGCTACATCGCGGGCGCGAAGCGTTCCGCCAACGCCGAGATCGTCTTCGGCGGCGGCTACGACGACCGCATCGGCTACTTCATCGAGCCGACCGTGATCCAGGTCGAGAACCCGAAGCACAAGCTGATGCGCGACGAGCTCTTCGGCCCCGTGCTCACCGTCTACGTCTACGCGGACCGCGACCTCGACGAGGCGATCGAGCTCTGCGACACGACGAGCGACTACGGCCTGACCGGCGCCGTCTTCGCCAAGGACCGCCAGGCGGTCATGGCGATCGCGGCCGCCCTGCGTCACACGGCCGGCAACTTCTACATCAACGACAAGCCGACCGGCGCCGTGGTCGGCCAGCAGCCGTTCGGCGGCAGCCGCGCCTCGGGCACGAACGACAAGGCCGGCTCCGCGCAGAACCTGCAGCGTTGGATCAGCCCGCGCACGATCAAGGAGACCTTCGACGCGCCGCGGCACTTCGGCTACCCGTTCCTCGCGCCGGACGAGGAGTAGTCGACGATCGAGGTGTAACTTGAACGAGGGGCGGCTCCCGGGCCGCCCCTCTTTTGCACTGGAGGTTGGTTAGATGGAACCGGTTCGCACCGCACGCCGCATCGAGGGCGTGACCTACGCCGTGCGCGATGTCGTGCTGCTCGCCCGGCAGGCCGCCGCCGCCGGCAAGGACATGATCTATCTCAACATCGGTGACCCCTGCCAGTACGACTTCCGTACGCCGGAGCCGGTCACCGAGGCGATCGTCAAGGCCCTGCGCGACGGCCACACCGGCTACAGCGCTTCCGAGGGCATCCCGGCCGCCCTCGACGCGATTCGCCAGGACTGCGTCGAGCGCAAGGGGATGAAGGCGGTCCGCGACATCTTGATCGGCCACGGCGCCTCCGAGCCGATCGAGACGCTCCTGACCGCGCTCGCCGAGCCCGGCGAGAAGGTGCTGATCCCGCAGCCCGGCTACCCGCTCTACCCCGCCGTGCTCGCGAAGCTCGGCGTCGTCGGCGTGCCCTACAACCTCGACGAGGACGCGGGCTGGCAGCCGGATCCCGACGAGATCGAGCGCCTCTGCGACGAGAAGACGCGCGCGATCGTCCTGATCAACCCGAACAACCCGACGGGCTCGGTCGCACCGCGCGAGACGCTCGAGCGCGTGCTCGACGTCGCCGCCAAGAAGAACCTCGTCGTCCTCTCCGACGAGATCTACGACCGCATGATCCTCGACCCGATCGAGCACGTCGCCACGGCGTCCCTGCGCGACGACCTGCCGATCGTGACCTTCGGCGGCCTGTCCAAGGTCTGGCTCGGCCCGGGCCTGCGCATCGGCTGGTCGATCGTCAGCGGGCCGGAGAAGGTCGTCGGGCCTCTCATCGACGGCATGAACCGCCTCGCCCGCGCCCGCCTCTGCGCGAGCCACCCCGTGCAGCACGCGATCGCTCCCGCGCTGCTCGGTGACAACGCGCACATCGCCGAGGTCAACGCGAAGCTGCGCGCGCGCCGCGACCTGCTCGTCGAGAAGCTCAACGCGGTGCCGGGCTGGAGCCTGGTGCCCCCGCGCGGCGCGTTCTACGCGTTCCCGCGCTTCGAGCTCGGCGCGCTCGAGGACACGACNNCCCTCGTCCGCGACATGATCACAGAGCACGGCGTCGTGCTCGTCCACGGCAGTGGCTTCGGCCAGAAGGAAGGCACACAGCACGTGCGCATCGTCTTCCTGCCGCAGGATGAACTGATCGCGAGCGCGTGTGAGCGGATCGCGGCCTACAGCGCCGGCCGCGCCTGATCCTCACGCGAGACGGCGCGACGCGCGCCTTCCTGCCGGCCGCCCGCATCCAGGATGTCGGGCGGCCGCAGTGCGTTCCGGTCCTGGTAGAGCGCGTGCAGGTCGGCGGTGCGAAGATCGGCGTCGAAGACCCGCCGGACGAATTGCCGCCGCTCGCGCGGCTCTCCGGGCACGGCCGTCGAGTCGAGCACCCAACGCCCGAGCGCGCCCGCCCAGGCCTCGACGTCGCCAGGCGGCAGGAGCAAGCCGCGCGGTGAGGTCGGCCGCACGCTCCACTCCCCGGGCCCGTGCCGCTCCCAATCGGTCTGGAGCAGGTCGGGCACCCCCCCGACCGCGGACGCGATGACCGGCAGACCGGCTTCGAGCGCCTCGAGGATCGACACCGGCGTCCCCTCGCTGCGGGACGGCAGGACGAGCCCGTCCGTCGCCTCGAGCAGCGGGAGCGGGTTCGGGACCGGGCCGGTGAAGTTCCACTGCTGCGCGATTCCCGCCGCACCGAGCGTGCCGAGCACTTCGTCGCGGATCATCGGCTCGAGAGGGCCGATGACGACGATGCGGAGCCGCTCGCCACGCTCCCGATCGTTCGAAACGAGCCGGGCGTGAGCGCGGGCGAGGACGTCGAGGCCCTTGACCCGCACGCCGCGCCCGCAGAACGCGAGCAGTCGCTCACCGGGCCGCCGCCACTCCGCGATGCGCACCCCGCGCTCGCCACTGAGCCCGTACGCGTAGGGGTCGAACGCGAGCGGAACGACGGCCATCCGTTTGCGGTGATGGCGCCCGAGCCGCCCGAGCAGGTCTTCCCGCTGCCCCGGGCTGACCGTGACGATCAGGTCCGTCGCCGTGCGGGCGAGCAGGCGCTCCGCGATCCGCCAGAGGGGCGCCGAGCGTCCCGCGGCGTCCCGCGTCATCGAGTGCCCGTGGAAAGTGTGGATCCGCATGAAGCGCCCGCGCGAGAGCGCCGCGCCGAGCCGTCCGACACCGCCGGCCTTGGAGGTGTGCGTGTGGAGGATCGCCGGCCGGAGCCTCTTGCAGGCCGCCCTGAGCGCGCCGATGGCGCGCGCGTCCCTCGCGAGGTTCAGCTCGCGCCGGAGAAAAGGAAGCTTGAGGACGGGAAGATCGGGGCAGGATTCGAGAGCGTCGAGCGCCTCGTCCTCGTGGGAGGCCGGCGCGCCGGTGACGAGAACCGGCCGGTATCCGAGCTCACCGAGGCGTGCGAGCGTCGCGAGCACGGGACGAGTCGGCCCACCGCGGATCAGGCGGGTGAGCACGTGAATCGCCACCGGTCGCGTGCGTGCGATCAAACTCGAGCTCCTCGATGCTCAGCTCCGACAGCCCCATTCTCGGCATCTCCGGATGCCGCCCCAGGACACTGTCGCAAAAAGTGCCCCCGCTTGGCAAGGCTGCCAAACTAGATCGTTATCCAAAGTTTGTCAGGCAACGCGGGCACGCGTCGCGGAATACGACACGATCGTGAATAATGCGGGCTCCCACCCCACCCCGGTCCCTGCGGGCGCCGGAAGCGTGTTTTTGGGGTGCCGGAGGACCTACGCGTGCAGATTCGACCCGAGGGGCGCTATCGCCCCAACCCCCGCCTCGCCGACCAAGCCCTCGGCGGCAAGTCCGTCATCCTCAACTACGAGGGGAAACGCATTCTCGGGCTCAACGAGAGCGGCTCCGCGCTGTGGACGCTCCTCGACGGCACGCGCAGCCTCCAGGCGGTCGCCGAGACGCTCGCTGCGGAAAGCGACGCCCCCGCGGAGGAGATCCTCGAAGATGTCCTCGCATTCGCTCAGGACCTCGCCGAGCGCGGCCTCCTCGTCGAAGACGAGGACGGCGACGCGGCTCCCTGAGCGCCCGGTGAGCGCCGCGCGGGCCCGCACCCTCGTCATCGCGGGCCGGGCCATCACGATCGAGAGCGACGACGAGAGCCTGCTCGCGCGGATCGATGAGCGCTACGCGGGCTTCCTCGCCGAGGGCGCCCCAGAGGGGTTCACCCTCGCGGTCACGGTCGACCAGCAGGCCCGGGTCCCGGGACAACACCCCGTCTGGGTCCAGAATCCCGAGGTCGGCGCCCAAGGGGACCTCGACACCCTCGAGCTCCGCGGCGAGGGCTTCGTGGGAACGCTCGACCTGCCGGGAGGGAGCGGACACGCCACGATCCCGGACTCCCTCGCCCACCTCGACCTGTTCGTGCGCATCGCGCTCGGCGTCGGCCTGCTCCGCGAGGGCGAGACCCTGCTGCACGCCGCCGCCGTGCTCCGCGACAGCTTCGGCGTCGTGTTCTCCGGGCCCTCGGGCGCCGGCAAGTCCACGATCGCAGGCCTGTGCCGCGACGACGGCCTGACCGTGCTCGCCGACGAGATGGTCGTCGTGCGCCGGAGCGGCCTCGGTGTGCGGGTCCACGGCTCGCCGTTCTGGCATGGCGTCGATCGCTCGGGGCCCGCGGGGGCGCTCTTCTTCCTCGCCCACGCGAAGAGCCCCGCGATCGAGCGCGTGTCCCCGGAGCGCGCCCTGCCCGAGCTGATGCGCGCGGGAGGGGCCCCAGTCGACCTTCCCGCGGTCCAGGAGGCGTTCTTCGAGACCCTCGCCGGTCTCCTGCGCCGCGTGCCGGCCTACCGTCTGAGCTTCGCGCCGCACTCCGGTTTCTGGGCCGCGGTGGATGCGCTACCCGAGTTCCACTTCTTCCGGCCTCGCGCGCGCGGCCTGTCGCACGCGGCCCCCGCAGCAAACGCCGGAGGCCCGCGGCCCATGACACGCCTGCCCTCCTCGCCGGCAACTCCGGTTGACGGCGATCAAAACAGGACTAAAGATTCCAGTTAGTCGGCTCGCGAGGAGAGTGCGGCCGACGACTAGTCAACTTCAAGGAGCCTCGGATTGAGCATGACGGGACAGGGTCTGAGCCACCTGCTCGACGACGCGGCGGAACGCATCGTCCCGCTCTCGATCCTCTTCGAGCTGACCAACCGCTGCAACGAGGACTGCGAGCACTGCTACGTGGACCTCGGCGACGTCGAGAACGAGCTCGAGACCGACGAGGTGCTCCGGATCCTCGCGGAGCTGCGCGCCTCCGGCACGCTCTTTCTCACCTTCACCGGCGGCGAAATCTTCACCCGTCGCGACATCCTGACCCTGATCCGGGAGGCGCGGCGGCTCGGCTTCGCGCTCCGCCTGTTCAGCAACGGCACGCTGATCGGCGACGAAGCGGTCGCGACGATCCGCGAGGTCGGCGTCACCGGGATCGAGATGTCGCTCTACGCGATGGAGCCCAAGGCGCACGACGCCGTCACCCGCATCCGCGGATCGTGGGCCAAGACGACGCGCGCGGCGCGCAAGCTCGCGGCCGCGGGCGTGCCCGTCGTGCTCAAGGCGCCGGTCATGCGCCACCTCGCGACCGAACACCGCGCCATCGTCGAGTTCTGCGAGGAGATCGGCGCGGAGTATCGCTTCGACCCGACGCTGCTCGCTCGCTACGACCTCGACGAGGCGCCGCTCGAGCTCCGGATGAACCGCGCGGACCTGATGGGCTTCTGCGTCGACCCGCACCTCGGGCAGGCGGTCAAGCCCGGGAGCGGCCACGCGCCCGACGCGGGCGGCGCGATCTGCGCGACGGCGCGCCGCGTCGCGATGATCTCGGCGCGTGGGCTCGTCTACCCGTGCAGCCAGCGCTTCCCACCCGCCGGCAACCTGCGCGAGCAGAGTTTCCGCGAAGTGTGGGAGAGCTCTCCGCTTCTGATGCGCCTGCGCAACATCACCGCGCAGGATCTCCCGGTGTGCGCGAGCTGCGAGCAGAACTCCTTCTGCGGGCGCTGCTCCCTCGACGCCCTGTTCGAGGATGGCGACTTCTTCGGCCCGAACACGTGGCGCTGCGATCTGGCGACCATCCGCGAAGACGCCTACGAGAAGGGCGGGACGACGGAGACGGAGCGCATCGAGGCCCGAATCCGCGAGCGCCTCGGCGCGACGCGCGGACCGGGCTAGGCCTCAGGACGGGTCCACCCCCCGAGACAGAACACCCCACCCCACCCGCGGGAGGTCGCGCAGCCGGTCGACGGCGAGCGCCGCGACGAGCCAGCGTGAGCTCCTCGTCGCTGGGCGGTCCTCGTAGCGAGCACCGAGCCGCCTGATGAGACGCGCGCGTGCGCCCAGTCGAAGCGGTAACGCCCTTCCCGGGGCGAAGAGATCGCCGGCGCGAGCCAGGCCGGCGCGCAGCGCCACGTCGCCGCCGACCTCGCGCGCGCGCTCGACGAGCGCGCGGCGATCGAGCAGGCGCTCCTCGAGCAGCCGATGCAAGTCGAGCCACCACACCCAGCGCCCCGCCGCGCCGTGGAACGCAACGGCGTGGAGCGCGAGGTAAACGACGAGGTCGGGCCAGGACAGTCGGCGCAGGCCCGGGACCGTCGCGTGCTCCTCGGAGCGCGCGAAGAGCGCCGAGAGCTGCCAGCGCACGCGGCCCGGCGTCCCGAGCCCCCAGTGGAGGTCGATCTGGAGCCGGGGCCGCTCGAGCGAGCGATAGGTCGACGCGAACCAATGCCGGCGCGCCGCCAGGGGCTCCGGGTGGTCGCAGCGGAAGCCCCGGCCCTCGAGCACAGCCTCGGTCTCCTCGAGACGCCGGGGCGGCACGAGCAGGTCGATGTCGTTGCTCTCGCGTTCACCCGGCGCGTAGACGCGGCTCGCGAGGTCTGCCCCCTTGAGGGCGATCATCGGGAGGCCGCGCCCCGCCGCATCCTCGGCGAGCTCCCCGAGCGTCGCTGCGATCAGCGCCTGCTCACCGAGACAACGGCGCCAGGCGCTGATGAAGTGCCGGCTCCAGGCGTGTTGCACGCCCCCGAGCTCGGCCAGGCGCGCCCCGACACACGCCGTCAGCCGGTGCCGCCGCGCGAGCGCGAGCGCCCTCTCGGCATCGGGCTCCAGCTCCGGCCAGGCATCGGGCGCGGCCCCCGAGCAGGCGGCGCGAAGCCAGAGTCCGGACGGGTCCTCGGGGTACGGCATGCTGCGCTCCTTCCGCTTTCGCCGGGGATTGTGCACCATTCGCGGGCTCGGGGGGTTGTCCGAGACGTGAGAAGCGAGCTTGACCGGGGAGCCCTCGCGGCCGAGTTTGCCCGCGAGGAGCCGAAGATGATGTCCCTCCACCGTTTGCTGCCCGCCGGCCTCGCCCTCGCGGCGCTCGCCCTCTCGCCGTCCGCCGCCCTCGCCGCCGACGAGGTCCTCGACTGGCAACACATGGCCACGCTCGACGCCGACGACCGCGCGCTGATCGAGAGCTACTCCGAGACGACGCAGGCCCTCGCACGCCAGCGCCTCGAGCTCTCCCGGCGCTTCCCGGGGCCGCTCCTGCGCCTCGAGCTCAGCCGCGATCTCAAGCGTCTCCGCTGGCGCCAGAGGGACACCTTCGCCGGAGCGGGTTGGCGGGAAGCGTTGATCTGTCCGGAGGACCGGGAGGCGTTCGCGCGGCTCGAAGGCGTGCTCGCCCGGCAAGGGGCGCGGGCCGCCTGGATCCCGGTGCGTCTCGACGGGGACCTTCTCCTGGCCCCCCCGGCTTGGCAGGGACGCGCGCTGCTCCTGCGCCCCGACGGGCGCGTCGTGCGCCTCGCGCTGCTCTTCTAGAAAAAGAAGCGCCCGAGGAGCATCAGGACGAGGGCGATGGTTGCCGCCGCCCCGATCGCTAGCAGGAGGAGAGGAATGAACTCCATGGCCGACCTCCCTACCCGGCGCGGCGGACGGGGCCGCTGACGGCGCCGGGCTCTCGACCCATACAACGCCATCGACCGCCCCATCGTTTCAGGGGCCGGCTCTTTTTCTTGGGAGGCCGCCCTACTCCGGGTCGTCGAGGGTCTCGGCGATCGCCGCCCACGTCAGCGCGTCGGTCGCCGTCAGCGTCTTGAGGTAGAGCAACACGTGCTCCTCTTCGAAACGCTCCCGCAACGTCCCGATCGCCTTCGCGGCCTTCTCGGCGTCCGGCGCCTCGACCTCGGCGCCGTCGGTGATGATGCCGTCCTCGTGCTCGATCCCGAGCTCGTCGAGGAAGCAGGCGAGCAATGCCCGGCGGTGGACGAGGTGGAAGGACATCAGGAGCTGGACGCCCGTGTCCTCGGGGATTCCGCCCTCGGCGATCAGGCTCGCGCGGCGCGCCTTCGAGAGCTTCTCGAGGTAGGCGACGCGGACTCCGCGGGCCGCCATCCACGGCACGAGGGCCGCCGCCCGCTCGTGCCGGTCGAGACGCTCGTCCTCCCAGAGCGAGAGCGCGACGGTCGCGCGAGTGTCGCGGTCGAGGGTCTTCCAGATCTGCCTAGCGGTCCACTGCCCCATGTCGTCCTCCGATGCCGCTGACGCGGCGAGCGCCGCGAACGGGCGGACACGGTAGGCCGCGCCGCGCGAACGGAACAGTCGGGGCGCCGGGCCGAGCCCGCAGCCCCCCGGAGCGCCGCGCTCGAAACGCCGCCCTCGAAACGCCGCGCTCGGTGATAGGCTCTGGCCGGCACCCCGCCAAGGGAGACACTCGATGCTGAAGCCGCGCCACCTCGTCCTCGCCGCCCTGCTCCTCGTCATGCCGTGCGCCGCGAGCGCCACGGACGGCCTGACAGAACCCGCCACCGGGATGACCTTCGCCGGAACGCTCGACGCGGTCGAGCTCGGCGAGGGCACGACACTGGAGCTCACCGGCGTCGGGGTCCGAAAGAAGCTCGTCTTCAAGGTCTACGCATTCGCTCTGTACGCCGACGCGGGCGCACTGCGCTCCGGCCTGGACGCCTACCGGGGGCGCGACGCGGACACCCTGCGCGCCGACGACGCCTTCTACGAGGACTTCGTCAACGCGAAGGTGACCCGCAGCGCGGTCCTGCGTTTCGCGCGCTCGGTCTCCGTCGAGAAGATTCGCAACGCGTTCGACGATGCGATCGGCGACTCGGTCCCGAAGGACGACCCGGCCCGCGAGGCCTTCCTCGCGCTCTTCAGCGGTGAGATCGACAAGGGCGACGAGTTCCGCATCAGCTTCGGCCCCGAGGGCGTGATCCACGTCGTCGGCAAGGGCACCGTGCGCGGGAGCGTCGAGTCGCCACCTCTCGCGATCGCGCTGATCGCCTCCTGGCTCGGCGAAAAGCCCGTCTCGGAGGACATCAAGGAGGGCGTCGTCGAACGGATCCCGGAACTCCTGTCAGCCTCATAGGCTCGGAGTCCGAACGCGGACGAGATCTCCGCGAACCCACTCTTGAACGGATCGCCTTGTTCTTCCTATATTTGGCCGGGGGGCTCACGGGAGATCCGAGTGGCCAGAGCGACACCGTGCACCGCCGAGTGCGGCGCGCCTGCGAACGAGGGCGCGCCCCTGCTTCGCCTGCTCGGCGACCGCTCGCTTCCGCGGACGCGCCTCGCCACGCTGCTGCGAAGCGCCGGGCGTGCACTCGCCCAAGCGCGTGCCGCGCGCGCGGCGTACTCCCACCCGGCGATGAGCCCTGGACTCGCCACCGAGCTCGCCCAGGACCTGCCGTGGGGAGCGCTCGCCGACGCCGCCCGCGAGCCGCTCGTGTCCCCGGGCGTGCGCTCGGCGATCGAAGCGGAGCTCGCCGGGCGCTGGGAGCTTCTGACGCGGGGTGAGCGGATCGCCCTCGCCCGCCGGGCGACGACCGGGACCCTCCGCGCCGCGTTGCCCGGGGAGTGCGATCCTGCCGTCCGGGAAGCGGCCAGGGGCAACCCTTGTTATCGTCTAGGATTGGATGCCGCGCCGGCGGCGTCAGGAGCCGAAGATCATGGGGCGTAGATCGCGACGCCGGAAGGCGCGACCGGCCCCGCGCAAGGAGCGTTCTTCGAACGCCACGAGCGTCCTCGAGCCACCTCTCGAGGATGTGATGGAGCAGGAGGCGCCAGCCTTGACTCCCGATACAGACCGTTCGCCGAATGCCGATCCCACGGTGGACGCGGGCAACGAGACGACCTTCGGGGGCGAACTCCGCCGTCAGCGCGAGCTACGCAAGATCACTCTGCGCGAGGTCTCGGAGTCGACGAAGATCAACCTGCGCTATCTCGAGGCCCTCGAGAACAACGACTTCACCGACCTCCCGGGAGGCGCGTTCACGATCGGCTACGTCAGAGCCTTTGCGCGTTGCATCGGCGTCGAAGAGACCTCGACCCTCGACGCGTACCGCTACGAGCGGCAGCGGCAGGCGGAGACGCGCAAGCCGGACGGCCTGACACAGCTCTACGACCACTTCGACATCGAGCAGCAGTCCGAGGATCGGAGGCGCCGCCGCGCGCGGGTCGCCGTCATCCTGCTCGGCGTCATCGTCCTGCTCGCCGCGATCGCCGGCGCCGCGTACACCGTGAACAAGTTCTTCACACCCGGCGGCGCGCCGAGCGCGACCGTTCAAGTTCCTCTGACGTGAGCAGCGCTCCGTCGCTCAGCGAGAGGCTCATCGAAGCGGTGCGCAGCGGGACGGCGCGCCGCGAAGTGCGCCTCGCTGCGGCGCGCGGCGCCCTCCCCTTGGGCGCCTCCGAGCTGATCACGCTTCAGGTCCTGCTCTACGCGGACGCGGACACCGAGGTCTCCTCGGCCGCGCGCCAGTCTCTCGAGGCCGTCACGCCGGCCGACGCGAACGAGCTCGCCGCGGAAGACGACGCCGGCCGCGACTGCCTGCACTTCCTCGCAGGCTGGGTCACGCGCTGGCCCGACGCCGGCCCGCTCCTCGCGCGCCGCGCCGACACGGCGCCCGAGACGCGGCAACTGCTCGTCGCGAGCACGGACCCGGCCACACTCGAGGCGCTCTCGTTCAATCAGACCGTCCTGAGCCGGGACGAAGGGCTGGCAAGACAACTCCTCGAAGCGGAACAGCTCCCAGCCCGCGCGCGCACACAACTGCTCGACTTCGTCGAAGAGCTCGAGAAGGACTTCGCGCGCGAAGAACGTGAAGAACGCGACGGCAAGGAGCAGGCGGAACGCGCGACAGAGGAGGAGGGCGAGGACGCGGAGGGGCTCGCCCCCGCGAAGGACCCGTTCCTCGCTGCTCTCGGCATCGACGCCGAGGTCGAGTCGATGCTGCCGAGCCTCGGCATCGACATCGAGGTCCTGTCCGAGCGCAGCGAGCTCCTCGGAGAAGTCGAAGACGACGACGATGAGACGCTGATCACGCGGCTAGGCAAGATGAATGTCGGCCAGAAGCTGCGCGTCGCCCTTTTCGGCAGCAAGGAAGAACGAACGATCCTCGTGCGCGACAGCAACCGCATCGTCGCCGCCGCCGTGATCAAGAACCCGAAGTTCACCGAGTCGGAAGCCGAGGCCGTCGCGAAGAGCCGCAACGTCAGCGACGAGGTCTTGCGCCTGATCGGCCGCCAGCGCGAGTTCGCCAAGAACTACTCCGTGCAGCAGAGCCTCGTGCTCAATCCGCGGACGCCGCCGGAGATCGCGACTCATTTCATCAACTTCCTCAACGACCGGGACATGAAGATGCTGATGAAGAATCGAAGCGTCTCGGATCGTATTCGACGTCTCGCGCGCAAGACCTTTCAGGTGCGGGAGGCCCGACGCTCCGGGAGAAAGCCGGGGCGTTGATTGCGACGCCCGCGGAGCGAGAGTGGCGCGACCCCACCCCGCCGCCCCAAGTTGCGCTAGAGTAGTGCGTCTGGGAAGACAGGGTTGGCGCGAGAGAGAATGTCCCATTGGAACGAGCCATGCGTGCCTTGAAGGCTGTTCGTCAGCAGCTGCGCAGCTACAACCTCAAGTCGGGCGTGTTTCACTTCTACCGAGGTGAGCACGGTCCCGCTGCGGAGTATCTGACGCGTGCCCTGACCGAGGAGGACGACCGCCTGAGTTCGGCGGATCGTCGCTCCGCCCTGTACTACCTCGTGCAGACCCGCATCGGCGCCGCGACGCGATTCGAGCAGGGCGGCGAGATCGAGCGCGCGATCGCCGAGTACCAGGTCGCGCTCGAAGTGATGCCGGGCTACCCCGACGTCCACATGCGCCTCGGCAACACCCTGGTCAACGCGAGGCGGTGCGAGGAAGCCGTCGAGCAGTACCGGCGCGCGGTCGAGATCAACCCGAACTACGTCGCCGCGCACGTGCAGCTCGGCTTCACGCTCCTCGAGCTCGAGCGCGCGAACGAAGCGAGTGAGAGCTTCCGCGCAGCGCGCGCCGCGCAGGAGGCGATCTGTGCGAAGAAGGTGGCCGAGGCGGAAGCCGCGATCGCCTCCGGTGCGACAGAGACTGCGCGCGACATCTACCAGGACGCGTTCTACGAGGACCGCACCCGCTTCCAGGGCCTGCTGCGAGACGGACTTGCGCAGCTCAAGGCCGAGAAGTGGGAAGATGCCGCCGAGGTGCTGCACGAGGCGACGCTGCTCTGCCCGCGCTACGCCGACGTGCGCAACTACCTCGGCGTGGCACTCGCCGAACAAGGCGAGACGGCTGACGCGATCGACGCGTTCGAGCGTTCGGTCGAGATCAACGGCAGCTATCTCGTAGGCTGGCTGAACCTCGCGTACGTCAGCCACGAACACGGCGATCTGAAGCGGGCGCGCCATGCGCTCGATCAGGTTCTCGCCCGAGAGCCGGACAATGCCCCCGCCCTGCACCTTGCCGAGGTGCTCGAGGGCGAAGCCGCGGGCAGCGGACAGAAGCGTGGCGGAGGCTCGTCCCCGCCATCGGCACAGGGGAAGTGATGAGCTTCGTCGCGTTCGGTACGAGCGACAAAGGCCGCATCCGGCCTCACAACGAGGACGCCTTCCTCGTCGACCAGGAGAGCGGCGTCTTCGCCGTGGCCGACGGCATGGGCGGTCACGCGGCCGGTGAGGTCGCGTCACGACTCGCGGTCGAAGCCGTTCGAGAAGTGTTCGAGAACGCGCACCCCGACGTGGAAGTCCCCGCGCTCGTCATCAGTGCGGTCGAGCGCGCGAACCGCCGCATCGCCGAACGCATTCGCGAACACCCGGAGTACGCCGGCATGGGGACGACCCTCGTGCTCGCGCGCATCGAAGCCGATCGCCTGATCCTCGCCCACGTCGGCGACTCGCGCGGCTACCGGATACGCGGTGGCCAGATCGAGCAGCTCACTTCGGACCACTCGTTCGTCAACGAGCTCGTTCGCCTCGGGATGTTGTCGAAGGAGCAGGCTGCCCGCGACCCGCGGCGCAACGTCGTCACGCGCGCGCTCGGCAGCGGCCCCTCCGTCGTACCGGATGTGATCCAGCAGCAGCTCGAGCCGGGCGACACGCTCCTGCTCTGCTCCGACGGCCTGAACAGCATGATCGCAGACGAGCTCATCCTCTCGACCGTCGAAGCCCACCGCGATCAGCTCGACCAGTGCTGCGCACGTCTCGTCGAGGCCGCGAATGCCGCGGGAGGCGAAGACAACGTCACCGTCGTCGCCATCGCCTTCGCGGGCGCGCCCGAAGCCGCGATCACGGCGGAGAACGACACCGAGGCCGTCGAGCAGCCGAGCGAGCTGCCCCCAGCGAGCTCGCCGGGCGACGGTTCTCCCGTCTGAGACACGGCCCCGAGGTACGCCGGGCGTTTTCTTGACCGCCCCGAAGCCGCCCCCTATAGTCCCCGAGTGCCTTGTCGATGGGCCTTGCTTAGAGGTAAGTGTCGTGATTCTGGCTTCTTACGCTCGCCGGCTGCTTCCCGCCCTCCTGCTGGCCGCTCTCCTTGCGAGCGTTCCGTGCTCGAGCGCCGAGGCCCCTCTGGCGAGGATCGGCCGGCTGGCAGAGCTCGAGACCTTCGCCACGCGCGCCGGTCTGCTCGGTGACGACCTGAGTACCGCGCTGGCGGGCCCCGGGGCGACGCGGGCTCCGAGCTGGATCCGGCAGCGTCCCCCGGAAGGCACCGCGCACGGGCTCGTCGCCGACGACCCCGCGCTGCGCATCCACATCGCACCCGAACTGCACGCCAGGCTCGCCGACCGCGACGGGGACGCTCTCCCCGACCGCCTCGAAGTCGCGAGGCGCCTCGCCGTGCGCACGCTGCGCACGACGCGCGCGCTCGGCCTCCCGTTGCCGACCGACGACGGAGACGGCGAGATCGACCTCTACCTCGTCGATCACGCGGGCATAGTCGCCGGCTACACCGTCTTCGAGCGCAAGGAGTTCACCGGCCGCGGTGCGGCGGGCTTCGCCGTCGTCGACGCCTCGATGGCCCACGACGACGCTGCGTTCGCCGGCGCGGTCGTGCGCGGGATCGCGCGCCTCGTCCTCGGTGCGCTCGACGCCGAAGCCCCGCCGTGGTGGAGCGAGGCCAGCGTCACGTGGCTGGAGGCGCGTCTCAGCGGCCCCCCGACGCGCATCGCACGCGCGATCGAGGCCCGCTGGAACCACCCTGAGCTCGGCTTCGACGTCACCGATCCCCTGCTCGCACGCGGAAACGTCTCGCTGTTGTGGTCGCTCAGGGATCGCGAGCTCGAGACCCGCCTGCTCGTCGAGAGCTGGCGCGCCCTCTCCGCGCGCGGCGACGAGCGCGACGCGCTCTCCACCATCGACAGCCACGCGCGCCTGACCACGGGTCTCGACCTCGCCGCGCTGCAACAGCGCGCGGCCATCGTCCAGCTCGTCGAGGGACTCGAGCCGAGCCGGCTCGGCGAACGCGTTCAGAATCTCCCCGTCCTCGAGCGGGAGCTCCCGCTGCCGCTCGCGCGCCACGGGCTCGCCCTGATCGGCGTGTGGCCGGACCAGCGCGACCCGGAAGGGACCGTGCTCGGTCTCGACAGCT
>NPIF01000460.1_pt1 | contig 16839 bp, 16 predicted proteins | sample 8637461 | NCBI WGS metagenome assembly NPIF01 (sample SAMN07420641, study PRJNA396082) | bioreactor metagenome | isolation source: sample BR12 brine-fed electro-methanogenic bioreactor BR | place: Japan: Kochi | collected 2016-12-09
TGATAGGAGAACTGATCGCTTCGGATGATCGGTAAATAAAGGCTTTCTTCAACAGCAGCAGAGAACCCGGCATTTCTCTCATCACTCCACTGCATGGGAGTGCGCACACCGTCACGATCCTCAAGGTAGATGTTATCACCCATGCCGATCTCATCACCATAATAGATGATGGGCGCTCCGGGTAGAGAAAACAGAATGGCATACAACAGTTCGATCTTCTTCTGGTCGCCATCCAGCAGAGGTGCTAAGCGGCGCCGGATACCAAGGTTCAGGCGCATGCGCTTGATGGGCGCATAGAAATCCCACAAGGAATTTCGCACCTCGTTGGTTACCATTTCCAAGGTCAGTTCATCATGGTTGCGCAGGAATGTGCACCATTGGCAGGAATCCGGGATGGTGGGTGTCATGTCCAAAATTTCTGTGATGGGCGTGATATCGCCTTCTGCCAACGCCTGGAAGATGCGCGGCATAAGTGGAAATTGGAATGCCATGTGGAATTCATCTCCATCTGCAAAATAGGGACGCAGATCCTGGGGCCATTGGTTGGCTTCTGCCAGAAGGATACAATCAGGGTATTCCTCATCCATTAATTGACGCATCTCTTTTAGATATTGATGTGTTTCGGGCAGGTTCTCGCAGTTCGTGCCATCACGCTCGATCAAATATGGGACCGCGTCGGCGCGGAAGCCATCGATACCCATATCCAACCAGAAGCGCATGATGCTTTTCATTTCTTCCCGAACAGCTGGATTGTCATAGTTCAGGTCGGGTTGGCTGGAGTAGAAGCGATGCCAGTAATATTGCTGTACTTCTTCATGCCAGGTCCAATTGGATGTCTCTGTATCGATGAAGATGATGCGCGCGTCTCTGTATTTTTGATCATCATCGCTCCATACATAATAATCACGATAGGGTGAGTTCCTGTTCTCAACGGCTTTCTTGAACCATTCGCATTGATCAGAGGTATGGTTGACAACCAGGTCTACAATGATGCGCATACCACGTTCGTGGATCTGGGTTACCAGCTCTTTGAAATCATCCACAGTTCCCAGATCAGGATGAATGTTGTAATAATCGGCAATATCATATCCATCGTCTATCAAGGGTGAGGGGAAAATGGGGAGGAGCCATATGCAATCCACACCCAGATCTTGAATGTGATCCAATTTCTGGGTTAATCCTTTAATATCACCGATGCCATCATGGTTCGAGTCATAGTATGCACGTGTGGATACCTCGTAGAAAACAGCGTTCTTGTACCACTCAGAGTTTGATCTTTGCATCTCTTTTTCCTAACTAGTTCTTTTCTATATCTTTCGAAGCCTGGATCGCCAGATCAGTGAATACAGAAGCTGACCAGGAAAAAGCGGGGGCAGCATTTTTTCCCGGCATTCCGCTGAGAGCATTATAGTATTCATAGATACCTTCGTTCCGCATCATGAGTGTCAATAACTTTTGTCTGAGTTCTCGGGCTAATTTGATCTCACCATTCTTATGCAGGGCTTCAACGAAGAAGTAGGTCATGTTCGCCCATACCGGACCGCGCCACATGCGGTCTGGATCAAAAGCTGGATCGCTGCGCGCAACGCTGGGCAGCATCCATTTTCCATAAAACGAATTGTTATCCGAAAGATGACGGATGAGCTTCTTTGAAATGGCTTGTGGAAGTGCAGCAGTCCACAAAGGATACAGATTCAGGGGACTCAGTACTGGAACGGGACGCCCCTGGTGCAAGACCTGGAAAAGACCGGTTTTTTCATCCCACGCTTTTTGCACCATCTTCTTGAGCAAGTGTTTACTCTTTAGCCGCCAGGAGTTTGCAGCGTCATGCTTGTCGATGTGATCTGCCATGGTAGCCAGGGCTTCCATTTGCAGGTAGAGATAGGTATTGAGATCGGGCGATTCAACCGGCATTCCCCCATCCCAGGCGGGATGATCATCCAAACCGGAAGAGTATGGGTGTGTATATTGGATATATCCATCGTGGTCATCGTCATTCTCATCGAACCACCAGGCATTCCATCGTGTTAGTGGTTCATAGATCTCTTTGAAAAAGCTGATATCCGGATCCAGCTCATGGATCTTGAGCGCTGCCCAGGCCAGGATGGGCGGTTTTGTGACTGGAGCGGGGAAGGGGTGATCGATATGGGTCACCAATCCATCATCAAAGATGGCATCAGGGAGCATGCCGTTGGGTTGCTGGTGCGCTAGAAAAGCCCTGATCTGGTCGCGGGCCAAATTGGGATCAACGTGGCGCAAGGCAAGTGTGTGCAAAGCGTTATCCCATAACCAGATACCAACGTAGTTAAGCTTGGAGGGAGCCAGGGTTCGATAATGCAGATGCCCTTGGGGGTTGAACATATTATTGAATAAAACCCACCAGGCGTATGCGTAAGTGAATCGATATTCTTCTCTTACAGGGGGAATCTTTGAAAAAAGCGATAGCCACTTTTCCTGTGCCGCTGCTGGAGTGCTTTCTACGATCGTAGAAGGCGTAAGGGCGGCTTCTTTATGGTCTATGTGGATCAGGAGACGGTTTGCATCCTGTGTATCCAACAGGAGCGTCAGGGAAGGTCCATCAGTCTGCTCGTTGACCTCGTTCTTGACCAGGGCTGCGTTGGTTGCGTAGGTGAGTGTGCGATAGGTCTGGAGGATACCCCCTTGTGAATTTTTCTGTACCTGACAGGATGGAAAACGGAAGGACAGCCCGATCGTGGTGTGTGGCGGGAATTGGATACACAGGGTCTTTTCATCTGAGAAATACAATGACAACGTTCCCAGATTCGTTTGCAGAACGATCTGCTGCGGAGAAGCCTGAACGGAGAATTGCAACGGCTGCAGGTCTGCTCCAAGGAATTGGATATCCTGTAGGAAGGGGTCTCGCTGGGTGTAGGATTCGATCCCTGGGAAATATTTCGTCAAGCGCTCTGCAAGGCGCAGATAAAGAGCTTGTTTGTCTTTGTAATGGTACAGAACAAGACGTGACCCCGGGAAACTGAAGGGCACGTCTTGTAGATTGAGCTTACTTTGTAATAGGTCGAGCATAGATTCTCTTCGAGATAAATTCGATTATCCTTTAACCGATCCAGCCAGCAACCCGCGCACGAAGTAGCGCTGTAGAGCGAAGAAGATGATCATTGGCAGGACCATGGAGATGAACGCCGCCGCGGTGAGCAAGTGCCAGCCGCTGCCCAGCGATGTTACCATATTCCCGATCTGGTAGGTCATCACAGGGTGTTCACCACCCAGGAAGACCAATGCGACCAGCAGGTCATTCCAGATCCATAGGAACTGGAAGATGGCCAGGGATGCCAATGCGGGGACAGATAGCGGGATGGCAAGTTTTGTGAATGCCGTCCAGTGCGAGGCGCCGTCCAGGTATGCAGATTCAAACACCTCTCTGGGCAGACTGCCGATAAAGTTGCGCATCAAGTAGATGGCATATGGTAAACCGAATCCAGTATGGAAAAGCCAGATGCCGAGGAAGGTACCGTTCAGACCTAATTCTGCATACAAGCGTGAGATTGGGATGAGGGTCATCTGCAGTGGTACGACTTGCAGTCCAACCAACAAGGCGAAGAGCCACATGCGCCCTTTGAATTCCATCCATGAAAAAGCATATGCTGCAAAGGAGGCAAAAAGGATCGGTAAAATTGTGGATGGAATAGCGACCATAAGACTGTTTAGGAAAGCACGCCCCATTCCGCGCGGATTTGCCAGATCGCGGATGTCGCAGTACAGATCGAGCGCCTGTTCGCCGCTGGCGCAGTCTGCGCGATAGCTCTTTTTCCCACGATACCCGGTGAGCGCGTCGATATAGTTATCGAGGGTCAGTTTTGCACTGGGATCGATGCCAGAGAGCTTACGCATGTAACTGGCGATGGATGCAACTTCTTGTTCGCTGGGGACCGCCAGTTCACCCATATGCGGTTCTCCATCGATCTCACGTTCCAGGGATGGGATGAGGGAAAAGGAACGGCGGTAATCCTGCACCACCTCCGGATCAGAAAGATCCGCTTGAGGAATGGCACTGCCGTCTTCACCGTGACAGCTGGCACAGCTCGCCTGGTATTCTTCATATCCTGTCGGCCTGGTTAGGATGGTCCACCAACCGGTGGAGTTCACATCCTGCACAGGTCTGAACGATGTGACCAGGAGCCCGATAGTTGGGATCAACCAGACGACACACAAGAAGATGAGTATGATATGCAGAGGGATATTCTTAAGACGCTGGAAGAAAGATTCTTTTTTCATCGGATCTCCTCCTGCTTTTGGAAGCGGCGTATGTTGAATATCATCGCCGGGATGATGACGATGATGAGGATGACAGCGATAGCCGAAGCGCGCCCAGGATCATAATTCTTATACATTTCGATGTACATCCGGTTGGCTATGACCTCAGTACCGTAGTTGCCGCCTGTCATCACGTAAACGATATCGAAGATCTTCAATACATTGATAACCATGGTTGTGACGACGACGGTTATGGTTGGCAGGATCTGGGGAACCATTACTTTCCAGAAGACCTGCCATTCATTAGCGCCATCCACCCTGGCTGCTTCGAGTATCTCTTCGGAGACACCTTTCAGGGCGGCTGCCAGGATGGTCATGCAGAAACCTGTCCACATCCAGACGCCGACCACGATGAGCGCGATGGTGTTGATCTGTGGTTCTGTCAGCCAGGAGATTGGTTCCCCTCCCAATGCTTGCACAATGGCATTGAGCAAACCAATCTGTACCTGGCTCGAACCATAGTTGTATACGAATTTCCAGATCACACCCGCGCCCACGAACGAGATCGCCATGGGCAGGAATATGATCGATTTTGCTACCGCCTCGTATTTCACCCGATCTGCCAATACGGCGATCAGTAATCCCAGACCAACTGTACCGCTGACCATGAGGATGATCCATTTCAGGTTATTAACGAAAGCAGTGCGCATGATGGAATTGGTGAGCGCGTAGCGGTAGTTCTCAAAGATTCCCCAGCAGGGTTGGTCAGGCTTGCACATAGTACTGGCCCAATCGGTATTTTCTGGATTGCGTATGCTCAGATAAAAAGTATTCAAGCCGGGGTAAACAATGAAGGTCGTCATAACGATTAGGGCAGGCAGCAAATAGATCCAGGGTGTTAGAGGTTTTTGGCGCATAATGCCAAGAGTATTACTTCTCATGATCTTCTTTACCTCCTTGTTGATAAATAATAAAGAATGATTGCAAAAGAATCGGGTGGCTGTTTTGCAGCCACCCGATGTGGAAATGTTACTCTAATGCTTCCTGCTGTACGGCTGCGATCGAGATTAGGATCGCGTCCAGATCGCCGCCATTCACATAATCGGAAATGGCTTTGAATTCAGCAGCCCCGAAACCACCGGGGATGGTGTCGCCAATATCAGGTGTGAAACCACTGGTGTTTGCCAGCGCTTCACCCTTCTTGATGAGGGATGCATCAACATAGTTCCCAGCTGCACCATTGTTCGGTGATAGATCGAAGCTGGCTTTCGCCCAGTTTGCACCACCTTCCAACGAGGACAGGTAGGAGATCAGAGCGCGAGTAGCGGGTGTGTCGGTGAAGACCATTAGCCAGTCAGCACCACCCTGCAAGCCCTGTGCTCCTGGTACTGCGAAGAAGTCGTAGTCTTCGCCATAGACCAGGTCAGGATATTGTGTGGCAACCTCACCACCGGCAAAGCCAGATTGTTTGACCATCATGGCTTCTGGCGGATCAGAGAATACTTTGTAGATCGCGTCGAGGAAACCGGTTGCCAGGGTGCCTTCAGCACCTCCGACGGTATACACAGGATCCATAGCCCATTTACCGTAGGTTTCATAGGCTTGCTTGACACCGGCATCGTCATAGGAAACATCGCCAGAGATGAGGTCCAACACATATTCTGGACCTTGCTGTACGAGCAGGATGTCCTGGATGAAGTCCGAACCGGTCCATCCGGTGGCATCACCAGATTCCATACCCATACTCCAGGGAACGTCTCCGTTGGCGACCATTGCTTCGACCAGGGTTTCTAGTTCTGCCCAGGTGGTCGGCACGGTGTAGCCTTTAGCAGCGAAGACTGCCGGGCTATACCAGATGATGGTCTTGATGTCAGCTTTTACGGGGAGACCAAGCCATTTCCCATCAATGGTACCTGGATCGGTGAAGAAGCTCTTGTAATTCTCAGCATGTGCGCCCAGGGTATCCATTGGGATGAGGATGTCTTTATATTGCTCAAGTTGAGCAACGTTCCAGAAAGCGACATCGGGGGGAGTTCCGGCCTGGACTTTGGTGTCCAAGAGCGCCTGGTCGCGAGTGGATTCTGGTTTCAGTACCACACCGCATTGTTCCACAAAGGGAGCCAGGATCTCATTGAGCTTTTCTTCTTCAGCTCCAGACCATTGATAGAGGAGGCTGATCTCGTCACCCGGTTGCGCTCCCATGCAGGGATCGTCCTCGACAACAACCTCTTCCTCTTCCATTTCTTCCATTGCCGGTTCTTCTTCCACTACTGCGGGTTCTTCAACAACAGCGGGCTGGCAGGCGGCAATCGCCAAAGCCAAAATTGTGAATAGCGAAATGATCATCCAAAATCTTTTTTTCATTTTTTCCTCCTTTAAAGGTTAAATCAAGTTTTCGGATATGTTTTTGAATTTTTCCTTTCACCTCCTCATAACTTAGTTCATATTTACGCGTTAATGTGAACCACACGATTCACGGATTACAAGATTTGTTTCGAGCAAGCAATCTTCTTGTGGAATTTCTTGATCTTCCATCCACTTAATGAGCAGTTTTGCCGCATTCCAACCTAATTCATAGGCAGGGATCTGGATGGTGGAAAGAGGTGGGGAAAGATGTTTTGAGAGTGCGATGTCGTCAAACCCCACAATCGCCATTTCTTCCGGAACTTTAACATTTGCCTGGTAGAGTGCATTCAAGCTGCCCAGCGCAACCGTATCGGAAGCAATAAAAACTGCACTGGGTCTTTCTGTTAACGACAGTATCTTTTTCATCGCATGATAACCTGAGTCTGGTGTACGGTCACCATAGAAGACCATATTCTCATCGTAGGACAAACCAGCTGTCTTTAAGGATTGTCGATAACCGAGCAGGCGATCTTTACTGCTGGAGTATTGCATGGATGCGTTGGTGATGATCGCGATGCGTTGATGACCTAGCTTAACGAGATGATCGACCGCTTTCATGGCGGCTTTACGATTGTTGATATCCACTGAAGGAATGCGGGAATCATCGATCCTTCCTTGCAGGATGATGGGGGCATTGGATTTCAATAAATCCACGATCTCACGGTCATCGGAAAGGGGGCCAGAGACGATGATGCCATCCACCTGACGTTCAAGGAAAAGGGTTGTGATGCTGTTATTGTTATCCTCTGGTGGGACAGGTTTGAAGAGGAGATGGTATCCACTTCTCCCTGCCACTTCGGATATTCCGCGCATCACTTCAGGCAGCAACAAGTCGGCATAGGCTTTGTCAGGTTCTTGCCGGACGACAAAACCAAGGATGAATGTCTTCCCCTTGACCATACTGCGCGCAGTGGCATCAGGATGGTAATTGAGGGTCCTGGCGGCTTCTAACACTTTTTGGCGTGTCTCCTCGCTGATACGCATTCCTTGTGCGTTGTTGAGTACAAATGAGACTGTTGTGCGTGAAACCCCGGCTGCTTCGGCTACGTCTTTTGCGGTTACTCTTTTGTTCATGCTAACACGATTTGCTAAAACGATTTAGCAATATTATACAAAAACAAATGGGTGCTGTCAAGCATGAAGTGGGAATTTAATACGTTTCGATCTTATCCAGGTCCCAGATGAAGACGATCGCGCCACCAACACGAGCAGAACCATCGCTGGAAATGGTATTCAACTCATTTTCCAGTTCATCATCTAGAGGAACGGAACGGGTGCAACTGCTGCGGATGATGCCGCACACTTTATCCAATTCTGTTTCTTCAACTGCGATGAATAGCGTGTACTGTGATTGGCGCAGCATGCCGCCTTTTGTTTCAGAGAAAGTTGCAGTGTGTCCAGCGTTGATTAGGGCGTCCAATACCTGTTCAGCCTCGTCTCGAGGTATGACTGCCATGATCATCTTCTTCATATCTTATCCTTCTTGATCAATCTTTGAAATAATAGAGTCTATAAAACCGTTCAATTCTATACCATTATCATCTGAAAGGACAGAATCTTTTGATAAGTTGAGTAGAAATTCAGGGGTTGCAGAAGCTATTCTATTTAGATATAACTTTTCAAACGTATCTATCTTTTCAAGTGAAAGATCGTAAAGTGAGCCTGAGACGAGAGCATATAAAACAGCGAACTGTTCTGCGCTTGAATAGGGGCGATGAGCTGGCTGAGCCATGGCTTGCTGCATGATCCGACCTTCCCGGATCTTTCGCAAGGTCTCCTCATCGATCTCTGACCCAAATTGGGCGAATTTCTCGATCTCCCCGAATTGGGCGAATTCCAATTTCAATTTGCTGGCGATCTTGCGCATAGCTGGGATTTGGGCAGAACCGCCAACGCGTGAAACTGATAGGTCAATGTTGATGGCAGGAAAAACACCGCGATTGAAGAGATTGGTGTCAAGAATGATCTGACCATCGCTAATGGAAATAAGGTTGGTGGGAATATAGCTGGCAACGTTGCCCTGCTGCAGCGTGACGATGGGCATGGCAGTGATAGAGCCGCCACCTTTTTCTGCACTCCATTTACCAGCGCGTTCAAGCAGACGCGAGTGCAAGTAAAAAATATCTCCCGGGTAGGCTTCTCTGCCAGGAGGGCGCTTGAGGAGCAGACTGATCTCTCGGTAGGCATCTGCATGTTTGCTCAGGTCGTCATATACGATGAGAACATCTTCACCCTGGTCTGCAAAATATTCTGCCAGGGTGCAACCTGCGAAGGGGGCTATATAGCGCAGGGCAGGCGGATCGTCGGGACTGGCGATAATGACAGTCGTATATGCCATCGAGCCTTCGCGTTCGAGCAGACGAATTGTGGAGAGTAGGGACGATTTTTTCTGACCGATGGCAACGTAGATACAGAGCACATCCTCATCTTTCTGATTGAGAATGGTGTCGATCGCCAGGGTGGTCTTTCCTGTCTGCCTGTCGCCAGCAATGAGTTCACGCTGTCCGCGGCCAATAGGGATGAGCGCATCGATCTTTTTTGTACCTGTATAGAGGGGTGTGTCGATCTGATCTCGCTCAACGATACCGGGTGCTTTTTTCTCGATGGGCAGAAGGTCTTCGGGTTCATAGGGTTTCTTCTCATCGAGAGGATTTCCCAGAGGATCAATGACACGTCCAATTGCTTCTTTGCTGACGGGTATGGTCAAACGTTTATTTTGACTGATGACCAGGTCTCCACCATGGATATCTTCGTCAGGTCCAAGCAAGATGACATCGATCGTGTCAGAGCCAAGATTGAGTGTGAGTCCCTTAACCCCATTCTCAAAAATGACCAGTTCGTCCATGCCTGCATCAGGAAGACCGGTAATATGTGCAACTCCATTCCCAACATGCTGCACCGTTCCTACGGTGCTGATGAGAACGTTCTGAGGACTTCTGGTAAATTCATCCTGAATGGTATCGATCATGATGTCCAGTTCGGGTTTCGTGGATCTCGATCTGCTCAGACGATAGGCGTGGCTTTCTAGCCAGCCAAGCGAAGGATTGAATGCCTTTTGGTTTTCATCCGGTTGGGTTTGTATTTCTGCAGTTTTTGATCCTGCGACCACGTTCTGGATCGCTTCGATCAATACCTTTATGGAATCCTTCTTGTCACTCATTTCCATTCGTCTTTGAATCGAACTCTTTCTTGATCTGTTCGCGCAGCATGAGTAATTTTGCCTGATATGAGTTATCAAATATAAGATCACCCAACCTGATCTGCAAACCGGCAGTGAGGTTATGGTTCACCTTTACATCCAGACGGACAGTCCGGTCTGCAAGCGCGCTGAAAGTTCGTACCAGGGTTCCTTTTTCTTCAACGGTCAGGGGTTTGGCAGAGACGAGCTCAACTGTTGGTTCTCGATCTTTAAGGGATTTACGGATGGTCTCTACTGTCTGCATCTCCTTGCGTCCCAATTCCCAAACCCGTTCGTTCATCTGCTTAACCAGTGCATGATGGATCTCATCAGGCGCGGTCATATCAAGAAGAATCCGGCTGCTTTCAATAACTGTATCGATCAACTCTTCGTGATAATCGGCGAACGATCGTTGTTGTATGGACTCTGCTTCTTTCTTTGCTTGAATGCGGATATGCTGTGCTTCTTGTTCCGCTTGTTCCAAGAGAGTTTTTGCTTCTCGGCGTTGTTTTTCACGTTCCTGTTCGATGATCTCCCTGGCTTTTTCGTCAATATCCTGATATTCCCTCTTCAATTCATCTCTCAGCTGCTCGATCTCAATTCGGTTTTGCTCCATTTCTTGTTCTCTTTGTTCCTGGAGCTTTTGTTCTTCTTCACTTTTTTTGAGTGCTCCTTTGAAAAGCAGAAAATAGAGCAAGACTGCCAATATAGCAAAATTGATGAACTGAAAGATGATGGTCGTGAGATCTATATTGAACATCGGAAATCCTTAGAATAAATTCTGAGTAAGGGGATTGGCGAATAACAGAATCAGGATCACCAGTAGAACATAAATAGCGGTGGATTCGAGGAGCGCCATAGCGATGAGCAGGGTGGTGCGGATATCGCCAGATGCTTCGGGTTGGCGGGACATGGCTTCAAAAGCCTTGATCACTGCTCTGCCTTCAACCAGGGCGGGGACCATGGTTCCCAAAACGATCCCAATTCCGCTGACCAGAATGGTGATTACTGTTACGAGTACCTCCGGGCTTAATGATGACATATGCTTGACTCCTTTCTATTGTTTAAGATGCTTCTTTCACTGCAGTGGAGATATAGGTTCCAGCCAGTGCGGTGAAGATATATGCTTGCAACGTACCGGTTAACAAGCTGAGTGCGATCATGATGATGGGGGCACCCACCGGTACAAGTTGAAAGATGATGGCAACGATCAATTCTGTGCTGATAATATTCCCGAACAGACGCAGCGTCAATGATAAGGTTCGGCTGATCTGACTGATGATCTCGAACGGGAACACGACCAGCGGTGAAGCTGTGTCCTTTACATATTTGAGGGCACCTTTCTTTTTGATGCCGAAATAATGTACAGCAAAGAAAACCAAAAGGGCGAGAGTGATGGGTGTGTTTATGTCCTGGCTTGGTGATCCCAATCCAGGGAAGAAACTGAGGTTATTTGCCATGAAAATGAAGATCATCAACGATCCCAGAAAGGGAATATATTTCATAGGCATTTCCACATCCAAAAGATCCTTGATCATGCTTGTGATCATTGCAACAAGCTGATCGATGAACGCCGGGCGAATCTTTTTAATGATCACGATCACCAAACAAAGAATGCCGATGCCAAACCAGGTATTGACAACCGTATTGGTGATGGTGATGCCTGCAATTTGGAATACAGGATATGGTGTTATGGTTTCCAAATTACTCTCCTTCCTTTTGGGGTTTCAGCATTATAACCAACGATACATATTTTGCGATCAAGAATGCGAAAAAGCATACTAAACCATACCAAAAATCTTGATAGAAAGCGAATACAAGCACTACGCTGCATACGATGATCCTGAGAATTGAAAAGATGGGGTTCCGTTGCATCAAGGATCGATCCCCCCTGAGCGAATGATCAATTTCTCGTCGAATGGACAATGTATATAGTGTACCAAGAATCCCTCCAACGATGATCCATAATGCGATAAGAAGATAAATGCGCATCTTCTTTATTGCTCCTTTTCCTTTGTGGAAGCAGCGGAGCAAAATAGAACAATATGGTTATTCCGCATTTTTAAGATCGAACGTTGGATGTTCAACTCAATAATTTCTTTATCTTTCATAATACTGACCTTGCCCTCCTTTAGGATCGCAAGAATAGGAGCGTGATTATTCAAAAGAGTAATACGCCGTCCATTGAGAAGGGTGGCAGTAAAACTGTGAATGCCCTGTATATCCTCGACGATCCGGTCGGGATGCTTAAGCTGAAATCTCATCTTGTGCCCGTTCTTGTTCGATCACTTCTCCTTTTTTAATTACTTCTTGAATGGTACCGACCATGTAGAAAGCGCTTTCCGGGAGATCATCGTATTTTCCATCCAGGATGCCTTCGAAACCATCCAACGTATCTTGCAGATCAATGTATGTACCCGGTATGCTGGAAAAATTCTCCGCCATGAACATGGGCTGGGTGAGGAAGCGCTGGATGCGGCGTGCACGCGTTACAACCAAACGATCTTCTTCATTTAACTCATCCACACCAAGTATGGCGATCACATCTTGCAGGTCGGCATAGCGGGAGAGCGTCGAGCGGACGCGGTTGGCAATGTTGTAGTGACGCTGTCCCAGAGCACCTGCCGTCATAAATGTACTGCTGGATTGCAGTGGATCGACTGCAGGGTAGATGCCCTGGCTGGACAATTTGCGTGAGAGAACCACGATCGAGTCGAGATGAGAAAAAGTGGCGCTCACTGCCGGATCAGTCAGGTCATCCGCAGGGACGTAGACAGACTGGATGGATGTGATGCTGCCTGAAATAGTGGATGTTATGCGTTCCTGCACCAATCCCATTTCACTTTCCAATGTGGGCTGGTAGCCCACCTCGGATGGAAGCCTCCCCAACAACGCAGATACTTCAGAGCCAGCTTGAACATAACGGAAGATGTTATCGATGAATAGAAGCGCGTCTTTCTTTTCAACTTCACGGAAATGTTCAGCCATTGTCAACGCGGTCAGTGGAATGCGCAATCGCGCTCCAGGCGGTTCGTTCATCTGCCCGAAGATGAGCGCTGTCTTTGAAAGGATGCCGTTTTGTTGGAGCTGCTTCCACAGATCATATCCTTCGCGGCTGCGTTCACCAACCCCGGCAAAGAAAACCAAACCTGAGGATTCCTGAATGGTGTTGCGCATCAATTCTGTCATGAGAAGGGTTTTCCCAACACCTGCACCACCAAATAGACCTACTTTTCCACCCCGGCGGAATGGGATCAGGAGATCCAATACCTTAATGCCGGTCAAGAAGATCTGTTGTATTTCAATATTCGCTTGCAAGGAGGGGGACCCAACATGGATCGGTTTTGTGGGACTGTCACTGACCGAAGCGCCCCCGTCGATCGGATTCCCAAGAACATCGAACATCCTTCCTAACACCGCTCTGCCAACTGGGACGCAAATCGAGGTACCGGTATCAACGCAGGGTAATCCACGGCGCAGACCTTCGGTATTGCTCATTGCGATCGCTCGAACGGTGTTGGCGTTGATATGCTCCTGTACTTCGCAAACGATGGTCTGCGCATTCTCATCTCGAATTTCAAGTGCGTGGTTGATTCCGGGTAGATCTCCACTGGGGAATTCTACATCGACCACAACCCCCATGATCTTGGCGATCTTGCCTGTTCTTTCCAATACGATCTCCTTGACGTTTGAATGTTATTCTTTAGGAATGGGTATGACACAAATGAAACCGAACGGTTCATTGGAATCGTTCTTGAATTGATGCAGTTCATTGGGAGAGACGAACACCACATCGTAAGGCTTTACTTCATGGATCTCATCATTGATCTGAACGGTGCCTTTGCCGTGCAGGATGATGACCTCATGTTCTTGTGGATGTGTTTCAAGACGGCTGTGACCACCGGGTTCTAGCCAGAAGAATCGCATGATGGAATTGGGAGCCTTATCTTCTTTGCCGATCAGGATGTTCTTTGTTACGCCCTCGATCCCATCAACATCTAATTTCTTCGGCTCTACGCTATTCCATTTGAAAACGCCTGCTTCATTATTGAAATGTTTGATCGCTGACATGTTCATTCCTCCTGGATATTATTCTAACAAAAGCCGGGTTGGTCTATAAGCCGTATTCTGTCTGGTGGCGGTGCACCTGGGTGATAATCTATCTACGCGGTCTACCCGACGCTCCCACATTGCAGTGGGGGAGCGAGCAGCTCCGTTCTTTTCAGCGTCTGCTTGACCTTGCTCCCAAAAGGGGTTGCCTGACTGCTGCATTACTACACCAGCCGGTGGTCTCTTACACCACCTTTTCACCCTTACCCTCGCGGGCGGTTTGTTTCTGTGGCCCTACCGACAGGTCACCCCGTCCCGGGCTTTCCCCGGTTCTGTGCTCTATGGAGTACGGACTTTCCTCGATGGAGGAAACCTCCACTGCTATCACCTGACCAACCCGGTGTGGTTTTTATCATAACGTGAATACTAACTATGGTCAAATGCAAAATATTCTATAGAAAGCAGGCAAACCACCAGAACGATACTCAACCAATTGAGAACAGATTATAATAGATGCACTTAATCTACAGAACTGGAGTTATCAATGAGAAAACCATTTGTTGCTGGAAACTGGAAAATGAACAAGACTGTAGAGCAGGCATCTTTACTGGTGGCTGATCTTCTGCCTGGATTGCAAGCAATTGAGAAGATCGATCGAGTATTATGTCCTCCTTATACATCCTTGATGGTCATCTCCCAGATGACAGCGGGTACTGCCATTGGCTTGGGCGCTCAAAATATGCATTGGGAGGCTTCTGGAGCATTCACTGGTGAATTAGCCCCCGCTATGGTGAAGGAATTTTGTGATTATGTCATCCTTGGGCACTCTGAACGACGTGCTTATTTTGCAGAAACCGATGAAACCGTCAACAAGAAAGTGAAAGCGGCTTTTGCTCAGGGATTGACCCCCATTGTTTGTGTTGGTGAAACCCTGGAAGAGAACCAAGCAGGTCGCACTGCTGAAGTGGTCAAACGGGAAGTATTGGAAGGATTCAAAGGTTTGGATACTGCCAACGCTGAAAAATTGGTTGTTGCCTACGAACCGATCTGGGCGATCGGGACGGGTAAAGCTGCCAGCGCAGAACAAGCTGAAGAGATCATCGGAACTATCGTTCGCGCAAGCCTCGCACAAAGCTTTGGCGAGGCGGTTGCTGACAAGATCCGTATTCTGTATGGCGGTTCAGTGAAAGGGAACAATGCGGCTGACTTCTTCGCCAAGCCCAACATTGATGGTGGGCTGATCGGTGGCGCCAGCCTGAAGGCAGAAGATTTTGTCAAGATCTGCCAGGCAGCAGAAGATACCCTGGTATAGTTGGTTATTGAAATAGATAGAGGGCTGAGAAATCAGCCCTCTTTTTGTTTATGCGGTACCGAATTGACGATCGCCAGCATCACCGAGACCGGGTAGGATGTACCCATTCTCGTTCAACTGTCGGTCAATCTCTGCCAAGTGGATGGGCACATCGGGATGTGTCTTCTGGATGAGTTCAATGCCTTCGGGTGCACCAATGATACCCACGAATTTGATGCGTTTCACTCCCCAGCGTTTCAGCACATCTATGGTGGCAATCGCTGAGCCGCCAGTCGCAAGCATGGGGTCCAGGATAAGACAAACCGAGACGCTTGGCTCAATGGGCAGCTTGTTGTAATATTCGACGGGTTTTAAAGTCTCTTCATCACGGTAGATGCCAATATGCCATACTTCCGCAGAGGGCATTAGATCCCACACACCTTCAACCATTCCCAAGCCAGCGCGCAGGATGGGAACCAGCCCAATTTTTTCCTTTAGAATATGCCCGGTCATCTTTTCGAGAGGGGTTTCAACCTCAAGGTTTGATAGTTCCAGGTCACGAGTGGCTTCATAGGTAAGAAGACCAGCGATCTCGCGTGTCAGTTCTCGGAATTTCTTGGGCTCAGTTTTGACCGAGCGCATCTTGGCAAGTTTATGCCGGATCAAGGGGTGTTTTGAAACAAAAACATTTTCCATATAATGGTTCTCCATTAGAATTATTTCTTACAAACCTATATAATAACAGAAACCAGCCATGTTCCAAAGGTATAATCATTTTTATGAATAAAGAAGCATCAAGAATTGTGGATCCCAAACCAGGTGGTAGAGAAAACCTGGATAATTCCCTGCGTCCAAAATATCTCCGGGATGTCATCGGCCAGGGACAGATCACTGAGAACTTACAGATATTGATCGAGGCAGCACAGCAGCGTAAAGATGCACTGGATCATGTCTTGTTCTATGGACCTCCAGGGTTGGGGAAAACAACCCTCTCCCACGTCCTTGCAAATGAGATGCAGGTCAACATCAAGGTTTCTTCCGGACCGGCAATAGAACGTCCCGGGGATCTGGCTGCCATTCTCTCCAATTTGAGCGGTGGAGATATCCTCTTTATCGATGAGATTCACCGTCTGGGAAAGATGGTGGAAGAAGTGCTCTATCCAGCCATGGAAGATTTTGCCCTGGATATTGTCATTGGTAAGGGACCATCCGCCAGATCGATCCGTCTGAAACTGCCGCGTTTCACGGTCATTGGTGCTACAACCAGGTTGGCTTTGATCAGTGCGCCCCTCCGCGCGCGTTTTGGAGCTGTATATCGTCTGGATTATTATGATCATAATTCTCTGCAGCGCATCGTCATGAATGCCGCTGGGAAATTGAATATTCAGGCAGAGGACGCTGGGGTTCAGGAGATCGCACGACGATCACGTGGAACTCCGCGGGTTGCGCTCAGGTTATTGCGGCGCGTACGTGATTATGCCCAGGTGCGGGCGACTGGAACCATTACACAGGAAGCTGCTCAGGAAGCAATGAGCTTGTTGGCGGTGGACAGGCTGGGACTGGATGAGATCGACCGAATGGTGTTAGAAACCATCATCAAGAAGTATAATGGCGGTCCGGTTGGTTTGAGCACCATCGCTGCATCCATCAGCGAAGAACCGGATACCATCATGGACGTGGT
>NPIF01000677.1_pt1 | contig 16834 bp, 14 predicted proteins | sample 8637461 | NCBI WGS metagenome assembly NPIF01 (sample SAMN07420641, study PRJNA396082) | bioreactor metagenome | isolation source: sample BR12 brine-fed electro-methanogenic bioreactor BR | place: Japan: Kochi | collected 2016-12-09
TCACTTCTTGGATGTCAGCAATGGGCCTAGTTCATTGCCATTAGGAAAGGGTCTCCTTTCTTCTTCTTGCATCTTGGAACTTGCAATCGTTCTTTTCTGAGAACGGAGAACCTTTAAACGGCAAACCAGCTTCTGTTGCTCTTCCAACCTCGTACCCCCAACCCCTAACCTCGTTTATCAAAAGGCCAGATTCCGGGTCAAACCCGGGATGACGGCGTGAAGTACTCCCGATAGACCGCCACAGTGACAATGTCAGACGATTCTGCGATTCTTTTTTAGGGGCGAACGGCCGTTCGCCCTGAAGAGAACCAATAACGCCAGGCATCTAATGACAGGCTCTAAGGGATGACAGCGTCTGGTAATTTTGAAGAACACAACAATCAATCAATAGGTTCTCCTCATGGATTTGATGAGTACTTACTAATTAATCAGACTTTCTGAAGAAATAGATGACCTGAAGCAAAGAGGCGCGCAGCCGCACGCCCCTACAACTCTGTTATACTGCTCACTCGCTACCCGATTTCTCCAAACTCCAAATCCCACAACTTTGTTTAGCTTTCTGGCTGTGATCTTCTTCTTCTTTTCGGCCAACGGATAACGCTCAACCGACCACCAGTTTCACTTCGCCAGTTCGTATATCTTCTTCACATCATCCTTGTCAAGCTTGACGAACTGACCTAGAGGACCCTCTTCAGTTGCCTTCCGTGCCATCTCGTCGAATTTGTCCTCGGGAATCCCGGCACCTGTTAGCGTAACCGGAATCCCAAGGCTGGCGAAGAATTCCTTCAGCCTCTTGATCCCCTCTAATGCCACTTTTTCTTGGTTCCTGAAATCCGGTTCAACGTCCCAGACTCTGTATGCAAATTGAGCAAAGCGTTCTACATCGTGCTTATACACATAAGTCATCCAGGGTGCCCACATTATTGCGAGGCCTCCACCGTGTGCAATATCGTATATTGCACTAAGCTCGTGTTCCATGCCATGGGTAGCCCAATCTCCCATTCTTCCCGTACTGAGCAAGTCGTTATGAGCTATGGTTCCGGCCCACATGATTTCGGCTCTTGCATCGTAATTTTCCGGCTCTTTGATAGCTATTGGGGTGTTCCTGATCATGGTTCTAAGAGTAGCTTCGCACAGTCTATCAGTGAAATCGACATTCTTCACATTCGTGAAGTACCTTTCCATGACGTGAGACATGATGTCTACGGCTCCGACTGCCGTTTGATAAGCTGGCAGAGTGAATGTCAACTCGGGATTCATGATAGCGAATTTCGCTCTCATGGCAACGCTGTTGGTTGCTCTTTTGTACCAGCCGTCTTCGTTTGTGATAACCGATCCGCCGCTCGATTCGCTTCCTGCTGCGGGGATCGTTAGAACGACACCAAGCGGAAGCATCTCTTCCACTTTCTTGCCTTTTGAGTAGAAGTCCCAGACATCTCCTCCGTAGGGAACGCCTATTCCAATTGCCTTGGCCGAGTCGATGACACTTCCTCCGCCAACTGCGAGGATTGCATCGACGTTGTTTTTTCGGCAGAGTTTGATTCCTTCTCTTACAAGAGACAACCTCGGATTGGGCATTACTCCACCTAGCTCGAAGATCTCCACTCCTGATTCTTTCAAGCTTTCCACTACACGATCGTACAGGCCAGTCTTCTTTATGCTTCCTCCGCCGTAGTGAAGTAGAACTCTCTTGCCGTACCTGGAGATCTCTTGACCAACCTGTTTTTCAGTGTCTCTTCCGAAAATTATCTTTGTAGCATTGTGAAATGTGAAATCTAACATCAAATCACTCCTCTCTTATACGCATTACTTCATTCGCACCTAAGCAATCAGAACTGCCGTCTTCACGGCCCTCGATAATCTGCAGGATTTTTTGAATAGATGCTTCAATTATCCTGGCCGTTGCGCCCCAGACTACGAAACCGGGGAAGCGGTATCTGATGGTCTTCTTTCCATTTGGCATAATAATTGTCTCTGGGGGGGTTAGCATAAGAGCCTTTAGCGAAAGAAAGATCACATCCTCAACTTCTCTCCTGTCTAGTTTGAACTCAAGATTATCTATGAATCCAACGAATGAGGTAATGACTTTTCTTGATGTGACTGTAGTATTTACGTTCAACGGGTAGACTTCTTCAAGAGATGAAGGAGAGGCACCAATTTCCTCTCTCATTTCCCTTATGGCGCACTCTAGAAGAGTTTCATTATCTTCAATATGACCGCCAGGAAAGCTGATCTGCCCCGGATGGCTTATCCTTGTAGATCTTCGCGTCAAAAGCAGATAGTATTCTCCGCAGATCTTCACAATTGGTACAAACACTGCCGTATCTTGATTCTTTTGTTGCAAGACTCCACCTCGCATATATTCTACTATTATTATCAATTATAATGCTTTTAGGAGGCGATGAAGTGAAGGAAGTAACTCTGGCAGAATTGAGGGGAGTCATCGGAAAGGTTCTTATTGACTTCTTCAGTCCAGGCTGCGGTGTCTGTGCAGCGATTGAAACAAAACTTGATGAAGTTGAAGACACTTTTGTTTCCTGGAAATTCTACAAAATAAATACTGTAGAGAATCCTGCGGTTGCTTCAGAACACTCTGTCTTTACAGTCCCGACGATTGTTGTGCAGGTTGATGGTAGAGAGCAGAAGAGATGGTGCAGATACTTCTCTCTCGAAGAAGTTATAGACTACCTTCGTGAAATTGATGAGACAGAGAGTTAGCATTTCAGAAGACATTCTGCTGAAGTAGGCAAGTTCAGCTTCGCGGGCCACAAGATCCGCTGAACGCTGGCTAGAAGACGCTGATCGCTGTGAAGAGCCATCCTTGGATAAGATTAAGCGAGAAAATGTAATGTCGAGACGCTCGCTTCGCTCGCGAGAAGACGAGAGTTGAGAATCATTGACCGTCAACGGTTCTCCGTCCGCCGAAAAAAACGCAAAGATCGGTTTATAAGGGGCGGGTTAGCAAGAACGGGTTATCAAAACCAGGTTATGAAGAGCTGGAAAAAGGTGTTGATTTGCGCCGAGGGCCATCGACTTCGGGAAGACGCATTGAAGGACTCCGGTGAATTGCTACGGGATAAAAATGTCAGACAATTATATGCAATTCTTTCTGTAGGGGCGAACGGCCGTTCGCCCGAAAGAGCAATGATAACGGAACAAGAGCGGCAGTTTCACAGATCATACACCCAGATGCTGTGCAGAGACCCCGAACAGGAGACCCCAAACAAGAACATTTTGGGGCAGGCTTCACGAGGATGACAAAATAAGTTCGTGCTGATCAGATTTGCCTTCTTCTCGGTCTCTTGTTCTTCTTGCAACTCAGAACTTGGAACTTGCATCTTGAAACTGATCCTATGCTCTTCCGACCTCAGACCCCGTACCCCCAACCCCGGTTCTTGTTCTTCCTACAACTCACAACTTGCATCTTGCAACAGATTTTTTGCTCTTCCAAACCCCTCCCTGCTACCCCTAACCACGGCCTTCCGATGTATACTTTTGATTAAGAGTCGCGTTATAGCTTCAGGAGGGGGTGCAATGAGTTGAGAATCGGAATTGCCGGACTCGGCACTGTCGGGTCCTGCGTCTATGCAATTCTTATAGAAAAGGGAGATGAGATCGAGAAGAGATCTGGGAGAAAGTGTATCGTCTCCAAGGTAATAACCAGGACTCATAGCAAGTACGAAAAACTGGGTATCCCATCCGATCTGATCGCTGAGGACTTTGAAGATCTTATAATCAATAGTGACATTGTTGTTGAGACAATAGGTGGGACAGGGGCCGCCAGAACCTTAATAAAGCAGTCTCTTGATCTCAACAGAACGGTCGTAACGGCCAACAAGATGCTTATTTCTGAGTTCGGTAATGAGTTCACAAGCAGTTCGCCAACAAAGAGCCTCTTCTTCGAAGCTGCTGTCGGTGGCGGTATTCCGATCATTTCCCTTCTCGAGGATTATCTTATCTTTCACGGAATAAAGCGCGTTCGCGGTATCCTCAACGGGACGACCAACTTCATCTTGTCCGAAATGCTTAGAGGAATGGATTATGCTGAAGCGCTGGAAATAGCTCAAAAAAAGGGTTATGCAGAGGCCGATCCGTCTAGCGATGTGAAGGGCTATGACGCCGCATACAAGTTATCTGTCCTTATGGGAGTCAAGACAGGAATATTCCCGGGTATTTCAAACATCGAAACAACGGGCATCGAAGAGATAAATAAGCGCGATCTGGAGCGAGCGGCGAGTTCAGATAAAAAGGTGAAGCTGATCGGAACGATAGACTTTGAAAAGGGGAGCGCTTTCGTCAAACCACAGGAAGTTGAAAGGAATGATCCTCTTTGGAGCGTAGATGGGGTTGAAAACGCTGTCGAGGTTGAGACGGATCTCTCGGGAAGATTCATTCTCAGGGGAGAGGGGGCGGGAGCCCAACCAACTGCGACCGCGATCATTTCAGACATTCTCAGGGCATCGAGATACGCGGAGAAGCAGAACAACTCGGTAGTTATAATGAAGTTCGGCGGAACATCGGTCGATACGCCGGAAAAGATAAGGGACATCGCCGAGAGAGTTCAGAAGAAAGTGATCAGCGGGGTTAAGCCTGTCGTAGTAGTTTCTGCGATGGGAATCGAGACAGACATTCTTCACGATCTTGCAATAGAGATATCTTCCAGGCCAAACGGTAGAGAGATGGATATGCTTCTGGCAACAGGCGAGCAGAAGTCAATTGCCCTTGTAGCGATGGCGATTCAGGAACTGGGGATGAAATCCATTTCACTTTCCGGCAATCAGGCAAGGATTAAGACTGACTCGAATTTCTCAAATGCAAGGATAGTTGGAATAGATGCGGATCTCATAAGTCGTCACATTTCGAATGGATATGTTCCCGTTGTTGCTGGCTTTCAGGGATCGACATACACGGGAGAGATCACGACGTTAGGGCGTGGAGGCTCGGATCTTACGGCCGTTGTGCTGGCCAAGGCTCTTGGATCACAACTGTGTGAGATCTACAAGGATGTGGATGGCGTTTATTCAGCAGATCCCAGGATTGTCAAGGACGCCAGGCCTATAAAAGAAATCTCATGGGAAGAGATGATCGAGCTTTCAAAGCAGGGAGCTCAGGTGCTTCAAAGCAGAGCTTCGGAATTTGCCAGGAAGTATGATATAAAGGTGCTCGTAAAGAACGCGCACACGAACGCCAGAGGCACGCTTATATGGAGGGGATCGAAAGTGGAGCAACCTATCGTAAGGGCAGTAACTTCTGATCAGGATATCGTGAAAGTGGTTTTGCAAGAAGTACCGGACAGGCCAGGGATCGCCGCAAGAGTCCTCAAGACTCTTACCGAACAGAACGTGAATATCGATATGATAATTCAGAGCATGAGGAGCGGGGAGTTCAACACAATGGCCTTTACCGTTCAGGCTAACGACCTTGCAAAGCTCAGACAGGATATCCTAAAAGCGAGAAGCGAAGCCAGAGAGATCACCATAGAAAGGGAGATAGCAAAGATTTCCATAGTAGGTGTCAACTTGACTGCTACTCCTGCAATCGCGGCGACTCTCTTTGAGACTCTTGCAAATGAAGGGATCAACATAGATATGATAAGCGCCAGCAACAGCAGAATCTCGGTTGTTATCGACAGCAAAAAGGTCCATCTGGCCGTAAACGCTATCCACAGCGCTTTCAATCTGGAGGAGATAGCATGAAGGGAGTAATAGCTACTTACGAAAGATTTCTTCCATTGACGCCAAAGACTCCAAGAATCACGCTCCTTGAAGGAAACACACCTCTCATATATCTGGAGAACATCAGCAGGGAGTTCGGATTGAAAGTCTATGTGAAGTATGAAGGGGCCAATCCAACAGGCTCTTTCAAAGATAGAGGGATGGTTGTGGCTATCGCCAAGGCGATTGAAGAGGGTTCAAAGGCCGTAATTTGCGCCTCCACAGGAAACACTTCGGCCTCTGCTGCCGCTTATTCCGCACGAACGGGCATCAAGTCGATAATCCTGATCCCCGAGGGGAAGATCGCTCTTGGGAAACTTGCTCAGGCCATGATCTACGGGGCCAAAGTTATCCAGATTGACGGAAATTTCGACAACTGCCTCGAACTGGCGAAGAGTATTTCGGAGAACTACCCCGTAACGCTTGTGAACAGTCTCAATCCATACAGACTTGAAGGTCAGAAGACTGCCGCTTTCGAGATAATAGATGTTCTGGGAAGGGCACCCGATTATCACTTCATACCAGTAGGGAACGCCGGCAACATCACCGCCTACTGGATGGGTTACCAAGAATATCATGAAAATGGTCTTTCAGACAGTCTCCCGAAGATGATGGGATTTCAGGCAGAGGGAGCTGCCCCAATTGTATATGACAGAGTCTTCGAACATCCCGAAACTATTGCGACCGCTATCAGGATTGGCAACCCTGCGAGCTGGAAGAGAGCAGTCGCTGCAAGAGACGAGTCGGGAGGGGTAATCGAAGCCTTGACAGACGAGGAGATCCTGAACGCGCAGAAGCTGCTTGCGAGCTCGGAAGGCGTATTCTGTGAGCCCGCCTCCGCGGCTTCTTTTGGCGGTTTATTGAGAAAGGTCCACCAAGGTATCATCCATCCCAGCGATGTAGTTGTCTGCACTTTGACTGGAAACGGCCTGAAAGATCCCGAAGCAGTTCTTAAGTCTGTTGACAGGCCTGTAGTGTTAAAGAACAGTCTGGAGGCCGTCCTTCAAGAGGCGGGTTTGAAATGAGACTGAGGGCGCCGGCCACAACGGCAAATATGGGAAGCGGCTTCGATGTAATGGGCATGGCGCTGAAGCTCCACAATACCGTTCAGTTTGAGAAGGCGAATCGACTTAAGGTTCTATCGATTGGCAGATATGGAAGGGAAATAGAAGAGGCACAACAGATTTTCGGAAATGCTATAGAGAGATTTGAGAAGGCCACAGGAAAGATGGTGCCGGGAGTTCAGATAATTCAGGAGTGCAATATCCCGCCGGCTCGCGGCCTGGGTTCAAGTGCAGCAGCAATTGCCGCGGCGTTATTCATAGCAAATGTAATGACCGGAGGTAGTATTCCAATAAAAAAACTTCTCGAAATCGGGACGGAGATCGAAGGCCATCCCGACAACATCGTTCCATGTATGCTTGGGGGGCTCGTTGTCTCTTACCACGACGGTAAAAGACTTGACTACGAGAAGTTTGAAATGCCGGATCACAAACTGACATTTCTTGTGCCTGAATTCAAGCTTTCCACAGACGAGATGAGAGAGGCGCTTCCTGAATCGGTTCCCTTCAGGGACGCGATAAGCAACCTGAAGAATGTCTCTCAGTTCATCTCGAAGATTGCTAAAGGCAATCTGACCGAAGCTTTCAGATATACTCAAGACAGTATCCACCAGATCCACAGAATAAACAGCGACCCCAGAATGAAAGAGCTAATTAGCTGCATCGAAGAAAGGCACCCGAATTTCTGGTTTGTGAGCGGTTCCGGCTCGTCGGTGTGCTGCGATCTGGAAGATGTTGAAGGGCTTCCTTACCTGGAAGCTGTAATAAGAACATCACCCGCGAACGAACCGTTTATAGTCGGATTGTGAGCTTTCCAAGAACTAGTCTCGGTAATCAGCTTCTGTAAACTGTTTCTGCGGCGCTTACGGAAGGGAACAAGTCGTCGAATATACGGTAATAAAGAAGCTCTTCCTTCGACCTAATTCCTTTCTCTCGCCTTTCAGTCTCGAATTCGGAGTCGCTGATTTTCTCTTCAGCATATTCCTTCATTAGATGCGATGAGCCTGAGCCAACGCTGAACTTACTCTTTTTTCGCCATACGACACTTTTGGGAAGTTCGCTCTCGAACGCCTTCCTGAGAATCCACTTCTCGGTCTTTTCCGGCCCGTGGATTTTCCAATCGACGGGAATTGAAAATGCGAGATTCACAACTGAAGGGTCCATGAACGGTACGTCGAACTCGATTCCAAACGCTAAGGACATCCTGTCATTGCGCTGAAAGCCCGAAAGATAACCGTTTCTAGTAATCCTTAGTGACTCCTTATCTATCGATTCTGCCGAAGGGAGATCCTTCATATACTCATAGCCGGCGAAGAGTTCATCTGCGCCTTCTCCCATGAAGACGAAGGAGCTTCCTTCTTCGGCGGCCAGCTTCGAGACTAGATAATTTGGAATCGCACTCCTTACTAAGGGAGGATCGAACGACTCGAGATGATAGATCACTTCCGGCAGTACCTCAAGCATCTCTTCGAAATCGTAAGTGTACTCCCTGTGGTCCGTACCGAGATATCCTGAAACCTTCCTTGCAAATTCCGGATCCTCTCCGTCTCCGCTTCCCACCGTAAATGTTCTCAACGATCCATTCAGCGAACTGGCGACCGCAGCCAGACAGCTGCTGTCCAGGCCTCCGCTCAAAAAGACTATAGCGTCGGACTTGATTGCCGAGAGCCTGTTTTTAACGGCTTCTTCAAGAGAATTCCGCAGCAATTCGGCTGCCTCTTCCTCGCTTCCAACATCGGGTTCATCTGTAAGCAAGTCTTCTAGAGAAGAGTACTTCTTGAAGCCTTCGATAGAAGAGAAGTAGTGACCTGGCGGAAAGATCTTGACCTCGCTGCAGAAAGGAGCCAGTCCTTTCAGTTCAGATGCGCATGCGATCGCTCCATCTATGTCACAGTAGTAAAGAGGCTTAAGGCCAAGGGGGTCTCGGGCGATCAGAGTTTCTCTAGCTGTATGAATAGCGAAGGCGAAAGAACCGTCCAGTCTATCTATGAATCGATTCCCGTACTTCTTGTAAAGACTCAGTATCTTCTCCGGCCAGGGTGTGTCGAAGTGGTTCTTGAGTATACCGTCAAAAATGACGTACTCTCCCTGTCCTTCAAAGACATTCATATTACCGCCAAATGCATTGCTCATCACGGCCCCCATAGCAATTTCCCGGTCTGTATCGAGGACCTTTGTACGGCTTCCCCTATGGGCGATGAAAGAAAGCGCGTCTTCGGTCATTTCTCTCGCGCCCCCATGGAAGACAGCAATTCCGCTCATTTCAAAATCCCTCCGTTTTGTTCCGTGAAGACTGATCTGAAGCTACTTCTAGGATTATAGTCGTTTCAGTACATAACAATTATAACATGAGTCAAAATCTCCACAATTCATTTCTGAAGCCAAGTCTGCGCATCGCCCTCCAATAGCTCAGAAGGGTACATTCACTTAGTTCACAAGGAAGATTTCTGTATAATTAGAGTGCAAGGATGACTATTTGCCATTTAAGTGTGTGTTCTTCGAGAGTTATCATTTGTCTCTTTTTTTCTAAACAGGGGATTGAGGAGGTGGTTCTATGAAGATAGCAGTAGTTGGTGCAGGCAATGGCGGACAGGCTCTTTCGGCGGTCCTTGCCATGCGAGGACACGATGTCTCGCTATACAACAGAAGTCAGAAACGAATCTCACCGTTACTCTCAGGAAGGAAGATAAGAGTCGAAGGTGAGTCGGCTGGAAAGGCAAAGCTAAGATACGTTGGTACGGATATGAAGAAGGCGATAGAGGGTGCCGAAGCTATCATGGTCGTTGTGCCGGCCTTCGCCCACGCTCAGATTGCCGAGAAACTGGCCGAATGTATTGACGAGGGTCAGATAATTGTATTGAATCCCGGTCGTACCGGAGGGGCGCTGGAGTTTGACAAGATATTCAGGGAGAAGGGCGTTAGAGAGAAAGCGGTAATTGCCGAGGCTCAAACCTTTGTTTTCGCCTCAAGGATTTCGGGACCTGGAATGGTGAGGATATTCAGAATCAAGAATGCCGTTCCTCTTTCTGTACTTCCCTCAAAGGATAACGACGCTGTCTTCCCGATAATCAGCGAGATCATGCCCGAGTTCACGCTGGCAAAAAATGTTCTCTACACTAGCTTCAACAATATTGGCGCAGTCTTCCATCCCGGTGCGATTCTCATGAACGCCGGCTGGATCGAGACGAAGCATGGAGACTTTCAATTCTACCTCGAAGGTATAAGTCCTTCTGTTGCGAGAGTTCTGGAGGCTCTAGACGAAGAGCGCTGCGAAGTAACGGAAAAGCTGGGAGTAGTAGCCATGGGTGCGAAGGAGTGGCTTGACTACGCCTATGACGTAAAGGGCGAAGATCTCTATACGGCCATCCACAGCAACGAAGGCTACAGGGGAATCATGGCGCCTATAAGCATTGAAAACAGGTACATAATGGAAGATGTTCCTATGAGCCTGGTTCCAATGAGCTGCTTTGGAAGGAAACTTGGAGTGGAGACAAGAATCATCGATTCGATAATAAATATAGCCGGAGCGGTTATTGGAAGGGACTTCTGGAAAGAAGGTCGAACACTGGAGAACCTTGGCATAGACAAACTATCAGTAGAAGAGCTGCTCAAGTACGTAGAGGAAGGGGGCTAAGATGAAGATCTTAGCGGGAGCAATCGGAAGCGACATTCATACTGCAGGCATTCTAAATTTCCTTAACATGGCGCGTAATGAAGGCTATGAAACGATCTACATAGGAAGCGTCATAGGAATCGACAAACTGCTAGACAGCATAGTAGAGGCCTCTCCGGACATAGTGGCCGTAAGCTATAGGCTGGGAAAAGAGTCCTGCGAGCAGCTCCTCCGCGAACTGAAAGTCTCCATGGAAAACAGAGGAATAGAGAAGAGGCTGATCTTCGGTGGAACGGTGGAGACGGCCGAGGCGGCTGAAAAGAGCGGTCTCTTCGAGAAGGTTTTTGACGGCAGCGAGATGCCGGAGGAAGTTGTGATGTTTCTCAGGGGCAAGACGGACGAAAAGGGTGAGGTTGACTATCCTCAGACACTTCTCGAAAGAATCGCCTCCAAAAAGCCATATCCGTTGATAAGGCATCATATAGGTCTGGAAACCGTTGAAGCAACGGAGGGGGCAGTAAGGAATCTTGCCGAATCCGGCTTGCTTGACATTATCTCGTTAGCGCCGGACCAGAACTGCCAGCAATGGTTCTTTCAGCAGGAGAACATGATCGCTTCGGAAGATGGGGCGGGAGGCGCGCCGTTCAGAAAACGAGAGGATTTCGAAAGGATGTATGAGGCAAGCCGGACAGGGAACTATCCCTTGATGCGCTGCTACTCAGGAACGAGAGATCTTTTGAGATTCTCCCTTCTCTTCAAAGAGACCTTGAACAACGCGTGGGCGGCGATTCCTCTAACATGGTACTCGCAGCTCGATGGGAGATCGGACCGTGAGCTGCTCGAGGCGATAAGAGACAACCAGGGGGCGATAGCCTGGAACGGAGGAAAGGGAATTCCAGTCGAGATAAACGAGGCTCATCAGTGGGCGCTAAGATACTGCCATGCAGCAGTAGAAGTGACCACAGCCTATCTAGCAGCACTCTCCGCCAAGCGACTCGGCGTAAAAGTGTACGTTGCGCAGTACATGTTTAACACGCCGCCGGGAATCTCTCCAAGAATGGATCTGGCAAAGGCGCTTGCAAAAAAAGAGTTGATCGAGTCTTTGAAGGATGAGAACTTCACACCGGTTACGATGGTAAGGCCAGGATTAATGTCTCTTCCTGCCGACCCTGATATGGCTAGGGGCCAGCTTGTTTCATCTGTGTACACTGCCATGAGCATTGACCCGGAGATCGTTCATGTGGTCGCATACTGCGAGGCGACTAGAAGAGCCTCAGATATGGAGATAATAGAAAGCGTGAAGATGGCCAAACAGGCGATAAACGAGGCAATAAAAGGGCTTCCCGACTTCCAGCAGGATAGAGTGATTCAAGATCACAAGGAATACCTAAAAAGTGAATCTGCTACGATCATAGACGCAATGGAAAGGATCAAAACAGGCGAACTCACTTCGCCCGAGACTATTTACGCGGCTATCAAACTGGGCATCCTCGATGCTCCGGGTTTGAGCAAGATGTCTGTCGCCAAAGGGGCAGTTCGAACGGCCATTATCGATGGACAGTCCTGCGCAGTCGACGAGGAAGGGAAACGGATAGATGAGAAGGAAAGGTTTGCTGCCTTGACAGGCGAAAAAGGGGACTGAAATTCGCCAAAGATCATCGGCGGTCGCAATGCCGGCGAAGAACATGCCGGGACGCAAGGCTGGCGAAGACCACGCCAGGTCGCAATGCTGCCTTCGGCAGGAGGCGATTTTGAAGCCAGTCTGCTGTCGCAGGCCAGTCAGGCTTCGCCTGGCCAGTCTCGCCTCCGGCGAGGCGAGTTCCGCTTCGCGGGCCACAAGATCCGCTGAACGCTGGAAGAACAGTTCCAAGTGCCATGTCGCAAGTTGCAAGGCTGTGAAGAGTCGAGAAAGAACATATTCGAGAGTTCGCTTCGCTCAAGAGAACACGAGAGCGAAAATGGGGACTGACCAGTTCCTAAGGTCCTTTTTTTCGCGTAAAAGGCAGAGATCCAACCAAGACCTCTTTCGGGCGAACGGCCGTTCGCCCCTACAAAAGATTCGCATAATCGTCTGAAATTGTCATCCCGTAGCATTTCGAGTAGGGGACTGACGGGCTACTGACGTCTGTCCCCGTCCGTTTCGCCTTCGGCGGGAGACATTTGCAGGTTCACCGTAAACGGTTCTCCGCACTTCGAGCAAGAGGAGCAAAAGATATGGTGCACAGGAAGTGATGCTGGCGCTTAAGCGCCAGGAAGAAGTTGAAGAACCAGTAGACGATCTTTTTGATCTGTGATCCGATTCAGAATCATGCACTTCTTGTAGGGGCGAACGGCCGTTCGCCCGTGAGAGGAAAAGATCTCGGAGGGTTGCGTTTTGGAATACAATGAAAGACTTGTCAAAAGGCGGTCAATTAGACTGAAGGAGTACGATTATTCTCAGACCGGAGCATATTTCTTGACAATATGTACGTATCGTAGGCAGTGTTTGTTGGGAGCCATGGTTGACGGCAGAGTGGTCTTGAGTAGCATTGGCACAATCGTTGTTGAAGAGTGGCTAAGATCCGTAGAAATCAGAAAGGAAATCGAACTAGATGCGTTCGTGACAATGTCAAATCACCTGCACGCAATTGTAGCAATACATAGAGGCGAAAGGCAGATTGTCAGTGAATGTTTGGAATCACAAAGAAGAGCTATTAAAGCAAAGACGATTGGTTCTTTCGTATCGGGTTTCAAAGCAGCTGCAACGGTTCGAGCGAACGAACTGCGCGGCACACCCGAGAAATCTATTTGGCAACGAAACTACTATGAACATGTCATCCGCAGTGAGAAAGAACTGAATCGAATTCGTGAGTACATTGAGAATAACCCCTTGAGATGGCAGATAGACAGAGAGAATCCCGACAGAAAGACAGGTCAGGTCCGTTCAACTATTGAAGAGGACGATCTTTATCCTTGGGAAGATTGATCGTTCACAGTATCGGGCGTGCCGCCGCACGCCCCTACAAGAAGGTGGTCTTGATCTCACGGTGGTTCCACTCGCTTAGCGCAAAATTGTCAATCGATTACCATTTCACCTTACTATTACGGGCCACATACAAGCTACTTGGATTCCGTTAAGAGCAGTATTCTGATGTGTGTTCCCCGGTAAGAGTTATTCGCTTCGGTCTTCGCGGCCTATTTGGTTTCTCTGGAGGAGCTTTTTCTTAAGCAAATGGCTCTGAACTAGCTTTCTCGTCGCTACATTTCCCCTCTGGGGTCCAGAATACTCAGTAAAAAAAGCCCTCCGAAGAGGGCAACGTATCAACCCAGTTCTTAGTAATTTACAAAAGAATATTTGTAGTAAAATTTTACATCTGTTTCAGTCAGAGCATTCAGGTCGGTGTTGGCTTCAATGATCGTATAGGATCCAGACTTAAGATCATATGAAATATCTGCCACAGCTCTAGCCTCAGCAGGATCAACCGTTAATATTGTCACAGTGTAAACTCCACCAACTTCTGACTCATCATACACAATTCCATATTTGTTAGGATCAATGTCACGGCCGATATCCGTTAAGTTCGCGGGAGCCTTTCCGTTGACATAAACGTAGTTCTCAAATGAACTTGCAAGAGTTTTCATATTCTGAACAACCTTAGTGGCCTGTGACTTCCTGATAGCATTCATCGCAACGGGTGTGATTGTGGCGATTAGTGCAGCGATAACTGCGAGAACGATAAGTAGTTCAACCAGAGAAAATCCTTTTTTTCTGTTTTTCATTATACCCCTCCTATAATTTAGTGGTGTGTGATTTTTGTGACATGTAACAGTTGCAAGGGCGTGCCAAAATCACGAAAGAATTGACTATCTATTTGACGGCGATTCGCTGCAACCAAAGTCTGGTAGATCCTTTAGCAGTTTTTCAACGACATTTCCTGAATATTCTTCAAGTTTAGCAGAGCTAGGAGAGATAAGACTTCTCTTCATGATTAACAATTGCGAGTTTGATCTGTAGTATGAAAGAGAGGAACCGACTCGTGATATGAATTAATTGTCTTGAATATGTCGGATTCTTTCAGATTGCCAGCCCTCGGTATTGAGGGGAAAAGACTGAAGTGAGTTTCCTAATTGTAGAAAAAGTCGTGAAATGAATTTCATTTGGTTCTACAAATAAAACTGCGTGCTTATCGGTCACCTTTTGTGGCCAGGCTTGCTTCGTATAAGCTTGCTCCGACTTTGTCGAGATTCCAATATTTGCTGCAGGGCTAACGGCCGTTCGCCCGTAAAGTAGAAGCTCTTTCTATGCTTTTTAGAACGAACACCCTCCGCCACTACGTGGCCCTCCTCCCTCAAGAAAGGATTTAGATCAGGATCGTTAGGAGCCAACCACAGCATTCACGCAAGAACCAGCACATTATGGCACTAAACTCCCTGACTTATGGATAATGATGAGCTCCCTCAAGGGAGGATTTAAGATCAGGATTATCAGGAGCTAAACACAGCGTATATCGTCTAGAGAAGGAGCATCACATGGTTTCTAGTGAGTCCCTGACTTATGGGTAGCGATGAACTCCCTCGAGGGAGGATCGAAAGATCAGGGTTATCAGGAGTTAAACACAGCGCATATTGTCGAGAGAGAAGGAGCCCCACATGATTTCCATTAACTCCCTGACTTATGGGTAGTGATGAACTCCCTCGAGGGAGGATCGAAAAGAATGAGGAGATGTAGATGGTAACAGATCTTCGAATAACTCTCCTGACTGGCTCTAGTCTTAACCTACAACACACAACCCACAACCCACAACGTTACTTCACCCAGTTCTCTTCGAATCATACAGCTCCAAAACTCTCGGTTCGTTCTTGAAATCCCTGTAAAACAGGAAAATGATGAAAGCATTCGCCGCATAAAACGCAGTACTCAACAAGAATAACTCGGTATAGCCGCTGATGGTACTGCCTACAATGAACCCGAAGATCATTGCAGCTACGGCTCTCACAGTATTGTTCAGAAAGCCGTTGATTCCTGACACTGTTGATAGTTTCGAATCGGGGACATATGAGAAGATTATCGACGTCATAATCGGGTTGGTTATGTTCATGAAGACGAATCTGAAGGCATAGAGTATCGTGAATAGAATCGGCTCTCTTACGACGACCAGAGATAGCATCAAAGGGATAACAAGCAACTGCATTGTCAGGTTGAACTTCAGTGCTCCAAAGCGTTTACCCAGCTTGTGCGAGAGTGTTGATCCGGCGGCAGTTCCCAGCTGAGCAATGGACAAGGCTATTCCGATACCGGTTGCAGACATGTTGAATAGGTCTTTGAATATTAGATTTCCGAAGTGAATGAAAAGCCCGGCTCCGAAACCAACAGTTGCCGTGGATATGAAGTAGTAGGTAAGCACCTTCTTCTGATCGGGCTGAAGCCCTGAGAAGTCGAACAGGTCTTTTAACTTTGTGTGAGATTCTTCCATCTCAAGCTTTATGACAGGTACTATTGCCGGCAGATGGGCGACCATCGAGATTATCAAAGTTGTTTGAAGGCCGAAGAGATCACCAAAGGCCCCACCGATAAAATTACCGATTACTCCGCTTGCCATGTTGATTCCAAAATTCAGACCGAAGATCTTTGCCCTGTTTCCCGTCTTTGTTATGCTTGTCATTGTCGCCATTACGACTGTAAAGGCAGTGACTGTGAAGCCGCCTTTGATGAATGAGAGAACGAGAATGAAGGTCGGGTCGACAACGAATGCAAGCGCGATTCCAGATACGGGAACGACAACCGCAGAGAGAAAGAGGATCTTCTTCTTTCCAATAGTGTCTGCGAGAACAGCTGTGAACAGCCCAATGATCGCCGATCCCCATAACTGGGCAGAAGTGACGTTGCCGATGAGGTGATTTGAGAAACCGATTTCTCTCAGATATAAATTATAGACAACACGATACATAGAGATAGTTATCGTAGTTATGAATGTATAAGTCAGCAGTAACACGATTCTCTTTCTCAACACGAAACCCTTCTTTGTTTGATTTGCTTACTATATATTATCATTTGCGAAGGAATTCTGGGGATTAGATGCACCAGTCTGCTGACGCAGGTGAGTCACCTTCGGCGAGGCTAGTTCCGGCTGCGCCGGGCGGAAGAGAGAATGAATCGAGAAAGAGCATGTCGAGACGCTCGCTCCGCTCGCGAGAAGACGAGAGTTGAGAATCATTGACCGTCAACCGTCCACGTCCTCCGACAAAAGCGTAAAGAGCGGGTTATAAGATGCGGGTTAACTAGAACGGGTTATCGAAACCGGGTTATTAAGAGCACGGGAAAAGGGATTGATTTGCGCAGAGGCACATCAGCTTCGGGAAGACGCAATTAGGGACTTCCGAATAGACGGGGATAGACGGTCAGGAGCTCGTCAGTACCCTATTCGGTTCCCTTATCAGCTCTCGCGGGCGAACAGCCGTTCGCCCCT